>Ga0209100_1000268_pt1 | contig 52606 bp, 45 predicted proteins | sample lystaG_FD_185480 | JGI IMG/M metagenome (GOLD analysis project Ga0209100, IMG submission 185480) | Glacier valley bacterial and archeal communities from Borup Fiord, Nunavut, Canada, to study Microbial Dark Matter (Phase II) -... | ecosystem: Environmental > Aquatic > Freshwater > Ice > Glacier ... | reverse complement strand
GACCCCGACTCCGCCCAGACCGAACAGCTCGTCCACGACATCCGTGCGCTCGCGCCGGTGGGCGATCTGAACCTGGGCGTCACCGGCGAGGCGGCCATCAAGATCGACGTGGCCCAGGGCATCTCCGATGCTCTTCCCGTCTACCTAGCCATTGTCGTCGGCCTCGCGCTCGTCCTCCTGCTGCTTGTGTTCCGTTCGGTGCTGATCCCCGTCAAGGCGCTCATCGGCTTCCTGCTGACGCTCGCGGCCACGACGGGCATGGTGGTCGCGGTGTTCCAGTGGGGCTGGCTTGCCAGCTTCTTTGGCGTCTCGTACGCGGGCCCCATCGTGGCGTTCCTGCCGATCCTGGCGATTGGGATCACGTTCGGCCTCGCGATGGACTACGAGGTCTTCCTCGTGTCGCGCATGCGCGAGGAACACCTCGGCGGACGCAGCCCGGTGGACTCGATTGTGGTCGGCTTCTCGCATTCGTCGCGCGTGGTCACGGCCGCGGCGCTCATCATGGCGTCGGTGTTTGTGGGCTTCATGCTCGACGACGATGCGGTGATTAAGTCGATGGGCTTCGCGCTCGCGTTTGCCGTGCTGATCGACGCCTTCGTGGTTCGCATGACGCTCGTGCCTGCGATCATGACGCTGCTGGGGAAGTCGGCGTGGTGGCTGCCCGCATGGCTCGACCGCATCGTTCCCTCGATTCACCTCGAGGGCGATCCCGAGGACGCCTTGGAAGTCGAGCCCTCCGCATAGCGGGGCCCAGCAACTCGGACCGCTAGCCTGAACCGGTGATCAGAAGACTCTTCTACCGCATCGCCTCGCCCACGTGGCGAGCGCTGATTCCGGGGCTCATGCTCTCGGCGGCAGGGGTGTTCGCTTTCGGCGTGGTGCTCGACCAGTTTCTGGACCGTGACGACCTCTACGTGCTCGACCAGCCCGTCCTGAACTGGCTCGTCAGCATTCGCACGGAGTGGCTCACGACGGTCCTCACGGGGATCACCAACGCATTCGGGCCGGTCGTTTTGCCGCTCGTCGTGGGCGTCGCGTGCGTGGTGTGGGCTCTAGCGACGAGGCGTTGGCGAGACCCTGTGCTGCTGGTGTGCGCCATGGTGATGTCCACCGGAATCGCCGTGGTGGTCAAGGCGATCGTGCATCGGCCGCGCCCTGCCGTCGACCTCCAGGTCATTCCCGGCCTCGAGACGTCGTTCTCCTTCCCCTCGGGACACACCACTGGCGCGGCGACGCTGGTGTTGGTGACCGCGTATTTGGTGTGGCGTCACCACCGTGGCGGTCGGCGGTTTGTCGCGTGGATGGGGGCATCCGTGATCATCGTGGTGCTCGTGGGGGGAAGCCGCTTGTACCTGGGCTATCACTTTGTGACGGACGTGCTCGCGGGGGCGAGCCTTGGGGTCGTGACGCTCGGCCTGGTGGTCGCTGCGTCGCGGTGGCTGGATATGCGCGGACACCACCCGGCCGCGGTCGAGGCGGGTGCGTCGGCCTAGCGCAGAAACCTGAGTGGCCGACGCTCGGTGAATTGAAACGCGCCCTCGACGGCGGCCGCGAGGCCCAGCAGGCCCGCGAGGACCCACAGCTGGGCCGGATTTTCTGTGCCGGTCTGCCACATCAGCGCGCTGAGGGCGACGGCGCATGCGGCGGTTGCCGTCCAGGCGATCCAGCCGCGCGCCCCGATCTCCGAGGCGCGCCTGGCGGCGGCCATGTTCACGGCGCCAAAGATGATGAGAAACCCTGCGGACCCGATGGTCGCAATCGAGCCGAGGTCGAGAATATTCGCGACGACCACCGTGAGGCCCGCGGTGATGAGCAGCCCCTCGACGGGGCGACCCCACACCTTGCGCTCGAGCTCGGTGGGAAGCTCGCCGTCCTTGGCGATCGCGTAGCTGAGCCGCGCGGAGCCGTACAGGGTCGCGTTGATTGCCGACGCGGTGGACAGCATGGCGGCGATCGCAATCAGGGTGAAGCCCGCCTGCCCGAGGAACGGTTTGGCGGCCTCGGCGAGCGCGAAGTCCTTGGCGTTGACGATGCTCTGCACGTCAAGCGAGCCGACGGTGACCGCAGCGACCAGCACGTACAGCACCACCACGAAGCCCACGGCGATGAAGTACGCGCGCGGCAGGTTGCGGCGCGGGTCGCGGATGTCGTCGGACGTATTCGCGATGAGCTCGAATCCCTCGTACGCCAGGAAGATGATCATGCCGCCTGCAGCGACCTGGATCACGGGAGACCATTGGTCCACGGCGAGCCGGGAGGGCTCGATCGCGAACACCCCCACGCCGACAAAGACGGCCAGGATCGCGATCTTGAGGGCCACAATCCAGTTCTCGGCCTTGCCGATGGCTTGGGCGCTCAGCAGGTTGAGGCCCGCGATGAGCAAGACGGCGGCGGTGATGAGCGCGTGCTTGGCGAGACCCTGCGCGGAGGAGGGGAAGAAGGTCGCCCCGTAGCTGCCGAACGCGTACGAGTACAGCGACAGCATCACGATGTAGCTGAGCCACAGCAGCACGTTGAGCCCGCCGGTGATGGCGCCTGGGCCGAACGCCCTGTTGAGGAAGGTCACCGTTCCGCCCTTGCCCGGGTACGCGAGAGAGAGCTTCGTGTACGAGTACGCGGTGAGGAGGGCGACCGCGCCGGCGATCGCGAACGCAAGGGGAGTGCCGCCACGCGCGAGCTGGACCGCGAGGCCGAGCACCGCAAAGATGCCGCCGCCCACCATGCCGCCCACGCCGATGGCCACCACGGGCCACAGGCCGATCTTGCCGTCGCCCGTCATAAGAGCATCGTGGCACGCGCGCTCGCGGGCGCCAACTGGACCCTACGCGGGCTCAAGGCCCCCGTAGATGGTGGGGAAGAACTCTGCCACGGTCGGGTGAATGGGCAGCCAGGTCGCGAGCGCGGACGCGGGGGCGTCCACATGCATCATCAGCGACAGCGACTGGATGATCTCGTCCCCGTAAAGCCCGAACGCGGAGGCGCCCATGATGCGGTCGGCGTCGGCGTCGATCACCAGGCGGATGAGCCCCGCGGTGACGCCGTCGAGCGCCGCCTTGGTGACGTTCGCCATGGGATACGTGACGACCTTGAGGTTGAGCCCCGTCTCGCGGGCCTGCGCCTCGGTCATGCCGACTCGACCTAGCGGCGGGTCAGTGAAGAGCGCGTAGGTGGGGATGCGCCCGGCGACCGAACGGTCTCCACCTGCGAGGTGGTCCGCCAGGATCTCGTGGTCCTGATAGCTGGTGTGCGTGAAGGCTCCGCGGCCGTTGACGTCGCCGAGCGCGTAGATCCCAGGTGCCGAGGTGAGGAAGTGCTCGTCGGTGGTGATGTAGCCGCGCTTGTCGGTCTCGACTCCCACGGTGTCGAGACCCAGGTCGTCGCTGTTGGGGATGCGGCCGGCCGCGATGAGCACGTGGGAGCCGTTGACGCTCTCGCCGCCCTCGAGGTGCACGGTGACCCCGCCCTCGCTCGGCTCGATCGAGGCCACCGAAACGCCAGTGCGCACGGCGAGGCCCTCGTCGCGAAGCATCGTCGCCACCGCGTCGGACACGTCGGCGTCCTCGCGCGAGATCACGCGGTCGCCGTGCTCGAGGATGGTGACCCGTGAGCCAAATCGCGCCCAGATTTGACCGAGTTCGAGGCCGATGTAGCTGCCGCCGATCACGATGAGGTGTTCGGGGAGTTCGCGCAGGTCCAGCAGGCTGTGGTGGTCGAGCCATGCGACCGAGTCGAGGCCCGGAATGTTGGGCGGTACTGAGCGTGCGCCGGTGTTGAGGATCACGCGCGGCGCCGTGACCGTCTTGTCGCCGAACGTCACCAGGTAGTTGTCGCCATCCTTGCCGGTGAGGCGAGCGCGTGCCGTCACGTAGCTGAGGGTCTCGTGGTTCTCGTAGTAGTCGGTCGCGCCGTCTCGCCACGCGCCAATGAGAGCGTCCTTGCGGTCGATCGCCTCGCCCACATTGACGCTTACGCCCTCGACGTGGACTCCGTAGGGGGAGCCTGTGCGGGCGACGTGCGCCGCGTGGGCCGATGCGCGCAGGGCCTTGGTGGGGCGGCATCCGTCGTTGAGGCACGTGCCCCCAAACGGTCCCTCTTGAAATACGGCCACCTTCTCGCCGCGGGCATCGAGCTTGGACGCGAGCGAGGGGCCTGCCTGGCCGCCGCCGATCACGATGGTGTCGAAGTGCGAGTGATGTAGGGGCATGTTTAGGGAAGCCCGTGCGGCCCGCAGATATTCCCCCTGAACGGCCGAGCGCGGCGGCCCCGCTGGGGACCGCCGCGCTGTGGCGCGAGCTGGGTGCCGTGCGGACGAGTCGGGCGGAGGGGGACGCACGTACCGAAGTGCCGGATCAAACCTGTTGTCGAGCCCGGTTCACGCAGGCGGCGGCCTCGTGGACGCCCCGTGGCCCGGCACATACACACCCCGCACCCTCCAGACCGGCCCCGGCGGCCACCTATGCTGGGCAGCACGTGGACGTGCCGCAACGGGATGGTCGCGACCGGTGAGAAGTGAGGTCGATGAATGAGCGAGAACGAGAACGCGAGCGAGGACTCCCATGAGGCCGCCGTCGAGCTGCCGGAACCCAGTCGGGCGGCGCACGTCACCGGCAAGCCAAACCCCGTGCGGCGACTGCTCGCGAACGAAGACATCGTCGTTTGGGTCGTGGGTGTGGTGTTGTTCGGCGCCGTCGTAGTCTGGATCGTCCGCTAGCCAAGACCCAAAGCTGAGGCTTGGCGAGCGCGTCGCCCCTACGGGGTCGGCGGTACTTGTGAGAGTGTCGTTCCTATCAGTTGCGGGCCCAATGCAGGGCGAACGCTGGAGGGCGCACACCATGAACGATGTTCCACAGATTCCGGCCGCATGGCATCAGGACCCCAATGACCCGAGGCAGTTGAGGTATTGGGACGGCACGGCGTGGACCGAACATCGCACCCCCAACCCGGAGGCACCTCCCGCGCTGCCGCCCCTTCCGTCCGCCTTGCCCGCCCCCTCGTCTTCCACCTTTCCCACCGCGCCGATGCCGTACGAGGCGCCGATGCGAGCGTCCGCGCCCTCTCCGTACGAAGGCGATGTGCCCACGATGCACGGCGCGCCTGTGAAGAAGTCAGGGGTGCCGTGGTGGGGGTGGCTCCTCATCGCGGGCGGAGTCGGCGTGGTGCTGATGGGGGTGGCGGGCATCGGCCTGCTCGTTGCGTTGCGTGGTGGCATTGCGTCAGAGATGGTCGTGGCCTCAGCGACCTATTCGCCCGATGTGGAGGAGTCGGCGGCCCCCGACGCGGAACAGTCCGAAGAACCCCCGGCGTCTGTGTTGCCAGGCGGCAATGAGGGCGGTCTCAGCGAGGGCGCGTTTGGGCCAGGGATTTGGCTGGTCGGCACGGACATCGAACCCGGCACGTATCGCCCTGCTGCGCCGATCGCCATGATCGACGGCTTCTCGTACTGCTACTGGTCGGTCGCCTCCGACGCTTCGCGCGACTTTGAGGCAGTGCTCGCAAATGGGCTTCCCAGCGGGGGACTCCCGACGGTCACCCTCGTGGCCGGGAACGAGTTCGAAAGCTCGGATTGCGGCGACTGGGTCAAAGTGGATCCGATCGCGCTGTTCGCGAATGCCAACGCGGCGACCACCATCGAGCCAGGTGTGTGGCTTGTGGGCGAGGACATCGCGGCCGGCACGTACCGCTCGGCCGCGGACATCGTGATCGAGGACGAGTTCGACTATTGCTACTGGGAAATTGCAGCGGGGATTGAGGACAGCTTCTTCAACATCGTCGACAATGGCTTCATCGAGGAGGGGCGCTCCACGGTGACACTCGAGGCCGGTCAGCAGTTTGAGTCCGACGGTTGCGGCAGTTGGGATCCTTCGCCGTAGCCGCCCGAGCGAGGTTGCGCGGGGCGGAGTCGCACCGTTCCCACACGCCGCAGGCTAGTCGCCGCTGCCTGCAGCCAGCCCCGCGCTGATCGCGTCCATGACCGAACCGTCGGCCAACGTGGTCACGTCGCCCACCGGGCGGTTCTCGGCGACGTCACGCAGGAGTCGGCGCATGATCTTGCCCGACCTGGTCTTGGGGACCTCGGCCACCACCAGGATGGTTCGCGGCTTGGCGAGTGGTCCGATCTGCTTGCGCACGTGCTCACGGAGCGCCTTGGTGACGGCCTCGCCGGTGGCATCCACACCTGCAGCATCGGAGCGCACCACGACGAACGCCACCACTGCCTGGCCCGTGATCTCGTCGTTCGCACCCACCACGGCCGCCTCCGCGACCCACGGGTGGGACACGAGCGCATGCTCGATCTCCGTGGTCGTGAGCCGGTGGCCCGAGACATTCATGACATCGTCGACGCGGCCCATGAGCCATAGGTCGCCGTCCACGTCCTTCTTGGCGCCGTCGCCCGCAAAGTACATGCCGTCGAAGTGGTTCCAGTACGTCGAGGCGTAGCGGTGTGGGTCGCCCCAAATGCCGCGCAGCATCGACGGCCACGGCTCGGTGATGACGAGGTAGCCGCCCTCGCCGTTGCGCACTGGCGAGCCGGCGTCGTCCACCACCTCGATCGCGATGCCTGGGATGGCCGTCATGGCCGAGCCTGGCTTGGTCGCGGTCACGCCGGGTAGGGGGGAGATGAGGATCGAGCCGGTCTCGGTCTGCCACCACGTGTCGACGATGGGGCAGCGGTCGCCGCCGATCACGCTGCGGTACCACATCCAAGCCTCGGGATTGATGGGCTCTCCCACCGATCCGAGCAGGCGCAGCGACGTGAGGTCGTACTGGTCGGGGATCGCGTGTCCCCATTTCATGAACGTGCGGATTGCGGTGGGCGCCGTGTACAGGATGGTGACCTTGTACTCCTGGATGATCTCCCACCAGCGACCGTCGTGTGGGGTATTGGGCGTGCCCTCGTAGAGCACCTGGGTGGCGCCGTTGATCATGGGCCCGTAGACGATGTAGCTGTGCCCCGTCACCCATCCCACGTCGGCGGTGCACCAGTAGACGTCCGTTTCGGGCTTGATGTCGAACACGATCCTGTGGGTGTGCGCCACGCCCGTGAGGTAGCCGCCCGTGGTGTGGAACAGGCCCTTGGGGGTGCCCGTGGTGCCCGACGTGTAGAGGATGAAGAGGGGGTGCTCGGCCTCGACCCATTCGGGCACGTGCTCGGCAGGCTGGGGGTCGACGACGTCGTGCCACCACACGTCGCGGCCCTCGGTCCACTCGGTGTCCTGGCCCGTGCGCTTGACCACCAGCACGTGCTTGACGGACTCACACGGCCCGGGGTGGACGGTGCCCTCGCCGTGGCTGGCGAGCGCCTCGTCGACCAGGGGCTTCAGGGCGAGGTGGGCGCCGCGCCTGTTGCCGCCGTCGGCCGTGATGACCAGGCTGGCCTCGGCATCGTCGATGCGCTGGCGCAGGCTTTCCGCGCTGAAGCCGCCAAAAATGACCGAGTGGATCGCGCCGATGCGCGCGCAGGCCAGCATGGCCACGACGGCCTCGGGAATTTGCGGGAGGTAGATCGCGACGCGGTCGCCCTTGCCGACACCCAGGCTCAGCAGCCCGTTGGCGGCGCGTTGGACGCGGTCGAACATGTCGTTGTAGGTGAGGGTCTGGGTGTCGCCTGGTTCGCCCACGAAGTGGAAGGCGACGCGGTCGCCGCGCCCCTCCCGCACGTGGCGGTCAACGGCGTTGTCACACGCGTTCAGGGTGCCGTCAGCGAACCAGCGCGCCACGGGGGCGTCGGACCAATCGAGGATCTCGGTGAACGGCTTGTTCCACGCGAGGCGGAGCGCGGCCTCGCGCCAGTATTCGAGCGTGTCGACCTTGGCCTTCTTGTACTCGTAGCCCGTCGCGTTTGCGTGCGCGGCCATGCCCACCAGGGGCGCGAACGTGCGCGTCTCGGTGTGCAGGTTTTCGAGCGTGTGGCGGGATGGGGCGTAGCCGCCGGGGACATGGACGTCTTTGACCATGGGGTCAGCCTAGGCCTTAGGTCACGGTTCCCCCAAGTGGCGCGTGAGGGGCGCCCGTCTCGGGACGTCGTCACTGGCGCCGCCCGGTTGACCCGCAGTGCTACCCACATAGCAAAGCCCCCCTCTCCCACCGAAGTGGAGGAGGGGGGCTTTGGCGCTATCTAGTGCTCACGCACCTCGTTATTGCACGCGCACCTTGCGTGACACCAGGACGGCGCCAGTTGAGATGAGGAGCATCGCGAGGACTGCGAGCCCCAGGGTGCCGTCCGATGTACCGGTCTGGGCCAGCTGAGCCGAGGGCACGTAGGAGAACACGGGCTCCTCGTCGGGGCAGGCCGCAGACGGGACGTCGGTGAACGTCCATGACGTCTCATCTCCGATGAGGGTGTATCCCTCAGCGGCTGCAGCGGTGACCGTGAGCTTGCCATCGAACCATTCACCGGCCGTGTAAACGACGCCCACGGTGGTCGGAAGGGTGACCGTGTCGTTGTTGGGCAGGCACTTGGCGACGACCGTGGGTGGTTCTGGGGTGACGGCCGTATCGGTGATTTCGATGGGGCAAGCTACTGCTTCATCGACGAACGTCCAGGACGCCTGTCCGGTGAGCGTGTAGCCCTCCGCAGCGGCAGCCGTGATCGTGTGTGAGCTACCATCCCAGCCCTTGTCGGTGTAGACCACTCCCGTGGTGGGAACGATCGTGACTACGTCGTTCTGGGGTCCACAGATGGGAGCAACTGTCGGAGCGGCAGGAGTCGCCTCGGTGAGTTCGACGACACAGGTGCCATCAGCCGTGACCGTTTCGGTGACAACGGGGGTTCCGTTGACCTTCTCGCCGAGATCCCACAGACCGGTCGCCGTGTCCAGCACCCATTCCTGAGTCCACGGCGTTGTCGTGGTCACAGTCGTGTAAGTGCCATCAAGCGGTGCGGTGCATTGGCCCGTGCTGGACTCCACGTTGCCTGAAAGAGGCTCAGGGTTTTCGGAGTAGCAGGCGCCTTCCACATTGTTTGACTGGTATCCGATGGCCGTACCCAGGTCGTCGTAGGTGCGGCTTTCCTGTGCACCGTCCGAGAAGACGAACAGGTTGCTCGCGGGGGTGGCGGTGAGGATGTTGCCAACCCACGTGTAGACGATGCCCTCGGTGGTGGGCGTTGACGGAAGGGTTCCGTCGGCGTCACACGTCGGGGGAGCAGGGTCCGGGAACACCGGCGTCACGACTGTAGCCATGAAGCACTCGGCTCCAGCGTCGGTCGACTGGTATCCGATGGCCGTACCCAGGTCGTCGTAGGTGCGGCTTTCCTGTGCACCGTCCGAGAAGACGAACAGGTTGCTCGCGGGGGTGGCGGTGAGGATGTTGCCAACCCACGTGTAGACGATGCCCTCGGTGGTGGGCGTTGACGGAAGGGTTCCGTCGGCGTCACACGTCGGGGGAGCAGGGTCCGGGAACACCGGCGTCACGACTGTAGCCATGAAGCACTCGGCTCCAGCGTCGGTCGACTGGTATCCGATGGCAGTGCCCACGGTGTACGGGCGGCTCAGTTCTGTACCGGCCGGGAAAACGTACTCGGCGCTTTCGGGTGCGGCGTAAAGAGTGTTGCCGTCCCACGTGTACGTGACGCCCGGGGTGGTGGGCGTTGACGGAAGGGCTCCGTCCGCGTCACACGTCGGCGGAACAGGGTCCGGGAACACGGGACTGACTACTTCAGGCTCCTGAGCGCAGTCGGCATTCTGGTAGAACTTCCAGGCGACACCGTGTCCGCCGTCAATCAGCGGCTCAGCAGGCGCGCCCGGGCCGGTCAAGATGCCCACGTCAATAAGGTTGTCCACGGCTTTGATGTCACTCGCCTTGGTGTACTTGTAGACGTCCACCTGGTAGCCGACACACTTGCCGACCAGGAGGTCATTGAACGCGTTCAACTGGGGAGTGCTCGTTACCTTGTGATCCTTGATGGTCTGCGCCGGATTGAAGACCGGAGGCGGACCGACCGGGTTCATGTTCCAAATGATCGTGACGAACTGCTCCACAACGGGGCAGGCCTCGTGCTTGTCCTTGAGCTTCCATGTCGACTTGCCACTGAGGGCGTAGCCCGATTCTTCGGTGGCGGTGACCGTGAGCTCATTGTGGTCCCAGGCCGTCGCGGTGTACTTCACTCCCTTAGTGCTAGGCAGGTTGACCACGTCGTTGTTGGGTCCGCAGACCGGAGTCAAGGTCGGTTCTTCAGCGGTGACCGGCACCTCGTAGCCGGGGCAGACCAACGAGACATCGGGGCGCTCGCCACCGATCTGGACCACCAATGAACGCCCTTGCGCGTCAGGGAAAAACGCGCCAATGGCGATTTCCTGGTCTTTCAGCGTGTTTGCGCTGACGTTGATGAGTCCGTCGTTGCCTCTCTTTAGGACCTCGTCAACACCGGGGGTGCCCACGTACTTGCACACCCAAACTTTTTCGGCCGGGTCGGCCGTTGCGGCGGTTGCGCTCATGCCTGCAACAAGGAATCCGATGGCGGCGGCCGCTACCACCTTCATGATTCGTGCCCGTGTTTTAATCATTCTGCTTGCTCCTCAGCTTCCGAACTGGCGGGTGGGGGGCCGCCTGAGTCCGCTCTATTGGCGCCGCACACGGTGTGACATAAGTCATAGTGTGTGACGTCTGTCACATTACAGGACCTACGTCACCCCTACAAGGGGGGGCAGTATGTATGGGGATGCAGGGCGCCAAGGAAGGGTGTAAACCGGCTCAAACTGGGGCGCCGAGCGCGGACCCCCGGGCATCGCCGACGCGCCTTTTGAGTACAAAGGTGCACGGGTTGGACCGGATTCGAGCACTCGTGTACTCACGGGATGCGGGCCTAGCCCGGCCCGCTCAACCGTTCACGTAGACCATGAACGCGTCGCTGGTTTCGTTGGGGGCATCGCCGGTGATGGTGACGTCTCCCATGATGACGATGGATTGCACGTCCGGAAGTGTCACGCCGCACCACGTGACGTCCGTCAGTCGCATCGACGCGTCGGGATAGCCGCTCCAGCGGTCGATCAGGATGGTTCCGCTGGGTAGAAGATCCACGGTCGCTTGCCCGACGACTATCTCGCCGGAGCCATCGGGATCGAAGCTGACGAGCCACGCCGACGCCTTCGACGGCGCCGTAACTGTGCCGCGCGAGATGCCGCCTTGGGTGTCGAAATCGACGCTCACTTCCGTACCCGTCAGCAGATCGTCGAGCGATCTTGCCGCGACTCCTCCGACGAGCGAGGTCCGCGTTTCGACGTAGTCGAACGTCGCCTCGCACGTGAGCTGTGCGGGTTTAGCGTTTACCGACTCGCGAGACTGCCATCCATAGCCGGCCCGATCCCACGTGATGTCGGCGGTGATGCTGAATGCCACCGGCGGTGAAACCTCGGTGACCGACACGTCCTCGGTGTAGTCCGTAGCTCGGTAGGAGAGCCTCGCGACCCCTGCATCGGCGTCGATGACTGCGTCCGATGCCGACTCGGGCGCGCACTCAAGCGGGATCGGGTAGTCGGAGATGCCACTCCACTCGATCTGGGTTTGACAGTCGATCGAACCCGGCGCCCAGTTCCCGGATCCTCGCGGTGTCAGGAAATAGCCGGAGTGCGCCAGGTTGAGAAGCGCGACCTCTGGTTCGGTGACGTACGCCTGCGAGATCATGTAGACCTCGTAGTCGCCCGCGGCGATAGCAACGGCGTCGCCAGATTTCATCGCGCCGTCAACGGGGCAGGGTTGCGGGTTGGTGAGCGCGACGACGTGGTCCCAGCTTGCGCCGGTGATGAGGGGCGTGAGGGGTGCGTCGGTGGTTTGGTCCGCCGAGAAGGTAGCGACCACCACTCCGTCCTTGGCGAGTACCGCATACCCGGACTCGATGAACACGGGCGAGTGGTCGGGGCCGTCATACGTGAACTCCGCGGAGAGTGAAGCCGACGCGTGGTTTCGATCGATCGTCGGGTCGCCCAAGATCGCGGTGGCCTGGCTGAAGCCTTCGAGGCTTGCCGACGATGGGGGCACCTCGTCACCACACTGCAGATCGATGCTCCACGGTTCGGTGCCGTTCGTCGACACAGAGTCCAGCGGGATGTCGACGTACTCAATCGCGTTCGGGTCGGCAGACGCGGGGTCGTGGTCTGCGCGCGAGTCTTGTGCGAGACCGGCGACCACCAGCCCCCCAATCGCAAGCGCCGACGTTCCTCCCGCGGCCACGGCATTGCGTCGCCTGCGCCGCGCAATCAGGCCCCGGGTCGCGCCGCCGGGAGAGGCATCGGCCGCCCCGAGCGCCGCCGCGCGCCCGTCGATCGACGCGGACATCAGATCGTGAAGTGTGGGCATGTCACTTCTCCCTTCGCTCGGTCACGAGGACCTCGACACGTTCCATATCGGGCTGGGCGCCCAGTTCGCCACGCAGCGCCTCGGCACCGTCGTGCAAATACCTCTTGACCGTGCCGAGCGCTAACCCGAGTCGGTCGGCGATCTGCGCCACCGTGAGGTCGTCGTAATACCGCAGCACCACGCACGCCCGCACCTGGGGGGTGAGGGCGCCGAGGGCCACGGTGACGGCATCGCGGTTGTCCACGTGTGCCGCCCGGTCGGGAACGACGTCGGCATCGGCAAGCCGTGAGGCCGAACGCCTGAACAACTGCTCACGGCGCTTGTCGTCGATGAACACCGATGAGATGGCCCGCCGCACGTAGTGCTCGGCGTGCTGCGCGGACGAGAGCCGACGCGGCGAGGAGAACACCCTCACCATGGCCTCCTGGACCAGGTCCTCGGCGGTCGCGCGTTGGCCGGTGAACGCCATGGCGTACGCGAGCAGCGACGGATACCGCCGATCCGCGAGCTCGTCGTAGAAGCCTTGCCACCTCGCCACGCGTTCCCCCCTTTGCCTCACATCCTGCCGGATGCTCATGCGACTACTACGAGGTGGGCCCGTAAAGGGTTGTGCTGGCGGTGCGATCGGGCTGGGGTGGCGTCCGCCCGGGGCTACAGAATGCTGGTGACATGGCGAAGCCCCTCCTCGACCGGAGTAGAGGAGGGGCTTCGACGCTAGGCGTTAGCCGTGCACCTTGCGGGACACCATCACGGTGCCACCGGTAAGGAGGAGCATCGCGAGGGCTGCGAGTCCCAGGGTGGTGCTCGTCGTGCCCGTCTGGGCTAGCTCTGCGGACGGCACGAAGGAGAACGCGGGCTCCTCATCGGGGCAAGCCACAACAGGGGTGTCGGTGAACGTCCACGACGAATCACCCACGAGGTCTGCGTCTTCATCGGCGGCAGCGGCGGTGACGGTGACCTGGCCACCGAGCCACGAACTGGCGGTATAGACCACGCCCCCCGTGGTCGGGAGCGTCACCGTGTCGTTGTTGGGCCCACAGATGGGAACAACAGTCGGTACGGACGTGAGGGCCTTCTCGTCGATGAGCTCAATGGGGCAGAGGCTCGCTTCATCGGTGAAGGTCCAGGAGGACGTCCCCGAGACGGTGTAGCCATCCTGGGCGGCCGCCGTGATCGTGATCGAGTTGTTGTCCCAACCGGTGCTGGTGTACGTCACTCCGGTGGCGGTGGGGAGGGTGACCGTGTCGTTGTCGGGCCCACAGATGGGGACGACGGTGGGCTCGGGGGGCGTCGCGCTGGTGAGCTCGATGGGGCAGATCGTGGCCGCATCGGTGAACGTCCACGACGTCTGTCCGGAGAGGGTGTAGCCATCCTGTTCGGTGGCGGTGATGGTGATCGAGTTGTTGTCCCAACCGGTGCTGGTGTACGTCACTCCGGTGGCGGTGGGGAGGGTGACCGTGTCGTTGTCGGGCCCACAGATGGAGGCGACGGTGGGGGCTATGGGTGTGACGTCAATGTCGCACGCGTTGGCTGCCTGCTCTAGGGGGGTCAGCGGGCGGGTGCTCGTCTCCGTCTTGGTGAGGACGGGGGCCTGAGCTTCCCAGGTGCCGGTCTGCTCGTTGAGCTTGTAGGTCGTGGTCCAGATTTCACGCGTGATGGCGACCTCGGTCGCGCCACACTCGTACTGACCGTCCTGCCAGTTGCCCGGCTCGACCTTGTCCTCGGGCTGCGAGCTGACGCAGTTGCCGTCGAGCGCGATGTCGCCGCCGTCCGAACCAAGTTTGAAGTCGTCACTCCACGTGGTGAAGGCGTAGGCCCATGGGGCCTTTGTCGAATCGCCGGGGAGCGTCGTGGTGCCCAGCGTGATGGTGCCGTTGCCCGTAGAGGTGACAGGGCCAAGCACGAGTCCAAAGTTGCTCGTGGGCGTCCCGCCAGTGAAAGTGGTGGTTCCCACCTTCCACATCGTGGAGCCGGTCTTTCCCGCGGCCCTGTCGATGTCCAGCGTGTACGTCACGAGGTACGTTCCATCGGCCTGACACACCGCCGAAGCGTGCAAGTCTCCTGTGTGTGCCGACGCCGCAGTGGCGGTCATGCCGGCAAAGAGGAAGCCGATCGCAACAATTGCTGCGGCCTTGATGCTTCGCGCTCGTATCTTTAACATTCCGTGTTGCTCCTCAGCTACCGAACTGGACCTGCGTGCTCGCTTGAGTCCATATCGGTTTTCACATGGATGGTGTGAGATAAATCACATTACAGGACCTAAGTCGCTCGCACCAAGAATTTTCGGTGCCCTGTGGATTACCCAAAGAATGGCGGGGTTCAAACCGCCACAAAAGGGGACAATTGCCGAGGAGGCCTTCCTGCCGACGCCCTCGCCGGGGTCTCCGAAGCCTTCGAGCGAGATGACTGAGCCATACAGATCCGGACGGCGCCGCCAGTGATCGAGTCGAGGGATGCGGTGCGCCATCCCTCTGCCTCATAGGCCCACCATTCGGGCTCCGGTAGTCTCGCGACCATGAGCGATCCGACGGGTTTCGCGTTTGCCGAGCGCAAGAACGGCGAAGTGGCGATCACCCACCACGGGCGTCCCGCGGCGGTATTGCGCAAAGCGGCGGCGGCACGGTTCCTGCGCGACGTTGAGGCGAACGATCCCCAAGAGGTGATGGCGCGCGTGACCGGCAACTACAAGCGTGGCAACGAGCGCGGGCGCTAGTTCGGCGGGTGGCGGCGAGCACGGGAAACGCGAGAACGAGACGCGCGTTTGCGCGCGGACCCCGCGCGTGGTCCTATGGGGCTATGAGTGGACCTAAGGGATTTGACTTTCGCACCCGCACCAACGGAGAGGTTCACATCTTTAGCCAAGGCAAGCTGGCCAAGATGCTCAAAGGAGAGGACGCCGCGGCGTTCCTTGCCGCAGCCGAAAAGGGTGATGCACAGGAGCTGATGGCCGAGGCCGTCGGCGGCTCCGGCTTCGGTGGTCGCGCAGCAGGGGGTGCCAGCAACGGAGGCCCCAACCTTCACGGCAACGGAGCGAGCCACGCCCCCACGGTGTTCCGCCGCAAGACGGGCTGACGCTGGCTCAGCCAGTACTTACGGCGTGAGCGGCCGCGCCTGTTCGGCGATCGCGACTGAGGCCTCGGCGGCCACCTTGAGTTGAGCGTCCGTGAGCGCGAAGTCGGTTCCGGACGGCAGTGTCTCCTCCACCTTCACCACGGCGCCATCGAGGCAAGCGATCCCCGTCCGCGTGTGGGCATCGGTCGGCTTGGCAGGCGTGTTCGCCTCAAACGTCATGCTGCCGGCGTCGTCGGCGCACTTGTCGTTGGCGAGGCCCGCTCCCGTTGACTCTGCGAACGTGAAGCTGATCGACAGGAAGCTCTGGCTGGCTGCGGGGACATTGTCGCCGACAAAGCATCCGAACATGGGCGCCATGTCGGGCTCGCTGTACGTGATTCCCCATCTGGGTTCGGTGATCCCTTGAGCCTCTGACCACGCGACCATCAAAGGCAGGTTCTCGCAAAAGTTCGCGCGCCTGGAGGACAGAGAGCTCGGGTCCGCGGGCGCGTTTTGGGAAATCATCGGACCGTTCCCATCGCTGGTTCCGGTCGTCGGTGACGGCGAGCTCGATACAGTGGCCGACGCCGGAGCCCCATCGGCGGGGCCTACCGTCGGCGCAAAGCCCGTCGAGAAGGCGTAGACACCCGCCCCGATTCCCACCGCTCCCACGGTTGCGACCGACGATATGGCAGCCCTGCGCACCACGCGCCTGCGGGCGATCGTGGAGCGCATCGACGGCGCCGCGAGGTCCGCATGAGTTCGCTCCGACTTGGCCAAAGCGTCGTGAAGAACTGCTTCGAGTGTGGTGTTCACTTGGACCTCCTTGGGGCCTCGACCCGTACAGCGGGTGGAGCGTCTATGTCGGGTATGTCGGTTCCGAGGGTGACGGCCAGGCGGGCCGACGCGTCGGACAGGTAGCGCTTGGCCGTGCCGTCGGCGATGCCGAGCTGCCTGGCGACCTGCGGCACCGTGAGATCGTCGAAGTAGCGCAGCACGATGCAGGCCCGCTCGCGAGGAGGGAGCTCGGCGAGAGCCTTCTCGACGTCGGTCGCAAGGCCCACGGAGGCCTCGGGGCCCGGGGTCGACAGCGGGGTCACGGAGCGGGAGTATGCGCGCCGTCGGCGTGTGGATGACCTGGTGCCGTCGATGAAGACGCTCACGATCGCGCGCCGCACATAGCCCTCGGCGTGGCCACGCGACGCGAATCGCGAGCTACGCACGAACACCTTGATGAGCGCGTCGTGGACCAGGTCCTCGGCCGCGGCGAGCTCGCCCTGGGTGAGCATCCGTGCGTATGACACGAGCGCCGGGTACCTCTCGTCGAGCAGTGCGGCGAGGTGGTCGTCCCAACGTGTCATCGTTCCCCCAGTGTGGCCCATGTGGTGTTCACGTCACAGGGGTCAAAGACCGTTGGGGGCCGATCCCTACGGAGTTGGCGAGGGCGCGGCGGGAGTGACCGAACCAATCGCCTGACTGCCCTGGGTAATGGCAGTGGGGCTCTCCGCCGTCTGTGGCACGACGACCAGTTTCTGCGCCTCGACGGCCGCCTGGACCTGCTGCACGAGCCTGTCCCAGCCGCTCTCTAGCGTCGAGCCAAACTCGACTCCGTCGACGTACACGGTGGGCGTTCCCTGCAACCCTTTCAACGTGGCGGCGTCCGTCGCGGCCGCGACCGACGCGGCGTAGCGGTGCTCACTGAACAGGTTGGCGACATCGGCGGGCACTCCAGCGTCGAGCGCCAACTGCGTCAGCTGCGCGTCGGTGAGAGTCCCCGATACCTCCGGAGGCTGATGCTCCCACAGCTGGTCGAGGAAAGGGCCCAGTCGATCAGGCGCTCCCGCCGCGACCTCCTGAATCGCAGATGCGGCACGTGTCGAATAAGAACCGTCGGACGAGAATTGGTCCAGGATCGACACGGGGTGGTAGACCACCGTCGCGCCATCAATCTCGCGTAGCCCCGGTTCGGTCGTAGTGGCGAACATCGCGCACAGGGGGCACATCGCGTCGAGATAGAGGTCCACCACCACGGTGTTTGCTGGGATGGCCGTCATCAGGGAGCCGTCCGCCGCGAGCGGCAAGGCGGCGCTGCCCGCGGGGGCAAGGGTGTCGATCGCCGCGGTGTCTTGGGGCCACAGCGCGGGCAACGCCACGGCGGCGCCGACTGCGAGCGCCCCCGCGCCCACCGTCGCTCCCGCGGCGACGCGAGCGTGGCGCACCACGCGTACCCGGTGCGCCCTGCCGTGAAGCGAGGGGCGGCCGATGCCCGCGAGTTCGCGCTCCTGGTTCGAGGCGGACTCGCGGATGAGGTCGTGGAGGTTGGTCATGACAATTCCTTACGGTGGGGCGAAACGGTGACAACCTCGCGGTCGGCGGCATCGAAATCGGCGGCATCGAAATCGGGGGATGACGCATCGGCGCCCAAGATCGCCGCGAGTTTCGCGGAGGCATCGGACAGATAGCGCTTGACGGTGCCGTCGGCGATTCCGAGGTGCGTGGCGATCTGCGCGACGGTCAGGTCGTCGTAGAACCGGAGGACCGCGCACGCGCGCTCGCGCGGTGCGAGCGTGGCGAGGGCGCGCTCCACATCGGTTGCAGCGCCGACGGCGGTTTCGGGGCCCTGGATCGCGTCGCGTTCGACGGAACGCGAGTAGGCACGCATCAGGCGGGACCTGCTGCGATGTGTGTCGATGAACGCCGACATGATGGCGCGGCGCACGTAGTTCTCGGCGTGGTGCTGATCGGCGAAGCCCCTGGTCCGCGCAAACGACTTGACGATTGCGTCTTGGACGATGTCCTCGGCGGCGGGTAGGTCGCCGCCCGTGAGCATTCGCGCATACGCCACGAGCGCGGGATAGCGGCGCTCGACGAGCGTGCTCAGGTGAGCATCCCAGCGGCTCATCAAGACCTCCTTCCAACCGGTGTGGCCACCTCTACGTGTGGTGAGGGTGAAAGCGTTGGGGCGTGGGTTGCGCTCTGAATCGTCGGCGCCGTGGCCCGGCGGCTCCTAGTAGAACCCCGTGTCCACTACCGAGTCCACGACAGACACCGTGCCGTCTGGGGTGGTCACTCGCCACATGCCAACGAACGCGATGTGGGTGCCTCGAAGCAACAGGGGCCCGTCGCGGTCGGGGCAGGGGGTCGCCACGCTTGCGACGTACGTCACGGGCTGTGGCCCCGCAAAGCGATCGGAGAGGACCCCGTCCTCTGCGGCGACCGATGATGAGCCCATCACGGTGTCGACTTTCGCGACCTGGAGCCCCCCACTGGACGGCATGTCGACCTCTGATTGCCTCAGGAAGATGAGTCGCGCGCCGGGAAGCAACTCGATGAGGGTGCCGTCGGGCGCGCCCTCAATGAAGATGCTTCCGGTGATGGAGCCGCCCAATTCGGACATTCCGATCGACTGTCCGGCGAGCCCAGGAACTACTTGATACTCCCCGTCAACGGGCATGTTGATCCACCCCGTGGCGCCGCACGCGAAGTCCTCTTGATCGTCGAAGACGCCGAGCGATGCGAAGTCGAACGCGGCGGCGACTCCCGTCGCGCGCGGGTCGACCAGTTCGACGGCGAGGGATTCGCTGACGAGCGTCGCGTCGATCCCCTCGGCCAGGGCGTCGACGTCGTAGAACAAGGAAACGGTGCGCGCCTCCGCGTCAACCACCGCCTGGGACGTGACGTCGGACAGGCAGGCGCGAGGGGGATCCTCGGTCGTGATCGCCTGGGAACAGTCCCATGAGCCGGGGAGGTAGACCGCGCTGGGGTCGTCGTCAAGGTGTGTGGGGTCGAGGTTCCACGCGCTCCAGGCGTCGCCGAATGCCTGGGAAAGGGCAACCGACTCGGGGGTCGAGAATACTCGCGCGACGGCGATGACTTCGTAGGCGCCTGGCTCGACGCCCTCGGTCGCTTCGATTGGCTCTCCTGGGCAGTGGACCCAGGTGCTGAGGGGGTAGGTCAACGTCGTGGAGGCCTCGAGGTTTCCCAGCGTCAGGTTCAGTACGGGCCCGGCCCCATCGAGCATGCCGACCACCACGCCGCGCTTCACCACGAGGTAGTCGATGCCAGACGTGGACACCGTGCCAAGCCTGGTGGCGGCGGTTCGCGTGATCTCCCCGACCACGGGTTGGGAGGTTCCCCACCCCGCGGGATCGTCGCGCTGCGTGTCCCCTGCCGAAACCAACGTGAGCTCAAGACTGCTGGCCTCGTGGTGCGCGGCGGGTGCGGGATCCCCGCAGCGGAAGCTCGCCGATGCTGGCATGAACTCGGGGCCGCCGGCGAACGGGAACGTCGCGAGCTCCACCGCGAGCGAGGGGCTCGGGCCGGGGGGAGCATCGTTGCGCGTGGCATCAATGGCGCCCGCGATCGCGACGGTGACGAGGCCGCCCACGATCACGAGCGCGCCCGCTCGGCCCGCCCAGCGCGTCGCTGTACGTCGACCAATCGTCCGTTCGGCGTCGGCCCTCAGCGCGGGCGGGGGGTGCTGGTACTCGTGCAGCAGGAGGGCCAGGACGGCGCGAAGCCCACTGTCAGTCACGGGTTTCTCCCCTCGCCGTCGAGTCCAAGTGATTGTCTCTCGTTTGGGTCGCTGATTGGGGTTGCTCGCCTAGTAGCTGTACTTGGCGCCGTACTCGTCGTAGCCGGCGTCGGACGAGAAGTCCATGGTTGTGACCGTGCCGTCTGGGGCCGTGATGCGCCACGTGCCCGCCACGGCAAGAGTCCCTTGTCCCAACGACTCGACCCCGGGGCACAGGGTAGCGGCCTCAGCAGTGAAGCCCGTCGCTTGGGGCCCCGAGTACCGGTCGGTCGTGATCGCTCCGTCGAGGGCGACGGGCGCCCACCCGGCGACCGTGTTGACCTGGACCATCGAGGAGATGCCGTCACCGGAATCCGCCTCGACAGTGACAGACGTGGACTCGAAATACACCAGGCGTGCACCTGGCAGCAGCTCAACTCGCGAGCCGTCGCCGATGCCCCAGGTCATGACCGTGCCCGCAAAGGTCCCTCCTGGAACCAGGGTGGCGATGCGACCCTCGTCGAGGCTCACGCCTACTGCGACCTCGACCTGAGCATCGGACGCGAGGTTCGTGCCGGGTGCGGAGGCGCCGCACGTGAGATCCGCGAGGGTGTCAAAACTGCCGAGCGAATCCCAGTCAATTCCGGACCCGAGCCCCGCCGCATCTTCGCTCACGAGCTCCACGGTCATGGGCTCGCTCACGAGCACGGTAGAAAACTCCTCGACCAGGTCCGAGGTGCGGTAGATCAGGGAGACCGTCCTCGCCTCGGTGTCGACGGTGGCGTCGGGGGTGTAGTCGGCAAGGCAGGGGCGGGCGGGTGCCTGCATATCGACGGCGCTCTGGCAATCGTAAGAGCCAGGGAGGTAGAGCCCGCCGGAATCATAGTCGAGCCCTCGCGATGTCAGATTCCACGAGCTCCCGTAGGCGAGTGCCTGGGAAAGCGCGACAGACTCAGGGGTTGAGAACGCGCTCGCGACCGCGATCAGCTCGTACGTGCCTGGATCGACCCCCTGGCTTGGTGAGCGCGGGTCTTCGGCGGGGCATCGGACCCCGTTGACGACGGGAATGAAGACGCCGCTCGGCCCGCCATACAGGCTCGAGTTCACATCGAGAAGGGGGCCGTCTCCGCCGAGCATTCCCACCACGATCCCATCCTTGACGACGAGCATGTCGATTCCTGAAGTGCCGACGACGCCGAGGTTCGCGTCGGCCGTCTTGGTGATGAGCGCCTGAAGGGGCGAGACCGACGCCCAGGAGAACGGGTCGCCCCCGGCACCGGCAATGTAGGGGGTCGCGGCGATTTGCAGGTCATGGTCCTGGGGGTGGGGTGCGGGCGCCGGATCGCCGCACCTGTAGGCGGACGACGCGACCGCGAATTCCGGGCCGCCCTCGAAGGGGAACGTCGCGACCGCGAGCCCAAGCGTCGGCGTGGGGGTCAGGCTCGGCATCGTGATGGTCTCGTCCGCCGTGGTGCCGAGCGCGCCAGTGACGGCGAACGCCCCCAGGCCCGTGACAGCGGCCAGCGCCGCCGCTCGGCCGGTCCACCGCGTCACCACTCGCCGACGGATCGTCCGCTCCGCGCGGGCGTTGAGAGTGGCGGGCGACCGCTGCTGGTCGCGCAGCAACAGTGCAAAGGTTGCGCGCAGGCTTCTCGCAGTCACCGGTTTCTCCCCTCGCCGTCGAGTATGGCTGATTGTCGCTCGTTTGAGTTGCTCATGGGGGGCGCTGGCTCAGTAGAGGTCCTTGCGGCCGTATTGGTCGTAGCCGGCATCGGCGGAGGAGTCCACCATCAAGACCGTGCCGTCTGGCGCCGTGATGCGCCACGTGCCCGCCACCGCGATGGTCCCGTGGCCCAAGGACAGGACGTCGGGGCACATCGTCGCCGCGTCGGCGGTGAAGACGGCATCTTGTGGCCCTACGAAGCGGTCGGTCGTAATCGGCCCGTCGAAAGCGATGGGCGCCCAACCGGCGACGGTATTGATCGGGGCCATGTATGAGAAGTCCTCGCCGGAGTACACCTCGACAGTCGTGAACTTGAAGTACATGAGGCGCGCTCCTGGCAGCAGTTCGACGCGCGAGCCGTCGGGGATGCCCCCAGCCATGACGGTTCCCCCGAAGGTCCCTCCCGGGACCAGGGTGGTGACCTGGTACTGGTCAAATTGCGCCGCGACGGTGACCGACGCCGGAGCATCGGACGCGAGGTCGGTGCCAGGCGCGGAGGTGCCGCACGTGAGGTCCGCGAGCGTGTCAAAACTGCCGAGCGAATCCGAGACGGATACGGACCCGAACGCGGACCCCGCCGTGGCTAGGGCCACGAGCTCGACGGTCGCCGGCTTGCTCACCAGCACGGTGGCGAACTCGTCGACCAGGTCGGAGGCGTGGTAGACCACCGAAACCGTTCGCGCCTCGGTATCGACGGCCGCATTGGGGCTGAAGTCCGCGAGGCAGGGGCGGGCGGGCTCGTGCATCTCGAGGGTGTTCTGGCAATCGTAGGAGCCAGGGAGGTAGAGCGCGTCGGGTGCGTAGCCAAGGCCACGGGAGGTCAGGTTCCATGCGTTTCCGTTGGCGAGTGCTTGGGAAAGCGCGACGGACTCGGGGGTCGAAAACACGCTTGCGACGGCAATCAACTGGTACGTGCCTGGTTCGACTCCCTGGCCTGCTATTCGAGGGTCCTCGGTGGGGCATTGGGTCAAATCGGCGATGCCAGGGAAGGCGTCACGATACGCGTCATGGGTGTCCTTACTGAGGTCCAGACGGGGTCCGTCGCCGCTGAGCATTCCCACGACTATTCCGTCCTTGACGACGAGCATGTCGACTCCCGACGTGCCGACGACGCCGAGGTCCGCGTCGGTCGTTTTGGTGATGACCGCTTTGAGCGCTGAGACCGAGGCCCAGTGTGCCGGGTCTTCGAGAGAGCTACCCGTGTAGGGGGCCGAGGTGAGCTGAAGGTCGTGGTCTTCCGGGTGGGGTGCGGGTGCGGGGTCGCCGCACTCATAGGCCGATGACGCGACCTCGAATTCCGGGCCGCCCTCGAAGGGGAAGGTCGCGACGGCGAGCCCTGGCGCCGGCGACGCGGCGAGGCTTGGCATCGTGATGTTCTCGTCAGTGGTGGAACCGAGCGCGCCCATGATCGCGAACGTGCCAAGTCCCGTGATGGCCACGAGCGCTGCGGCTCCGCCGGCCCACCGCGCGGCCACGCGCCTGCGAATGGTTCGCTCCGCGTCCGCGCTCAGCGTGGGGGGCGGCTGCTGGTGATCGCGCAGCAACACCGCGAAGGCCTCGCGTAAGCGGGGCGACCTCACCTCGTGACGACCTCAACCTCATCGACCGTGGCAGCGAAGTCGGGGATCTCGTTTTCGCCCACTGCGTGCGCAAGGGCTGGCGCCGCATTCTCGAGGATCTCGACGGCTCGCTCCCTCGAGACGCCGAGCAATGAGGCCACCGCGTCGGTGCCCGATCCGTCCACAAAATAGGTGACGCATGCGAGGCGCTCAAAGGGGGCGAGGCTTTCGAGCGCAATCGCGAGCCTGCCCGTTTGCGTCTGCTCGCGGGGATCGGACCGGGAGGACTTGGCGTCCCCAGCGCCGGCGTCGTCGACGTCGCCACCAGGCGTCGGCGGGGCGAAGACGGCCGCGTTGGACGTGTGACTGCGTGCGGTTGTGCTCGCGTGACCCGCGGCGGATTCGTGGGCAGGTACGGCCGCCACCCCGTGTGCGAGGAGCTTGGCGGCTTCGTCGCGTGCCGCGAGACGGAGTTCGGGCGCCTTGAGCGCCTTGCGGCCCGATGCCGCGTGGGCGACGGCCTGATTCGCCACCTCAAGCGCTGACGCATCGTCCACTATGAGGCGTGCCCAAGCCGTGAGCCATGGCAACACCCCCTGTGCTGCCTGGACCCTTGCCCTGCGAGAACCTATGCGGCGCGTCGGCGTCTCCTCGCTGCGCGCACCATGAGTGACGCGACGAGGACGCCCGCCGCCACGAGGACCACGGTCGCGACTGCTGGGCCCGCCGCCTGCGCCTTGCGCAGTGCCACCGGCTTGCGGAAGCGCAGAACGCCCCAGCGATTCGCGGATGCCGCCTTGCGCAGGGCGCGGTCGGGATTGACGACGAAAGCGTGGCCGACGGCGCTCAGCATCGGGGAGTCGGTAATCGAGTCGGAGTAGGCGTACGACGCCTCGAGGTCATAGCCGCGCTGTGCTGCGAGCTCGCGGATCGCGACGGCCTTGGCCTCGCCATAGGCGTAGAACGTGATCTCGCCGGTGTAGACGCCGTCCTTGATCTCCATGCGGGACGCGATCCAGTGTTCCGCACCCAAGAGCTCGGCGATCGGTGCGACCAGCTCGCCGCCCGATGCGGACACGATGATGACGTCGCGGCCGTTCGCTTGGTGGCGCTTGATGAGCGCGAGGGCTTCTTGGTATACGAGGGGGTCGATCAGTTCGTGGACGGTCTCGTTGACCAGCGCGTTGACCTTGGCGATGTCCCAGCCCTTGACGAGTTCGGACAGCGCGTCGCGCAGGCGGTTGGTCTGGCGCTCGTCGGCCCCTCCGATCTCAAAGAGGAAGTGCGCGTATGCGGCGCGAAGAGCATCGGACCTGGTGAAGAGGCCCTCACGGATGAAGGGGCGCGAAAACGCCGCCGACGATGACGTCGCGATGATCGTCTTGTCGAGGTCAAAGAATGCGGCGCCTTGTCCGGCCATGGGGCCAGCGTAACCGGCGACCCGTGCGGGCGGTAGCCGCCAGTTTTGGGGCGTGTCGTTCGGGCGTCGTTCCCAGGCCGCTGCCGCCGGGTCAGCGTCGTCCCCAGGCTGGCGCCCCACTTGGTTCCCCACGCTCGTGCCGACGGGGCAGCGTGCGGTCGCGCCCTGAGCGCATCGTCTCACCATGACGTCTCGCTCATGGTTGCCCGATTGGCTCCGCCTCCTGTGGGAGGTGCCTGGCGTGACCGATGTGCTCATCAACGGCCCCGGTGAGGTGTGGGTTGACAGGGGCATCGGCCTCGAACGCGCCGGCGCGGTGGCTCCTGGGGTGGCCGTTGCCGACTCCGCGACCGACATTCGTGCGCTTGCCGTGCGGCTAGCTTCGCTCGCGGGCAGGAGGCTAGACGATGCGTCGCCCGCCGTCGATGCGAGGTTGCCCGACGGCGCGCGCCTTCACGCGGTGCTGCCGCCCATCGCCGACGGCTGCGCCGTGCTGTCGCTGCGGCGCGTGCGATCCGCGTCGATGACGTGGGAGGACCTCGTGTTTCAGGGGGCGGTGCATCCCGTACTTGAGCCCGTGCTGAGGGGCCTGGTCCACGCCAAGGCCTCCGTCATCGTCTCGGGAGCAACGGGTTCGGGCAAGACGACGCTCCTGGCGACGCTGCTTGCGGAGGTTGACCCGAGCGAGCGGATCGTGCTCATCGAGGAGGCCGGAGAGGTGCGGCCAACCCACCCTCACGTGGTGCGACTCGTCGAGCGGCCAGCGAACGTCGACGGCGCAGGCGGCATTGGGATGGAGCGGCTCGTGCGCGAGGCGCTGAGGATGCGACCAGACCGGATCGTCCTGGGGGAGTGCCGAGGTGCCGAGATTCGCGAGGTGTTGCTCGCCCTCAATACGGGCCACAAGGGAAGCCTGACCACGTTGCACGCGAATGCGGCAGCCGACGTGCCCGCGCGGCTCGTGGCTCTCGGCGCGCTCGCGGGCCTGAGCGAGCATGCCGTGGTGGTGCATGCCGCGGCGGCCTTCTCCGCCGTGATTCATGTAGTGAGGGATGCCGACAGGCGCCGCGTCGCGGATATCGCGATCCTGGAACGGCATGCGGGCGAGCTGGTGGCGGTCCCCGCAGCGGCGGTCGATGCGAGCGGGCGTGTGTCTCGTGGGACCGCATGGGCGAGGCTGCAGCAGATCGCGGGACTTGCGGGTCAAGCGCTCGCGGAGCCTGGCCCACCGCTTGAGGTCGCGGCATGATGCCCCGGCGGCGTGGCGTGGTGGCACCAATGGAGGCAGCAGCAAGCGACAGTGAGCGCCTTGCGGCGGTCGCTGCAGCCTCGCGGGCAGGCGCGTCGGCGACCGACGCTTGGCGCGAGTGGGATGCGGGCGGAGGTGGCGGTGGCGGTGGCGGCATGGCCGTGGTCGACGGCGTGCCGGACCTGCGCCGCTCGGATCCACTCGCGCGCGACGTGATCGCGGCGGCCAGGCTCGCGCACTCCTCGGGGGTTCCGCTCGCGGACCTCGTGTCGGCACTCGCACGTGTCGAGGCGGCGCGGGAGGCCGCGCGGCTTTCGCGGGAGGCGTCACTCGCGGGACCCCGTGCCTCGGCGCGGCTCCTCGGTTGGCTGCCTATCGCGGGCCTCGCGCTCGGTGCGATCGTCGAGCCGAGAACACTTCTCGTGCTCGCGGCGACGCCCTTCGGCTGGGTACTGTGCGCCGTCGCGGCGGCGCTTGTGGTGGTGGGCCGCCGCTGGATGAGCGCGCTCGTGCGCGGCGCCACCGAGGCGGGGCGGGTGCCATGACCGAGGCATCGAGCATCGTGACGGTGTGCGCGCTCCTGGGGGCGACCGTCCGCTCGGGGCTCGATGTCCGCTCCGCGCTTGAACAGGTGGGACGCGTGACAGGCGGCGATGGCGAGCTGCTCGTGGAGGTTGCCTCCGCGTTGTCGGCCGGAGCCTCATGGGCAGACGCGTGGTCCCGTGCGCCCGAACGCCTTGCTCCCCTGGCCAGGGTTCTCGGACCCGCTTGGGAACGCGGCGCGAGCCCTATCGATGCGCTCGAAAGCCTCTCCGCGACGCTTCTTGCACGCGCTCGTGCGGCGGGTGACGCCGCGAGCGCCGAACTGGGGGTGCGGCTCTCCCTGCCGCTCGCTCTGTGCCTACTGCCTGCGTTCGTCCTAGTCGGCATCCTCCCGCTGCTCATCGCGGTGGGCGGCGCCGTCGTGGGAGACCTGTCGGGCGGTACGCAATGAGACCGGGCCCGCGCCGCGGCGGGAGTATTTCGCACGGCTGGCCGGACGGCCAGTTCGCCAACGGGAGGCAGCTCCCCACACGAAAGGAACAGCAATGACACGAGGGACAGTGATGGCACCACCCACAGCGATGAGTCGGCTCCTTGCTCGGCTGAAGGATTGCGACGAGTCAGGGATGGCCACGGTCGAATACGCACTTGTGACGGTGGCCGCAGCCGCGTTCGCGGCGGTATTGATCGCGGTGATCAAGTCACCGGAGGTGCGCTCCGCACTCGCGTCGCTCGTGGGCCAGGCCCTCAGCGGGGGCTAGGCCATGGTGCGTCGGCGCGCCGGAGTGGGGCGTGAGCGGGGCTCCGTGACGGTCGAGTTCGCCTTGGGACTTCCTACGCTCATCCTGGTGCTGGCCTTCGCGTTGTCGGGTGCCGCATGGGCACTTGAGGTGCAGGCGGCGCAGGGGGGTGCGGGGGAGGCGGCGCGCGCGGCAATTGTCGACCATGACGCCGAGGCCGTCGCCCTGGGTCGGAGGGTGAGCGGCCAATCCGAGGTCACCGTGAGCAGGGTCGCCGGCTACGTGACGGTGTGCGTCGTCGTCGCTCATGCGCCGTGGCCGCGAGCGGTGCGGTGCGCCACCGCGCGGGACCGACCGTGACGCGCAGGGGGGAGGCGGAGTTCGACGCGCGCGGTTCGGCGTCGCCGGTTGTCATCGCGATGTTGGCCGTGATCATGACGGTTTCGCTCGCCGTTGTTGATGCGGGTTCTGTTCTGATTGCGCGGGCGGCGACATCGTCGTCGGCTGATCTCGCGGCGCTTGCGGCGGCTGGCATCGATAGGGATCTGCGCGCAGAGGGCTACTCCCGTGTGACGGCGCTCGCGAGAGGGTGTGATGCCGCTCGCGAGGTGGCGTCCCGCAATGGGGCGACGGTTGTCGCGTGTCGGCGAGGAGACCGCTCTTCGGTGCTCGTGACCGTCCGCACCCGCACGCGTGCTTGGCCAGCGCCGCTGGTGGCATCCGCACGGGCAGGACCGACATTTGGATGAGGGCTCGCCCGGGCACAAGAAAACCCTGCGACGACTCAGGCTGAGGGGTCCGAGCCGCCGCAGGGCGCTTTCTAGGATACGTGACATCCGGTGCGAGCGATGGAAGTTTCGCCATCGGAATATCGCGATCCTGGTGGCCAGGGACCATGGCTGGGATGGCCCCTGGTAGGTCTATGTAGTTGGCGGCACCTCGACCCACGAGCTTCCGTCCCACGTCCAGCCGTTCGGCGGGTTTGCGGGGTCGGCGAACCTGTTCAGGCCTGAATGCCACTTGAGTGACTGGTTGTCGAGCACCCACGCGACGCCGTCCTTCATGGCGTACGTCTTGCCCGTCGCAGCAACCTTCGATTCGGGCAAGCAGCTTGCATGGACGTTTGCGTCGTACTTGACTGCGGCGACGCCCGCGCATGTGGTGCCCGCCCAGGTCGCGTTGCTGCCCATGTAGACGTATTCGCGATACGTTTTGGATCCGGAATCGAGCTGGATGGCCTTCAGGTCCCAGCCGCCCCAGTTGCCTGAACCGCTCCAGTTGCCAAGGGAGGACACGCCGGTGGCGGCATCGACCCACGTGATCGCCTGGTAGACGTTGCCGTTGCCAAACCAGAAGTACCCGGCCTTGGGTGCGTACTTTCCTGTGGCGCAGTCGTACGTGTAACCCACGTACGCAGGCTGGGCCGAGCATTGGTAATACTGCGAGTCAGCCGGATCCTTGAACCAGCCTGGCTTGATGACCCACTGGTTCGCCGCGCAGTCGTAGGACTTATATGGCTTGTCCGGGTGATCCGCCTTGCACTGGGCGTAGGGGTCCGCAGGGGGCGAGGTGGTCGCCGGGGCTGGGGGCGCGGGAGCCTTGGCCGCCGGCGCGGCGGGTGCGGGTGCGGCGGGTGCCGCGGGTGCGACGGGGGCCGCGGGTGCGACGGGGGCCGCGGGTGCGACGGGCTGTGAGCCGCCCGCAGCGGCGGAGGCCTTCAGCTTTGCAATGATCGCCGACAGATCGACCGCAGATTCGTAGTTGCGGGTGGGGTTGTCGTTCCCAAACTTGGCGCGGTACAACTCGATGGACGTGAGGCCGTCCTTGTCGTTGATCACGTTGCGATCGCGGAATGCGGGGTCGTCCTTGGCTGCACCGTAGGCCTGCACCGCCGCAAGGCCGATCGCAAGGGCTCCGACGGTTCCCGCGAGCGAGGCCGCGCTCTGACGTGCGACGCGCACTCGCTTCGTCTTGGACAGCAGTGACGAGATGGTGTCGTCCGTTGGCGCGTACGCCAGGCCGCCCATCGTTCCGAGCTCATGCATCTGTTCGTTGATATTCATGAGCGGGCTCCCTTCGGGTCAGAGGTCTCGCGAACGGTGGCGTACGACACGCCCTCGGACGGGTTGTCGTGAATGGCTCCGAGCGCTCCGCGAAGCTTCACTGCGGCATCGGACAGGTAGCGACGGACGGCGCCCTCGGAGATTCCGAGTTCGCGGCCGATGGCGACAGCGGTGAGATCGTCGTAGAAGCGGAGCACCGTGCATGCCCGCTCACGGGGTGTGAGGTGGCGCAACGCCTCTTGAAGATCAGTTCTGAACTCGACACTCGCGGAGGCTGAGGCCTGAGTGTCTGAGTCCCCAAGCAGGTGGAACACGCGTTGCCATGCGGAATTGCGCCGGCCCGCGTCCATGTGCGAGGAGAACATCGCGCGGCGTACGTAGGCCTCGGCCTCGCCGAGGGACACCGTGCCCTTGCCGCGTGAGAAAGTCTTGACGACGGCGTCGTGAAACAGGTCCTCTGCGTCGCGGGAATTACCCGTCAACAGATAGCCATATGTCACGAGGGCGTGGCCGCGTTCGCGAACGAGTCGCTCAAGCGTGTCGGCCCACTTGGTCACGGTGTGTCCTCTTCGTCGGGTTTTCCTCTACCCATTGATACGGACAAGTCGGACAGACCATTGGGGCGGCAGCGTCCTTTGTGACTTTTTCCACAGCACCGCGAGCACGGGGAACACCGCCGACGCGGCCGACGCGAGGTCGCGCGGGCCGCGTCACGGCTTTGGGGGAGGGCGGGTTACCTGACGGTCACCGTGCCGAGTGACGTCCATACCTGGAACGACAGCCAATCGAAGTCGCCACCATCTGGGCCGGGCGCGGGCGCGATGCCGATCGAGGCATCGGCCGCCGCGCCGCTACTCGTGACGGACGTGTCCATGCCGAGCGCGGGGGTCTCTATCGAGCGCTTTGCGCCGTCCTCGTAGTAGATCGGCCCGCCTGGGGAGACGGACCCGTTGTCGAGGTAGATGTCCTGCTCGCTGAGGACCGTGTACGTGCCCGGGCTGACGGTGCTCTGAGAGTCGCTCATCCAGCAGCCGTTCACGTCGCGCCACAGGAACGTGTCGCTCAACGAGCCGTCTGGGGTGAGCATGCCGTCGGTCGAGCTCGCAGTGTCGAGGCCATAGGGATCCGTGGGCGAGAGGTACGACGTGGCGGCCACCTTGCCGTCCTTGACCAGGTAGAGCGTCGAGTTTGGCTGACCCCAGAAGCCGGGGAGGGTGTAGCCCGAGGTGTTCGTGATCGACAGCTTGACCTCGGGGTTGCCGTCGACGACCCAGCCATAGCTGACTCCCACGGAACCCGGCAGCTTGGCGTCGACCTTGAGGAGCGGCCAGTCGGCGGACGTTGCAGGGAAGCCGGGCGTTGTCGTGCCGTCGGCTGAGCATCCGTAGTAGCCCTCGAGCCACGAGTCCTCATTGTTGGCCCCCAGAGAGTCGCCCGTCTTGGTGACGCGTTGGGTACCTGCGGCCATGTCCCACGTGCCATTCACGGCGCGGGCAGCGAACTCGGCGCGGGCGGTCGCGGGGTCGAGGTAGTCGTCGGGGTAGACGACGGCAGGTGCGGGCTGGTCGATATACGGGCCGAACGGGTTCTCCACCGTGTCGCCGGAGACGGCGAGTGCGACGTGGTTGGAGACCACGCGCAAGGCGGGTGCGTCGGCGGCAGGGCCGATGAATCCTGGTGCGGGGACCACCGCGTCGGTAGCCCCGGAGGTCGCGGCGTCTCCGCCTGTCGCCGCGCCTCCATCGATCACGCCGGGCTCTCCGGGGGCAGGAGCGGTCTCCTCGAGAATGGGGGTGGGCTCGTCGGGGGCGCCGATCGGAGGGGAAGGCTCCGTGGGGGCGAGCGTGGGCTCACTGGGGGCGACCGTGGGGTCTACAGGGTCGGTCGTCGCCTCGGGGTAGAAGTCCTGGAACGCGACGAGCTCGTATGCGCCGCCAGGTAGTGGAGTGCCGTCCCAGCAGTTCACGAGGTCGAACGCGCTTTCCCACGAGGCGGTGTCGTCGCTCAGGCCCTGGGTTCCTACGACGTCTGTGTCCTGACCCGTGCCAACGACCATGCCGTCCCACAGCACCAGGAATGCGGTGCCTTGGGCCGTGTAGTTGTAGGCCAGATCGGCGCCGACCGCGCCCAAGAACGTGAGCTGCGCAGTGGCCGTGCTTCCAGGCTCCACCTCCCCGCTCATCTCCCCGAGCGTGAGCGTGAACGCGTCGGAGGCCATGGGCACCTCATAGTCGAACGGGCGCGAGCCGCACAGGCCCCACGCGAGTTGGCTCGATCCCGCAGCGTCATACGCGGGAGCCATGGCCTTGTCGCCGCTCGTGGCTGATTCGGGATTCGGCGCCGAATCCGCCGAGCTCAGCGTGTCCATCCCTGGGTTAATCGCGGCGAGCGCGATCACGGCCGCAGCGCCCAGTCCCGCGGTGGCGTTGGCGGTGGCGTGAAGGCGTCGGTTGCGCTTGATACGGCGAGTCGCGCCGGACGTCGAGACGCTCACCGCGTCGAGAGGTGCGCGGTCCGCAAGGCCGCGAAGTGAATCCGAGAGCCTGGTCATGAGTGCTTCCTTTCCTGGTGGGCCACGGCAATCTCCTCGCGGAGTCCATCCTCCGCGTCGTCGAGGCTGCCGAGCCTGAGTTCAAGTGCGCGCAGGCCATCCGAGAGGTAGCGCTTGACGGACCCTGGTGCGAGTCCAAGCTGGGCCGCGATGTCGGGCACCGTGAGGTCGTCGAAAAACCTCAAGACGATGCACGCACGGACGCGGGGAGGGAGGTCCGCAAGGGCGGTGGCCACATCGGCGCTGAGGTCCGAAAACGGCGTGGTCGACTCCTGAACAATCACGGGCCGGAAGAGGTGTTGCACGCGGGCCCACCGCTGCTGGCGCCGGTACTTATCGACGTAGATCGTGGTGATCGCGCGGCGCACATAGGCTTCGACCTTGACCTGGGGGAGCCCCTCGCGGGGTCGCGAAAACGTCTTGACGAGCGCGTCCTGAACGAGATCCTGCGCGAGGTACGGGTCGCCGCATACGACGTACGCGTAGCCAAGGAGAGCCCGCTCGCGTTCGCGAACCAGCCTCTCCATTCCCTCAAGCTTCGCAGCCATGGGTCCTCCCTGGTCGGTGTTCACCATGTCGACGCCTGACGGCCCCGAAACGTTGGGGGCCCTAAGTCCCGCATGTCCCCTAGACTCTCGGAGTATTGCAGCAGCGCGCAATGAGGCGCGCTTCTCGTCAAGGAGGACGAATGCGTCTGGCAGCCATCTCTGGCCTCGAGCTCGGTAGTTCGAGCATCATCATCGTGGTTGTCATTGGAGTGGTCGCCGCTGCGGCCCTGTTGCTGTCATGGACGCTACGCCAGCAGGTGCTCCGCGCGCCGGATGGCACCTCCAAAATGCAGGAAATCGCGCTGGCCGTCCAAGAGGGTGCCGCGGCGTATTTGAATCGCCAGTTCCGCACACTGATCGTGTTTGCCGCGATCGTGTTCGCCTTGCTGTTCCTCCTCCCTGGCGACACGGGCGTGCGCATCGGCCGCTCGGTGTTCTTCCTCGTTGGCGCGTTCTGTTCCGCCTCGATCGGGTACATGGGGATGTGGCTTGCCGTGCGCGCCAACGTGCGTGTGGCCGCAGCTTCCACCGAGGTGGGCGGCCGGGTCAAGGGCGCGCGCATCGCGTTCCGCACCGGCGGAGCGGTGGGCATGGGGGTGGTCGGCCAGGGCCTCGCGGGTGCGGCCGCAGTGGTGTTCCTCTATCGAGAAAACGCGCCCGCGGTGCTCGAGGGCTTCGGGTTTGGCGCGGCGCTTCTCGCGATGTTCATGCGCGTGGGTGGAGGCATCTTCACCAAGGCGGCCGACGTGGGGGCGGACCTGGTGGGCAAGGTCGAGCAACACATCCCGGAGGACGACCCACGCAACCCCGCGACCATCGCGGACAACGTGGGCGACAACGTGGGCGACTGCGCAGGCATGGCCGCCGACCTCTTCGAGTCCTATGCGGTGACGCTCGTGGCGGCCCTCATCCTTGGCAAGGTGGCCTTTGGCGAGGAGGGCCTGATCTTCCCTCTCATCATCACGTCGCTGGGCGCGTTCACCGCCGCGATCGGCATCTTCATCACCAAGGTGCGCGACGGCGAGCCGGGGCTCAAGGCCATCAACCGCGGGTTCTACACCTCGGCCGCGGTGGGAGCCGTGCTCTCTGCGATCGCGTCGTACCTCTACCTGCCCAGCACGTTCGCCGGCTTCCACGGCTCGTCGCTTTCGACTCTCGACGGGGACCCCCGTCTGGTCGCCACCGTCGCGGTGTTCGTCGGCATCGGCCTCGCGGGCGTGATCCTGTGGCTCACCGGCTACTTCACGGACACCGCGGGCAAGCCCACCCAGCGCGTTGCGCGCACCTCGCTCACGGGCGCGGCCACCGTGGTGCTCTCCGGAATCGGTCTTGGGCTCGAGTCCGCCGTCTACACGGCCACCGTGATCGCGGGTGCGATCGTGGTGCTGTTCTGGCTCGCGGGTGGCTCGATTGCGCTCGCGCTGTTCCTCGTGGCGCTTGCTGGCTGTGGCCTGCTCACCACGGTGGGCGTCATCGTCGCGATGGACACGTTCGGCCCCGTGAGCGACAACGCCCAGGGCATCGCCGAGATGTCTGGCGAGGTCGACGCGGACGCGTCCAAGATCCTCACCGACCTCGACGCCGTGGGCAACACCACCAAGGCCATCACCAAGGGCATCGCGATCGCCACGGCCGTGCTCGCGGCCACGGCGCTGTACGGCGCCTACTCCGACGCTGTCAACGAGGCGATCCTGAAGGCAGGAGCCTCGGCGTCCGACTTCAGCTATGAGGTCATCAACCCGCTCACGCTCGTCGGCATCATCATCGGCGGCGCCACGGTGTTCCTGTTCTCGGGGCTCGCGATCGACGCGGTCACCCGCGCGGCGGGCGCGATTGTGTTCGAGGTGCGCCGCCAATTCCGTGAGATGCCAGGCATTATGCAGGGCACGCAGCGCCCCGAATATGGCCGCGTGGTCGACATCTGCACGCGCGACTCGCTCCGAGAGCTCGTGACGCCCGGGCTCTTGGCCGCTATGGCGCCCGTGTTCGTCGGCTTCGGGCTGGGAGTGGGGGCGCTTGCCGGCTTCCTTGCCGGAGCGATTGGCACGGGCGTGCTCATGGCGGTGTTCCTCGCCAACTCTGGCGGCGCATGGGACAACGCCAAGAAGATCGTCGAGGACGGCAACTACGGCGGCAAGAACTCGCCCGCGCATGAGGCCGTGGTCATCGGCGACACGATCGGCGATCCGTTCAAGGACACCGCTGGCCCCGCGATTAACCCGCTCCTCAAGGTCATGAACCTCGTGGCTCTCCTGATCGCCCCCGCGGTCGTCGCGCTTAGCTACGGCGACGGCGCAAACCCCGTGCTGCGGTGGGCCATCGCGCTTACGGCCGCCGCGATCGCCGCGTTTGCCGTGATCCGTGCCTCGCTCCGTTCGCATGCGGGTGGCATCGAATTCGCCGCCGAGGAGGCCGCAATCGCGGAGGGCCACGCGACTCTCTCCTAGGTCGCCTTCGACGCGGAGTAAGGTGCCGGGGGCAAGTCAATCAAGGAGACCCCCATGACCGCCTTTTCCGGACCGGTTGCGCTCGATCGCGACGACGCGATCGCGCTGCGCGCCGACCTCACGCAGTGGACGGTTGACGCCGTCTCGGAGCTCGTGGGGGATCGGGCCGTGAGGGCACTCGGCCGCGAGCAGGTGGTCCCTGCGCGGCTCGCTGCACGTGAGGCGGGGCGTGATCCCGTCGCACTGCTCACGAGGCTGCTCATGCTCGGGGAGACCCTTACGCGCGCCGATGTCGAGTGGGCGCTGCCCACGCTCGGAGCCGAGGGGGCCGCGCGCTGTGGCCTCATCGCGGTCCAAGGCGCGGGGAGCGACGACATGGCGCGCGCCGTGGTCGACGTGCGCCCCTACTCCGCCGCGAACGGCGACCAAGAGACCACGTGGTGGGTCGCATCGGACCAGGGGGAGGCCGTGACGGCTCGCCGGCTCGAGGGTGATCACGTGCTGGGCATCGGCGGGGCGTCGACGACGCTGGCCTCGGTGACGATGCGCTCGCCCGTGGGGCGCGTGCTCGACCTGGGCACAGGCTCAGGGATTCAGGCGCTCCACGCGTCGATGCATGCGCGTGAGGTGGTGGCCACCGACATCTCGGAGCGAGCGCTGTGCTTTGCGGAATTCAATCGCTCGCTCAATGCGCCGCCTGTCGCATGGGATCTGCGCCGCGGGTCTCTCCTGGACCCGGTCGCGGAGGAACTGTTCAACCTGGTGGTGTCTAATCCACCCTTCGTCATCACGCCCCCAGGTGCGCCCAGCTTCGAGTATCGCGACGGCGGCATCGGCGGCGATGGCATCGTGAAGAGCCTCATCACGGGAGTGGGCAAGGTGCTCGCGCCCGGCGGCATCGCGCAACTGCTCGGCAACTGGGAGATTCGTGCGGGGCAGACGTGGACCGAGCGTCTTGAGGGATGGCTCGACGACGCCGCGCGCGCAGGGTGGCCGCTCGACGCGTGGATCATTCAGCGGGACGTCCTCGACGCGGCCGAATATGCGGAGACGTGGCTGCGCGATGCGGGAGTGACCCCCGAACGCGGACGCGATGCGTTCGACCAAGCGTTTGGGGCCTACCTTGCGGACTTTGACGAGCGGGGCGTCGAGGGAGTCGGCTTCGGATTCGTCACGCTGCGGCGTTCCACTGGCGCCCCGACGCTGCGCAGGCTCGAGGAGCATGAGGGCGATGTCGCCTCTCCGCTTGGACCGCACATCGCCGCGGCGCTTGCAGCCCATGACTGGCTTGAGACCCGCAGCGACGCTCAACTGTTTGACGAACGCTACGTGGTCGCCGGCGACGTCACACGCGAGACCTTTGGACGCCCGACGTCGCACGACCCCGAGCACATCCTGTTGCGCCAAGGAGGCGCGTTCGGGAGGGCCGTCAAGGCGGATACGGCGCTCGCCGGTTTTGTGGGCACGTGCGATGGGGAGCTTGCCGCGGGCCAGATCGCACACGCGCTCGCCGCGTTGCTGGACGTGCCGTCGGGTCGCATGATCGAGGGGCTCGCGCCCGCCATCAGGCAGCTGGTGCGCGACGGGATGCTCGAACGCGCGTAGCGACACGCGGGCGGGCCCCGCAGTGACACGCGGGCGGGCCCCGCAGTGACACGCGCGTGGGCCCGTAGCGACACGCGGGGTGTCTGAGCGGGGTTGGGCCTTAGGTCCCGGACATGGCGGAGGCTGGAGGCGTAGAACACTACATGTAGGCATTACCGGGCAACGAGGCCACTACATGTTGTGGTTCAGATACCGCCCTTGCCAGTTGGGGAGAAGCCATGACAGCCATAGATGACGCCACCACTATCTTCAATTCAGCCGACACCGCGGCCGTGCCGCGCGTGGCCGACCCACACCCAGCCACGTTCGGGATCGACGTCGTGACGCCCAGCAACGGCACCCCGCTCATCAGCGTCGAGGACTCGATCGAGGAGTACCTGTTCCGGCGCGACTGGCGCGTCAACGCCAACGCGAACCAGGGCTACTCGCTCGGTGGCCTGATCCTCAACACGGCAGGCAAGGTCATCGCCAACTACTGGCTGAGCCACGTGTACAAGCCTGAAGCGGGAGAGGCCCACCGGGCAGGTGACCTCCACATCCACGACCTCGACATGTTCTCCGGGTATTGCGCCGGATGGTCGCTACGCACGCTGCTCGCCGAGGGCTTCAACGGCGTCGGCGGCAAGGTCGAGGCGAGCCCAGCGAAGCACTTCTCGTCTGCCGTGGGCCAGATCGTCAACTTCCTGGGCACGCTCCAGAACGAGTGGGCGGGCGCCCAGGCCTTCTCGAGTTTCGACACCTACATGGCGCCGTTCATTCGCTTGGAAGGCCTGAACTACACGCAGGTGCGGCAGGGTGTGCAGGAGCTCATTTACAACCTCAACGTGCCGTCCCGTTGGGGAACGCAGACCCCCTTCACCAACCTCACGTTCGACTGGATCTGCCCCGAGGACTTGCAACCCCAGGTGCCGGTCATCGCCGGCCGTGAAATGGACTTCACGTATGGCGATCTCCAGGACGAGATGGACATGATCAACCGCGCGTACATCGACGTGATGACCGCGGGCGACGCGCAGGGTCGAGTGTTCACGTTCCCGATCCCCACGTACAACATCACCAAGGACTTCGACTGGGAGGGCCCCAACGTCGACGCGCTGTTCGAGATGACCGCCAAGTATGGGCTCCCTTACTTCCAGAACTTCATCTCGTCCGACCTCGAGCCCCACATGGTGCGTTCGATGTGCTGCCGCCTGCAGCTCGACCTGCGCGAGCTTCTCAAGCGCGGCAACGGACTGTTCGGCTCGGCGGAGCAGACCGGATCGCTCGGCGTGGTCACCATCAACATGGCGCGTCTCGGCTACCTGTATCGGGGCGACACCCCCGCGCTCTACGCCGCGCTCGACCGCCTGCTCGAGATCTCCCGCGACACGCTCGAGCGCAAGCGCGAGGTCATCGGGAGGGCCATCGACGACGGCCTCTTCCCGTACACCAAGCGCTACCTGGGGACGCTGCGCAACCACTTCAGCACGATCGGCGTCAACGGCATTAACGAGATGATTCGCAACTTCACGGCCGACGCTGACGACATCACCACGGACGAGGGCGAGATGATCGCGCTCGACGTGCTCGACCACGTGCGCGACCGCATGGTCGAGTTCCAGGAGGAGACGGGGCACCTCTATAACCTCGAGGCGACTCCCGCGGAGGGCACGACGTATCGCTTTGCCAAGGAGGACGGCAAGCGCTACCCGGGGATCCTTCAGGCAGGCACCAAAGAGAACCCGTATTACACGAACTCGTCCCAGCTTCCCGTTGGCTTCACGTCCGATCCCTTTGAGGCCGCGAGCCGCCAGAGTGCGCTGCAGTCCAAGTACACGGGCGGCACCGTGTTGCACCTCTATATGGGTGAGCGGGTGAGCTCCTCATACGCATGCAAGATGCTGGTGAAGCGCACGCTTGAGACCGCGCGGCTTCCCTACATCACGATCACGCCCACGTTCTCGATTTGCCCGAGCCACGGCTATCTCGATGGGGAACAGCCCACGTGCCCGCTGTGCGCGGCCGAGGACATCGAGACCGTATGCGAGGTGTGGACCCGCGTCATGGGTTACCACCGCCCCGTCCAGTCATTCAACATCGGCAAGAAGGGTGAGCACGCGGAGCGGCTGCACTTCCGCGAGGTGGCCATTCCCGATGCGTAGAGAACCCGAGGCGACACGGGAGGCGACGATGCTCGAAGCAGAACGAGTCGAGAGACGTCCCGTGAGTCACGTGTCGAGGCTGTTCGGGGCGGGCACCCAGGTGCTCGCCGACGACCTCAAGCTCACGGGCTTCGAGCCTTTCTCCACCGTCGACTGGCCAGGCAAGTTGGTGGCGACCGTCTTTGCTCAGGGCTGCCCGTGGCGCTGCACGTATTGCCACAACGCCGACATGCAGGACATGCACACCGCGGGAACGGTGTCATGGGCGTCAGTTCTCGCTCACCTCGCCAGTCGAGCGGGCCAGCTCGACGGCATCGTCTTCAGCGGCGGGGAGCCCACGCGCCAAGCGTCGCTCATCCCTGCCATGCAACAGGCGCGGTCGCTCGGATTTCAGGTGGGCATGCATTCGGCTGGGGCGTACCCGGCTCGCCTGCGCGAACTGCTCGGCTTTGTGGACTGGCTCGGTCTCGATATCAAGGCCACGCCGGAGGGTTACAGGGCCGTCACCGGTAGGTCGATGTCGGGGGAGAGGGCCTGGCAGTCGCTCGAGATCGCGATCGAATGGGGCGGCGACCTCGAGGTGCGCCTCACGGTCGAGCCCACGACGCATACGCGCGAAGACGTGCGCTCCGTGATCGACCGCGTGAAGTCGATGGGTGGGCCGACGCCGGTGATTCAGGAGGCGCGGCCAGACGGCACGTCGGAGGCCTTCCAACAGGCACTCGGTGAATCGAAACTCCGCCATGTGATGACCCCGCAGGACCTGGTCGACCTCGTAGTCCGCTAGGCCGCCGAACCGACGAAGTCGGGGCATTTGCGCGAAGAGATTCGGGACGGTCCCGATCTCGCCCGGGACCAAAACGGTCTTTTTTGCAGGACTTGGGTCCCGAGGTCCCCGTTTAGTGCCGCAGTGCGGTCCCGCCGCGCATCTAAAAGGTCCCGTATGCCGGGAGAAAGGTCCCGGGTGTCAATGGCGAGGTCCCGGCAGGGTGGGCAGTACCAAGTCAGACGAAAACCCACAGAATCTTCGAAATGGAAGTGACACATCATGGCCACCAAGCTCAAGCTCCTCGGCGCATTCCTCGCGCTCTCAGGCCTTGCCTTCATCGCCGCAGGCATCTTCGCGTTCAGCAAGGTGCAGTCCGGCGCCCAGGCGCTGCAGGACTTCTCCGCAGCCCAGAACGTGACTCTCACGTACGACGAGGACGGCGTTCTGCTCGACCGCGGCACCGCCGAGGGCGCGCAGGGCATCATGGACCTGCTCCAGAAGGACTGGGGCTACACGGTTGTCGCAAGCGAGATGGACCCCAACGACCCGCTCGTGAACACCGGTTCTGAGTACATGTACCAAATGGCGCTCGTTGCGTACCACACCCTGAATGGCTCCACGGAAGTGACGCTGACCGAGGACGTCGACTACAACGGTGAGACCTTCGCGGCCGGCACTTACGACGTACCCACCGACGGCAAGTACTGGGCCGACTTCGACCGCATGCACCCGCTCGAGGGCCCGGCGCGCGCACAGGCTTGGAGCCCCACGGCACACGCGCTGATCGCCGAGCTCGGCGTCGGATCGGTCACCTCTTCCACCCTGCAGATGGGCTACGGAGTCGCTGGCCTTCTTGGCGGCCTCGGACTGGTGCTTCTCGCCTCAGGTGCGGCTGTCTACTGGATCGCCACCGGCGTCAGCAAGACCGCCCTTCAGGGCGCACTGGCAGTCGATAACACCGACGAGCCTGCGAAGGTCTAGCGCGACCGCTCAACCGAGGAGGGTCCCCGAGAGGGGGCCCTCCTTTCGCGTCGGTGCACTCGACGCCCACGTCGCGGGCGGGAGTGCGGCGCAGCTCGTGACGCGATAGGGGCTGGCTACTCGTCCTCGGGCATGGGGTGAAGCGCGTCGGCGACGCGTTGCCACACGCTCGGGTGCGCCGTGAGGATGCCGCGTCGGCCGTCTCCTGGCAGGTATTCGGAGCCGTCATGACGGCGCGAATCGAGGCCCGCCTCGCGCGCGATGAGCGAGCCTGGGGCGTGATCCCACGGGAGGGATCGCGTGAAGGAGACGTAGTCGGTCAGTCCGGTGACCACGTCGAGGTAGTCCCAGCCCGCGCAGAACCGGATGGGCGTCGCGGGCCCGAGGGTGTCCGCCCGCTTGAGCACGGTTCCCCTGTCGGTCGCATCCATTCGGGCGCCAATTGCGCCGCGAAGAGCGCGGGGGCTCGCGGGGATGGGGGCCATGAAGCGCTCGCCGTCGAGGAAGGCGCCCACGCCGAGAGCCGCGTGAAGCTCACGGCCCGTGGTCGGGTACGTGATCCATGCTGCCTGCGTGCGGCCGTCGTCCATGAGGGCGATCATGCACGCGAAGGTTTCCTTGCCGGCCACGAAGTTGCGCGTGCCGTCGACCGGGTCGACCACCCAGCATGCGCCAGGCGCGCCCACGATGTCGAGGAGAGAAGCATCGGCCGCCGTCGCCTCCTCGCCCACCACGGGGATGTCGAGAATGTCCTTGAGCGCGGCGGTGAGCATGATCTCAGCGTTGACGTCAGCGTCGGTCACCAGATCCCACTCGTGGGCTTTGGTGCGAATTTCGCTAGCCTTGAGGGACCGCCACCGCGGCATGATCTCGGCGGCGGTGGCGTCCGCCATCGCGGCGAGGACGGCACGGGAAAGCTCTGCAGTGATGGTGTGGGGAGGGAGAGTCACCCCTCCATGGTCGCAGGTGTGCGCCGCAGTGCCACCCGCGTCACGGCTCCGGCGGCATTAACCGGGGCCGGAAACGCCGCGTTATGGCAGACAAACCGTCGAATACAAGGCCCCGAAACACACCGATAGATGGCACCCAGTGTCATGGCACCTGAGCCCGTATGTATTCTGTGACGGTCTCGGACCCGAGAAACCAACCCGCCGGAAGTCAGGTTTTCATGGCTCACAAGCTCGTCATCGTCGAGTCGCCCACCAAGTCGCGCACCATCGGCGGCTACCTGGGTGACGACTATGAGGTGGTCTCGAGCGTGGGGCACATCCGTGACCTTCCCCAGCCGAGCGAGCTCCCCGCGGACAAGCGTGAGGGCGGCATCGGTAAGTTCGCGGTGGACGTCGATAACGGCTTCGCGCCGTATTACGTCGTGAGTCCTGAGAAGAAGAAGGTCGTCGCCGAGATCAAGGCGAAGCTCAAGGGTGCGACCGAGGTCTACCTCGCAACAGATGAGGACCGCGAGGGAGAAGCCATCGCGTGGCACCTTCTCGAGGTGCTCAACCCCAAGGTGCCCATCAAGCGTCTCGCATTCCACGAGATCACCAAAGAGGGCATCATGCGTGCCATGGAGCACCCTCGCGAGGTCGACATGCCGCTCGTGGAGGCTCAGGAGGCGCGCCGCGTGCTCGACCGCTTGTACGGCTACGAGGTCTCGCCGGTGCTGTGGCGCAAGGTCGCCTCTGGGCTGAGCGCTGGCCGCGTCCAGTCGATCGCCCTGCGCCTGGTCGTCGACCGTGAGCGCGAGCGCATGGCCTTCCAGGCCGCCGAATACTGGGACCTCACCGCGACCTTCGCCGCCACGTCTGGCGCCGACGAGGGACGCAAGTTCGCCGCCAAGCTCGCCTCGGTTGATGGCAAGCGCGTCGCGTCGGGCAAGGACTTTGACGACCGCGGCGTGCTGACGACCGACGCCGCCAAGGTCACCCACCTCACCGCAGGAGCCGCCGCCGCGCTCGCCGCGGGCCTCGCAGACTCCGAATTCGCCGTGTCCGGCGTCGACTCCAAGCCCTATAAGCGCCGTCCGGCCGCCCCGTTCATCACCTCGACGCTGATCCAGGAGGCGAGCCGCAAGATGCGCCTCGGCGCCCGTGAGGCGATGCGTGTGGCCCAGGGCCTGTACGAGCGCGGTTACATCACGTATATGAGGACCGACTCGCCCACGCTCTCGGGCGAGGCAGTGCGCGCCGCGCGCAAGCAGGCCATCGAGCTGTACGGCTCCGACTCCGTGCCCGCATCGGCCCGCGTGTACTCGACCAAGGACGACAGCGCCCAAGAGGCGCACGAGGCCATCCGGCCCTCGGGAGACACCTTCCGCACGCCTGACTCGGTGCGCGCAGAGCTGCGCGGCGAAGAATTCCGCATGTACGAGCTCATCTGGAAGCGCACCGTCGCCTCCCAGATGGCCGACGCCACGGGCACCACCTCGACAGTGCGCATCGGCGCGAAGAGCGCGAACGGCCACGCCGTCGAGTTCTCCGCATCGGGCACCATCATCACGTTCCCCGGCTTCCTCGCCGCTTATGAGGAGAGCCGCGAGAAGGACCGCTACGAGGACGACGAGGCCAAGGTCGCTGACGAGAAGGACGCGCGCCTTCCGCAGCTGGCCCAGGGCCAGGCCGTCGACGCCGATGGCCTCGAGCCCGTCACGCACTCGACTACGCCGCCGCCCCGCTTCACACAGGGCTCGATGATCAAGGAACTCGAGGACCGCAAGTTCGGTCGCCCGTCGACGTATGCCTCGACCGTCGACCTGATTGTGGCCCGCGGCTATGTGCGCGTCGCGAATCAGACGCTCATCCCCACGTGGATCGCGTTCTCGATCGTCGGCCTCATGGAGCAGCACTTCGGCTGGCTCATCGACTACGATTTCACCGCCGAGATGGAGGAGGGGCTCGACCTCATCGCGACAGGCAAGGCCGACCGCACCGAGTGGCTGAGCACGTTCTACTTTGGCAAGGACGACGCAAATGAGGGCCGCGACGAGGGCCTCAAGAAGTTGGTCGAGAACCTGGGCGACATCGACGCCCGTGCCATCAACACGTTCCCCGTGGGCGAGGGAATCTCCCTGCGCGTCGGCCGGTATGGGCCGTATGTCGAGCGCGACGTCGACGGCGAGATGCAGCGCGCATCGGTGCCCGAGGACATGGCGCCCGATGAGCTCACCGTGGCGGTCTCCGAGGAGCTGTTCGCGAATCAGGGCGGCGACGAGCGCGAGCTCGGAACCCACCCCGAGACGGAGCTGCCCGTGGTGGCCAAGGCCGGCCGCTTTGGCCCCTACGTCACCGAGGTGTTGCCCGAGGGATCGAAGGACAAGCCGCGCACCGCGTCGCTCTTCTCGTCGATGCAGCTCGAGACCGTGACCCTCGCCGACGCCGTGGTGCTCCTGTCCCTGCCCCGCATCGTGGGCGCGGACCCGGCCGATGGTGCCGAGATCTCCGCGCAGAACGGCCGCTACGGTCCGTATCTCAAGAAGGGCACCGATTCGCGCACGCTCGACAGCGAGGACCAGCTGCTCGACATCACGCTCGAGGAGGCGCTCGCGATCTACGCGGAGCCCAAGCGCGGCCGCGGCCGTCCGGTGGCGCCCCCGCTCGCCGAGTTCGGCATCGACCCCGTGAGCGAGAAGCCCATCGTGGCCAAGTCCGGCCGCTTTGGCGACTACATCACGGACGGCACCACCAACGTGACCATCCCTCGCGGCGACACCGTCGAGACGCTCACCCCCGAGCGGGCCGTCGAGATGCTCTCGGACAAGCGCGCGAAGGGCCCTGCGAAGAAGCCCGTGCGTCGTGCCGCCGCGAAGAAGCCCGCTGCGAAGAAGCCCGCTGCCAAGAAGGCGGTTCCTGCGAAGGGCACCGCAAAGAAGGCCGCGCCCAAGAAGAAGGCGTAGCACCACAACCTCCGCGGGGAGCTCGTCGTTCTTATGGCGATCAAGGGGGTGTGATGGCCGACTACGAGGCGGTTCTGCGCGAGACGCTCGCCGGTGGTGCGGCGCGGCTGGCCGCGTATGGGTACCTGCTGACTGGCTCGCAGGACGCGGGCGAGGAGCTGGTCCAAGAGGCCATCGTCAAGGTGTTCGCACGCCGCCGCGCCATCCCGAACGCACGCGCCGGCGAGGCCTATGTGCGCGCCACGATGCGCACGCTTCACGTCGACGGGATTCGCAGGGCGATCCGGTGGCGCAGGGTCATGCCCGGCCAGGTCGCGCCGTCGGTCGTGGACGATGCGGCTGACGCCATTGACGCGGTCGACTCTTTGGGGCGTGCGCTCGCAACCCTGACCCCGCAGCAGCGCACCGCGATCGTGCTGCGCTATTACGACGACCTTTCTTTGGCCGACGTCGCTGGCGCCATGGGGCTCGCGGTGGGCACAGTGAAGCGCTATGTGTCCGATGCGCTCGACCGTCTGGCGGCGGCCGTGGGCGATCAGGAGCTCGAGTTTGAACGCATTGCCGTGACCGAAAGGGGCCAGTGATGGACCTCCACGAAGAACTCGAACGGCGCGCGAGGCTGGCGAGCGCGGCCGCCGCGGAACGGCTCGGTGGCGCCGGTGCTGGTGACGCGCTCGTCGCTTTGGTGGGGCGGCGTCGGCGTCGCCGCGCTGCCTCAGTGACCGGCGCGAGCGCCGCGTGCGTGGCCGTAGTGATTGCCGCCGTGGCATACGTGGGGCCGTGGTCGGCTGGGCCTGTCGCCCCTGCCGCGGTGACCTCGACCGGCACCACGGTGATCGATGCGTCGACACCGCTGGCCGAGGCGCCGTTTGCCTTTCCCCGCTACGGCGAGATGGCGCCCCTGCAGTGCGGCGAGGAGTACTCCGTGCCGTCCGGCGCCACGCGTCAGGTGGGCGAGGAGAGCCGTTGGCCGCTGACAGTGACGGCGTCGGCCTCCGTGAACGGCGGCAATGCCGGGGCTCTTGGGCTCGGCGAGGACCTGCTCACGTGGACCGCTCAGGTGTCGCCCCGCGCAGCCGTGGAGGACCTGGCCTTCACTGCCTATGCGGTGGTCGAACGCGACGGGGTAGTGGTGGCGTCGAGCCATTTGGCCGGTCAGGAGCCCGCTGGCGGCGGGGTGCTCGACGCCCTCGACGCCCCCGTGCCGGGACTGTGCGGGGAGATCACCGCCAACACCTATCCCGACGATGGTGAGTACACGTTCCACCTGTGGGTTCAGGTGGTCGACTCTGCGGGAACTCCGGTGGCGACCGTGATCGACCCGATCGAGCCGGTGACCCTCAACGTGACAGGCATCGCGCAGTACTGGGATGAACGGTCGACGTTCGATGGCCTCCCCAACCTGTCGGTCAACCCCATCAAGTGCGGGGACCCCAGTTCGGTAGAGGGCAGGCTGTGGGATGGCACGGAGTCGGCAAGCCTTCCCGAGGGCGTCGTGATGCCGGGGTGGCAGTCGTCGATGCACGATGGCCCCGCCCCTGGAGTCCGCGCTTCGCTTAGCGCGCCGTTGCTCCCCGATAGTTTCTCGGTGGCGCAGGCGTTTGGAGTGGTCGATGGCGTCGTGGTGGCCGTCGGCGAAGTAGTGACCGGACCCCAGGCGCTGGGCTACTACACGTCATTCGACCTCAGCTCGCCGTGCGGGGTGAGTGCTCCGTCGTCGATGGACATGTATGTGCTCGAGGAGGCGCTCATCGCGTATGGCTCCAACGTGTCGCCCGTCAAGGCCGCGGTCGTGTTCAAACTCGGCCCGGTCGACGTGGTCCCCACGGTCGCGCGCATCGGCGATGTTGAGGAGCCCTCGATCTCGTTGACCGATGCGCCGCCAGTTTGTGGCGACGAGTGGACGGCCCAGCCGTCTGTCGTGTTGCACCGCGTCATCGCCGGGGAGGACGTCACTGGGGTATTCCTCAAGGCGTCGTCGACGAGAAGCGGCTGGGATGTTGGGCTTGCAGACGCCTACAACGTGAAGCCCGACGTCAGCTGGCTATCGGCGTCCTATGCGGTGGCGGGCGGCCGGGTGGTGGGGGTCGGCGTGGTGCAGAGTGCGAGTGCCTACGCCTTTGACGGGGCCACCGTTCCTGAGGCCGACCCGGCGTCCTGTTCTGGCGGTGCCGTGGGCGAAGTCACCCAGCACGTGGTGATCCAGGCCGTGAGGCCCCAGAACGGTGGGGGATCGTACGTTCCCGTGGCGACGTGGGTTGATCCGTTTGGTCCCTGACGGCGTCTAGCCTTTAAGGCGCGAGGTTGCGCGCCTGATACAACGCTTTGGTTCTGCCCTGCGTTCATGTGTCGACCGGAGGGGAACACATGAAACAGCGCGACGTGTTGGGCGAGATGCTCGACCTTGCCGCACACAGGCTCGCGGCGTATGGCTACCTGCTCACCGGATCGCAGCACTCGGGCGAGGACCTGGTGCAGGACGCGATCGTCAAGGTGTTCGTGAGGCAGAGGCGGCTCGATGGGCCTGCGGCCGCTGAGGCGTATGTGAGGGCCGCGATGCGCACCCTTCACGTCGACAGGATGCGGCGCGAGACGCGGTGGCGTGGGCTCATGCCTCGGCTGGTTGACCGTTCGGTCGCGCCAAGCCCCGAGGACGCGAGTGCCGACCAGGACCGCGTCGGCCGTGCTCTCAGGGAACTCGCCCCTCAAGAGCGCGCCGTTGTCGTGCTCAGGTACTACGACGACCTCAAGGTCGCCGACATCGCCACCCAGATGCACCTCGCCGAGGGCACAGTGAAGCGATACCTATCGAACGCCCTCGACAAGCTCGCGGGCGTCCTCGGAACCATTGACGACACCCCCGAGCGCGTCGGCCTCGTGGAAAGGAAGAAGTGATCATGGACCTTCACGACGAGTTTGAGACTTTTGCACACACCAGGGGTTCGGAGTCGGGCGCTCGCCTTCGCGACGCGTCCGTACGCGCCCGCATCGATGCCAGGGTGGCCCGCGGGCGGCGGGTGCACAACGCGAAGGTCGGCGTGGGGACGGTGGCCGCAGTGGGTGCCCTGACCGTGGGTGCTGTCATGATGCCGCGCCTCGACTGGGGCGTGTCCAGCCCGGGGGCTTCGCCTTCACTTAGCGGTGACCCGAGCATCTCGACGGGACCGGAGGTGTCGACGGCGCCAGGCGACGACCAACTCCCGTCGCAGTCGCCCTCACCGTCGCCCTCGCCGTCGCCTTCCCGAGTCGATGTGGACGGTCTGCCTGCGCTCGGATCGAGCAACTACCTGGCAGTTGTCAGCGAGGCGTGGACCTTGGTGGGTCCGCCCACGTGCGAGGCGATGGCGGCGTCGGAGCCCACCGACGGGGTGGCCGATTCGACGGGTCAGGCTCAGAGCTTCCCGATCCCGGCCTGGCTCGAGAATGGTCGCCTCTATGGCTGGGGGGATGACGTACTCACTGGCGGCTACCCGATCCCGGTCGCCGCCTTGGGGCAGGCCAACTTCGCGTCGGTGCAGGACTTCGTCTCGAATCTCACTGCCGAGCCGGGGACTCCTGGGGCGCCCACGTTCGAACTCATCCTCACGGGCGTCGACGGGTCGATCTGGGGCTTCGACGTGTCGTGGTCCGAGCGTGACGACCTCCCACACGACGCGGCTGGACTCTTTGTCTCGTTGTCGCCCAACTATGACTGCAACGACGGCACGCCTGTTCAGGGGGTTTATGAGGCGCGGTTGGCAACGACCACGGTCGACAGGGGAACTGTCATCGCGAGGCTCTCGGCCATCACGGTGGTGGGCGGCGTGCCCTCGCTGCCGGATGTGGACGCCCAGGGTTAGGTCGTGGGTACCGCTGGGAGGGCGGCGGGGCGTGGGCGGCGACGGATATATCCGTCGTCGCCTTCCCGTGTCCGCCCGCTGGTGCCCCTCGCCGCGTGCCGCCTGCCGCCTGCCGCCTGCCACTTGCCGTTGCTCGCCGTCTCCAGGCCCGCCTTCACCTCGTTTGCGTCGCGTGAGCACCGCCATTCGACATCCTCTTCTCTGTTGCCGCACAAGGCGGTGATCGAGTGTTGATTGGCGGTGCTCACGCGACGCTCCGCTATCCACAGATCGTGGCGCTGCCGCCCGGAAGCCCGGTACGGACCGGCACTGTAGGTGAGTGGACATCGTTCGGGCGCTCGATGAGCTGGGCGGCGCCGCGCGTCGCACGGAGCTGCTCCGCGCGGGCGTGCCGGAGCGGTCGCTGTACCGGTCGGTGCTGGAGGGTCGCGTCGAACGGGTGGGAGACGGCACGTATGCCCTTCCCTGGGCTCCCAGGGAGGTTGCGCTCGCCCGGCTCTTTCGCGCGAAGCTCGGATGCGTGACGGCCTGCGAGCACTGGGGTTTGTCCGTGTGGGAGCACGATGACATGCCGCACCTTGTTGCGGCGCGCCACCAGTCATTCGCACGCAGAGACTCCGGCGAAGCCTCGCAGGTGACGGTACATCGCACGTCCGCGGTGCTTCCCGCGGGGCTTTGGGTTCCCGTCGCGCAGGCTGTCGACCAAGCCGGCTGGTGCACGTCACCCGTGGGGCAGCTCGTGATTGTCGACGCCGCGCTGCACGCCGGGGTGCTGTTCCCCGTCGACCTCGCGCACTTCGAGGCGCGAGGCGCTCGTCGCCGCTTGTGGCTGCGTCGCATGGCGTCCGGTGCCGCCGAGTCGCCGCTCGAGACCGTCGCGAGGGTCGCGATGGTGACGGCGGGTTTGCGCGTCGAAGAGCAGGTGGTGGTGCGTGGCGTGGGGCGGTTGGACTTTGTGGTCGAGGACACGTGTGCCGTCGAGGTCGATGGTTGGCAGTTCCACCAGGGGAGGGATTCATTCGAGCGTGATCGTGCGCGCGATCGACTCATGCTTGCACGCGGCATGCCGGTCATGAGATTCACAGCCCGTGAACTCAAAACTGCACCGCTGGCCGTCGTGATGCAGATTGCGGGGGTGGTGGGCAAGGCGCCTCGGCGGGACCTCGAGAGGCGGCTCGCGTGGGCGTTTGGGGGTCTGGAGGGTCCGGCCAGCGCCGGCTTGGTGTCCACAAACGTCGCGTGAGCACCGCCAATCGACATTCGGTTGCCTGCCCGTGCGGAGGTGGCGAGGTAAAAGTGGATTGGCGGTGCTCACGCGACGCCTCCCCTCAGCCACCGGCACCCGCCCAAGGCCCAGTCACTCGAAACGTTACGAAAACGCGCGGGTCTAGACTGGTCGCATGAATGCTCCCGATCCCATGTCAGCCCCAGCCATCCGCTGGGGAATCCTCGGCGCAGGCGGCATCGCCGCCAAGTTCGCGGAGGCCATCAACCTCTACACGTCCTCGACCGTGGTCGCCGTTGCGTCTGCGTCGTCCCTGGAAAAGGCCCAGGAGTTCGCCAAGGCCAACAACGCCGGCGACGCTTATCAGTCCTATGCAGAGCTCGTGGCGCGCGACGACATCGACGCGGTCTACGTGGCCACCACGCACAATAACCATCACGAGCCCGCGATTCTCGCGATCGAGGCTGGCAAGAACGTGCTGGTCGAGAAGGCCTTCGCGCAGAACTCCGCCCAGGCCGAACTCATCCTCGCCGCAGCCGAGAAGGCTGGCGTGTTCGTCATGGAAGCGATGTGGACCAGGCACTTGCCGCACGTCTACAAGCTCCGTGAGGCCGTCTTGGCCGGCGAGATCGGCGACGTCACCGCGGTGATCGCCGACCACGGCCAGAAGCTCACCCACGTGCCCCGCATGTACAGAGCCGACCTCGCGGGCGGGTCACTGCTCGACCTCGGTGTCTACCCGATCGCCTTCGCGCATGACTTCCTTGGTATGCCCACGTCCGTGACAGCGGTGGGCGACCTCACCGACGAGGGCGTCGACAACCAGGTCGCGATGATCTTCGACTACCCGACCGCAATGGCGTCCCTGCACACCTCGATGGTGGGCAAGTCGGCGAACACTGCCCAGATCATCGGCACCACAGGCCGCTTCGAGGTGGACAGCTGGTTCTACACGCCCACCAAGATCCGCCTTGTGCGCGACGACGTCACGGAGTGGGAGTTCGACGGCACCGTGCCAAACGGCTTCCAGTTCCAGGCCGCCGAGGTGGCGAGCTGCATCACCGCGGGGCTCACCGAGAGCCCCATCAAGACGTGGGAAGACACGCGTGAGGTGATGGCGATCCTGGACAAGGTCCGTGCCCAGATTGGCGTGGTCTACCCCAACGAGCGGTAGTTTCTTGACGGCTCGCTCGAGCCGTGCCCAGTAGGGTCTTCACCATGACGGCCACTTCGCTCCTGGGTCGCGTGGCGGGGCAGGCATTTGGCGAGTCCGTCAGCGGTATCCGTCCCGATATTCAGGCACTCCGCGCCCTCGCGGTGGGCGCCGTGTTGGTCTACCACCTATGGCCGGGGTGCCTCACGGGCGGCTATGTAGGCGTCGATGTCTTCTTCGTGATCAGCGGCTTCCTGATCACATCGCACCTCCTCCGCGAGGTGGAATGCTCGGGCACGTTGCGCGTGGGATTGTTCTGGGCGCGGCGGGCTCGGAGGCTACTTCCCAGCTCGCTCATGGTGCTGCTAGCGACGACGGTCGCGATCGTGTTCCTGATGCCATCGTCTCAGTGGGGTCGCAGCCTGGGCGATGTGGTGGGGTCCTCGCTCTACGTGGAGAACTGGCGCCTCGCCGCGCTCTCGGTCGACTATCTGGGGGCGGAAGCTGCGGCGTCGCCCGTCCAGCACTTCTGGACGCTCTCCGTCGAAGAGCAGTTCTATGTCGCGCTGCCGCTGTTACTGCTACTGGCCCTGGGGCTGAGCCGCATAGCGCGCCTCAGCCGCCGGGCCGTGATGGCAGGCTCGATCGGCATGGTTGCTGCAGTCAGCTTGTGGCTCAGCATCGATCAGACGCCCTGGACTGCGGCCGCCTACTTCACGACGCACACCCGAGCGTGGGAGTTCGCCGCGGGCGCGCTTCTGGCGTTCGTGCCGCCGCTCACCCGCGGCAAGCATCTGGTGGCCGTTGTGGGAGTGCAGGGCATTGCCACGGCGATGGTGGCGTTCACTGACAGCACTTCGTTCCCCGGTTCTGCCGCGTTGTTGCCGGTGCTCGGCACCGCGCTGGCGATATGGGCGGGCAGGGACACGTGGCTCGCGTGGGCGGGCAGGCTCACCCCAGTGGCCGCGGTCGGACGGAGCTCTTACGCGATCTATTTGTGGCACTGGCCGATGATTGTGCTCGTTCCCTTTGCGATCGGCGGGCCCCTGACCTCGCCCGTCAAACTCGCCGTGGCAGCCGGGGCGGTGCTGCTCGGATGGCTCACCACGGTGTGGTGGGAGGAGCCTGTGCGCTTTTCGACCCGGCTCTTGGGAGGCAGGCGTCCGAGGGTCGTCGCTCTGTGGAGCGCTCTTGCCACGGCGGTGGTGGCGATCTCTGCGTTGAGCGCAGTTCCCGTGGGAGTGCACCGCAGCGTCGCAGCACAGGAAGCCGTGGACGCAGTATTCGCCGACCTCTACGCGAGCGGATGTGCCGGGGCCGGGTCGCTGGTGACTTCCGGGTGTGATCCGCTCGCGCCGGCCCCGGAGTTGCGGCCGGCGTTGGATGGACTCGAGCGGGACCGCGACGATTGGGACAAGGACTGTTGGGGCATTTCGAACGTGGAGACCGTTATCCCTATCTGCCAATTCGGTGACGGAAAGGGGCCGACGTTCTTGGTTCTCGGAGATTCCCATTCGGGCAGTTTCTGGGGGCTTTTTGAGCGGCTGGCCGTCGAGCGGGGCTGGACATTCCTGGTGGCCGGCCACCCTGCCTGCTATCTCACGACCGCCGATATCCAGCTGGGCAAGGGCCAACAGCAGGAGTTGTGCCACGCCTGGCGCGAAGGCGCGCTCGAGGCCGTTGCGGCGGGGGGATACGACGCCCTCATCGTGACGGAATCTACGCAAAGCGATGTTCTCTCGCTCACGGGATCGACGGAAGACGAGACAAAGGTCGCTGGTCTGGTGGACGCGTGGGCGTTGCGGCCCTCCGCGGATATCCCCGTCATCGCGATACGGGACAACCCGACCCAACTGGGCGGTATCGATACATGCCTTGACCGCGAGGGGCCCGGCGGTGGCGTGGAGTGCGGGCTCCCTGAGACCGAGGCGCTCCTGCCCGATCTGCAGGGGACTGCCGTGGAAGCCGATCCCAACGCGTACCTGCTCGACTTCACGGATCTGTACTGCGTTGACGGGTATTGCCCGGCCGTCATCGGCGGAATCCTCGTCTACCGGCCCGACGGCCACCACCTCACCGCGACCTATGTGGACACTTTGACCCCGATGCTCGGCGATTCCTTGGACGCGATCTTGCGCGAACAGGGCATTGCCGACGGGCGACCTGCGGGGACCTGAGCCGCTGGGCCCTCACGGTTCGGCCACGCCGCGTCGGCCCGTGACGGTACCGTAGGCGCATGGCTCGCCGCGGATTCTGGATCGTCTTTGAAGGCGGCGACGGCGTGGGCAAAACCACGCAGA
>Ga0209100_1000266_pt1 | contig 52883 bp, 54 predicted proteins | sample lystaG_FD_185480 | JGI IMG/M metagenome (GOLD analysis project Ga0209100, IMG submission 185480) | Glacier valley bacterial and archeal communities from Borup Fiord, Nunavut, Canada, to study Microbial Dark Matter (Phase II) -... | ecosystem: Environmental > Aquatic > Freshwater > Ice > Glacier ... | reverse complement strand
CCGCCCATCGAAACAGCTTTTTCAGGCCGAGAATCATCACCGCATGGCGAAAGGAGGTGATCTCGCAACTCAGTCCAAACCCCGATGAATTGATAAAGCGGAGAAGGTTGAACGACAGTGTGGGGTCCCTTTTGAGAACTTCTTCAATTTCGGAGGTGCTGGCTTGCTTGCGCACCAGGTTGATCAGCTGAATGATGGTGGCTTGCGCTGGGCGCACGGTTTGCCCGGTGAAGAGCACCGGTTTTGCAAACCAGTAGCCCTGAAACAGTTTCAGCCCCAAGCCCGCAACCTGTTCGAATTGGGCGGCAGTCTCCACTTTTTCAGCAATGAGTTGGGCGGCAGAGCTTTTTTGCGCCAGGTGGATGACCGAGCTGACGGCCTCGGGCGGGAGCTTGGAGAGATCAAGTTTGATGAACGAGGCCAGGGGCAGCCAGCTGGCGTAAGGCCGGGTCAACACGGTGTGGTCGAAGGCGAGCCGGAAGCCCCGTTTGGCTATGTCAGTCAGCGTCTGTAAACGCGCTTCGATTTCATCGGTGGCCGCGACGGCTAAAGGCGGTATCTCCAGAACCACCCGGTCGGGTTGAATCAGTTCCAGATGGCCACCGGCCAGCGTTTCATGGGTGCAATTGATGAAGATATTTTTTCGGTCAATCAATACCTCGCTATCGGCGTGCGACAGAACATTGAACAGCATCGCGGCATCGCTCGCGGCGGTGTGTGAGGTCGACGCCAGTGAGCGGTCAAATAACTCATAGCCGAAAACGTCACAATTCTTGTCAAGAATGGCTTGGCGCGCTATGGCGATGGAGTTTTGCGGCAACGTTTCCGATGCAGGGTCGATTTCAGGTGTGTTTGACATGAGATGCCAGGAAGGTGTGACCGTTCATTTTAAGGAGCCGGGGTAAAGTTGACGCTGCCATGCGGAGGCAGGCGTCACGTGCCGCGTCATTCGTTGTACTGAGTTTGGCATGTTTGAGATTCCATCCTTACAATTCTAGAAAATTTGAAGAAATGGAATCCACATGGCGATCTACGAACTTGACGGCGCGGCCCCCCGGATTGCAGACTCGGCCTGGGTCGCGGACAGTGCCCATGTGATGGGTAATGTCGAGCTGGCGGACGACGCCAGCGTTTGGTTTGGTGCCGTGATTCGGGGTGATATGGACACCATCCGGATTGGCCGGCGCACCAATATTCAGGATATGAGCGTCTTGCATGCGGATGTGGGCATGCCGTTGACGTTGGGTGACGACGTGACGGTCGGGCACCAGGTCATGCTGCATGGCTGCACGATTGGTGACGGCTCCTTGATCGGTATCGGTGCTGTGGTTCTCAATGGGGCAAAAATCGGCAAGGGTTGTCTTGTCGGAGCAGGTTCTTTGGTGACAGAAGGAAAGGAATTTCCGGAAGGTTCGATGATCATGGGGAGTCCGGCCAAGGTGGTGCGCCAGCTCACGCCCGCTCAGTTGGAGGGCTTGTTGCTCAGTGCCCAGCACTACGTTGCCAATGCCCAGCGTTATCGCGCCGGTTTGAGAAAAATTGCCTGATTGTTGGCAGTGATTGTTTCAATGATTGATGTTTTGAATATGAATGGGAAAGTGTGTGTCTGAAATTCATAAGTTTCTATTTGATGGCCTGCCGGTGCGCGGAGTCCTGGTTCGCCTGACCGATGCGTGGACTGAAGTTCTGCGTCGCCATGCCTCTGGCAGTGCGGCAGGCGCGTACCCGCTGCCGGTGCAAAATATGCTGGGTGAGATGGTGGCCGCCGCTACCCTGATGCAGTCGAACATCAAGTTCAACGGTTCATTGATTTTGCAGATCTTTGGCGATGGACCGGTCAAGCTGGCCGTGGTGGAGGTTCAGCCTGATTTCGGGTTGCGGGCCACGGCCACGGTGATTGGCGATATTGCGGCCGATGCTTCGCTAAGCGAACTGGTCAATGTGAACAACGAGGGGAAATGTGCCATCACGCTGGACCCCAAGACCCGCTTCCCGGGGCAGCAATCCTATCAGGGTGTTGTGCCTTTGTTCGGGGATGAGCGTGAGAAGCTGGAGAAATTGAGCGAAGTGCTGGAGCATTACATGCTGCAGAGCGAGCAGCTTGACACGACTCTGGTGTTGGCCGCCGACGACCAAGTGGCGGCCGGGCTGTTGATTCAGCGCCTGCCGATGGCGGGGAGCGGCAACTTGGCGGGGAGTCTGGTGAGTCAGGCCAATGAAGACGAAATCGGCATCAACGAGCACTACAACCGTATTGCCATCCTCGCCTCGACCTTGAAGCGCGAAGAGCTTTTGACGCTGGATGTGGAGACCATTCTCCGGCGCCTATTTTGGGAAGAGACCTTGACACGCTTTGAGCCGCTGGCGGGTGAAGCAGCGCCACGTTTCTCGTGCACCTGCAGTCGTGAACGTGTGAGTAAGATGATTTTGGGGTTGGGCCTTGAAGAGGCGCAAAGTATCCTCGCGGAGCGCGGTGACATTGAAGTCGGTTGTGAATTCTGCGGCTTGCAATACCACTTTGATCCGATTGATGTGGCTCAAATTTTCAAAGTGACTGGCAACCTGCCACCCTCGAGCGAGGCTGTGCAGTAAGCCTCTTTATCGGCTGCCAATTTTGAGTTGACTGGTGAACATCTGATGTTCACATTCCGGGTCGCTGCATTTTTCGCAAGCCCAATGCCAACGGCCCGGACCCGTCGCGTCAGTCCTCTTGTTGCGTAAAGAGGCGATGACTTTGAGCGCGGCATTCAGGCGGGCGGGACCCTGGCCATAAATCACCGCGTAGGCAATCTTGTTGCGCGTGAGCACCTTTCGCAGTTGCGCATCGATCGATTCGTATGAGTCCGCGCCATCGCAGGCTTGTCTTGCAGACGGGTCTAAATTGTCGAGTCCGCAGACCAGCGTCAAGTCGTAGATTTTGTGTTGCGCGAGCGCGACCTCGTGGTGCGATGGGTCGCTGTGCCGCAAGTCGGCGTGGATCGCTGCCATCAAGGGTGTGGCATCGGTAAGCACCACAGGTGCTATCGCATTATTCGCAGTCGTCGCGCTTAAATGTTGCCTGAGTTCGCTCACCAGTTGCGTTTTGCCAGTGCCAGGTGCGCCCAAAACCGCAATTTTTAGAGGTGACGTTGGACCGAGTCGCATGCGATGCCGTGTTCGAGCAGTCCCGGAGTTGCCGGCCAGCCTGCTACTTGGCGATTTGAACGTAAATCTCGTTGGACTTGACCATGCCGAGTTCCATTCGAGCTTTTTCCTCGACCATTTCCAGGCCTTCCTTCAGGTCCCGAACTTCGGCGGCCAGCCGATTGTTGGCCAGGAGTGCCTGTTGGTTTTGCTGGTTCTGTGCATTGAGCTGCGCCGTCATGCGGGCCACCACCGGTACACTGCCACGGCCGAACCACAACTGCGCGTGAAGAATCACCAGCAGTGCGATCAGAGCGGCCGGGACAATGCGGTTGCCCAAGGTCAGGCCTCCGACGGGCCGCCCCTAAGAGGCATGAGCCCCCTCGGGGTGCAGTGCAGCGGCACAGCCGCCAACGCGGAGGCCAGCATCTTTTTAGCGCAGGTTGTAAAAAGCAGCGCGACCGGGATAGGTGGCGATGTCACCCAAGTCTTCTTCGATGCGCAACAGTTGGTTGTACTTGGCCATGCGGTCCGAACGGCTCAGGCTGCCGGTCTTGATCTGCCCCGCGTTGGTGCCCACGGCGATGTCGGCAATGGTGGAGTCCTCTGTCTCGCCCGAACGGTGGCTGATGACGGCGGTGTAGCCCGCGCGCTTGGCCATTTCGATGGCGGCAAAGGTCTCGGTCAGGGTGCCGATCTGGTTGATCTTGATCAGGATCGAGTTGGCAATGCCCTTGTCGATGCCTTCTTTAAAGATCTTGGTGTTGGTGACAAACAGATCATCGCCCACGATTTGGACTTGTTTTCCCAAACGATCGGTCAGGATTTTCCAGCCATCCCAATCGTTTTCGGCCATGCCGTCTTCGATGCTGATGATGGGGTATTTGTCCACCCAGGTAGCGAGCACGTTGGTCCACTCTTCAGAGGACAGGGACAAGCCTTCACCTGCAAGATGGTATTTGCCGTCTTTGTAGAATTCGCTGGCAGCGCAATCAAGACCGATGGCAATCTGCTCGCCGGCTGTGAAGCCCGCCTTGTCAATGGCTTCCAGGATCAACAGGATCGCCGCTTCGTGGCTGGCTACGCTGGGCGTGAAACCGCCTTCGTCGCCCACAGCGGTACTCATGCCCTTGTCGTGGATGATTTTCTTGAGGGCATGGAACACTTCGGCGCCGTAGCGCAAAGCTTCGCGAAAGCTGGGTGCGCCGACCGGGATGATCATGAACTCCTGGATATCCAGATTGTTGTTGGCGTGCGCGCCTCCATTGACCACGTTCATCATCGGCACAGGCATCTGCATTGAGCCCATGCCACCAAAGTAGCGGTACAGCGGCAGACCGGACTCTTCAGCTGCAGCGCGCGCGACGGCCATCGAGACTGCCAGCATGGCATTGGCGCCCAGGCGCGATTTGTTTTCGGTGCCGTCCAGATCGATCAGCGTCTTGTCCAAAAAGGCTTGCTCGGAGGCATCCAGGCCCAATACGGCTTCAGAAATCTCGGTATTGATGTGCTCAACCGCTTTCAGGACACCCTTGCCCAAGTAGCGGCTTTTGTCGCCATCGCGCAGTTCAATGGCTTCCCGGCTACCGGTGGAGGCGCCCGACGGCACGGCGGCACGGCCCATGGTGCCGGATTCCAGCAACACATCACATTCCACGGTGGGGTTGCCCCGGGAGTCAAGAATTTCGCGACCGACGATGTCAACAATTGCACTCATTGATTTCTTTCAAAAACAAAAAATAATACGAAGATGGAAAACTAAAAACTATTTTCAAGGAAGCCGTTTTTCTTGGTCACGGCATCCAGGGCCACCAGCGTCTCCAGCAAGGCCCGCATGTGTTTGAGGGGCACCGCATTGGGGCCGTCACTCAAAGCTTTGGACGGGTCTGGATGGGTTTCCATGAACAAGCCGGCGACGCCCACCGCCACAGCGGCGCGCGCCAGCACTGGCACCATCTCGCGTTGCCCACCACTGCTGGTGCCTTGACCGCCCGGTAGCTGAACCGAGTGGGTGGCGTCGAACACCACCGGGGCTCCGGTCTCGCGCATGATGGCCAGGGAGCGCATGTCGCTAACCAGGTTGTTGTAGCCAAAACTGGCGCCGCGTTCGCAGGCCATGAAGTTGTCTTCTTCCAGACCTTTTTCGCGGGCCGCAGCCCGCGCTTTGTCGATCACGTTTTTCATGTCGCCCGGTGCCAAAAACTGGCCTTTTTTGATGTTGACCGGCAGGCCCGACTGCGCCACCGCGCGAATGAAGTCAGTCTGACGGCACAAAAAAGCCGGGGTTTGCAAGACATCGACCACCGAGGCCACTTGTGCGATCTGGTCTTCCGAATGGATGTCGGTCAAAATGGGCAGGTTGAGTTCACGCTTGATTTTGGCCAGAATTTCCAGTCCCTTGTCAATGCCGGGACCGCGAAACGTGCTGCCGCTGGAGCGGTTGGCCTTGTCAAAGCTGCTCTTGAAGATGAACGGAATGCCCAGGCTGGCCGTGATTTCCTTCAAGGTGCCAGCCGTGTCCATCTGCAACTGCTCCGACTCAATCACGCAGGGGCCGGCAATGAGGAAGAAACGTTGTTGCAAGCCAATGTCAAATCCGCACAGCTTCATCAGGCCACCGCTTTCAAATTTTTGCCGGCGGCCTGGTGGTCCAGCGCCGCCTTGACGAAGGCATTGAACAGGGGATGCCCATCCCACGGGGTCGACTTGAACTCGGGGTGAAACTGCACACCCATGAACCAAGGGTGGACGTTCTGCGGCAACTCGACAATTTCGGTCAACTGTTCACGTTGCGTCAGGGCTGAAATCACCAGCCCCGCCTTGCGCAGCGTGTCCAGGAAATTCACATTGGCCTCGTAGCGGTGGCGGTGGCGCTCGGTGACAACGTCGCCGTAAATTTTGTGCGCCAACGTGCCTTTGACCACGTCAGAACTTTGCGCTCCCAAACGCATGGTGCCACCCAAGTCGGAATTTTCGTCACGAATTTTGATCGTGCCGTCATCGTCTTTCCATTCGGTGATCAAAGCGATCACGGGATTGGGGCTGTTGGGCTCGAACTCGGTGCTGTTGGCGTCTTTCAGACCAGCCACATGGCGGGCAAATTCGATCGTGGCCACTTGCATGCCCAGGCAGATGCCCAGATAAGGCACCTTGTTTTCCCGGGCAAAGCGAGCCGCACAAATCTTGCCTTCAACGCCGCGAATGCCGAAACCGCCCGGCACCAGAATGGCATCAAACTTGGCCAGCTGCTTCACGCTGTCCGGCGTGATGGTTTCGGAATCGAAGTAGTTAATCTTCACCCGCACATGGTTTTTCATGCCGGCGTGCCGCAGGGCTTCATTGAGCGACTTGTAGCTGTCACTCAAATCGACGTACTTGCCGACCATGGCGATATTGACTTCGCCTTGCGGGTGTTCAATCTCGTACACCAGATCGTCCCAGCGCTTCAAATTAGCGGGCGGCGTGTTGAGGCGCAGTTTGTCGCAAATCAGACCATCCAGACCTTGCTCATGCAGCATGCGCGGCACTTTGTAGATGGTGTCGACGTCCCACATGGAGATGACGCCCCAGTCCGGCACGTTGGAGAAGAGGGAGATTTTTTGCCGCTCTTCCTCCGGGATCGGCCGGTCAGCGCGGCAGATCAGAGCATCGGCCTGAATGCCGATTTCACGCAACTGCTTGGCGGTGTGCTGGGTGGGTTTGGTTTTAAGTTCACCCGCCGCTGCGATCCAGGGGACGTAGCTCAAATGCACAAAAGCGCTGTTGTTGGGCCCCAGCTTCAGGCTCATCTGGCGCACCGCTTCCAGGAACGGTAACGACTCAATGTCACCTACCGTGCCGCCAATTTCGACAATGGCAACATCCACGGCTTCGGGCGTGCCGATGCGGGCACCGCGTCGGACGAAATCCTGGATTTCGTTGGTGACGTGGGGGATGACCTGAACTGTTTTGCCCAGGTAGTCGCCGCGGCGTTCTTTCTCCAGCACGCTTTTGTAGATTTGGCCGGTGGTGAAGTTGTTGGCCTTGCGCATGCGTGATTCCACAAAGCGCTCATAGTGGCCAAGGTCAAGATCGGTTTCGGCGCCATCTTCCGTGACGAACACTTCGCCATGTTGAAAGGGCGACATGGTCCCGGGATCGACGTTGAGGTACGGGTCAAGCTTGATTAAAGTGACTGTGAGGCCTCGCGATTCCAGAATCGCTGCTAAGGAGGCTGAGGCGATTCCCTTGCCAAGGGAAGACACCACACCGCCGGTGACGAAGACAAATTTGGTCATGTCAGAGGGAGCTGCAAGCTCGGGGAGGTGGTAAAGAGCAATTATAGGTGCCTGATCTGCCCCTTCCGGTGCGACATCCTGGCAACATTACAGTCTGCTACATTTTGTCAATGAATGACCTTGCTGGAAAACACATTGTTCTGGGCCTGACCGGTGGTATTGCCTGCTACAAGGCGGCTGAGTTGTGCCGTGCTTTGCTCAAAGAGGGGGCCACCGTGCAGGTGGTCATGACCGAGGCGGCCGAGCAGTTCATCACGCCGGTCACGATGCAGGCCTTGAGTCAGCGCCCTGTTTTTGACTCGCAGTGGGATGCGCGTGCGTCCAATAACATGCCGCACATCAACCTGAGTCGCGAGGCCGATGCGATTTTGATCGCCCCGTGCAGTGCTGATTTCATGGCCAAGCTTGTGCAGGGGCGGGCGGATGATCTGTTGAGCCTGATGTGCCTGGCGCGGCCGCAAGACAGCGTGCCCTTGCTGCTGGCTCCGGCCATGAATCGCGAAATGTGGGCCCATCCCGCTACCCGGCGCAATGTGACGCAGTTGAAAGCAGACGGCGCCACTATTTTTGATGTTGGCTGCGGCGATCAGGCCTGTGGCGAAACGGGCGATGGTCGGATGCTGGAGCCGCAGGAGTTGCTGGACGAAGTGGTCGCTTTTTTTCAGCCCAAAACGCTGGCTGGGCAGCATGTGCTGGTCACGGCCGGGCCGACCTATGAAGCGATTGACCCAGTGCGCGGCATCACCAATTTGTCGAGCGGGAAAATGGGCTTTGCCATTGCCCGCGCTGCCCGCGAGGCGGGCGCTGAAGTGACGCTGATTGCGGGGCCGGTGCACTTGGCCACCCCGCGTGGCGTGACCCGGATTGACATCCAATCAGCACAAAATATGCTTCAAGCCGCCGTCGAATATGCGCAGGAAGCTACTATTTTTATAGCAACGGCGGCGGTGGCGGACTGGCGTCCGGCCAGCTCGGCCGAACAAAAAATCAAGAAGGACGGCTCTGGCGATGTGCCTAAGTTGACGTTCGTGGAAAACCCGGACATCTTGGCCACGCTGGCCCAGTCGCCGCGTGGCCGCTCCGGTGCGCTTTACTGTGTGGGTTTTGCCGCCGAGAGTCAGGATCTGCTGGCCAACGCGCAGGCCAAACGCCTGCGCAAAGGGGTCCCCCTGTTGGTGGGAAATATCGGTCCGGCCACTTTTGGTCAGGATGACAACGCTTTGCTGTTGGTGGACGAGTTGGGTAGCAAAGAAATGGTCCGCGATTCCAAACGCGCGCTTGCTCGTAAATTAATAGCAGACATCGCAATGAGAATAAGGGCTAGAAGCTAATTTTATGAAAATTGACGTCAAGATCATGGACGCCCGCATGGCAGACCAGTTGCCTGCCTATGCCACACCCGGCAGTGCCGGGCTGGATTTGCGAGCCTGTCTGAGTGAGCCGCTGACCTTGCAGCCCAATGCGTGGCAACTGGTGCCGACGGGCATCGCCATTTACCTGCAGGATCCGAACTTTGCAGCCATCATCCTGCCGCGTTCAGGCTTGGGCCACAAGCATGGCATCGTGCTCGGCAATCTGGTCGGTTTGATTGACAGCGACTACCAGGGCCAACTCATGGTGAGCGCCTGGAACCGCAGTGATGTTGCCTTCACCATTGCGCCGATGGAGCGCATTGCCCAACTGGTCATTGTTCCTGTGGTGCAAGCGCAGTTCAACGTGGTGACCGAATTCCCGGCCAGTGAGCGGGGCGAGGGTGGTTACGGCTCGACCGGCAAATCTTGAATTAATGCAGGGTGTCGTTGCCGGGGGCCGTTGCATGCAAGGGCTGAATCTTGAAGAAACCGGTGCCGGCCGAGCCGCGTCCAATCTCTTCTTCGGTCGCTTCCCGGATGGCCTCAATCGTCAGGCTCAGGCGTAAAGCGATGCCTGCGAGCGGGTGATTGCCGTCCAGCACGACATGCTCTGGATAGATTTCGGTGACGGTGTACAGCGCATCTCTGGGGGCGTCCGGGTTGCAACCCGCAGGCAGTGATGCGCCTTCAAATGTCATGCCTTCTTCCAGTTCGGCAGGGAATAGTTCGCGTGATTCCAGAAAGAGCAACTGATCATTGAAGTCGCCGAAACCTTGTTCGGGTTCAATTTGGATGTCAATCTCCGCGCCGACTTCTTGGCCCTGCAAAGCTTCTTCAATGATCTGAAAAAGATCTTCACCCCCCACCAAAAACTCAACCGGCTCGTCGAGCACGTCAAGTTCTTCACCCAAGGTGTCTTTCAGGGTCCAGGTCAAAGCGACCACACATTGTTGTTTGATTTCCATAGGAGAATTGTCGCAGTTTGAAAAGTAAATGGTTTTAGTCTGGAGATTTGTATGGATGTCAATCAAGCCCTGCCCTTGCTGGGTGGGATGAGCCCCCAATTGTTCATGAAGCGGCATTGGCAAAAAAAACCCTTGTTGGTGCGGCAAGCCATTGCCAACTTCAAGCCCTTGCTGGACCGTGGTGAACTGTTTGAGTTGGCCTCTCTTGACGGCGCGCAGGCGCGCCTGGTCATTCAGGAGCCCGGGGAAAAACAGGGTTGGCGCTTCAAGCAGGGGCCATTTGAGCGGCGTGCCTTGCCGGCCCTGAAGCGCCCGGGTTGGACCTTGCTGGTGCAAGGGGTGGATCTCGAACACGATGCCGTCCATGATTTGATAAATCAATTTCGGTTTGTGCCAGACGCTCGACTCGATGATTTGATGATTAGTTACGCTACGGATGGAGGCGGTGTTGGCCCTCACTTTGACAGCTACGACGTTTTTCTGCTGCAGGCGCACGGGCGCAGACGCTGGCGGATTGGGCGTCAAAAAGACAAGACCTTGCAGCCGGATGTTCCGCTGAAAATTCTCGCTAATTTTGAGCCGGAAGAAGAGTTTGTGCTGGAGCCTGGAGATATGTTGTATTTGCCACTCCTGCATGCCCATGACGGCATCGCCATGGGGGAATGCATGACGTATTCAATTGGTTTTCGGTCGCCCAGTCGGGGTGAACTGGCGCGCGAACTGTTGCAGCGTCTGGCGGAGGAAGCAGAAGACCTCGTCGGCGTTTCCGTGTATCGGGATCCACACCAGGCGGCGGTCGTTCAGCCCGCGGAAATCCCTACCCAGATGATTGAATTTGCGCGGGATGCCTTGCAAGGGGCTTTGAAAGACCCCGAAGCGCTGGGGCGTGCTTTGGGTGAGTATTTGACGGAACCCAGAGCCAATGTCTGGTTCGATGCCGTCGAGCCTGGTGCTACACCTCCGGCGGGTCAAGCAGCGGGGCCAGTGCGTCTTGATCGTCGTACGAAAATGATGTTCGATGCCCGACATATTTTCATCAACGGTGAAAGCTTCAGTGCATCCGGACGCGATGCGACGCTGATGCGGCGTTTGGCCGATCAACGTTATCTCAGTCAGCCAGATGTGGGCCGGACCAGCGCAGAAGCTCGTTCCTTGCTGCAGGATTGGGCTGACGCAGGATGGTTGTATGGACTCAGAGAAGCCTGACCCATTGGTGAGCACGTTGCCTGCAACCTTGGCCAGTGGCCGGTTTTCCGGTCGCGAAGCCTTTGAGCAATTGGTACGTGATGCCTTTGCCCAGGCAGCTCGCGAGGGCTGGCCGGAGATCATCTTAAGTGATGCCACTTTCAAGGATTGGCCCTTGTGCGAGCGCTCGGTCGTTGAATCCTTGCATGCCTGGGCGGCGTCGGGTCGGCGCATGATCATGATAGCCACTCGGTATGACGAGGTCATAAGAAGCCATGCGCGCTTCGTAACGTGGCGGAAAACCTGGGGTCATATCATCGACTGCAGGATTTGTCGTGTCGCGGCCCCGCTCGATTTTCCCAGTGCGATCTGGAGCCGGACTTGGTCAATGCTTCGATTGGATCCGCAGCGCAGTATCGGAACCTGTGGTTATGACCGGGAACGTTGGGTGCATCTCAGAGAGATTCTGGATGAAAAAATCCGGGAAAGTTCTTCCGGATTTCCGGTTTCCACCTTGGGTTTGTAATCTGCTGGCCGTCTTCAGGCTGTGTTTTACAGCAGTTTTGCTTTATAATTTTAAGCTGAGCAAAAAGAGCTCGAGTCGTTTTTGCTCAGTCACTGCAGTCCAACTGCAATGACAATTTCCGGAAATTGTTTCGTTAACTTATCAGGTAATATTCAAATGAATAAATCGCTCGTTTTGGCCGCTGTTATTGCTGCCGCTGCTTTGGCTGCTTGTGGTAAAAAAGAAGAAGCAGTTGCTCCAGTTGCTCCTGCTCCTATGGCTGCTCCCGCACCTGCTGCTGCTCCTGCACCTGAAGCAACTGCTTCTGCAGCTGCTCCAGCTGACGCTGCTACTGATGCTGCCAAAAAGGCTGCTGATGCTGCTACCGGCGCAGAAAAGAAGTAATCTTCTTTTCAACGTTGAAAAAAGCCACCGCAAGGTGGCTTTTTTTTATGGGGATGTGAAAATGGTGAATGCATTTTCTAAAATTTGCCGCAACAAATACTCTGGCCGATCAAACAAGCCGCTACGTGCTCCTATCGGATTGCCACTTCCTCTGGAATAAATAATATTTATTAACCTGGTCAGCGGACAACCCAATCTACCCCGGTGTTCATCAAGTTAATTGATTGATAACTTAAATGAATAACTGTTGCTGCTAGTTTTAACGTCGAGTCGACATTTCAGTAGCACGAACACCTGAGCAGATAACCCCCCATTTCCAAATCGCAGTAAGCTGCAAGTTGACTACTTGAGATCGTCGGCAATAACTTTCACGATTCTCTGCGCATTGTCGGACGTATCTGGCGTACCGCTGGCGTTCAGCACAGAGACGGTTGTTGATTCCCCTTGGCTGACAACGGCAATGCGGTATTTCAAAGGTGCGGCATCTGCTTTTGAGCCGCCAAAAAGTTTGCTCAAGAAGCCTGGCTCTGACTTGTCTGCAACAGGCGCCACATAGCGGACAAAATAAATGCCTTTACTGCGATCCCGATCTTCAACGGTGAAGCCGGTGCGATCCAGCGACAAACCAACACGGCGCCACGCCCGATCGAAGCCTTCATCAAGTTGAACCACGGGTTGCCCGTTAACCGTCGCGGCACGCGAACTGTTCTTGGTGGCCCCTGCGGCGATCAATGCCTTGGATTGTTCCTGGGTGACGCCCAGTTTGACCATCAACCGGCGCAAAAATTCTGCTTCAAGTTCCGGGTCAGCATCCCGTGGCTGCCATATCGTTTTATCTTTTTGTGCACTGTCGAACACCTCAATCATGCCCCGATGGCTGATGTAGATCTCGGTCCCGCCCGTCGCATTGCGTTCGAGACGGGTGCGAAACTTATCGCGCTCTCCGCTTGAATACAGCGAGTCAAGCACTTTACCGAGTGTGTTGCGAATAAAGTCTTGCGGAATTTTGGCGCGGTTTTCTGCCCAGTCGGTTTCCATGATGCCGAGATTGGCTTGATCCATGGACAGCAGGAAACCATTTTCTTGCCAGAAATCGCGCACCGGCTCCCAAAGTTTGTCGGCAGGCCGATTGATCACGAGCCAACGTTGGTTGCCGGCACGTTCAATGCGAACATCGCCTATCGACGTGACTGCGGTCGGAACCGATTGGCTGGCCTGCCCCAGCTGGAAGCTGGACGCCGTCACGGGGCTGCCAGGAACGGCATACCGGGTGTCACGCGACAGTTGTGTCAAATCGGGCGGGACCTCAAGCGAGGGACCTTTGCCAGCGCTTTTGTAATCGATTTTGTCGCTCTCAAGAGCCGAGCATGCTGCAAGCGTCAAAGAAAGGCTTAATAGCGTAAGTCTGGAAAAATGATTCACAAAAGTATCCCTTAGGGTAATAGGTGAGGTCTGATCTGATCGATCAGAGCAAGCCGGTTGCGCGCAGCGCGCTTTCAACCACGGCTTCGTTGGCTTGGGTCAATGGCGTCATGGGCAGGCGCATGGTGCCAGCGCACAGTTTCATTCGCGCCATGGCCCACTTCACGGGGATCGGGTTGGCCTCCACAAACAGGTTCTTGTGCAATGGCAGCAGTTTGAACTGAATTTCCATGGCCCGTTTGGTATCGCCCGCCATCGCCGCAACGCACAGTTCGTGCATCAGTCGAGGTGCGAGATTGGCGGATACGCTGATGTTGCCTTGTCCACCACACAGCATGAGGGCGACTGCGGTGGGGTCGTCTCCTGAGTAAATGGCAAATCCTTTTGGCGCTTCGCGGATCAGCCACTGCGCCCGTTCAATATTGCCGGTCGCTTCCTTGATGCCCACGATGCCGGGCACTTGCGCCAAACGCAGCACAGTGTCATGGAGCATGTCTGCCACAGAGCGACCGGGGACGTTATAAAGAATCATTGGAAGATCAACGGCTTCGGCAATCGCCTTGAAGTGCAGGTACTGCCCTTCCTGGGTCGGCTTGTTGTAATAGGGCACCACCTGCAACTGGCAATCGGCCCCCACTTGTTTGGCGAACCTGGTGAGTTCAATCGCCTCGGCTGTGGAGTTGGCACCGCAGCCGGCCATGATGGGCACGCGTCCGCCGGCTTGTTCCACCGAGACGCGGATGATTTCGCAATGTTCCTGCACATTGACGGTCGGCGACTCACCGGTGGTGCCCACGACACCAATGCAGTCGGTGCCTTCCGCGATGTGCCAGTCGATCAATTTGCGCAGCGTGGGGTAGTCCACACTGCCATCTTCATGCATGGGTGTGACGAGCGCCACGATGCTGCCCGTGATTTGGCCGGTTGAGGATGTCATGTCCGAGTGTTGGTTAACTGTAAAAGAGCATTCTAACTAGAGCGTGTATCGTGTTGGTGAAGCGTCAGCCGTATCCTTTGATTCAGCTTGTACGGCCGCGATCCGTTGCACGAAGCGAGCTGGATTTTCAAGAAAACCTTCTTCAAAAGCGACGATGTGCATGTTTCCGAAAACTTGCAGCAATTCGGCGGGGTGCAACAGAAAATCAGGCCGTGACGGTTTGCCTACCGTCTCATTTCCTTTGGCAAACGTCTCATAGATGAGCAGGCCGCCGGGCGCAACACTTTGGGCGATCACCGGGAAAAGTGGTCGCCACAAATAGTTGGTAACGATCACGGCGTCGAATTGGCGAGCCTGGTCGCCGTTCATCAGGGGCCAGGGGCCGTTTTCAATATCCGCCAGAATGGCCTCACCGAATTTTGCGGCGGCATGAATCGCCTCCGGTGAACGATCAACCCCTGCCACCGCATGGCCGTTCTCCGCGAACCACTTCATGTGGCGACCCTGCCCGCAAGCGATGTCCAGCACCGTCCCACGGATTGGGACAAGGCGAGACCAGCGTTGGATCCAGCTGGAGGGGGGGCCCAGCCCATGCGAGACCGGTATTGGCGATTTATCAACCATGTTGTACCTTCTTAGAAACAGGCCCAGATCTGGTTCGCCAGGGTGAGCAAAAAATCGGGACGTGTGTAGAGCGTAAAGACCGCCAGCAGCGCGCAAACGGCGCCAGCGTAGAGCATGACTTTGTGGCTAGGTTTCATTCCTTCACGTCCCTTGCGCTAGAGGGCTGCGGATGATGGCCTTTTCTTTAATGGGTAGATTCACCAGTGCGGCCAGCACGCCCAAGGCAATGGCGATGTACCAGACCACGTCATAGCTGCCGGTGCGGTCATACAGATAGCCACCCAGCCAAACCCCCATGAAAGAACCAATCTGATGGCTGAAAAACACAAAGCCGCTCAGCATGGAAAGGTGCGCCACACCAAAGATCTGCGCCACGGCGGCATTGGTTGGCGGTACGGTGGAAAGCCACAGCAGGCCCATGACACTGGAGAAAATGTACACGCTCACGGGCGTCAAAGGCGCCAGCAGAAACACGCTAATCACAACCGCCCGCGCGAGGTAGATGAACGCCAGGATGTTCTTTTTCTGCAATCGCTGTCCCAGCACGCCGGCAGCATAGGTTCCAAAGACATTGAACAAGCCGATCAACGCCAGGGCGTAGCCCGCCACTTGGGGAGACAGACCTTTGTCTCTCAGGTAACTGGGCATGTGCACCCCAATGAAGACAACCTGGAAGCCGCACACGAAATAGCCGGCCATCAGCAACTGGAAACTCGGGTATTTGAAGGCTTCCTTCAAGGCTTGAAGAATGGTCTGTTCACGGCGGACAGCGGTGCTGCCTGTAAATCCGGGTTCCCGCAAACCCCAGGCCAGCGGGATCATCATCAATGAAGCCAGGCCCAGGATCATCAAAGCTTCTTGCCAGCCCAGGCTGCTGATCAAAAAGCTTTCGGTCGGCACCATTAAAAACTGGCCAAAGGAGCCTGCTGCCGCCGCGACGCCCATCGCCCAAGAGCGCTTGTCGGCCGAGACGTTGCGGCCAATCACCCCGTAAATGACCGCATAGGTGGTGCCGGCCTGTGCCATGCCAATCAGCACACCCGCCGTGGCTGTAAATATCAGCGGCGTAGTGGCACTTGCCATGCCGATCAACCCCAGCGCATATAAACAAGCGCCAACCACAACGACCCGGAAGGCGCCAAACCGGTCGGCCAACATGCCGGCAAAAATACCGGAAACCCCCCAGGCTAAATTCTGGATGGCGATGGCAAAAGCAAAGGTTTCGCGGTTCCACCCCTGGCTTTGCGTGATCGGCTGAAGCCAGAGGCCAAAGCCGTGGCGTATACCCATGGAGAGTGTCACGATGGCGGCGCCACACACGAGAACCTGCGTCATGGAAAGTGGTTTGGTCGAAATTGTCATCCGGCAAATGTAGCCAGTCTGTTGGCCTCACGCTTGCAAGGCTATCATTTGATAGTTCATTGGGCTGTAATTGCGTACAGTCATTTTTTGTCTCCAGACTACAATTCACCGCTATGGCAGTCAAACCAACCCCCGAATATTCCGAAAGTTCCATCCGCGTGCTCAAGGGCCTGGAGCCCGTCAAGCAGCGCCCTGGTATGTACACGCGGACTGACAATCCGCTGCACGTTATCCAGGAAGTACTGGACAACGCGGCGGATGAGGCCCTGGCGGGGCATGGCAAGAAAATCAAGGTGATTCTGCAAGCCGATGGCTCGGTCAGCATTGAGGATGATGGCCGTGGTATTCCGTTTGGCTTGCACCCGGAAGAAAATGCGCCTGTGATCGAGCTGGTTTTCACGCAGCTGCATGCTGGCGGCAAGTTCGACAAGGGCAAAGGTGGCGCCTACAGCTTTTCCGGCGGGCTGCATGGCGTGGGTGTGAGTGTGACCAATGCGTTGTCGACGCGGCTGGAGGCCACCACCTACCGTGAGGGCATGGTGGCGCGCCTGGTTTTTGCAGGTGGTGATGTCGTTGAGCCCTTGCAAGTCCGAAAGGCCGGGGAGGGCGATCGAAAATCAGGGACCACGGTGCGGGTCTGGCCCGACGCTAAATACTTTGAAGCGATGGCCTTGCCGATGGCGCAACTCACCCATCTGCTGCGCAGCAAGGCGGTGCTGATGCCTGGCGTCACAGTGACGCTTGTGAACGAAAAAACCAAAGAAACGCAAGCCTGGATTTACAAAGGCGGTCTGCGTGATTACCTGATGCAAACGCTGAACGGCGAACTGGTGATTCCCGTCTTTGAAGGCGAGGGTTTTACGGATGCCCATAGCGACAGCTTTGCCGAAGGCGAAGGCGCATCCTGGTGCGTCGCCTTTACCGAAGACGGTCAGCCGGTGCGGGAAAGCTATGTCAACCTGATTCCCACCCATGCCGGTGGTACCCATGAAAGTGGCTTGCGTGATGGTTTGTTCACCGCCGTTAAAAGCTTTATTGAGCTGCATTCGCTGCTGCCCAAAGGCGTCAAGCTGTTACCGGAAGACGTTTTCGCCCGCGCCAGCTACGTGTTGTCTGCCAAGGTGCTGGACCCACAGTTTCAGGGGCAAATCAAAGAGCGTTTGAACTCGCGTGACGCCGTGCGGTTGGTGTCCAGTTTTGTGCGCCCAAATCTGGAACTGTGGTTGAACCAGCACGTTGAATACGGCAAAAAACTGGCCGAGCTGGCCATCAAGGCGGCGCAAACCCGCCAGAAAGCCGGCCAGAAAGTCGAGAAGCGCAAGGGTTCGGGTGTGGCGGTGCTGCCGGGCAAGCTGACCGATTGCGAAAGCCGTGATCTGGCGCACAACGAAGTCTTCCTGGTCGAGGGCGACTCCGCTGGTGGCAGCGCCAAGATGGGGCGCGACAAGGAAAGTCAGGCCATCTTGCCTCTGCGCGGCAAAGTGCTCAACACCTGGGAGGTTGACCGTGATCGCCTGTTTGCCAACAACGAAATCCACGATATCTCGGTCGCCATTGGTGTCGATCCGCATGGCCCGAACGACACGCCTGATTTGAGTGGTCTGCGTTACGGCAAGGTGTGCATTCTGTCGGATGCGGATGTGGACGGCTCGCACATTCAGGTGCTGTTACTGACCTTATTCTTCAGACATTTCCCCAAGCTGATTGAGACCGGCCATGTATACGTGGCGCGCCCGCCCTTGTTCCGCGTGGATGCCCCAGCCCGGGGCAAGAAGCCCGCCTCCAAGGCTTATGCACTGGACGAAGGCGAACTCACCGCTATTCTTGATAAATTGCGCAAAGAGGGCGTGCGTGAAACCGCCTGGAGCATCAGCCGTTTCAAAGGGCTGGGTGAGATGAATGCCGTGCAACTGTGGGAAACCACGCTCAACCCGGATACCCGCCGTTTGCTGCCGGTGCAGTTGGGCAGCATGGACTTCGGGCAAACCGAGGCGTTGATCACCAAGCTAATGGGCAAAGGCGAGGCCGCCGCGCGCCGTGAGTTGATGGAGTTGCACGGGGATACGGTCGAGATTGACATCTGATGAACGCGCTGCCGCTCTGCAACCCTAAAGTTACTGGTCTTTTCGGCCTGTGGCGCTTGATGGTATTAGGGTTGTTGCTATTATTTTCGCAGCAAGCGGCGCATGCAGACATTTGGGCTTACGTGGACGAGAAGGGGGTGGCGCACTTCGCGGCTGAACGTATGGATGAGCGTTATGCGATTTTTTCTCGTGCGGGAGAGAGTTTTGATACCGCTCGAGCCGAGATGGGTGCAGGCAATTTCCCAGGTCCGGCCGGGACGCCTGCCATGCCGTCGTCGGTGGCCTCCAAGGTGCTGGCTTTTTTTGAAGTGTCGCTCCGCTACAAAGTGGTCAAACACCATTTGCGTGAGGCTTCCAGCGCCCAGCAGATTGACTACGAATTGTTGCAGGCGCTGATCGCGACCGAGTCTGGATTTGATGCAATGGCCGTGTCGCCCAAGGGTGCCATTGGACTGATGCAGATCATGCCGGCCACGGCCGCACGTTATGGCATCACGGGCGACCAAAAAATGTCAGTGGAGAAGAAGCTGTCCGACCCCAGAATCAACATCAAGACTGGTAGCCGTTATTTGAGCTACCTGCTTCATCTTTTTCCTGGCCAGCTTGAACTGGCTTTGGCTGCTTACAACGCAGGCGAAGGCGCCGTTCAGCGTGCCGGCAACAAAATCCCCAATTACAAAGAGACGCAGAATTACGTCACCACGGTGATGCAGCTTTATTCATTGCTCAAGCCGACGGTCTTGATGGCGGATAAAAACCAGACGCCGACGCGGGTGCGCATGCAATTGCAAGGCGGTGCCACTAACCGTGGCAACATGATTTCATCGGGCCCATCCATGAGTCCGACTTTCCCCGAATCAACTCCTCATCTCCGAGACTAAACCGAACCCTTGCGGGAAGACCGCGGCTAGGCAATAGCTGCGCAAGCGCCGTCCCCAACTGACTTTATGAACGACCAACCGACACTGGATTTTTCCACAAGCCCGCCGCCTGAAGACGGCGGCGACTCTCCCAGCCTGGGGTCCTACGCGCAACGTGCCTACCTTGAATACGCCCTGAGCGTGGTCAAGGGCCGGGCCTTGCCGGACGTGTGCGATGGCCAAAAGCCAGTGCAACGGCGCATTCTGTATTCCATGTCGCGCATGGGCCTGGGCTTTGGTGGGGCCAATGGCAACACCGGCGCCAAGCCGGTCAAGTGCGCCCGCGTGGTCGGTGATGTGCTGGGCCGCTTCCATCCGCACGGTGACTCGTCGGTGTATGACGCCGCGGTGCGCATGGCCCAGGACTTTTCCTTGCGTTACCCGCTGATTGACGGTCAGGGTAACTTTGGCTCGCGGGACGGCGATGGCGCCGCTGCCATGCGTTACACCGAAGCCCGGTTGGCCAAGATCACCAGCCTGCTGCTGGATGAAATTGACGAAGGCACAGTTGATTTCACACCCAACTACGACGGCTCCACCGAGGAGCCGCGCCAGTTGCCGGCCCGCTTGCCGTTTGCCTTGCTGAATGGTGCCAGCGGCATCGCCGTGGGATTGGCCACCGAGATCCCCAGTCACAATTTGCGTGAGATAGCCGATGCCTGCGTGGCACTCATCAAGCAGCCCAAGCTCAGCTACGAGGAATTGTTCACCCTCATTCCCGGCCCCGACTATCCCGGCGGCGGCCAGATCACCAGCACCGCCGGTGACATTGCCGACGCCTACCGGACCGGGCGGGGCTCGCTCAAGGTGCGCGCCCGCTGGAAGATTGAGGAACTGGCGCGCGGCCAATGGCAACTGGTCGTCACTGAGTTGCCACCTGGCGTCAGTACCCAGCGCGTGCTGGAAGAAATTGAAGAGCTGACCAATCCCAAAATCAAGACCGGCAAGAAAGCGCTGTCGCTGGAGCAGAATCAGCTCAAAGCCACCGTGCTGTCGGTGCTCGACGTGGTGCGTGACGAATCCAGCAAAGATGCCGCCGTGCGACTGGTGTGCGAGCCCAAGACCAGCAAAATTCAACAACAGGAACTCATTACGACCCTGCTGGCGCACACCAGTCTGGAGACCTCGTCCCCGATCAACCTGACCATGGTGGGCCTGGATGGCCGACCCACGCAGAAGTCCTTGCGCCAGATGCTGACGGAGTGGATTGAATTCCGCCAGATCACGGTGGAGCGCCGCTCCAAGCATCGACTGGGCAAGGTGCTGGACCGCATCCACATTCTGGAAGGGCGGCAACTGGTGCTGCTCAATATTGACGAAGTGATTGCCATCATTCGCCAGTCCGACGACCCCAAAGTGGCGCTGATGGCGCGCTTTAACCTGTCGGAGCGGCAGGCAGAAGATATTCTTGAAATCCGGCTGCGCCAGTTGGCCCGGCTGGAGGCGATCAAGATTGAGCAGGAACTGGCAACCCTGCGCGCCGAGCAAAAAGGGTTGGAAGAAATCCTGGGCAACCCGGCTGCGCTGCGCCGCTTGATGATCAAAGAGATCGAGGCGGATGCCAAGACTTTTGCCGACCCGCGTCGCACCCTGATTCAAGCCGAGAAAAAAGCCGTGCTGGAAATCAAGGTGGTGGACGAACCCGTGACCGTGGTGGTCAGTGAGAAAGGCTGGGTGCGCGCCCAGAAAGGGCATGGACATGATGCCACCAGTTTTGCGTTCAAGGCCGGCGACGGGCTGTACGGCACTTTCGAATGCCGCACGGTGGACATGCTGTTGGCGTTTGGCAATAACGGGCGGGTGTATTCGGTCGCGGTGTCACTGTTGCCGGGCGCCCGCGGCGACGGCCAGCCAATGACGTCCTTGCTGGAGCTCGAAGCGGGGACGCAGGTTGCGTATTACTTTGCCGGCCCGGCCGGCGCCACGCTGCTGCTCAGCAGTTCGGGCGGCTACGGTTTTATCGCCTCGGTGGAGAACATGACGTCCCGGCTCAAGGCCGGCAAATCTTTCGTCACCTGCAATGAGGGCGAAGTCTTGTGCCGCCCCTCGCCGGTGGCTGGTGGTTCTGGTGCCGTGCCTTTGCTGCCCGCCACCCATGTGGCTTGCGCCTCGACCGGTGGCCGCATTTTGACGTTCGAAATCAGCGACCTCAAAGTGATGAGCAACGGCGGCCGGGGGTTGATGCTGATCGACCTGGAAGACAAAGACGCTTTGGCGGGCGCCGCCGCCTACACGCGCAGCGTGAAAATTGAAGGCATCGGTCGCGGTGGTAAACCACGCGAGGAAACGCTGGAGATTCGCAGTCTTAATAACGCTCGGGCGGCACGCGGGCGTAAAGGCAAGGCGGCTGATTTAGGCTTCAAACCGGCGTCAATCACACGCGTTGAGTAATGTTGATCAATGCCTGCCGATGCAGCAGGCATTGATTCGCTCAGCCTTGTCGAATCTCGTGCAGTGTGGTGAGGTTGATGAGGGCTGACAGCACTTCATGCTTGAACCCGACTCTTGCTTTGCCGAAGCCGTCGCCACCGTTGAGAATCAATTGTTGCAGGTACTCTACGCAGTCCTTGTGACCCCAAAACATTTCGATGGCGTTGGCGATGCGCGGATGGTGTGCTCTGATGATTGCCATTTCATGGTCAATGCGGGCCAGTCGCGGCAGTTCGTTCAGCATCATGGGGCGCGTGGCCGCAAACTCTGTGCCGTGGTTGATATCAGGAAAGCCGACGGTTTTTTTTTCTGGCATAACTCAGCCTACTAACTTCCATGCGTGCGCGGTAGGGTTGGCCTGCATCACAAAATACTTATCTCGGTATTGAAAAAAATCCAACAAACGCTTGTCTCTCCTTGATGCAGAATTAAAGCTTCTGACTCAAGGCTTTTTCGATGGCGGTGACGAAGCCTTGGTTATCGGGCTCGACTTTGCTGGGGAAGCTGGTGACCCCCTTGCCGCTGCGATCAACCAGGTATTTATGGAAATTCCATTGTGGTGACGTGCCCGTAGCCTTGAGCAGCGACGCATACAGCGGATTGCGGCCCGAGCCGGAGACCACAGACTTTGAAAACATCGGGAACTTGACGCCATAGGTGTTGAAACAGAAGTCGGCTATTTCTTTGCTGGAGCCCGGCTCCTGCTTGCCGAAATCATTCGAGGGAAAACCCAGCACCACCAAGCCTCTGGCCTGGTATTTGGCATAGAGGGCTTCCAACCCCTCATACTGTTTGGTAAAGCCACAGTAGCTGGCCGTATTCACCACCAGCACCACCTTGCCGGCGTACTGACACAGGCTTTGCGGTGCTTCGTCCTGCAGCCGGGGAAATTGCTGTTGCAGGATCGCTGGGCAGGCCGTCGGTGCGGCTGTCTGTGCGGCTGTCTGTGCCATGGCGCGGGGCAGGATGCCGAAAGCGGTTACCCCGAAGAGGCAGGCAAAAGAGAGAATTTGGTGAAGTTTCATAGGTGCTTACTCATGCGTCACTCGACGTGCTCCAGGCTTTCTGAATATCGCGTCGGTCGCGTTTGGTGGGCCGACCATGCTCAATGGTCTGTGCCGGCTCACTTGCCAAACGACGTTGCTCGGCGGCACGTTCCCGTTCCAGAATACTGTCCTGGGTCTCGGCATACAGCTGTTGTGCAACGGGGGCCGGGCTACGCTGCTGGCTGATGCCCAGCACCGTGACCGTCCGGCTGACCGGGCCCTGACGCATTATTACTGTATCGCCAACCTTGATTTCGCGGGACGGCTTGGCAACCTGTTCGTTGACTTGGACGCGTCCTTTGACGATCTCGTCTGACGCCAGAGACCGGGTTTTGTAAAAACGTGCGGCCCATAACCACTTGTCTATTCGAAGTCGTTCCATCGCTCTGTATTTTGCTCCAACGCTCGGTGTGTGCGAGTTTTTAGACGGCTAATGTGGCTACGGGTCTTAAGGTTGTCCCGAAAAACGGTACGCTTAATAGCTGCCGATGTAGTCTTTCTTGCCCACCTCGACGCCGTTGTGGCGCAGGATGGCATAAGCCGTGGTGGTGTGAAAAAAGAAGTGTGGCAGGCCATAATTGAGCAGATACGACTGGCCGGTGAAACGCTTTTCTTTCGGCGTGCCAGCCTGGGTGACGATCTCGCGCGTGGCGGCGTCATCAAACTTGCCGATCGCTAGTCCGTCCAGGAAAGTCAGCACTGTGTCGATGCGCGCCTGCAGATCGGCAAAGGTCTGTTCGGCGTCTTCCAGCTTGGGCATTTCGACGCCGGCCAGCCGTGCCGACACGCTTTTGGCGAAGTCGGTCGCCACCTGCACTTGGCGTAACAGCGGGAACATGTCCGGGTACAGACGCGCTTGCAGCAGTGCGTTGGGGTCGATTTTTTTCGCGGTCGCGTGCGCTTCGGCTTTACTCAACACCTGTTTGAGTCCACCCAGCATCTGCTTGAAGACGGGAATGGAAGTGGCGTAAATGGCGTTGGTCATGGATTCTTTCGTTGAAGGAGGCGCGAATTTTCACTTGATTCAAGCGCCCGCGCTTCACGCGGGCTATTGCGCGTCGTCTGCTTAACCCGCCACCGCCAGGCGCCAGAGCGAGGTCACTTCACGCGAACGCGCATCGTGCAACGCATCTGTGGTATCGGCCGCTTTGGCGTGCTGCGGCTTGGCATCGATGCGGCTGACCACTTTCAAGCCGTTACTCTCGAACATGGCCAGCAGCTCCTCACGGGAGCGCAAGCCCAAGCGCTCGGCCAAGTCAGACAAAATCAGCCAACCCTCACCTTTGGGTGCCAGGTGTGCGCTCAAGCCCTTGAGAAAGCCCGTCAGCATGCGGCCACCTTCGTCGTACACCGAGTGTTCCAGCGGCGAGCTGGGCCGCGCAGGGATCCAGGGCGGGTTACACACCACCAGCGAGGCGCGGCCTTCGGGGAATAGATTCGCTTGCACCACCTGCACTTTGTCCAGCATGTTCAGCTTGGCGAGGTTTTCGCGCGCGCAGGCCAGTGCTCTTGGGTCCTGATCGGTGGCCACCACCTGATCGACGCCACGACGAACCAGCACCGCCGACAGTACACCGGTGCCGGTGCCAATATCAAATGCCACCAGTGTCGCTTGCCCGGCCAATTTTTTCGGCAAGTGGACTGTGGCGACGAGATGGATGTACTCCCCGCGCACCGGCGAAAACACGCCGTAATGGGGGTGAATCCGGTTGTGCGGTGGCTCACCGAGCGCCGGAATTTCTACCCCGACCCGGCGCCATTCGTGTGCGCTGGTGATGCCCAGCAACTCACGCAACGACGCCACCGAGGTGCCCGTTGTCTCATCGGCCGGGCCCCAGGCCTCGGCACAAGCTACTTTGGCATCGGGGGCACGGCGCAGGGGAATGCTGTAGTCCGCATTGAACGGGATCAGCAGCATGCCCAGCATGCGGGCCCGCTGCGACTGGGCCAGGCGGTGCTTGTGAAAAGCATCCGCCACCGCCACCACTTCGGCTGCTTTTTTACGTTTGCGGGCGGGGACATTGTCGGCGCGCCGGGCCAGCGCCTGCAACAATTGCTTGGCATTCTGGAAATCGCCGCGCCACAACAAGGCTGTGCCTTCGCAGGCCAGTCGGTAGGCAGTGTCGGCCGTGGTAGTGTCATCCGCCAGAATGACGCGCTTGGGCGGTGGTGCGCCGCGTTCTGAGCGCCAAAGCGCTGAACACTCTTCGCCCGCTTCGGTCCAGCGGATAACCGGTTGTGCGCCGGTGAGGGGGTCTTGGGTGACAAGGAGAGAAGAGTTAGGCATCGGCTTGGTACTACGGAAAAGATTGATATCAGGTGTTTTAACAGATGGGCCAGTTTGAAGCGCCAAAACCACAGCACTCCACATTGGTTTTATGCGATGGCTGCCACGTTGGCTGGAAATTCGTTTGACCGGGGTGGCGTCATTTGACTGGCCTGCAGTCTGCTTTTATCGCTGCTTCCAGCCAAACCTTGATTGCTATTTAATTTATAGCTGCTTGCGCAATATCAACGGCGGCTGGGAGCTCATTTTATGCTTAACGCCAGTGACGGCGGCCACGGTAGCCGTCACCATAGCCAAAATCAAGTTCTACCCCGACCGGTGGGTAATAAGGGCGGGCGTAATACCCTGGGTAGACGGGAGGCGTCACCAGCACATTGGCGGGTTGTCCATAGCCTTGCTGTTGATAGGTCGTGATGCCTGACGGCGCTGCCATGTGGGCGCTGGCGCCCACCGGGGCGATTTGCAGAGCGATGGACGGCCCCGGGTCGGAAGGCATTTGCACGCTGTACTCTTTACCGGCATATTCATAAACGACGTTGTACGCCACCGGACGGTTCTCGTAAAAGGTTTGGGTTCCACACCGTTGCACGTTCTGGACTTGGGCAGAGGGCGATCCCTCCACCCGGTCGCCCACAACCGCGCCACCAAAGATGCCCAGCATGGTGGCTGCGGCCTTACCCCCGCCGTTACCGACGGCGTTGCCCATGGCGCCACCCGCAATCGCCCCAATGAGCGCACCCGCCCCCGACTTGGGTTGTTGGACGACCACCTGCTCCATTGAGCACACATTTCTTGGCACGCCGACCTGTTGAATGATGGGGGTTGACGAAATCACATGACCCACCTCTTGGGCCAGACACAGCCCGCTTGAAAGCAGCGCCGCAGATAAAAGCATCAGTTTTTTCATAATTTCACTATTAAAGTCATATGCACGGGGGCATCATGACTCTTTGAACCGTCAATTGGGTTGAAGTTCAGTGAAGAAATGGTAAAGATGGCAAGCTGATGTGAGGCGATTCAGCGAACCAACCCGGGATAGTCATGTTCAATGGCCGGACTTGGTATTGCCAATACTCAGGGGCGGCATACCCTCCAGCTTGAAGACGCCGACGACGCCTTCCAGGTGCGCCGCCTGATCCTGCAAGGATTGCGCCGCGGCAGCCGCTTCTTCGACCAGGGCTGCATTTTGCTGGGTGACGTTGTCCATTTCGGCAATCGCATCGTTGACTCGCTCAATGCCGTTGGTTTGTTCGGCGCTGGCGGCGGCAATTTCGCCCATGATGTCCGTGACGTGTCGGATGCTGTCCACGATCTCGGTCATGGTGGTGCCCGCCTGATGAACCAGCGAAGTGCCTGCGCCGACTTTTTCGACCGAGTCGCCAATCAGGGTTTTGATCTCTTTGGCCGCCGCCGCAGAACGCTGCGCCAGGCTGCGGACTTCAGAGGCGACGACCGCAAAACCGCGCCCTTGTTCACCCGCGCGAGCGGCTTCGACCGCGGCATTCAGGGCCAGAATATTGGTCTGGAATGCGATGCCATCAATCACATCAATGATGTCGACAATCTTTTTGGAGGACGCATTGATGGACTCCATGGTGTGCACCACTTGCGAGACAACGGCGCCGCCTTTGATGGCGACTTCGGATGCGGAGATGGCAAGCTGGTTGGCCCGGCGTGCATTGTTCGCATTTTGATTGACCGTGGAAGTGAGATCTTGCATGGAGGTGGCCGTCTTTTCCAATGAACCGGCCTGCAACTCGGTACGCGAGGACAGGTCGGAATTGCCATTGGCAATATCATTGGAGGCACTAAAGATGGTGTCGGTGCCCAGGCGCACCTGGCCGACGATCCTTACCAGGCTTTCATTCATGTCTTTCAACGCATTCTGCAGTTCCCCCATTTCGTTGTGTGAGTTGACGACAATTTTTTGTGTCAAATCACCGGCGGCAATGCCCCGTGCCACTTTGACCCCGAACTCCAGCGGCTGGGTAATGACTTTGCGAATGAAGGGGTAGATCAACATCAGTACCGGAATGCAGGTGATGAGGGCGGCCAAAATCGATTTAAAACGCTGATCGGCGAGGCCTGCATTGACCTGGTCCAGCGAGACTTTCATGCTGACGACGCCCAGTACCGTCTGCTCCGCCACCATGTGGCAGGAGGTGCAATCCTTGCCGAGGGAGTTTTTCAGTGCCAGCGTGGGCCGCACGGCGCGCAGATATTCCCCCTTGCTGTCGGATTCGACCCGGATGATTTCTTTGCCACTTTGCAATACTTGTTTTTCGAGTTCATCTGGATTGCCGTCGTCCGTGGCGGTGCCAGGGCCAAAAAGCTTGGTCACGTTTTCCCCGCGCAGGACACGAACGTCGCGAATGGAGCCGAGCTGCTTGACCTGGTCGAGGAACACGTTGCGTTGCGCCACGGTGCCGGTCACCATCATGCCGGTCAGCCCCGCCATGGTGGCGTTATGCATGCTGAGAGAAAAATCGCGGGCCTGTTCAAGCGCCGCTTCCCGGTAGACATACCCTTGCCAGACAATCACACCGGACCAGACGACGAGCAATGCAACCCCAATGGTGACCAAGAGCTGAACCCAAATTTTAAAGTTAGCGACGCGCAAAATGTGAATCCTTGGTGGAAGGGATAGGCAATTGATCTAAATTAAGCTAATGATCTTACCGTGGCTTCAGTTCAAAAAGCACTGTTTTGCGGCGGCTGAAGCTGAGGTGGGTCAAGCCAAGTTCAAATTGCCCTGTCATGGACGTGGGATTGGTCTGATGGGCTCGGCAAGGGAGGCGGGTGCCGCAAAACTGAATCGGGAGAACTTTGATGTTTGAATCGGCAGAAATTGGTCACAAAATCGGCAAGGCCACTTACCGTGCGGAGGTGCCGCCTTTGCGTGCCGCCTTGCTCGGTGCACAAGTCGATTTGTTCGAAAATGGAAAAATTCCGGTGGTGGTGCTGATCAGCGGGCAGGACGGCGCGGGCAAAGGCGAGACCATCAATGTGCTCTACGAGTGGATGGACCCCCGATTTATTTCGACGCTGGCATTTTCCGAGCCGACCGATGAGGAGCGTGAACGCCCGCCGATGTGGCGTTACTGGCGCTCATTGCCGCCCAAAGGTCGGATCGGCATTTTTGCCGGCTCTTGGTATTCGGATCCGATTCGCCAGCGCATTCAGGGTGAAATCTCCTTGAAGGAGCTTGATGCCCAGGCCGACCAGATCAACCGCTTTGAGGCCATGCTTGTCAGTGAGGGGGCGCTCGTCCTGAAATTCTGGTTCCACTTGACCAAAGAGGGGCAAAAGAAGCGGCTCAAAACGCTGGAGAGCGATCCCCACACCGCCTGGCGCGTGACCCAATGGAACTGGGACCGCCTCAAAACCTACGACCAACTGCAAGACGTTGCGGGTCATATCCTGCGGATTACCAATACGCCTTGGGCGCCGTGGGTCGTGGTGGAGGGCACCGATGACCGTTACCGTTCTTTGACCGTCGGGCAGATATTGCTGGAGGCGATGCAGAAAAAGCTGGCCAGCACCGACAAGCAGGAGTCGCCCGTGGCGCCCATGGTGCGGGTGGATACGGACGGCCGCAACGTGCTCTCCGAACTGGATCTCAAACTCAAGCTGGCGGACAAGCCCTATGAGAACGCGCTGGCCAAATGGCAGGGCCGACTGTCTGAGCTGATGCGCGATGCGCGTTTCAAGGGCCGCTCGCTGGTCTGCGCCTTTGAGGGGGCCGACGCGGCGGGCAAAGGCGGCGCCATTCGACGTATTGGCGCGGCGATGGATGCGCGGCAATACCAGGTCACGCCGGTCGGCGCCCCCACCGATGAAGAGCGGGCACAACCGCACCTCTGGCGCTTCTGGCGCCATCTGCCGCGCAAGGGCCATGTGGCCATCTTCGACCGGACCTGGTACGGACGGGTGCTGGTGGAGCGGGTGGAAGGTTTTTGCAGTGAAAACGATTGGCTGCGCGCCTACAGCGAGATCAACGACTTCGAGCATGAAATGGCCGACGCGGGCGTGATCGTGGTGAAGTTCTGGCTGCAGATCAGCCAGGCGGAGCAGCTCAAGCGCTTCAAGGCGCGCGAGCAGGTTGAATTCAAGCGCTTCAAAATTACCAAGGAAGACTGGCGCAACCGCGAAAAATGGGGTGCCTACCAACAGGCGATTTGCGACATGGTGGAGCGCACCAGCACCGGCAATGCGCCCTGGACGCTGGTGGAAGCCAACGACAAGAACTATGCGCGTGTCAAGATCCTGCGCACACTGTGCGAACGGCTTGAAGCCGAGCTTGATGGCCGGCCAACACCGGGCGAACAAGTCCATGCCAAGGTCGGTACCAAGAAGTCGGGCCGCGCCGCGAAGCACGGAAAATCTTCGGAAAAGCGGGCCGCCCCATAAATTAAATGCTATTTAATATATAGCTGCTTGTGCAATAGCCACGGGGGCTACAGGTGTTTTTAATGAGATACAGCAACAGCTGTCTGCATCGACCAAAAAAATGGCGGCATCAAGCCGCCATTTCCTGCATAGACTTAAATTCATCAGGCCTGTGGTTTGCGGCGCATGAAACCCAAACCAGCCAGACCCAGGCCCAGCAGCGCCAGAGAGGTCGGCTCGGGAACTTGGCCCGTCTCGATGCCAATCTTTTGGATCAGACTTGCCTGAAAAACGCTGAAACTGGTGGCAGCGAAGTCCAGCGAGCTCGCCGGGTTCCAACGGCAGCCAGAGGCATTGCCGATGGCCAGACAGTTCACCTGGCTAACGCCTGCCGCCAGGGCATTGGTTGAAGCCGTTGTCGGGTTGATTCCCACGTTGTTGACGCCGTCCGTTGAGACATCGATCACCACTTTGCTGAAAATGGCGCTCATGGCGGCCGTGTTGAGCGGGTCATTGAACAGGTTAAAAGCGGTGTACGCCGCAGTGATGCCAGCGCCGATGGCCGTGGTGCCACCTTGCTGAATCATCGCATTAATTGCGTTGACCAAATTGGTCTTGTCAGCGGCACTGGCAATCAAGGTCGGGGCAAAAACCTGTTCGACGGTATTGTCGAATTTCCACACGCCGATCACCAGCGAGCTATTTGGATTAATCAGGGCCGAGCCCAGCACATTGGCATAAGCGTTTTTTTGCAAAAGCCAGTTGGCGGCGCTGATACTGCCGGATTCGTCGAGCACCAGGGCCAGACCTACGGGCAGGGCATTAGCCGATGCGCCAAAGCCAAGCATCGTGGCGGCTAACGCGGCGGTGGCTGCTATTTTTTTGAGTTTCATAGTGTTCTCCAAGTTGTCGGGTTAACGAGGACGTCTGGGTTGGCCGACTGAATGCCAGCTAGACAACACTATGCATAACTTGTGCCAAAAAAATATTGTCTTTGTTTACAGTTACTTACATTTGAGTACAGAGAGTAGACCGGTGTTTGTGTAAAGAATCTCGACACTTTAGGGCGGCAAGTTTCAAACAACATCCGGGTGCAATTGCCTGCACTGGGCGCTGCAATTTTTACTTTACATTGCACTCACGCCGCAGCAGGGCTAACGCGTCTTTCAACTCGTAATCAAAGTCGCTTTGCAGCGTGGATTGCGCCTCTTCCACGAAGTCCAGCCACAGTCGGGCATAGCCGTCCTGATGCTGCGCCGGCGCATGATCTTGAATGTAGTGGCTGGCCAAGTCGGGTTTGAAACCGGATTTTCGGATCTTGCGGATCAATGCCGACGCGCCTTTTTCGGTCAGCAGTGTTTTGGGTGCCTCCTCGGCAGCCACGCACAAAAACAAGGTGAGCAGCGAGCCGTCATCGCTGTGCTCTCCGGTGGCTTTGTTCCACGCGGCGGACGCCGAGCGGTCATGGTGATCCACTTCGCTCAAGCTGTCTTCCACCCAGAAATAGCGACCCATGAACGCCGGGGTTTGGTCAAACAGTTTTCTGGCGGGCAGGGCCGCGTCCAGAATTTTTGGCAAATCAGCCAGCATGGACTGCCGCACCGCCTCGACCACCGCTTGATGCTGGGCCGGCAAGTTTTTCGGGAGGGCAATGGAAAAAGTCAGCGGGCTGGCGCTGTCAGTCACTTTGCCCTTGCCTTTGCCGTCCGCTTTGGCCGTGCCGTACTTTTTGCGGAGCGCGAGCACCATTTTTTCAAAGGCGATCCAGTCGGGCATCTCGGTGCGCCCCGTCGCAAAGATCAACAGCGCGGTGCGGATGACCGCTTCGGCATCTTTGCCGGCTTCTTCCAGCTCGCTCGCTTCCATGCCCAGGGCGTCGGCCAGCCAAATGGCCGCGTCGATCACCTGGGTCACCTGCTCGCGTTTGGCGAGCTCGACCTGGTAGTCGGGCAGGCTGCGCAGCGTCCACTTGGCCAGCAGCGGAATGTGTTCGTCGGTGAAGCCACTGCGCTCATTCATGCCAAAGTGGCTGTTCTGCGGCATGGCAATCAAGCTTTTCAGCATGTCCGAGCCGCCTTTGGAGCGCGATAAAAATGAATGATCGCGCAGCGACTCGGCCGCCAGTCGCAGGTCACCGTCGCTGTTTTGCTCCAGGTAGAGGCTGACCAGATTGACCATGCGGTCTTTTGCTTTTTCCAGCTCGGGGCGCAAGAACTCGTTGCCCAGGTAGCGCGCAATTTGCACCATGCCTTTGGGGGCATCGGTGCAAATAGCGTCCAGCTTGGGCTGATCGAGGATGCCATGTTGCACGCCAAACACCAGCGCCTTTTCAAAGAAAGGACGGGCATCGTAGAGCGAGACCGCGGCGAGTGGGTTGGATGAATTGTGCGTTGGCATCGTGACGAATCAGTGCTGGTTGAACCGGGGCCTAGATCGCGGACTCTTCGTCCGACTCCCGCGCGGCCGGCGTGGCTTTGCCGCGATCGGTGTCGCCGGTTTCGACCTTGCCGTCATCCTCTTCCAATTCTTCGTCCGTACCCAAGCCGGCCTCGAAGGCACGCGCTTTGGCCCGCAACACCAGCAGCATTTCAATGAAGAGGTCGGGGCACTGGTAACGCAGAATCCAGGCGAGTTCCATCCAGTCCTGGTCGGCCACTTCGTCTTGCTCCAGGCTCGGCTTGACATAGGCCGAAGCCAGCAGGGCGGTCTCGGACAGCATCTCGCCGTCGTCTTCTACCGTGTCAAACGTGCCGGTGCGGGCAAAGGCCTCGATGCGGCTCCATTTTTCTTCAAAATAGTCAGCCAGCGCTTCGCTGCCGCCATCCAGATCGCCGATGGCGTTCATGAATTCAACCGGATCAGCGTCATCCCGGAAAATAATCGAGTTGAGCATGCCGCGCAGGTGGGTGCGGGTCAAGTCCTTGTATTGCTTTTCAATCACCACGGCGCGGGCGAACTGCTCGGGCGTGACCATCAGGTTGATGACCGACTCTTTGGAGTTGTCGTATTCCCGAATGATGGCCAAAATGTCTTTCGGCGGCAGTTGCTCCAGCACCACCATCAGCGCAGCGTCGCCTTCCGTGTCGGCCAACTCGACCAAGGCGAATTCAGCACCGACGATATCGCCAGCGGCAATCAGGCTTTGGGTTTTTGCGATGAGGGCAAGGGTGTTCATCAGGGCGTCCTTTTCTGTTTATCGGTCTTTGCGGTCAAAACCTTGTTCGACCATCCAGTCGGCACCCGCGTCTTCGCGGACGCGGGCTGCTTTTTCTTCCTCGGCATCCTGCTCGTCCAAATGATCATCGCCTTCTTCGTCGCCGTCTTCGTCCTCGTCGTCATCGGTTTCCTGGACGGCTGGCTTGGGGTCCGGCTTGCCGAACATGTATTCCAGACCCGCGGCGACCGTCATGAACCACGCGCCTTGGGGTTCTTTCAGAATCGTCGTGCTCAAGTCTTTGGCCCACGGGGTCAGTTGTGCCGCGTCGGCCAGGGAATCCCATTCTGGCAATTCATCCGACTCAAAACTGAGCAGGTTGTCCATCACCGCGGGTGACTTGAAGCTAAAGCCCTGGTGGAAGAGCACAGCCACCATCTCGGGGCTGAGTTCGATCATTTGCAGCAAGAAGTCGAGTTCTTTGCGCCGATCCGCCAAACGCTGGCGCAGCACGTCCCGTCCTTCAGAGTCAAAAGTCAGGTCGTCGATCTCAGCCTCGTAAGCCGAGCGCAACTGAATGAAAAAGGGTGAAATTGTCATGGCGCGTGGGTTTTAAAGTAAATGGTTGAAGTAGTTTTGCCAAATCTCGCGCGCTGTCTCGATCGGGCTGTCGAGCAGGTTGCGGCGGCGATTGTCGTCGTAGGTTTGGCGTTTGTCCGCATCAGAGAGCACCTCGTAAGCCTCTTGCACCGCCCGAAAGCGTTCAGGCGCGTCATTAGCGGCATTTCTGTCAGGGTGGTGGAGTGCCGCTTTCTGACGGAATGCCTTCTTGATATCGGCCAGCGTCGCATCGCTGCCAAGCCCGAGGGTTGCGTAGTGGTCTTTCATGCGTTTTTTGGCTGTTAGTGTGGCAAGGCTCGGGAAGGTTCAACCGTCTTGTCACAATTTTGGATCGGGTCAAGTGCTTCGTTTTTCCTGGCGCCCGGTTGGCGATGGGCCTTGGGCGGTCCAGGCGAAGTGTTGCGGGCTTGATTATGCACGGCGACGTGCGCATCGGTCATCTTGAAATATACTGTATGTATGAACAGCCTTATTTCATCAAAAACTCCGGTGTTGCTGTCTGACGCGCCGCTGCTGGCGAGGCTGCTCAGAAACCGGGTTTGCGCCGGCTTTCCGTCGCCCGCCGAAGACCTGGGGGCGCAGCGCATTGACCTGACCCAGATGCTGGTGGTGCATGCGCAGGCCACCTACTTTTTGCGCGCCAGCGGCCAATCGATGATCGACGCCGGTATTTTTGACAACGACATCATGGTGGTGGACCGGGCTATCAAACCCCGCCACAACCACATCGTGGTGGCGGTGGTGGACGGCGACTTCACCGTCAAGTACCTGTACCAGCGGGCCGGGCGCATCAGGCTCAAAGCGGCCAACCCGGCCTATCCGGACATCGTGCCCAGAGAAGGTCAGACCATTGAGGTCTGGGGCGTGGTGACTAGCAGCATCAAACAGTTCCCGGTCTGAGGGGATTTCCCATGTATGCACTGGTGGATGGCAACAACTTCTTTGTTAGTTGCGAGCGGGTCTTTCGCCCCGGTCTGAACGACCGGCCGGTGGTGGTGTTAAGCAACAATGACGGCTGTGTCATCGCCCGCTCTAACGAAGCCAGGGCGCTGGGCATTGCCATGGGCGCCCCCTGGTTCAAGATTCAGCACCTGACGAAATCGGACGGGCTGGTCGCCCTGTCTGCCAACTTTGCGTTGTACGGCGACCTGAGCGACCGCATGATGAGCCTGGCCGCCGGCTTGGGGCCCAAGCAGGAAATTTATTCCATTGATGAGTCGTTCATTGACTTGTGCGGGGTGCGTGGCAACCTGGTGGAACGCAGTCACAAAATCCGTTCGCGCATCTTGCAGTGGGTCGGTATTCCCTGCGGCATTGGCATTGGCGCCACCAAAACCCTGGCCAAGCTGGCCAACCATGTGGCCAAGACCGCCGAGCGCAAGCCCGGCAGCTACCCGGCGCATTTGGCGCAGGTGTGCGATTTGGCCGCACTCACCCCCGAGGAACTGGCGGCGGTGTTGGCGGCGACTGCCGTTAACGATGTTTGGGGCGTGGGCCGTCGCATCACGAAGCAACTGGGAGAGAGCGGCATCACCACGGCACTTGATCTGGCCCGGCTGGACCCGTGCATGGTGCGGCGGCGTTGGTCGGTGGTGCTGGAGCGCACCGTACGCGAGTTGCAAGGCACCTCGTGCATCGAGCTGGAGCACGCGCCACAGCCCAAACAGGAAATTGCCTGCACCCGCTCGTTCGGGCACCCGGTAACCGCCTTGTCCGATCTGAATGAGGCCGTGACCGAGTTCGCCAGTCGCGCCGCCGAGAAGCTGCGCAAGCAAGACAGTCAGGCGTCGCAGGTGCTGTGCTTCATCCGCACCAGCCCATTCCGTCCAGACCCGCAATACAGCCGCTCGATCAGCGTGCCGCTGCGCCGACCCAGCGCGGATACCGCCGTGATCGTGGCGGCCGCGCTGGCAGGCTTGGGTTTGATTTACCGGCCGGGCTTCAAACTGTCGAAGGCGGGGGTGATGCTGCTGGACCTGCAGCCGGATACGGTGCAGCAGGGGGAGCTGGCGCTGCAAGATGACGAGGCGCCGGACCGGGGTCGCCTGATGTCAACCCTGGATGGGCTGAACCAGCGCTATGGCCGGGGCACCGTGCTGATGGCCAGCGCGGGGCTGGCAGGGCCGCGGCGGGTCTGGTCCATGAAGCAGGAGCGCCGGACGCCGGGGTACACGACTTGCTGGGACGAACTGGCGGTGGCGCGGGCGTAACCTGACGGCCCAACGCAGCGCTTTTTAGAGGGGCGTACAAACGCCTTGGTCCAGCAACTCCCGACTTGCCATGAGGGGCAAAATTCGCTGAAACTCTGCTGTTAACTGGGCCCGGACGTTCTCGGTGTGATGGCCCAGACTCTCCCGCAGGCTCATCCCTGAGGCTGCCATCGGCAGGCGCTTGCCGGCAAAGAGGATGCTGTTGTTTCTGTCAATGACGTCGATGGCAACGGCATGGCCATTGAATACCCGGTCAATCCGATCGGTGAACTCGGCGTGCTCCGGGTGCGCCGTGTCGAGGTTGACGGCCAGCACGCTGCTGGCCGTCATGATGCGGCAACAGTTTTCATAGAACCCCAGGGTGCACAGTTGCACGGACAGCCCCTGATCGTCAAAACCATCGACCAGGATGACATCAAAACCGGGTGGCGCATCGCGCACAAAATGGACGCCGTCCGCACACACCACACGCAAGCGCGCATCATCGTCGGGAATCAAAAACTGCTGGCGCATGGCGATGACGTGCGGGTTGATTTCCACCACCGTGATGCGAGTTTGCGGCAGATTCTGGTAACAGAACTTGGCGAGTGAGCCTCCGCCCAGGCCGATCATCAAGATATGCACTGGATGGGGTTGGGCCAGCAAAAAACCCATCATGGTCTTCGTGTAGGCAACTTCCAGGTCGAAGGGGCGTTGGCAGCACATCATGCTTTGCACCCCGTGCGGGGTGAACTGCAAGGAGCGGGTGACCTGATCATCGTGAACAAACGGTTGGCTGTATTGACTGGATTCGGAAAAAGCGGGCATCAGGATTTCGGGTTTTGCCAATCCCAGGCGATTTTCTGAAACACCGCCTTCAGTGATTTCAGGTGGTCCAACGCAAAATATTCGGCATCGATGTTTTTGCGCATGCCCTGGGCCGAGATCGGGATATTTTTCCCGGCAAAGACAATCGTGTTGCCGTCCTTGTTGGCCGCCACCTCTGCGGTGTTGCTGTCAAACGATCGATTAATGCGGTCCACAAACAGCTCATAGGTGAGGTGGTAGGCATGCAGGTTGACGGCCATGACCCCTTGATCCATCAGCACCCGGCTGCAGTTTTCATAAAAGTGCTGTGACCCCAATTGGGGAGCCTGACCCTTTTGGTCATAGCCGTCCACCAGCAGCACATCAAACTCCGCGTCGGCATCGCGAACAAAATCGGCGCCGTCGGCCTCGATCACCTTGAAACGTTCGTTGTCATCGGGCACCAGAAAATCTTTGCGCAAGGCAATCACATGGGGGTTGATTTCCACCACCGTGATTTTTGTTTCCGGAAGATGGCGGTAGCAAAACTTGGCCAGACTCCCGCCGCCCAAGCCGATCATGGCAATGTGCTTGGGGCGACGATTGAGCAGCAGAAAACCCATCATGGTCTTGGTGTAATCAAGTTCCAATTCATCCGGCCGATTGGTGCACATCCTGCTTTGCAATTGATCGATGGAGAAATGCAAAGACTTGCTGTTTTTTTCTTCATGAATGAAGGGGACAGCATGCTGGGGGCGGGCGGAGTCGCAGTGTTCTGGCATGGGGATCTGGATTAAACGGGTGGGCATCAGCAAGGTTTCATTAAGCCTTAACGCTGTGCATTGACCTCGGCCACGGTCAAGGCGGTCATGTTAACCAGGCGGCGTACCGTGGCGGCGGCCGTCAGAATATGAATCGGTTGGGCCGCCCCCAACAAAATGGGACCGATCGAGATGCCCCCGCCCGCTGCGGTTTTCAGCAGGTTGTAGGCGATATTGGCGGCGTCCAGGTTCGGGAAAACAAGCAGATTGGCTTCTCCCGCCAAGGTGCTGTCGGGCATGAGCTTTTCTCTTGAAGCGGCATCCAGCGCGATGTCGCCATGCATCTCGCCGTCCACCTCCAGCCAGGGGGCCTGTTCCCGCACCAGCGCCAGCGCTTCGCGCATCTTGAGGGCAGAGGGTTGTTGGCTGGAGCCAAAGTTGGAGTGCGATAACAAGGCCGCTTTGGGCTGCACGCCAATGCGCAGCATCTCCTGCGCCGCCAGCACGGTGATTTCGGCAATCTGTTGGGCACTGGGGTTGTAGTTGATATGGGTATCGACCAGAAAAACCTGGCGGCCGGGCAGTATCAGGCCGGTCAGACACGCATAGGTGTTGACGCCGGCCGACTTGCCGATGACCTGGTCGACATAGTTCAGGTGCAGGGACGTGGTGCCCCAGGTGCCGCAAATCACGCCATCGACCTCGCATTTTTTAAGCAGCATGACCGCGATCAGGGTCAGGCGCCGCCGCATTTCGATCTTGGCGATCTGCTCGGTGGTGCCCAGGCGCGCCGTGAGCTGGTAATAGGTTTGCCAGAAATCTTGGTAGCGCTCGTCTTGCTCGACGTTGACGATGTCGTAATCCCGGCCTTGTTTCAGGCGCAGCCCAAACTGCGCAATGCGCTGGGCGATGACGGCCGGGCGCCCGATCAGCGTGGGACGTGCCAAGCCTTCATCCACGATGATCTGGCAGGCCCGCAGCACGCGTTCCTCTTCCCCTTCCGCGTAGGCCACGCGTTTTTGCAGCGCCCTTTTTGCAGCGGCAAAAATCGGTTTCATCAAGGTGCCGGAGGCATAGACAAAAGCTTCCAGGCGCTCCCGGTAGGCCGCCATGTCCGTGATCGGTGTCAGGGCCACGCCCGATTTCGCCGCCGCCTCGGCGACGGCGGGCGCGATGCGTGTCATCAAGCGCGGATCGAACGGGCGCGGGATCAGGTAGTCCGGCCCAAACGCCATTTGTTCACCCGCATAGGCCGCGGCCACCACGTCATTTTGTTCCGCCTGCGCCAGTTCGGCGATGGCATACACCGCCGCGATTTCCATCTCCGGCGTGATGGTGGTTGCGCGCGAGTCCAAAGCACCCCGAAAGATATAGGGGAAGCACAACACGTTGTTGACCTGGTTCGGGTAGTCGGCGCGCCCAGTGGCCATGATCGCATCCGACCGGACGGCCCGGACTTGCTCCGGGGTGATCTCGGGCGTTGGGTTGGCCAGGGCAAACACCAGCGGTTGCGCCGCCATTTTTTGCACCATCTCGGGTTTGAGCACGCCGCCCGCTGACAGGCCCAGGAAGATATCGGCGCCTTCAATGATGTCGCCCAGGGTGCGCGCGCTCGTTGGCTGGGCGTATACCAGTTTGTCTGCGTCCATCAGTTCGGTGCGGCCCTCGTACACCACGCCTACCAGGTCGGTGACAAAAATGTTTTCGCGCGGAATGCCCAGCTTGACCAGCAAGCCCAGGCAGGCCAGGGCGGCGGCACCGGCGCCCGAGGTCACCAGTTTGATCTTCTTGGGGTCTTTGCCCACCACTTTCAAGCCGTTCAGGATGGCGGCGCCGACCACAATGGCCGTGCCATGCTGGTCATCGTGAAACACCGGAATGTTCATGCGTTCGCGCAATTTGCGTTCCACATAAAAACAGTCCGGCGCCTTGATGTCTTCCAGATTGATGCCGCCAAACGTGGGCTCCAGCGCGGCAATGATGTCCACCAGCTTGTCGAGGTTCGGCTCATCAATTTCCAGATCGAACACATCAATGCCGGCGAACTTCTTGAACAGGACCGCCTTGCCCTCCATCACCGGCTTGGCTGCCAGCGGGCCGATGTTGCCCAGCCCCAGCACGGCCGTGCCGTTGGTGATGACCGCTACGAGATTGCCGCGGCTTGTGTACTTGAAGGCGGCGTTCGGGTCTTTGACGATTTCTTCGCAGGGCGCCGCCACGCCGGGCGAATAGGCCAGGCCCAGATCATGCTGGTTCACCAGTTGCTTGGTGGCGGCAATCGCCAGCTTGCCCGGTATCGGGTGTTCGTGGTAGTCGAGCGCGGCTTGACGAAACTGTTCATTTTTTGTTTGCTGATCCGACATGGGTATTTGTCTTTCTGCCGCTTGGGCGGCGCGTAATGTTCAGGCGTCTTCGGACACCAAAGCCAACAGGGCGGTGCGAATCAGCTCAAATTCCAGGCTGCAAATGGTGACGCTCTTGCCCATGAAGATGGGCTGCTCAGCGTTCAGGCCGGGCATCACCAGCAAAGCGTGCTGCCAGTTGGCGTCTGCTTGACTCATGCGGTCCATGGCGAGAATCCCGCATTGAATGACATCGGTACGGGGAATCTTTTCGAGGAGGCTGACGCGAATGGACAGTCCGTTGGATAAATACACCGTGGCGACATCCCCGATGTCGGTGTCGGCCTCCAGCAAATCCATCTGGCCGCTCTTGAAGTTGGCGTCTTCCTTGAGCAGCCGCTTGATGGTTTGCGCCAGACATTGCCGTGCAACTTCCTCGATCAAGGCCGCGTCTGGCACCAGGGCCTGTCCTAATCCGTCCATACCCAAGGTCAGGTCGGAGGCGTCATAGCGGGTGCAACTCAGCCCCCATTCGGGCTCGGCTTCACAGGCCTGCTGTACCTGTGCGGTGGCTTGTGCGCCATAGCAAACAGAATCGAGCCATTCCATGGAGCGCTCGAAAGCATCCACCATGTCGATCGCATCCGGGAATTTCTTGATAAAGGGCTGAGGGTCGAGCACGCCTGCACGCTTGCGCAGCAGTGGGCTGGCCAGATGAACATGGTTTTGCTCATTCCAGATGGCGGCGCAGGTTCGACTTCCATTGCATCCGGCCGGCTGGAACTGGATCAGGCTGAGGCCACTGGTCTGACTTGATTTGCCGCAGGGGGCAGGCTGGCCACCGGTTTGTTTAATTCTTCGCCGCTGCATCTAAAACCCTCCAGTCAGACGGCGATCTGCACGGGTCGATGACATGGCCAGCACAGCCACCTCGCTCGGATGTGGCCCTGCAATGATGTGTAAGGGTGCAGTTACGTCTAACAATATTCTCATTGTAGTCGCTTGAAACACATCTAGAATGTTAATCAAATTAACATACTGAAGCAAAAGCGATGGAACTTAAAACTGCACGATTGACGGTGTTGATTGATCCGGCCAAGAAAAAGGCCTTTGAGACGCTCTGCGCGCGGCAAGACGTGACGCCGTCCCAGGTGGTGCGGCGTTTGATCCGCGACTATTTGATTCAGCACGGCGTGGAGTTCATTCCGAGCGGGTCGGCCAAGATCGCCGACGCCAGCGAGGCGTAATCAAGCCTGCCGGTGATATTTGAAACCCAGGCGGCTGCAGCGGCCTGGGTTGAGTTTAATTTATAAGAAAATAGCCCGTAGCCGCCGTCGGCTATGCGTAACTAGCTCACTTTTCTATAGCAAGCAGCTCGACCTCAAACGTCAGCGTTGCATTGGGCGGCACTGCGGCGCCAGCACCCCGGTCGCCATAGGCGGTGGCCGGCGGGCAGGTCAGTGTTGCCTTGCCGCCCACTTTGATTTTTTGCATGCCTTCGGTCCAGCACGGCACGACCCGGTTCAGGGGAAAGGTGGCGGGGGCATTGCGTTTGTAGGAGCTGTCGAACTCCTTGCCGTCGGCCAAGGTGCCACGGTAATGCACTTTGACCGTATCGCTGGCTTTGGGGTTGGCCCCGGTGCCCACGGTGGTGTGAACAATCTTCACGCCGGAGGGCAGGGTTTCCATATTGACCGCAGCGATGGCCGCGGTGGACAAGGCCAAGGTGGTTGCGAGAGCGAGGAGTGTGGAAGTGGATTTCATGCCCGTAGTTTACGGCGCCTGCTCAGCGCCCCCTGACGTCTTGCTCATCGGCCGCAACGGCGGTTTCGACCAGATTTTCATAGTAACGAAACTCATGACAACTCTTGGCCCAGTGCTGGTTGGTCGACTTGCGGTCGCCCACTCCAATCAGGGTTCGCCCTGCTGCCTTGATTTTTTGTGCGACCGGCATGAAGTCGCTGTCGCCGCCAACGATCACGATGGTGCCGATGTGCGCAAACCGGCCCATGTCCTCAAACGCGTCCAGACACAGCTTGATGTCGGCCCCGTTCTTGGCGGACGCGCCCGGCGGGAACAGTTGAATGAGGTCGATCGCGCCCTGCAGCAAGGCATCCCGGTAGCGCCCGAAAAACTGCCAGTTGCAATAAGCCCGATTGATGGCAATCGGGCCGAACGAGGCGGCCAGTTCAATGATGGCCTGCACATCAATCAGGGGCTCCTGCGCCTTGAAGCGTCCATCTGGTTTGTTGTAGGAGCCTTCTCCCAGGCGCGCTTCCGAAAGACTGGCGTGAAGATTTTCGAAGTCCCAATAGAGAGCGACTGATTTATTTTCTGCGCTGTTGTTGCTGTTCAAAGTGTCGTCCTGGCGAGTGATGGTGACGTATGCTAATCGTTCTCCTTGCGCTTATCCCGCGCTTTTCCTTCGCCGCCTCGGATGTCATTCTCGTCAGCACTGCGGTGGCACTCAACGCAATCGTCAAACTTGCTGATGCCTTCCTCGATGTGTTTGCGGCGAATATTGGCGGTCGTGTGTTCATGGCAGCCGTAGCAGGTGTAGCTGCTGTAGTCGTTGCGCACATGACAGGTGACGCAGCGGGTGTTGTGATCACCGTCCAGCACAAAAAACTTGTCATGGTCGAAGGTGGCCGGTGTCCAGGCTTCCTGGGTGTGGCACTGGGCGCAATTACCGGTAATCTGCTGGTGCAGCGAGTCGGTGGGCGACTTGTGGCAGGCCTGACATTCGTTGCGGGTTTCTTTTTTCAGCAGGGTGTGGTTGAAGCTGCCTTGCACCGCAAAGCGTTTCACGCCCGCATGATCGCTGTGGCACGCCACGCAGTCCTCACTGATCAGCTTCTGGTGGAACGGAGTCGAGGTGAGTGGTTTGGTGATGGCGACACCGGCGGTGGTGATGCGTCCGATGTCAGCGGGCTTGTGACAACTCACGCATTTGGTGGAACTGGCGCCGGTAAAGGGCGCATGGCAGGCAAAACAATCGCCCTCCAGTAGTTTGTGACCAGGAATCAGCTTGCCGGGGCCTTCCATCAAGTTGGGGTAGACAAAGGCCAGCACCGCCAGCGCGAGCAGGTTGAGGAGCAGGATGATCTTGAGAAGTCGACTCATACCCAACCCCAGAACAAAAAGATGCTGACGATGTGGCCCAGCGCCAGGACGGCAAAAACGATGAAGATCGGGATATGCACTTTGCGCCACTGGGCCATGGCATCCAGGGTTACCGCATCCCAGAACACTGCTTGCTCGACCTCGGGCCTGGAGAGGCCGCGCAGCTGAAAACGCTCACGCTCACTCTGCACATGACGGCGCGAACGGCTTAACAGCATCTTGCCAACCATGCCACTCACCACGTTCACACCCATGGCAACCGTGGCCAGCCAGGGCAGTATGGCGTTGAAGTGCACGCCGGCATGAATCAGCACCATCAAGGAGCCGAGCCAGGCGCTGAACTCGTGCATTTTCAACAGGGTTTGCGGGTCGCCCGCGGTGACGTATTTGCGCTTGCGCAGCGAATAGTAAAGAGAGCCCATGATCAGCAGCGTGCCCGGAATTCCCATGTAGCGGCCGACCCACACCAGATTGAGCCGATGCAGGACATAGTCGCCCGCCAGGGTCGCGGCGGCGAGCAGGCCCAACAGCAGGGTGAAGGGCAAAACATGCTGGCGCCAAAGCGAGATTTTCATTTACAACTCCAGGGTCACGCTGGTTTTGGGCGTGCAGACGCAAAGCAGGCAACTACCCGGCTCAGGATCGTACTCCGGCAGCTGGCGGTAAGCCACCTCACCGGCACGGATCGTGGCCTGACAACTGCCACAGCCACCGGCGCGGCAGCCGGCGCTGACCTCAATGCCATTCGCCTCGGCAAAATCAAGCAGGTTGCCGGATGCGGGTTGCCAAGGCAACTGCTTGCCCGACTTGGCGAAGGTCACAACGATGGCGCTGTTCGTCCCATTCGTCACCCCGGCTGGCGCGGCGGCCAGTAAGGCTTGTGCCGATTTTTTACGTGGGATGGAGGCTGGGCCAAACGCTTCAAAGTGGATGCGCGCCTCCGGCACGCCCCAGTCTTCCAGCGCCGGCACAAGACTCTCCAGCATCGGTGTCGGCCCGCAAATGTAGAAGTGATAGGGCTTGAGCGGCAATTGCCGGCGCAACAGGTTCACATCAATCCGGCCCTGGTGCTGGTAGTCGTGCCCCAGAACATCATCGGCCTGGGGCTGGCTGAAACAAACCTGCAAATGAAAGTTCGGATGTTGGGCGGCGAGGGTTTCCAGATGCGCTTGCATCACCAGTTCGTGGCCATGGCGTACGCCGAAGAACAGCCAGATTTCACGCCCGGGTTGTTCGTCCAGACACCAGTTCAGCATGCTCAGCATGGGCGTGATGCCGATGCCGCCACCAATCAACACCAGCGGCGCATCGCTGCGGTCGATATGGAAATGCCCGGTGGGAGCGCGTACCTGCAACAAGCTGCCTGCCGCCACATGGTCATGAAAGAAATTGGAGGCACGCCCTGGCGGAACCTGGCAGTTGTTGGGCGGCGGCGCACGCTTGATCGAGACCCGGTAACTATTGGGATGCGGCGCATCCGACAACGAGTAGCAGCGGATGATTGGTTCGGCACCGCCGGTCGCGGTCGGCAGGTCCAGGCGAAAGGTCAGAAACTGGCCCGGCAGAAATGGAGGCAGTGTTTGCCCATCTTCCGGCACGAGGTAAAACGAGCAGATCGACTGCGCCACATCTTCCATGACACGGCGTTCAACCCGGAAGTTGCGCAAGCCAGTCCACGCGGGGGTGACGGTCTCGGGCGCCGTTTGGGCGACATAGGGTTTCACCGGTATATCCAGCTCCGCCGCACTGGTGCGTAAGGCCAGATAGTCCTGCCAATGGCGCCAGAAGCCGACGCCCAGATAGATCGCCAGTTGCAACAGGATGCCTCCGGTAATCCAGAGCAGCAGATAGAGTGAAGTCATGTTGGCAAGGCGCACGGGCGGTTGAAATACATTGAATCCCTGCGGGTCAAAGAGGATAAATTTACACCGCTATCCTTAGTTCATCCTTAACGCAGGTCAGAAGAGTGACAAGGCGTCAAGCCTTGTTGTTGGTATCAAATCAGCCGCTAGCCCCCGGTCCGTCTGCGTGAGTCGCTATTAAAAATACAGTGCATGACGCCAGCGGCTGGCGGTTGGTTCGCGGCATTGAAATTTGCAGGGTGGGCCGCTCCCGCGTGTCCGTCAGTGACTTTCATCAAATCTCGGCCAGGGCGGCACCTGAATAATCAGGTGGTCAGTGCGTTGTCACGGTCAAGCTGTTTGGGCCTTTTGACGTTGCGGGTTGAGCCGGCCATGGCCGGCGGCTGCGGCACATTAACTTTGACATGAGGAGCCGTCATGTACGCTGGAGATCACGACATGGAGCGGGCGGTGGCAGAACTGGCGGGGCTGCTTCCCGCGCCGTTGCGGCCGCTGGCGCGCGTGGCCTACAACTACCGCTGGTCCTGGACGGCTGATGGCGCCGCCATGTTCGAGACCATTGATCCGGAGCGCTGGGCGCGGACCGGACACAACCCCAGGCGCCTGCTGACCGAAACCCACCACTCGATGCTGGAGCGCGCCGCCGCAGACACGGGCTTCGTCGGTTGGGTCGAGCGGCTCGCGGCCGAACTCGCGGCAGACCGGGCGCGCGCATCGCTGGACGGGCCGATTCGACCGGAGCACCCGGTGGCCTTTTTGTGTTGCGAGTTTGGGGTGCATGGCTCGTTGCCCATCTATGCGGGCGGTCTCGGCGTGCTCGCGGGCGACATGCTGAAAGAAGCCGCCGACCTCGCGCTGCCGATGGTGGGCGTCGGCCTGATGTACCGCACCGGCTACTTCCACCAGCGTATCGACCTCACCGGCTTCCAGCACGAGTACTGGCTCGATGTCGACCCCGAGCGGCTGCCGTGTGTGAAGGTCACTGGCGCCGATGGACGGCCGGTCAGCGTCTCGGTGCCGATTGGCAACGAAAACGTGACGGCGCATGTGTGGCGGGTGGATGTGGGGCGCGTGCCGCTGTATCTGCTCGATACCGATCTGCCTGAGAACAGCCAGCTGGGCCGCTGGATCACCTCGCGGCTGTATGAGAGCAACCGCGCGATCCGGCTGGCCCAGTACGCGATGCTCGGCGTAGGCGGGGTGCGGGCCTTGCGTGCGCTGGGGTTGGCGCCCTGCGTCTACCACCTGAATGAAGGGCATCCGGCGCTGGGCGTGTTCGAGCTGCTGGCGCAGGTGCAAGCTCAAACGCCGACGGGTCTGGAGACGGAGACCGCCTGGCAGCAGGTGCGTGACCAAGTGGTGTTCACGACCCACACGCCGGTGCCCGCCGGCAACGAAACCTACGAGCGCAGCGAGGTGCTGGCGATGCTCGGCCGCATTGCCGATGTGGTCAGTGACCGCGAGCGCTTTCTGGCCATGGGGCGCATTGATCCCGGTAATCCGGCGCAACCGACGGGGATGACGGCGCTGGCCTTGCGCGCCAGTCGCCAGGCCAATGCCGTCAGCCAGCGGCACGGTCAGGTTGCGCGCGCCATGTGGCAGCCGCTGTTCCCGGGCCGGGCGGTGGAGGCGGTGCCGATTACCCACATTACCAATGGCGTGCATGTGCCCACCTGGCTGCAGGGTCCGATGCGCAAACTGCTCAACCGCCACCTCGGCGAAGGTTGGTTAAACTGGGCTGACCAGCCGGCCACCTGGGCGCCGGTGCGTGACATTCCGGCGTCGGAGTTGTGGGCGGCGCGTGGCGCGGCGCGCCGGCAGTTGGTGGACATGATCGCGCGCCGTGCCACCAGCGATCGGCTGAGTCGCAGTGAGCCGCTTGACTACGCCGTGGCCGGCGGTGGCTTCGATCCGGAGCGACTCACGATCGGTTTCGCCCGGCGTCTCGCCACCTACAAACGTCTGCACCTGGTGGCCCTTTTGCCGGAGCGGGCGCTGGCGCTGATCGGCGGCGCGCAGCCGGTGCAATTTGTCTTTGCCGGCAAAGCGCATCCCGACGACATTGCCGCGAAAGACGTGGTGCGCCAGGTGTTCGTCTTGAAGCGCTCGCCCGGTGTGGCCGGACGGGCGGCGTTTCTGGAAGACTACGACATTCCTCTGGCCGGACAACTCGTGGCCGGTTGCGATGTCTGGATCAATGTGCCACGGCCGCCGAACGAGGCGAGCGGCACCAGCGGCATGAAGTCCTGTCTGGGCGGTGGCCTGCAACTGTCAGTGCTGGATGGTTGGTGGGCCGAGGCCTATGACGGCAGCAACGGCTGGGCCATCAATGGCGACGTGGACGCCGACATGCCGGCGCAGGACCAGCGCGACGCACGCGCCCTGTTTGACCTGCTGGAGCACGAGGTGCTGCCGATGTTCCACGAGCGCGATCTTGAGGGGGTGCCGCAGCGCTGGGTGGCGATGATGCGGCGCAGCCTGCTGACCAACGGCCCGCGCTTCTCGGCCACCCGCATGCTGCGCGACTACGTCGACCGGTTGTATCGGCGTGATTGACGCATTAAATTGGCCTCTAGCCCCTGTGGCATAAGCGCATATAGCTATTTAAAGCATAGCAAAAGAACGTTCAGCCGATGGCGTTACTTGCGTGCCTGCCACGCGCCAAAGCCACCATGCAGGAGGCGTACGTTTTCGAATCCGTCCATGCGCAAAGCCATTGCGACCTGCCCTGAGAATGAGCCGGTGTTGCAGTAGACCAGGATGGTTTTGTCCTTGGGCAGCTTGGCGCGTTCGCTGAAGACCTTGCGCCACTCGATGTTGACCGCGCCGGGGATGTGTTCCTTGGCATATTGCCCGGCATCACGCACGTCGAGCAGGTAGAACTTCTTCCAGTCCTCGGCCGGAATCTGCTCGGCCATGATGGTGCCGCTGTTGTAGTCCGCAAAGTCGAAGTACGCCGCCACCGCCTCGGTGGTGGCCTTGTCCATCTGGGCCTGCGCGGCCAGGGGGAGGAGGGCGGATGCGGCGACCAAAGCGGTGGCGAGCGCGACGCCGCGGGACGCGCGGATAAAGCAAGTGAATTTCATGGGTTGTCTCCTGTCAAGTGGTTATTTAATTTGAGTGCGCCGGGTTGAGGCGCGGGTGGGTTTCCTCACCCCAGTGGTAGAGCACGGCGCCGGACAGCAGCATGGCCAGCGCCACGAACCAGAAGGCGCTCTCAATGCGCCCACCCAGCGCGGCGGCGGCGCCCAAGCCCAGCGCGCCGATGCCATAACCGAGGTCGCGCCAGAAGCGGTAGATGCCGATCGCGGAAGCACGCCAGCTTGGGTGCGCAATATCGGCGACCGCCGCGCTCAGGTTGGGGTACAGCATCGCCATGCCAAAACCGGCAATGGCGGCGGACAGGCTCCACCAGGCGGCCCCCGTGCCGAGCGGCATCAGGGCCACGCCGGCGCCGCAAATCCACATGCCCCAGGCGTTCAGCAGGTGCCGGCCGATCCGGTCGGACAGCCGCCCGGTAAAGAACTGGGCGCCCCCCCAGGTGAAGCCGTACACGCCCACAATCCAGCCGATGCCGGGCAGGCTGACGCCCTGCTGGTGCAAATAGACCGGCCAGAACACCCAGACCAGCGCGTCCACAAATTTCTCCACCAGACCGGCCTGGCACAGCGCCGCCATGCGGCGGTCGCGCCAGCTCATGAGGGCAAACATCTCGCCGGTGCTGGGCTGCGCGCTGACGTTGTCGGGGTAGCGCGGACGAAAGGCTTGGGCAGCCGGGTTGGCCGCATGGCGCTTGACTTCGGCATGGGCCCACGGCAACGTCTCTTTCACGGCCAGCCAGACCAGCAGCGTCGCCAATCCGATCACGGCGCTGCCAAACCACAGCAGGCCAGCGCGCGGACCCAGCAGGGAGGCGGCATAGCCCGTGATGACACCGGCAATCGCCACGCCCAGGTAGCCGGAAAACTCGTTCAGCCCGATCACCAGGCCACGTTGATCAGGCCGGGTGAGGTCGAGCTTGGCGGTCTGCGTCATCGACCAGGTCAGGCCCTGGTTCACGCCCAGCAGAACGGTCGCCAGCACGATCCAGCTCCAGGAACTGGCGAAGTAGATCAGCGCCGGAACCGGCAGCGCCACCAGCCACCCCAGCAGCAGCACCCGCCGGCGGCCGAGGCGCTCGGCCAGCCGACCGGCGACGAAGTTCATGCTGCCTTTCACGAAGCCGAAGGCCACGACAAAAGCCACCAGCAGCATGAAGGAGCCCCGTGGAACGCCAAACTCGGTCTCCGCCAAGGCCGGTACCACGGTGCGCATCATGCCAAGGGTCATGCCGACCAACAGCACTTGCAGCAAGTGCTGCAGGACTTGCCGCAAGTTGACGCGAATGCCGTAGTCCATCGGTAACGCCTTCACGCGTGTGCGAGAGCAGGGACGCCGCCGCGCAGATTGGCCTCGACGATGCGCGCCATGTCGGCCGGCTGCGGCGCGATTTCGGCGGTGAGCGCTTCGATAAAATCTTCGCGCGACATCGACAGCATCGGGTTGAAACGTTTCTCAAAGCCGAGGGTGGATGCCGGCTTGCCGGACAGGCCGACCCCGCAGGCGCTGCCGGCCTGGTGACCGGGGTAAATTTCCAGCTCTGCCGGCAAGGTTAATAGCTTGCTGTGCAGCGTGTCATGGAGCTGTGCTGCCATTTCGCGCTCGCGTCCCGCCAGGTCGGGCCGACCGACGGCGCCGACAAACAGGGTGTCGCCGGTGAGGACAAACCAGGGCTCGTCGCCGCGCCGCAGATCGCGCACCAGCAGGCAGACGCTGTCGGGCGTGTGGCCCGGCGTGTGCAACACATCGACCACCACGTTGCCCGCCATCAGCCGCTGGCCATCGCGCAAGGGGGCGAAGTCAAACGACACGCGCCCGCGGTTGCTCTCGTGCAGACCATACGATGCGCCAACGCGGCGCGCCAACTCGGGCCCGCCGGAGTAATGATCGGCGTGCACATGGGTGTCGATGACCTGGGTGATCACGGCACCGGCGTTGTCGGCTTGCTGGATGAACCAGTCCTCGTCGCCCGCGACCACATCGACGGCAAAGGCTTGCGCCAGGCTGGCACAACCGAACAAGTAGGACAGCGTCGCGTTGTCGGCGGCGCGTTGTTTGAAAAACATGGTGGTCTCCTGGTGTTTATGTTTCGAGCGGCAGCCCATGGGCGCGCCACTCCGCCACGCCATCGGTCAGGTGGAAGGCGCGGTAGCCCTTTTTTTGCAGCAGCTCAACCGCATCCTTGGCCATCAGACAGAAGGGGCCGCGGCAATAGGCGACCACCGGCGTGTCTTTCGGCAACTCGGCCAGTCTTTGTTTGAGTTCGTCCAGCGGCAGCGAGCGGGCGTGCGGCAGGTGGGCGCTGGCGTATTCGTCCAGCGGGCGAACATCCAGCACCAGCACTTCTCCTGCCTGGGCTTTTCTGAGAATGCTGTCCCGGTCCAGGCTTTCGAGATCGTCGCCATGGGCCACGATGGACGCCAGCGCAAGCTGCAGTTCCACCAGGCGTTCCTCGGCCTCGGCGCGCAAGTTCACCCACAGGTTGGCCACGCTGTGGCTCGCCAGCCGGTACAGGACGTATTTGCCGTCTTTGCGGGTTTCGACCAGCCGCGCCAGCCGCAGTTCCTTGAGGTGGGCGCTGGCGAGCTTGACGCTGATCTCGGCCTGGGCGGCCAGCACCTCGACCGTCTTTTCCCCCTGGCATAAAAGCTCAATGAGTTCCAGCCGTTTGGGGCTGGCCATGGCTTTGCCGATGCGGGCAACTTGTTCGTACAGATGGTTCTTGATGCTTCTCATGCCGACATTCTAATGAATGTTAGATTGTTTGCAAGCCACGTACACTGCGGCTCCGCAATGGTTTACGCATGAAGAGGCTGGTACATGAAGTTGAAGATGGCAAAAAATTCCCTGTTTGCAGTGCTGTTGCGCTCGCCGTGGTGGATGAGTTTCGGGCTGGTGGCGGCGATTGCGCTGGCCGCGCGCGCCTTGTTGCCCGAACCGTATGTCGTGTTTGGCGTGATCGGTGGGTTTCCCTTTTTGGTCATCGGCCTCATGGTGGCCTGGCGCCAACTGCGCGCGCCCAGTCCGGTCCGGCTGGCCGAGGCGCTGCAGTCGGCGGGCAGCATGTCATGGCGCGACTTTTCCAGTGCGGTCGAACAGGGTTTTGCGCGTCAGGGTTACGCCGTGACCCGCTTGAACAGTCCGGCGGCGGACTTTCAGCTGGACAAGGCCGGGCGCAGCACGCTGGTGAGCTGCAAACGCTGGAAAGCGGCGAGCCATGGGCTGGAGCCGTTGCGCGATCTGGTCGCGGCTCAAACCGCGCAAGGTGCCCAGGGCAGTATCTATATCAGCTTGGGATCGGTGACCGACAACGCCCGCCGTTTTGCGCAGACCCAATGCATCATGTTGCTGTCAGAAAACGAGCTGGCGCAGCTTATTGTTGATGAAAACAGGCTGTAGCCCCCGTGCAGTATGCGCAAGTAGCTATTAAAAAAAGAGCGAATTAAGCTGTTCGACAGACTGCTTGGACGCCCGTGGTGAGTGGCCCAAGGTGACGCCAGCGGCTTGCGTGGGCCGGCGTTTGGTATCAGACTGATGACCTCGTGAATTTATCCACGGAGGTTGTATGTCCAGTTTGAGCCCCGAACAAATCAAGGCCGCTACCCGGCAAGCCTGGGAAAAATCAGCCGACGGCTGGAACCGTCAAACCCCTCAGATCCATGCCTGGCTGGTGCCGGCCACCGTCGCCATGCTGGACGGTGCCCACATCAGCGCCGGCATGCGCGTGCTCGATATCGCGGCTGGCGCGGGTGACCAGACGCTGGACATCGCCCGGCGGGTGGGGCCGGGCGGCTCGGTACTGGCGACGGATATTTCCGCAGCCATACTGCAGTTTGCGCAAGAAAATGCGCAGCGTGCCGGCCTGGCCAATGTCGAGACCCGCGTGGACGATGCCGAGGCTTTGAGCGTGGACGCGGCAAGCTTTGATGCGGTGGTGTGTCGGCTTGGCCTCATGTTCTGCCCCGAGCCCGTGCTGGCGCTGCGCCAAGCCTACCGCGCGCTGAAGCCGGGCGGGCACATTGCCGTGCTGGTGTTCTCCGAGCCGCAGCACAACCCCTGCATCGGCATCCTGATGTCCACCGCGCTGCAGCATGCGGGCCTGCCGCCGCGTGATCCGTTTCAGCCCGGTAGTCTGCTGAGTCTGGGCAAGCCGGGACTGCTGGAGGCCTTGTTCCGCGAGGCGGGCTTTACCGATGTGACGACGTCCCGCCTTGACGCGCCGTTTCGGCTGCCGTCGGCCGAGGACTACCTGCGCTTCGTGCGCACGTCGGCGTCCCCGATCATGCAGTTGCTGGGCCAGCTTGATGCGGCCGCCCAAGCGGCGGCGTGGGCGGCGATGAAGGACAAGCTGCAGGCCTTTCAGTCACCGAGCGGTTGGGCGGGACCGAACGAGTTGCTGCTGACCCATGGGACCCGGCCGGCGCAATGAGCAGTGCCGCGCAGGTGGCATCTTCTGTTGTGCAACGCGCTCTTTATGATGCCACCTACTGACTCCGGTTAACTGCAGTCGTAACGTAACAGGACATCCTCATGAAGCAGTCGCAGATGTCGCCATGACCTCCAGTCCGACCGGTTCAACAACCCCTAGCTACTGCCAAAACCGCATCGACCTGCCTCATTAAGGGCTGGGTGCTTCCTTCATCAGCTGCTTTCGGAGCAACAGCAATTCCTGCTGGCGCTTGGCATCAGTTTCCGGGTAGTTCATTTTGAGCGCCTTGAAGGTATCAAGAACTATTCGCGAAATGATCAACCGGGCATTTTCCTTGTCGTCGGCGGGCACCACGTACCAGGGCGCGATGTCCGAACTCGTCGCAGTAAGGCAGGCCTCGTAGGCCTGCATGTACTTGGGCCAGAATTTGCGTTCTTCTATGTCGGCCAGACTGAATTTCCAGTTCTTCTCCGGCTCGTCGATGCGATCGAGAAAGCGCTTTCGCTGCTCTTCTTGCGACAGATGAAGAAAAAACTTAATGATCCGGGTGCCGTTGTTGTAGAGATGCTTTTCCAGGCCCACGATGGATCGATATCGTTCCTGCCAGACGGTTTCCTCGTCATGCAAGTCTTCCGGTAGCCGCTGTGCCTGCAGTATTTCTGGATGCACCCGCACGATCAACACCTCTTCGTAATAAGAGCGGTTGAAGATGCCGATTCGACCGCGTTCCGGCAGGGCCTGCGTGGTGCGCCACAGAAAATCATGGTCCAGTTCTTCGGCGCTGGGATGCTGGAAGCTGAACACCTGGCATCCCTGGGGATTGATGCCGGACATCACATGCTTGATGGCGCCATCTTTTCCGGCAGCATCCATGGCCTGAAAGATTAGCAACACGGCATGCCGGTTGGAGGCGTAATGCAGTTGTTGAAAATCGCTGAGTTCCTCAACCTGTTCTGCCAAGAGTTTTTTATAACCGCTCTTTGACTTGTAGGAGGGTTTCACCAGCGTTGGCCACTTCTTGAGATTGACCTTTTCGCCTTCCTTGACCTGGAAATCTGTCCTGATCTAATTGCTTCGTACACACAGATAGGTGGAAATCACCTGGGTAATTAACGTGACGAAATCCAAACGAAGAGTCTTCGACGCAAGCTTCAAGCTGCAAGTCGTTGAAATGATCCGAGCG
>Ga0209100_1000263_pt1 | contig 53127 bp, 44 predicted proteins | sample lystaG_FD_185480 | JGI IMG/M metagenome (GOLD analysis project Ga0209100, IMG submission 185480) | Glacier valley bacterial and archeal communities from Borup Fiord, Nunavut, Canada, to study Microbial Dark Matter (Phase II) -... | ecosystem: Environmental > Aquatic > Freshwater > Ice > Glacier ... | reverse complement strand
ACCTTGGCCTTGTCGAGCTTCTGGATGTAGCCGGCGTCGATCATGCGCGCGGCCATCCAGTCCGTCAGCATGAACATGTCGCGGCCGGTGGGCTCGCACGCCTTGAGCTGGTTGACGACCTTGGCGAAGAACTCGGAATTGTCATTGACATCGGCGGTGTACGCGGTGTCGATGCCCTTGTCCTTGATGAACTGCGTCAGGGTCGACACGTAGTCGCCGTCGTCTTCATCGATGTACTGGGGCCAGTTGGAAATCGCGAGCTTCTTCTCGGTCGCCGACAGGTCCGTGCTGATGCATCCGGCGGCGGGATTCTTCGAGCCCTTCGTGTTGAAGAGTGTCAACGCCCCCACGCCGGCCACACCCACCGCGCCTCCGATGAGCAGTCCTCTGCGGGACACGCCTTTCTTGGAAGTGGGCTCGTCAGTCAACTCTTCACTCATGGGAACCTCCCAGACGCTGCGGTGGCATCGGATACCCCGCTTCTCATTCGTATCTTGGCACGACGGCACGCCCCTGACCAGGCATTTTTCGAAGTTTTCGCTTTGCGGAAGGTCCAAAGGTCCCAAGAATTTACCGGCCGGAAATATGTTGTTCTTCTAGCGAAAACGAGGGGCGTTGACTAAGAGCCCTGGTAACACAACACTGGCTTCTATCCGCGGTCAGCGCGCGATGCACAGCGCCCGTGCCGGCGCGGCGCTGGAAATTCCTCGTCAAGGAAATCCCCCATGACTACCTACGGCAATGTGTCACTCTGGTTTGATACCTGCGGCGATGCTCTTGAGCCTGGGAAGCCGCTCGAGGGCGACATCACGGTTGACGTGGCGATCGTCGGCGCGGGCTTCACGGGCCTATGGACTGCGTACTACCTCGCCAAGGCGAGGCCGGATCTGAGGATCGCGGTGCTCGAAAAGGAGATCGCGGGATTCGGTGCCTCCGGCCGCAACGGGGGTTGGGCATCGGCGCTCTTTCCCAGTTCCTTGGCGACGCTCGCTCGCGGGAGTGGTCGCGAGCGCGCCCTCGCGCAGCATGCAACCATGCGCGCGTCGGTCGACGAGGTGATCGCCGCCGCCAAGGCGGAGGGCATTGACGCCGACATCGCGAAGGGGGGAACGATCGTCGTCGCGCGGACGGCCCCGCAACTCGAGCGCGCCAAGGCCGAGGTGGACGACGCGCGGTCGTGGGGGCGAGGCGAGGACGACATCGTCTATCTCGACGAGGCTGCGGCTCGCTCGCGACTCAACGCGGCGGGCACTCTCGGTGCCACCTACACGCCTGAATGTGCGGCGGTGCATCCCGCGAAGCTCGTGCGAGGGCTTGCCGCCGCGGTGCGCCGGCTCGGGGTCGCGGTCTATGAGCAGAGCCCGGCGCTGTCCCTGGCTCCCCACACCGTGACCACCTCACGCGGCACCGTGACCGCGGATTTCGTGGTGCGGGCGACCGAGGGCTCGACGCCGTCCCTGCCTGGCCTCGCGCGCGAGATCATCCCCGTGTACTCGCTCATCATCGCGACCGCGCCGCTCCCGACCGCGGTGTGGGACGAGATCGGCCTCGCCAAGCGCGAGACGTTCAGCGATCACCGCAACCTGATCGTGTACGGCCAGCGCACGGCCGACGATCGCATCGTGTTCGGGGGCAGGGGCGCGCCGTACCACTACGGCTCGCGCGTGCGACCCGAATTCGACAGCGAGCCGCGCGTGCATCGGGCGCTCCACGCGACGCTGGTCGATCTCTTCCCCTCGCTGGCCAATACCGAGATCACCCACCGGTGGGGAGGGGCCTTGGGCATCGCGAGGGATTGGCATGCGTCGGTGGGCCTCGATAGCGCGACCGGCATGGCGTGGGCTGGCGGCTACGTGGGCGACGGCGTCACGACGACCAACCTGGCGGGACGGACGCTGCGCGACCTGATCTTGGGCGAATCGACCCCACTCACCGCGTTGCCGTGGGTGGGGCATCGGTCGCGCAAGTGGGAGCCCGAGCCGCTGCGCTGGGTGGGCGCGAACGCCGGGTTACAGGCGATGGCATTTTCCGATGCGGAGGAGCGCCTCACCAAGCGTCAGAGCCTCGCAGCGCGCGTCATGGCCCCGCTCATGGGCGGGCACTGACGCGCAGCGGGCGCGTGCGTCGGCCAGGCTCGCGTCGGCTAGGCTCTCGCGAGCCAAGCCAGCGCTAGACCGCTAGGCCCCTGGGCCTGCCATGTCGTGGCCGACCGCGACGGTGTGTACGTCAACCCAGCCGACCGCATCTCTCACGTCTTCGACGGTGATGAGGGTCCCGTCGTCGATCATGAGGGCCTCGCCCTCGAGCGCGACTCCTGGCGGAAGGACCTCGTCGATCGCAACCCTCAAGTCGGCCTCGAGCCCCACCAGTTCGTAGTCTTCGGCCGCAACGCCGAGAGCTGCCTCGATATACGCGGCAAGAGTCGGCTCGGGCGCGCCGAAGAGCGTCTCCGCCACCGAACTCGACAACACTAATCGCATACCCCCCAGGGTATCAGGCGGGGGCCTTCGGCGCTGGCTTCGCCTCACCGGCGTGCGAAAGTGCCGGATCGCAACGGTTCGCGCGGCGAGGACTCCGCATGTCGCGGCGCGAGGCGCACTCCGGATCCGGCGCTACTGCACAGGGAGGGCAGGTGACCCCGATCGCGCGGGACGCCTCAGCAACGCAAAAGGGCCCGGCGAACCGGGCCCAGAAATGACGAGGGCCCGGCGAACCGGGCCCCGTCGTGGCAGGTGAGGGATTCGAACCCCCGTAGTCGTAGACGGCTGATTTACAGTCAGCTCCCTTTGGCCGCTCGGGTAACCTGCCTTGCGCTTGGCGCGCATGGAAGAATAGCAAGAATTGAGGGGCCATTGCGAATGCGGCCCCCTGTGAAGGCGCGGCCGCCCATCATGGCGCGGGACCGCATGACGCAAGGAGAGCCCCATGGCAGGCGACAGCAGCTTCGACGTAGTGAGCAAGGTTGACCCTCAGGAGGTCGAGAACGCGCTCAATCAGGCCTTCAAAGAGATCGCCCAGCGCTATGACTTCAAGGGCGTAGGCGCGTCGATCGAGATGTCGGGCGAGGCGATCCTGATGAAGGCGAACTCCCCCGAACGCGTCAAGGCCGTGATGGATGTGTTCATCGCCAAGCTCGCCAAGCGCGGGGTAAGCCTCAAGTCCCTCGAATACGGCGAGCCCCAGCCGTCGGGCAAGGAATACCGCCTGACCGCGACCATCAAGGAAGGCATCTCACAGGAGATCGCCAAGAAGCTCACCAAGTTGGTGCGCGACGAGGGCCCCAAGGGCGTCAAGGCGCTGATCCAGGGCGACGAGTTGCGGGTCACGTCCAAGAGCCGCGACGACCTTCAGGCCACGATGGCACTCCTCAAGGGCTCCGACGTCGAGGCTGACCTGCAGTTCACCAACTACCGCTAACCCGGTAGTGGCGACCACGGCGGCGCGTACACGGAAGCACTCGCGTACCCGAAAATGGCTCCCACCCCAGCACGGGGTGTGGGCGATGCTGCTGCTGCCGTACCTCGCGGGGCTGCAATATGGCGTGGACTGGCTCCAGGTGCCGCTGCTGGTCGTGTGGCTCGCCGGGTGGCTCGCGTCGTATTACGCACTGCTCGCCGTGAAGACGCTCCGACTCGGTCCCGTGTGGCGGCAGGTGCTCGCCTACGGCGCCGTGAGCGCCGTCGCGGCCGTGCCCCTGTTCGTTTTCAAACCCGGACTCTTGCTGTTCTCGCCCGTATTCGCGGTGCTGCTGCTCGTCAACGTCGTCGCGACTCGCATCGGTCAGGAACGATCGACCGGAAACGGCTTCGCGTCGGTCACGATGGCGTCGCTCATGGCGATGATCGTGCCCGCCACCGCGGGACTCGACTGGCGCCTGGGAGTGCCCGCCGCGATTGCCACGTGGCTCTACCTCGCGGGAACCGTGGTCTACGTCAAGACCATGATCCGCGAGCGCGGCAGCCGCTCCCATTTCGTGGTGTCGGCGGCATTCCACGTGGGTGCCCTCGCCGCGTCGGTCGCCGTAGACCCGTGGCTGGCGATTCCGTTCGCCTACTTCCTGCTGCGTGCGATCGTGATGCCGCGCTTCCGACCCAAAGTGGTGGTCGTCGGCATGCTCGAGGTGGTCAACGCCCTGGTGTTGCTCGCGTTCCTGGTGGCACGGCTCTAGCCGACGACGGGCCTAGCCCGCGTAGCGTCGGCCGCCCGCCATCGCCTCGAGACGTGCGACGCGCTCGTCCATCGGAGGGTGCGTCGAGAACATCCGCGCCAGGCCCACGCCGCTGAACGGGTTGGCGATAAACATGTGGCTCACGTTCTCGAGCTGAGACGTCTGCTGCAGCGGGCGCGCGGCGGTGCCCGCCTCAAGCTTGCGCAGCGCCGACGCGAGGGCGGCGGGGTCTCCCGTCAGGGTCGCGCCATCCTCGTCGGCGTCGAATTCCCTCGTGCGCGAGATCGACATGCGAATGAGCATCGCGGCGAAGGGCGCGAGGATGAGCATCGCCATGAATCCAAAGATGCCGAAGGGGTTGTCGCGGCTGTTGCGGGCGCCACCGAACCACATCGCCAGATGTGCCACCGCGGTGATGATTCCCGCAAGTGCGGCCGCGACCGAGCCGATGAGGATGTCGCGGTTGTAGACGTGCATGAGTTCGTGGCCGAGCACGCCGCGCAGTTCCCGCTCGTCGAGCAGCGTCAGGATGCCCTCCGTGCAACATACGGCCGCGTTCGACGGGTTGCGGCCGGTCGCGAAGGCGTTGGGGGCCTGCGTGGGCGAGACGTAAAGCTGGGGCATCGGCTGGTTGGCCTCGCGGCTCAGCTGGCTCACGATGCGGTACATGCCTGGCTGCTCGACCTCGGTCACGGGGTAGGCATGCATCGCCCTAATTGCAAGGGTCGCCGAGTTCCAGTATCCAATTGCGGTGCCGATCACCGATCCGACCGCGAAAATCCAGAAATACTGCCCGCCAGAGATCACGGTTCCCAGGCCGAGCATGACTGCCCAGAGCAGCACAAAGAGGCCAAGCGTCTTGGCTCCATTGAAATAGCGACGGGTTCCCACTGATACTCCTTCTCGTGCCCTAAAAACGGGCAGGCAGCCGTCCGCGTTCCAGGATGCCAGGGGTATTTGTAGTGCGCGGGAGCCACGCGCTCAGATGGGCGAACCGGTCAGGTGCGCTTAGTCGCGGCGAAGCGCGACATCGGTCATCTCGTCGCGGGGAACCACCTTGACGCGTTCGCGGTCCTGGGCCTCGCCAAGCGCCTTCTCATGAGAGTCCAGCACCTCCCAGTCGTTCCACTGCACCACGGGCACATTGCGACCCTTGAGGAGCTGGAAGACGTTGTCGGGGCTGAGCTGCTCGGGGCTGGCTTGGGTGCCCGCAAAGAGCGCCTCGGAGTCCGCCACGAGGTTCGCGATCGTCTCCGCGGCGTCGGACTTGGTCGAGCCGATGAGGCCCACGGGCCCACGCTTGATCCACCCAGTCGTGTAGAAACCCTGCACGGGGGCGCCGTCCTCGGACAGCACGCGGCCGGCCTCGTTGAGAATCACGCCCTTCGTGTCGTTAAACGGAACACCATCGATCTCGGTGCCCCAATAGCCCACCGCGCGGTACACGGCCTGCACCGGATAGTCGATGAACTCCCCGGTACCACTCGCCGTGCCGTCACCGTTCAGCGTGGTCCGCTCGACGCGCACGCCGGTGACCTTGCCGTCCTCGCCAAGCACCTCGTGGGGCGACTGAAGAAAGTGCAAATGAATGCGGCGAGACGCGCCCGTTGGCTCGCGAAGCGTCCAGTCGTTGAGAGTCTTGACCACCTGCTTGGTCTGGTGGTGTCCGTCGATCGCGGCGAGCGAACCCTCGTCATAGTCGTAGTCCTCGGGGTACACGATGACGTCGACGTCACGCACCTGGGCGAGTTCGCGGAGCTCGAGTGGGGAGAACTTCACCTGCGCGGGACCGCGGCGGCCAAAGAGGTGAACGTCCGTCACCGGCGAGGCTTCGAGCCCCTCGTGGACGTTCGCTGGGACGTCGGTGGGAAGCAGGTCGTCGGGGTGCTTCGCGAGCATGCGCGCGACGTCAAGGGCGACGTTTCCGACGCCGAAAATCGCGACCTCTTTGGCCGTCAGGGGCCACGTGCGCGGCACGTCGGGGTGACCGTCGTACCAGCTCACAAAGTCGGCCGCCCCATACGAGCCTTCAAGGTCAATACCAGGGATGTTGAGGTCGGCATCCTGGAAGGAACCGGTCGCGAAAATGACCGCGTCGTAGTGCTCACGCAGGTCCTCGAGCGTGAGGTCGGTGCCGACGTTGACGTTGGCCAAAAGGCGCACGTCGCCACGGCCCAAAACGTTCGCGAGCGCGACGATGATCTGCTTGATGCGCGGGTGGTCAGGCGCCACTCCGTAGCGCACCAGACCGAAGGGTGCGGGCAGCCTCTCGATGATGTCAATCGACACGTCGAGGTCCGTCTTGGACAGGATGTCGGCCGCATACGTACCGGCGGGGCCGGCGCCGATAATGGCGACGCGCAAGGGGCGGGATGAGGTCACGGGACTACTCCAACGTCGGGGACTGGGGCGCACGGGCTGACCCGCAGGCGGCAACGGGCGCAAGTATAAACACAGCAGCACGGGCGCCCTCCACCCATGCTAAGCACCCTGCGCTGCCTCCGCCGCCTCGAGGGTCTCGAATCCGGCAAGCGCCACGGTGTACCCGATGGTCTTGGTGGTGAGGTTGCCACCGGTCTCGACCAGACCCAAGATGAGCGCCCCGTAGAGAGCCAGGGTGCGCTCGGAATACGTGCCGAGTTCGCCCCTCAGGTACGTCTCGAACGACGTGTCGGTGAGCGTGTCCTGATCGGTGGTGAGCAGCCGCATCGCGTCGCCGAGCTTGGGGTAGGCGTCGCGGAACGCCCGCGCCCATCCGACCTGCGTCTCGATGATGCGCTCTTGGGCTTCGACCCGCTCGGCGGATTGCACCGGCAGTCGCGGCGCAATCTCGCGGGCATAGCGCTCGGCCTCGGTCGAGGCCATCATGCGCGCGTACTTCTCGGTGAGGAGGTTGCGGTGGGTCGCATCGGCGTCGTCGAGGTCGGCCGCATAGCTGTCGAGCATCGGGAGCGTCCAGGTGAGGAACTGGCTCACGCGCATCTGGTGGAACACGGGCCAATCGTCTTGGCACGCCGCACGCCCACCCTCGTTGCTCACCAACTGGAACTGCGCGAACTCATGCTTGACGATGGCCTCCGCCATGTCGAGCGTCTGCGCAAATGTCCCGCCGCCGTCGGCTCCTTGATCGGTCACGTCATCACCGTTCTCCATGGTCACAGTCCACGCAGCCATGCGTCGCCGATGCGCGACTGCACCTCAGTGCGGTGCGCCTCAAGGAACGGATCCGCGGATTCGGTCAGGTCCTGCGCGCGGAGCTCGGTCGCCACGTCGACACACGCCTTCTCAATCGCGGCCGCGAGCGCCACGCGTGCCGGGGCTGAACCCTTGCCACCCTCTCCGAACCCCGCACCGCCGAAGCATGCGGCCGACGCGAGGCGTTGCACGGTGGCGAGGTCTCGGTGCACGCCTGGCAGTCGGGACACCGGGCGCGCGCCCAACTCCCTGAGTGCGGCGAATCGCCACTTGTAGTACGGCAAATAGCCCACAGTCGCGGGTCCATTGAGCAGGAAGACGACCGACGCGGCGGCCCCGATGAACTCGGCCGCCGCGAGCCATGCGGCCTCGCCATCGCCGCGATCGAGCATGCGCGGCACGTTGTACTGACCGGCCTGCGCCATCATTCCCAGCCTGCGGGCGATGAGCGCGAGGCGCACGTCGCCGGGCATGCGGCGGAAGCCGTCGCGCGTGCCGCTCAAGGCGCCGAGCGGATCGGCGAACACCGCGCCGCTGGTTGCGGCGGCAAGCGTCGCCTCCTCGAGCATGAGCCACTCGTGGGGCCGGCCGGCTGGCGGAGCGGCCTGGAGACCCGTCAAACCGTCAAAGAAGGCGCCGACTTCGAATACCCCGACGCGGCGCCCCTCGCCGCTCGCGCGTCGGGTTTCAATCCGCGGACCGACCCCACGGAACACCCGCGGGAGGGCCTCATAGTCGCGCTGGAGCCGCTCGCCGATCGCGGCATGGTCCTCGGCCGTGAGCCATAGGCAGAAGCCGGGCCCGAAGTCATGATCACGCGACGTCGCGTCGTCAAAGCCGTAGCACTCTGAACCGTGACCGATGAGCCCCGCAGCGATGCGACCGCGGTACTCGGGATAGCGCTCCGCGAGCAGCGGCTTGCCGTGGGCCTCCCAGTACTCGCGGGCCAGCGCGAGGCCGCTGAGCGGGGGCTCCGCGGTCGGGGGCTCGCCGGGGGCGGGGGCGGGGGCGGGGGCGGGGTTAGGAGCTGGGGGCGCGGGGTACGTGACGTCGCCATGGGACGCGGTCTGTGTGCCATCCGGGTACGTGACGTGCCCATGGGGCACTTGAACAGAGGCTGCGGCCGCGAGCTCCGCCTCCGCGAGGTTCTCGGCCGTGATCGCGTACGCGTCGCTTCCCTCGCCGTAGCATTCGGCGACGATGCCGAGCGCAGTGCGGTAGAGCGTCACGGCATCGGCGATACGGCCCATCCGGAAGCTCGCCTCGGCCTGCCCCGCGACGGCGGCGGCGTAGTGGGCATCGTTCTGGTGGCCCCCTCGCCCAAAGATCGCGAGCGACCGCTCGGCATGGGTGGCGGCCTCATCGCCGCGGCCGAGGTCGTGGCATACGAGCGAGAGGTTGGTGAGCGTGGTGGCGACATCCAGGTCGGCGCCGGGGTCGACCGAGGTCGCCTCGAGGATCGCGAGCGCGGCGATCAGCTCCGCATGCGAGCCCTCCGCGTCACCCGTCTCCCCTCGCAACAACGCGAGGTTGTTGTGGAGCGCGGCGAGCCTGCGATCGGCCGGCCCCATCGTGGCTCGCGCCATGTCGAGCGCCCGACCGTACGCGTCAAGCGCCTCGGGATACCGCCCTGCGGCGCGGTGGGCCGTGGCCACGTTGAGGAGCGTGGTCGCATACGCATCAGTGCCCGCGAGGCCCATCTTGTCGGCGAGCGTGATCGCCTGAACGGCAACCTCGGCACCCTCGCCGTGGCGGCCCGTGGACCGATAGAAGCCCAACAGCTCGTTCAAGATCGACAGCCGCGCGCCGTCGTCGCCCAAGGCCTCGGCAGCCGCGAGCGCTTCGAGCATGTAGGGCGCGGCACGCGTGGGACCCTCGTGAGCCGCGAAGATCGCGTCGAGCCCTGCGATGAAGCCGGCGAGGTCGAATGCCCCATGGCCCCGAGCGCCGGCGGTGCCTGGTGAATCCATGGGTCACGTCCTTGCGCTGGAAAATGGGCGTCACCGCCACTCTACCGACGCGCACCCGGGACCTCGGAGGGCGGCCGCGCCCGCCCACATGAGGAGCCGCACACGTGAACCTTCGCTGAACTTCGCATGACGATGCGCGGGCGCGCCTCCGTGCGAGCACCAGGGGATGTCACGCTGAAGTCATGGCAATCGCACCGGATGTCGGAAGGCCCAGAACTGGGCCGGGGCCGGTGGCACTCCCGGACAAGCGCCCGCTCGATGAGCCCCATGTCATCTCGCCCCAGGAGTACATCGCCGACGCCACCAGGCGCATCCACCTGGCGCACAGACGAGTGCGGGTCATTGCACTCACGATCGCGGATGAGCACGAAACCGAGGCCCTGATCGAGGCGCTGTGCGCCGCAGCCAGGCGTGGCGTCGACGTGCACGTCGCGGCCGACACGTTCACGTATGCCGATGCGGCGGGGCGGTTTGTGCCCAAGCGGTACATCAGCCAAAGACGCCGACGCTCGATGGACATGGCGCGCACACTCACCGACGCGGGGGTGCGCTTCGACTGGCTTGGCCAAGAGGGAGGCCTGCCGTGGCGCGGGCGTACCCACACCAAGTTCTGCGTGGTCGACGACACCGTCTACAGCTTTGGCGGGGTCAACCTGGACGACCAAGGCGCCACGAACATCGATTTCATGGTGCGGATCACGGACCACCGGCTCGCGGAAGACCTGACGCGCGTCTATGAGCGCACTCGCCACGCCAATTCACGCGTGAGCGGATTCCGCGCGGTGGCACTCAAGTACGGCAAGGATCAGGTGCTCGTGGATGGCGGCATCCCAGGGGATTCGATCATCTACCGGCGTGCGCTCAAGTACGCGCGCAAGGCCGAGCGCATCGTGTTCGTCTCGCAGTACTGCCCCACTGGCGAGCTAGGGCGGGCCATCGCGGCCACCCCCAACGAGATGTGGTTCAACCCGCCGCGCAATGCGAGCATGTTCAACCGCCTCCTGATCGCCGCGTCGATGGTGGCCACGCGGCACCGGACGCTGTACCGCAAGCGGCAGTACCTCCACGCGAAGACGATGGTTTTCTACATGAAGTCCGGCAAGCGAGTGGCGATCACGGGGTCGCACAATTTTGTGCGCGGCGGAGTGACCCTTGGCACGCGCGAGATCGCACTGCAAACCAAGAACCCCCTGGTGATCAACCAGATCGAAGAATTCATCGAGTCGCATGTGAGGCACTGAGGCAATGCCCCTAGGGGTATCATCCCTGGTAGGGCGCGCCCTTGGGACACGCCGGACGTGTTGCGAGGGACCTTCGTCCCGTGCCACACTCTCCGCCATGGCCCTCCAGTGCATCCGCTCGCGCTCCATGCGCGCGATGTGCTGTGCCATGTGTCTGTCGGCCTAGCCGCCCAGACGCAGACCCCCCCTGCATCCCTGGGCGCTCGGCTACCGAGCGCTGCTGGATCGCGCTCGCAGACGAGCTCCCGATACCCCCACGAGGAGAATCGGTGAGCCACACCACCGCCACCACCGCCGACGTCGGCGCGCTCGACGAGGCCGCACCCGCGACCCCGGCGCGCGTGCTCACGGACGCCGACGAGCGTCGCCGCCACCGCGATGAGGCGCGCACGATCCGCACTCGTGAGGCTTCGGCGCGCAAGGACACCGCCTCGAAGGACGGGCAGTGGGCCGCGGGCGACCGCACCCCGCTCAACCCCAACGAGGAGTTCAAGTCGGTCTCCGATCCCCTAGACGTGCGCCACCGCATCGAGACGATGTACTCCAAGTGGGGCTTCTGGTCCATTCCGCCCAGCGACCTGCGCGGACGCATGCGCTGGTGGGGCCTGTACACGCAGCGCCGCCCCGGCATCGACGGCGGGCGCACCGCGCAGCTCGAGCCACATCAGCTCGACGACGAGTTCTTCATGCTCCGCATCCGCTCCGACGGCGGCCAACTGAACGTGCGCCAGGCACGCATGATCGCCGACGTGTCGCGCGACTTTGGGCGCAACACCGCCGACGTCTCTGACCGGCAGAACATCCAGCTCCACTGGATCCGCATCGAGGACGTGCCGGAGATCTTCCGTCGGGTCGAGGAGGCGGGCCTGTTCACCACCGAGGCATGCGGCGACTCGCCCAGGGTCATCCTGGGCTCCCCCGTCGCGGGAGTCGCCAAGGGCGAGCTCATCGATCCGAGTCCGCAGATCCAGGCGATCATCGAACGCGGCATCGGCTCCCCCGAGTTCTCCAACCTGCCGCGCAAGTTCAAGACGGGCATCACCGGCACGCGCATCCCCGACATCCTTCACGAGGTCCAGGACGTCGCGTTCGTGGCCGTCGAGCACCCGACGCTGGGCATCGGCTACGACCTGTGGGTGGGAGGCGGGCTGTCGATCAACCCGCACCTGGGCCTGCGGCTCGGCGCCTTTGTGGAGCCGGACAAGGTGCCCGAGGTGTGGGCAGGCGTGATCGGCATCTTCCGTGATCACGGCTACCGCCGCCTGCGCACCCGCGCGCGCCTCAAGTTCCTGGTCAAGGCGTGGGGTGGAGACAGGTTCCGCCAGGTCCTCGAGGACGACTATCTGGGTTGGAAGCTTCCCGACGGCCCCGGCCCGCAGGTGGCGAGCCCCGGTGACCGTGGCGACCACGTGGGAATCCACGAGCAGAGTGACGGCAGGTTCTTCATCGGCGCCGCGCCCATCGCCGGCCGCATCTCGGGCGAGACCCTGGCGGCCATCGCTGACCTCGCCGAGGCCGCGGGCTCCGACAGGATCAGGCTCACTCCTCTCCAGAAGATTCTTGTGCTTGACGTTCCCCGCGACGGGGTCAACGCGGTGGTCAACGGGCTGCGCACGCTCGAACTCGAGTCCAGCCCCGGCGAGTTCCACCGCAACGTGATCGCATGCACGGGAATCGAATACTGCAAGCTCGCGATCGTGGAGACCAAGGCGACCGCACGCGAGGTGGTGCAGACGCTCGACCGCACGTTCCCCGACATGGATGTGCCGATTTCGGTGCACATCAACGGCTGCCCCAACTCGTGCGCCCGCGTCCAGGTCGCGGACATTGGCTTCAAGGGTCAATTGGTTCTCGACGACGAATCCGGCGAGCAGGTTCCCGGCTTCCAGGTGCATTTGGGCGGGCGCTTGGGCTTGGGCGAGGACAACGACTTTGGACGCAAACTGCGCGGCCACAAGGTCAAGGCCGACGGCATGCCCGAATACATCGAGCGCGTCACGCGCAACTACCTCGCGACCCGCGAGGCCGACGAGGCGTTTGCGCAGTGGGCCTTCCGTGTGGACGAGGAGTCGCTGCGGTGACGCCTCATGCGACCACGCCGCCCCTCACGCTCCTCAACCCGACGGAGTGGACCGAAGTGACCGCGGCGGGCGTCAACGCGCGGCTCGAGACCGCGTCGGCCGCGCATATCGCGGACTGGGCGGTGGCGACGTTTGGTGCACGCCTGATCGTGGCCGCCTCGATGCAGGACACGATCCTGCCGCACCTGTTCGGCACGCGCCTCGCGGGCGTCGACACCCTGTTCCTCGAGACCGGTTATCACTTCAAGGAGACGCTCGCGACGCGCGACGAGGCCGCCCGCTCGCTGCCGATCACGGTGGTGAACGCGCTGCCGCGCCAAACCGTTGCGGAGCAGGATGCCGAATTCGGCGCCCGCCTCCACGACCGCGATCCGGGGCTGTGCTGCGCGATGCGCAAGGTCGAGCCCTTGGGCCGCGCCCTCGCGGGCTACGACGCGTGGGTCACTGGCCTGCGCAGGGCCGACGCCGCGACACGCGCCGACGCTCCCGTCGTCAGTTGGGACGCGAAGCACGGCCTGGTGAAGATCAACCCCTTGGCCCTGTGGTCTGACACGCAGGTCGAGGCGTACCAGGTCGAACATGATCTCCCCCGCAATCCGCTCGTCGCGCAGGGCTATCCGAGCATCGGCTGCGGACCATGCACGCGTGCCGTGAAGCCGGGCGAGGACCCGCGCGCGGGCCGCTGGTCGGGCACCGACAAGACCGAATGCGGGCTCCACGCATGACAGCTACCCATGAAAGGACCGACGTGACTGCGTCTCTCAACACCACGTCTCCCGTCACCCCGGCACCCCCTGCAGGCGCAAAGCGCGAGCTCGACGCACTCGACGCACTTGAGGCCGAGGGCATCCACATCCTGCGCGAGGCCGTCGCGACCGCGCGCAAGCCCGTCATCCTCTTCAGCGGCGGCAAGGACTCCGTCGCGGTGCTGCACCTCGCGACCAAGGCGTTCTGGCCGGGCCGCGTGCCCATAGAACTGCTGCACGTGGACACGGGCCACAACTTCGACGAGGTGATCGCGTTCCGCGACGCCACCGTCGAACGCCTGGGCCTGCGGCTGCGCGTCGCGCGCGTCCAGGACTACATCGACGACAACCGGCTGCGCGAACGCCCCGACGGGACACGCAACGCGCTCCAGACCGTGCCCCTCCTCGACGCGATTGCCGAGGGAGGCTACGACGTGGTCTTTGGTGGCGCCCGGCGCGATGAGGAGAAGGCTCGCGCCAAGGAGCGCGTGGTCTCGCTGCGCGACGAGTTTGGCCAGTGGGACCCTCGCAACCAGCGCCCCGAGCTCTGGAACCTCTACAACACGCGCCACCTGCCCGGCCAGCACGTGCGGGTGTTCCCGCTGTCCAACTGGACCGAGCTTGACGTGTGGCGCTACATCGAGCGCGAGGCGCTCGCCCTGCCTCCTCTCTATTACGCGCACGAACGCGAGGTGTTCGAGCGCGACGGGATGCTCCTCACCCCCCACCCCGCGATCAAGCGCCGCAACACCGAGACCCTCGCCACCCGCGTCGTGCGCTATCGCACGGTGGGCGACGCGAGCTGCACGGGCGCCGTCGAGTCGCCCGCCGCCACCACGGCCGAGGTCATCGCCGAGGTGGCATCCACCCGCATCACCGAACGCGGCGCCACGCGCGCCGACGACCGCGTGAGCGAGGCCGCCATGGAAGACCGCAAGAAGGAGGGGTACTTCTAATGACCACCACAGCACCCGCACCGAACGCATCCGCGCCCCCCACGCCCGCGGTCCCAGTCACCTCACTGTTGCGCTTCGCGACGGCGGGATCGGTCGACGACGGCAAGTCCACGCTCGTGGGCCGCCTGCTCCACGACACCAAGTCGATCCTGGCCGACGCCTATGAGGCGGTCGAACGCGTCACGCGCGAGCGCGGCGGCGAGGGCGTCGACCTTGCGCTGCTCACCGACGGCCTGCGCGCCGAACGCGAGCAGGGCATCACGATCGACGTCGCGTACCGCTACTTTTCGACGCCGCAGCGCACCTTCATCCTGGCCGACTGCCCCGGCCACGTGCAGTACACACGCAATACGGTCACGGGCGCATCGACGGCCGATGCCCTTGTGGTCTTGGTTGACGTGCGCACCGGCGTGGTCGAACAGACCAGGCGACACCTCGCGGTCGCGGCGCTGCTGCGCGTCCCGCATGTGATTGTGGCCGTCAACAAGATCGACCTGCTCGCATGGGACCGCGCGCCCTACGACGCAATCGCCGCCGATGTGGCCGACCACGCCACGCGCCTCGGTATCGAGGTGTCGGTGGTGCCCGTGAGCGCGCTGCTGGGCGACAACGTGGCCGTGCGCTCCACCCACACTCCTTGGTACTCGGGCCCCACGGTGCTCGACCTGCTCGAGACCCTGCCATCGGCCGATCAGCTCGACGCCCATGAGGTCGAGACGAGCGAGGGCGTCTCAGGCTGGCGCTTTCCCGTGCAGTACGTGCTCCGTCCGCAGGACGCGGCGCTCACGCCCGAGTACACCGAATACCGCGGCTACGCGGGCCAGGTGGCCCAAGGCGTGATCTCCGTGGGCGACCCCGTCGTGGTGCAGCCCTCGGGACTGCGCACCACGGTCGCGGGGATCGATACGGCCGACGGCCCCCTCACCCGGGCCAGTAGCGGACAGTCCGTCGCGATCCGGCTCGCCGACAATGTGGACGTCGCGCGCGGCGACCTGCTGTCCTCGGCGTCCGATGCGGCACGCGCGGTCAAGAACATCGACGCCCACGTGGCATGGCTCGCGGAGCGGCCTTTGCGCGTGCGCGACAGGGTGTGGGTCCAGCACGGCACGTCGCTGGTCCAGGGCATGGTCACCGCGATTCGGGGGGTGCTCGACATCTCGCTGCCTGGGGGAACCCTCGACGCGAGCATCGTCGAGGGCGAACAACTGGACCTCAACGACATCGGTGTGGTGTCGCTCCTGCTCGCCAGCCCACTCGCAATCGAGGACTTCAGCACCCACCGCCGCACGGGCGCCTTCGTGCTGGTCGACACCCAGGACGGTGCGACGCTCGCTGCGGGCACCGCGAGGGCGGCCACCCCTGGCACCGGCACCGACGGATACCTGAGCATCTGATGAGTGCAGCCGTCCGCTTTGACGGCGCGAGCCAGGGGTTTTCGCGCCGCGGGTCACACCGGTCCGCCCTCGCCGAGGTGACCCTCGACATTGGGGCAGGGGAGTTTGTCTCCATCGTCGGCCCCTCGGGCTGCGGCAAGTCGACGCTTCTCGACCTCGTGGCCGGTCACGCTCGCCCCGCGACGGGTTCCGTCACGGTGGGAGGCCAACCGGTGACGGGGCCCGGCCCCGACCGCATGCTCGTGTTCCAGGAGCACGCCCTGTTCCCGTGGCTCACCGTGACGCAGAACGTCGAGTTCGGACTGCGGGCCGCACGGGTTGCGGAGGGCGAACGCGCCGCGCGCGCCGCCGAATGGATTGCGCGAGTTGGCCTCGCCGATGCCGCGCACCTCCACCCGCATGAGCTCTCGGGCGGCATGCGGCAACGGGCGGCACTCGCTCGCGCGTTCTCACTGCGGCCCCGGGTGCTGCTCATGGACGAGCCCTTTTCCGCGCTCGATGCGCCCAGCCGCGACCGCCTCCACGTCGAGCTCCAAGACCTGTGGCGCGAGACGGGAACCACGATCATCTTTGTCACCCACAATGTCCGCGAGGCGGTGGTGCTCGGCGACCGCGTCATCGTGATGTCGTCCGGCCCCGGCCGCGTGATCGCGGAGGTCCCTGTCACCATCGCACGACCCCGAGTGGTCGAGTCGCGCCGCGTGGTCGACCTCGCTCAACACGTGCGCGGGCTCCTTGACGAGGCGGATCAGATGGGCATCTCCGCTCCGCGCGAAGGGAAGGACGGCTATGTCAGCATCTGACGCGCCCGCTCCCCCGCGCGAGGCCTCAACCCCGCCGGCGCCCTCTGTTGCCTCGCGCCCCTTGCGCCCGCGCTTTTCGGCACTTCCGGCGACCGTGACGGGGCTCATCCTCGCGACGGCATGGTGGCTGGCATCAGTTCTCGCGCCCGCGCTCCCTGGGCCGGGTGCGACCGGTCACGCACTGTGGGATATGGGTCTCGACGGCACGCTCGTTTCGATCGTGTGGCGCACGGCGGCCTTCATGGGCATCTGCTTCGCGGTGGCCGCCCTGCTCGGCGTGACGGGTGGCCTGGTCATCGGGATGAGCCGCGGCCTCGACCGCGGGCTGTCGCCGTATTTGGCGGCTCTCCAGGGCATGCCGACGTCGATGTGGATTCCCGTGGCCGCGATCGTTCTGGGCACCGATGTGTGGTCGCTTGGCGCCGTCGTGGCGCTCGGCGCCGTTCCCGCGATCGGGTTGAGCACTCGCACCGCCGTGCGCAACGTCCCTCCCCTGCTCGTTCGTGCCGGGCGCACGCTCGGCGAGTCGGGCTGGTCACTCACGCGCCGCGTCGTCCTCCCTGCGGCACTCCCCGGCATCGTGTCGGGGCTCGAACTCGGTTGGTCCATTGCATTCAGGTGCCTCGTTGCGGGGGAGATTTTCTCGGGTGCTCTCTCGGGAACGGGCATCGGCGAGGTCATCGGGAGGGCACGCGCGACCGGCGACCTCACCGAAATGATGGCCACCGTCGTGATCGTGCTGCTGTTCTCGGTGACGGTAGATCGCGCAGTGTTTGCCCGCGCACAGTCGCGGCTGCGCGTGAACAGGGGTCTCGTCGACGGCGGGCTGTCGCGGTGACTCGGGCGCCTCGCGCGCCCCCGGATCCCAAAGCCCCTAGCCTGCCCCAGGACTTTGTGCTTACATAGAACCCGTACGAGCCATGTTGCTCGAGGGGATAGGCCCCGCCGCACCTCAAGACGCCGCTACAGGCGTCACCGCCAATGACGCCGAACCTGACATAGGTCCATCGCGCTTGCGCACCACTTGAGGGATTCCACACCGTGACTAGCTCGACCCGCTCCGCGCCGCTCCGCGCCGCCCGCTTCGCGCGACCCACGACCGCGAGCACCAGGGACGGCGCGCCGTCACCCGTGCTGATGCTCATCGTGCTGCTGTCGACGATCGGGATCCTCGTCTACTCGGCGTTCCTCCTCAACCCGTCACATCGCGGAGACGCCATCCCCTACGTCCTCGTGTTGTTGGCCGAATCGATTCTGGTGTTCCACGCACTGCTGTCGATGTGGACGATCATGGCGGGGACGAGCGACGCGAGGGACTTTGACTACTACCGCGCGCACAGCAAACTCTTCGCCCGCGGCTCGACGGGCCCGCAGTCGAAGTGGCCGTTGCTTATCAAGGGCAGCGAGCGCACGGTCGACGTGTTCATCACGACATATGGAGAAAGCCTCGACGTGATTCGCACGACGGTCACCGCCGCCACCGAGATGCGAGGCCTCCACCGCACGTGGGTGCTCGACGACGGCAGGAGCGACGACGTGCGTGACCTTGCGACGGAACTTGGCGCCCGCTACGTGCGTCGGCTCAGCTCGGGCGGAGCCAAGGCGGGCAACGTCAACCATGCGCTCACGCTCGCGAAGGGCGAGTTCTTCGCGATCTTCGACGCCGACTTCGTGCCAGACAAGGCCTTCCTGGTCGAGACGGTGCCGTTCTTCATTGACCCGAAGGTGGCGTTCGTGCAGACGCCACAGAGCTTCGCCAACCTTCACACCACGGTGGCGCGGGGCGCAGGTTACATGCAGACGGTTTTCTATCGCTTCATTCAGCCCGGTCGCAATCGCTTCAACGCGGCGTTCTGTGTCGGCACCAATGTCATCTTCAGGCGCACAGCAATCGACGACGTCGGGGGAATGTACACGGACTCAAAGTCCGAAGATGTGTGGACGTCGATCCACCTCCACGAGCGCGGATGGCGCTCGGTCTTTATCCCCGATGTGCTCGCAGTGGGCGAGGCGCCCGAGTCGATAGAGGCGTATTCGAAGCAACAGCTGCGGTGGGCCACCGGCGGCTTCGAAATCATGCTCACGCACAATCCGCTCAGCCCACGCAGGAATCTCACCACGGATCAGCGCATCCAGTACTTCGTCACGGGAACGTTCTACCTGACGGGAATCGCCCCGCTCATTCTGCTGCTCGTGCCAGCAATCGAGATCTACTTCGACCTGCGGCCGATGAACGTGTCCCTGACCGTCCTCACATGGTTCCTGTACTACGCGGGCTTCTACGGCATGCAGATCCTCCTGGCCTGGTACACCCTCGGGTCGTTCAGGTGGGAGACCCTCACCCTGTCGGTCGTCTCGTTCCCGATCTACGTCAAGGCGCTGGTCAACGTGCTGACCGGCCGCGAGGTGGGATGGCAGGCCACCGGCACGGCGCGAGGCAACTCGCCGTTCAACTTTGTGGTGCCGCAGATGCTGTTCTTCCTCTTCCTGTCCCTCACCAGCGTCGTGGCGATCTACCGCGACATCTCGATCGGCGTGGTGACGTTGGCCACCGCGTGGAACGTCACCAATACGGTGATCCTTGGCGCGTTCCTCATTGCTGTCGCACGCGACGCCCGCCTACTTCGCCACGGAGATGCCGCGCGCTCGAACCAGGGCCCCGCACAAACGTCGGCCCCGCTGCGCACCGTTGTTGCCCGGCCAGAGGCACCCGCACCACGCCCTCTCCCCGTGCGTGAAACCGAACTCGTTACTTCCACTGCACTCCCCGTACGAAGGGTCTCGCGATGACATGGTCTGCCCGTTTCCGTCTCCTCACCGGCGTCGTCGTCGTGCTGTTCTTGGTGACAAGTGCCACGTACGTCTTCAGTCGACGCCAATCCCAGGCCGTGAGCGTCACCGCCCAGATCGTCGCCGCCAGCTACGGCGTCGGCACCGACTATCCGGGTCTCGTGGTGACGCGCTACGTCGATCCAGGTGACCACGTCACCCAGAACCAGGCGCTGTTCGTGGTCCAGAGCCTTCAGGTGGCCCGCGACGTGGAGACCGGAGCGCTCGACGCGGTGAGGGAAGACGTCTCTCGCACGGGCGAACTGGTGGTGCGCGCGGCCGTGGCAGGCACTGTCAGGACGATCGATGTCAATGAGGGCGGCTACGTCTCTTCCGGCATGGTGGTGGCCACGATCGAGCGCGATGAGTCCCTCAGCGCCGAGGCGGTCTTTGTGCTCGCGCCGCGCGACTTTGGCCGCATCGAGGCCAATGCCTCGGTCGACCTCTTGCTCCCGAATCAGCACGAGGTGCACGGGACCGTGACGGACATATCGGTCGAGACGATCGCAGGCGACGCCCACGTGTCGGCCACGATCACGAGTGACGGCCTGGTCGACGGAGAAGACAACGGCCTCATGCGCGCGGGAACGCCGCTCAATGCCAGGCTGCATCTTCGCGACGACGGGCCGCTCGCCGGCATGAAGGACTCAATCGACGACCTCATCCGGAAGATCGGTCTCTAGCGATGGGCTCGGCATCGCGTTGGTTCGTAGCGACCGCGATGGTCGCGATGGCCACGGCAGCGTGCACCGATGGCAACACCGCGCCCACCATTTTGTCGGGTCCCCCTCAGGAAGCGGGCGCTGTGGTTCATCAGCAGATCTTCGCGGAACAGAGCGTCGGCGACCTCGGAGAGCTCCGCGTCGCCGACGGCGTGATCCCTCCCACCAATCGCTGGTACTCGTCGCTTGCTTTCGGTGATGGGTGTCTCCCCGTCTTCCCGCGACCGCTGTCGGTGACCCCGTGCGACGGTGGCTTCAGCATGGGCCTCACGACTCCTATCGCGTCGGACGCAGCCATCATCGCCGCCGCGAAGGACGACGTCACTGTCACCTTCGATGGCGCTCAGGGGCCCGGGACGGTGACGAGCGCGAACTCCGTGGGCGCGTCTGTCGCGATGGGCCCTGCCACGATCACGCTTGCGCAGGGGTGGCCCGCCGTGGCAATCGACGCCGACGCGGCGTTGACCGCGCACCTCTCGGTGACCTTCGCGAGCGCCTCGGAGGGCGTGGGTACGGCGACCGTCGCGGGCACCACCTACGGCATCGTCGTCGCCAATGGCAGCCTCAAAGGCTCATCGCTCTCTCTGGAGCAAGGCGGATACGCGGCGCTGTTCGCGGTCCCCGACGGCATTGACGTCGCCAACTTCGCCGCGGCACTCGGCGCCCACGCCCCCCAAACCCATGTCTCGTGGGCCATCACGGACGATGCGGCAACCACCACCATCGCCTACGGCGACGCGCCCACCGTTGTGGTGATCCCGCAATCCCGCGTGGAGTCGTCAGGGCTGCAGTGCGATCTTGGGGTCTTCGCCACCATCGACGGCCCGTATGCCGCCTGTGCCGCTTCGACCGTCTCGTGGGACGTGCCGCGAATCCGGCCGTCCGACTCCCTCTCGCTCGACGGAATCACCGCGGACGAGAAGAAGACCCTCATCGCCACGCTTGAGGAAGAGGCACAGGGCGCCCTCACTCTGCCTGGGGACAGCTACTTTGGTGCCAAGGCGCTCTACAGACTCGCGAATCTGGTGCGGATCGCCGACGCTCTTGGCGAGACGGCCATCGGCGACGACCTGGGCACGCAGCTCGCCGAGCAGCTCAGGATGTGGGCCGACCCTGCGGGCTGCTCCACGAGGGCCGAGAAGTGCTTCGTCTACGACCCCGCAGTGCGCGGAGTGGTCGGGCTTGCCCCCTCATTCGGTTCGGAAGACTTCAACGACCACTACTTCCACTACGGCTATCTGCTGTACGCCGCTGCGGTGGCGGGGGCCCGCGATGCGAGCCTCTTGGCGGACATCGGCCCCGCAATGGACGTTGTGGCCGACGACATCGCGTCTCCGATCACGACACCCGACTTTCCACAGTGGCGCGCCTTCGACCCGGTCGCGGGTCACTCGTGGGCCTCGGGCAACGCGCCATTTGCCGACGGCAACAACCAGGAGTCGAGCTCGGAGGCTGTCGCCGCATGGAACGGCGTCGCGCAATGGCGGAACCTCCGCGGTGAGACGGATGCTGCGGGCACCGCGGAGTGGATGCTGTCCGCCGAGGCGGAGTCTGCGCGTCGGATCTACCTCGCGCCCGACGTCTCAGAGTTCCCCGAGTTCTCCCACGGGACAATCGGCATCGAATGGGGCAGCAAGCGCGACTTCGCCACGTGGTTTAGCGCAGAACCGAATGCGATCATTGGGATTCAGCTCATCCCCGCTCCCCCTGCCGCGATCGACTACTACCGCTTGGTACCCCCCGCGTCGGTCGCGTCGGCCATCGAAGCCGCGAAGGGCGAGGGCTCGGGATCGCAGTTCTCGGACTATCTGCTCATGTACGCCGCCACGCAGTCCACCGCCGACGCGGGTGCGGCCTGGGCCACCGCGGTCACCCTGCCCGTGAAGGACATCGACGACGGCAACTCGCGCACGTACATGCTCGCCTGGATCGCCTCGCTTCGCGGCTGACGCGTCGGCGCACTCCGAGACCTCTGGCCCCTCGCAAGGGAGGCCAGTTTGCCGCCGCGCGGCTCCCCCGGCTGGTGCCAGACTGAGCCCATGATGGAAACCCTCGATCGCCGCGGTCTTGCGTACGGAGTGAGCGCGTATGTGATCTGGGGGCTCTTCCCGATCCTGATGGCGGCACTTGAGCCCGCGGCGGCCTTCGAGATCGTGGCGTGGCGTGCGCTTTCCTCGCTCGTGGTCTGCTTTGTGATCTTGGTTTTTTTGCGCGGAGGCTGGGCGCGCATCGCCGTGGTGCTGCGGGATCGTCGCACCACGCTGCGGCTCGTCGCGGCGGGCGTGCTGATCGCGGTCAACTGGGGCGTCATGGTCTATGCCGTGATGACCGAAAGAGTCGCTTCGACGTCCCTCGGCTACTACATCAACCCCCTCGTGACCGTCACGCTCGCCGTGGTGTTTCTTGGCGAGCGACTACGTCGCCTCCAGGTGGCCGCAATCCTTGTGGCGCTCATCGCGGTGGCCGTCGTCGCGTGGGACATGGGTGGCGTGCCGTGGATCTCGCTCGCGCTCGCGGGCTCATTCGCCACCTACTCACTGATCAAGAAGGGCGTGGGCGCCAAGGTCGACGCGTTGACGGGGCTCACAATCGAGACGGCAGCGATCGCGCCCATCGCCGTTGTCGTACTGGTGCTCGTGCACCAGGCGGGCGACACCACGTTTGGAGTGCGCGGGGCGGCGGGCCTGGGTTGGTGGCATGACACGATGCTCGCCGGCACCGGCACGTGGACTGCGGGCGCGTTGCTGGTCTTCGCGGCGGGCGCCAGGCGGCTACCGCTCAACATCACGGGCATGCTGCAGTACATCGCGCCCACGATGACATTCGTTCTCGCGGTCGTGTATTTCCACGAGGCGATGCCGCTCGGCCGGTGGGTCGGGTTTGGGTTCGTCTGGATCGCCCTCGTGTTGTTCTCGATCGACGCGTGGCGCATCCGGCCAGGCGGGGCGCGGGCTCAACGGGCGCGTGCTGCCGCGATCGCCGCCGAGGCGATTTAGCTCGCGCCTCGAACTCGAACTCGAACTCGCACTCGCACCCGCACCCGCACCCGCACCCGCACCCGCACCCGCACCCGCACCCGCACCCGCACCCGCACCCGCACCCGAGCACAGCGAATCCCCCACGCGTGCGCAAGTGCCGGATCAGCGGCCCCATAGACCAGATTCGGTCGCCCAACAGTGCCGAGTCTCTGGGTGAGTCCCGGCACTTCGGCACGGCGGTGAGGCGTCACTTGCACCACCGAGCTGTAGCGCCATCGCGGACGGGGTTCCGCACCTCCTACAGAACAGTCGCGATGAGCATCCCGTCGTATCCCTTGCGGCCCACGGTCTGGATGACGGTGGCCTCGACGCGCGAGTCCTTCGCGACGTGCTCCACGACCGCGCGCGAACCCGCGACCTTCGGGTCGTCATTTCCCGCATCGGCGATGTCCCCGTCCCTCACGACGTTGTCGATCACGATGAGCGCGCCCCGCCTCGAGATGGCCACCGCCGCCTCGAAGTAGTTGGTGTTGTTGGGCTTGTCGGCGTCGATGAACGTGAGGTCGACAGGGGCATCGTCCGCCAAGACGGGGAGCGTGTCTAGGGCCGTGCCGACGCGGATCGTGACCTTGTGCCCAACTCCCGCAGCGTCGAGGCTCGCACGTGCGACATCGGCGTGACGCTCGTCCCGCTCATGCGTGATGACGCGCCCGTTGGGCGGTAGCGCCCTCGCCAGATGCAGCGTCGAATAGCCGCCGAGCGTGCCGAATTCGACCACCGTCTGCGCGCCGATGCTGCGCGCCAGTACTGCGAGAAGCCTCGCGTGCATCGCGCTCACCTCGATGTCAGGCATGTCGGCGGAGCGTTGAGCGGCCAGCACTCGGGCCTGTTCGGCGTCGGCCGCCGCATAGTGACTCTCGAGGAACTCGTCGACCTGGGTCCAGCGCGTGGGTCCATTCGTGGGTCCATTCGTGGGTCCATTCGTGGGTCCATTCGTGGGATCGTCATGGCTCATGAGGCGAGCCTAACGGGCCTCGCCCGCTCAGGCGTGGGTACGGATTGAGCCACTAGGGAGCTTCAACCCTCTCCAGGCGGTACAGATCGAGCCATCGACGGGAGGGAGGGCTATTCAGCGACGGCGGTCCAGCCGTATGTCGCGTTGTCGATGTCGGTCCCGAATCCGTAGAGCACCACGAGCTGGGTGTCCGCCAGATCGCCCGACGTGGCACCGCATGGCTCGAGCAGGCTACGGGCGCTATTGAAGGCGAAGACGATTCCCTCCGTCGACGTAGCGTCGTCGACACCGAGGGAGGTCGAGAAGGGGCCGCCGGCTCCGCCCGAGGTCCAGTCCTCCGCCGGCTCGCTCGCGGCGGCCACGATGACACCGTCGCGGACTGCGACCACCTCCATGTACGTGACACGGCCAACCATCTGGTCTGGCGTCCCGCCCGCACCCGACGACGACCAACCGGGAATGTAGGCCCAGTCGAGGTTTGCGGTGGGGACCGTCCACACCGGAGCGCTTCCTTCGACGACAACACCCTCGTCGCCCACATCGAAGAGATCCCATTCGGTCAGTTGCACATCCCCCGACGCGAGGCGTGCGGTCACGTCGCCGACGCCCTCAAGGTCGGCGGGTAGGGGCGCGTCGCACTGGAAGATCGCAGACTCGGGTCCCGAGAGCGGGTCCGCGTACACGGCCGGCGCCGGTTCCGGCTCGACGGATTCCGGAGCGTCGGCCCTGCTCGGAGGGGTCGGCTGGCACGGAAGATCCGGGATGCCCGCGGGGTCGTAGTCGGCGCGGATCTCCCACACCTGACCATCGGCCAAGGTGACGCGCAGTGCCACGGCCTCGAGGCCGGTGTAGTCGAGCTCATCCTGGCCAGGGCCGGGCATATCGCGCACGAGAGCGCCTGAAACCTCGCGTCCGTCGGTGTAGTGCGCCACTACCTCGGCGATCGCGCCATCCGGAATGGCGTCCGGACTGTAGCCCTGTGAGGGGAATCCGAACGTACCCGCAAACGTCGCATACAGGCTCGAGACGTTGACTCCCGCGGGGGCCGGCTCAAGCGGCTCAGCTGTCCAGCCCCAGCCCACCGGATTCGAGTCGACCCAGACGTCACCGCCGCCGCTGTTGCTCATCAAGTCCATGACGAACGGGTACTCCGTCGGGAGCATCAGCGACTGGGGGCCCCCATTGCCAAAGTCAAAGGGGTAGTCGCCATCAGGACCGGGTTGCACGCGTGTCACCGTGCCATCAGGCATCACGGCGACCACGAACCCAGCCGCGGGATCCACGTAGGCGCGGCCCACATAGGAGCCCTCGGGCAGCACAGCGCTGTTCGCGGGGATGAATGACGCGCAGGCCCCAAGTGAGCTCAAGTCTTCGAAGACCGGAGGATTCGGGTTCTCGACCGCCCCCGACGTCGCGGGCGCTACCGCACCGCCACCACCTCCGGCCGCGACTGCCACCGAGACGATGGCGAGCGCCGCGATCGAGGCGACGGCCCCCGTGGCGCCCACGCGCCACGCTCGCTTGCGCCGCACGTCCCGAACGGATCGCTCGAGCAAACCGATCCCCACACCGCCTGCTCGGTTGATCTCGCCCGTGTGAGCGTCAAAACTCCCCCGCAGTACTTCATCCAGGTCACGCATGTGAGCCACCTCGCTTCACTGTCTGCACTTCAATCGTTTCGTGATCGCCTTCCCATGCCGTCACGTCGAGCAACGGCAAGAGCCGTGCCCTCGCGTCCGCCAGGTACCTCTTGACGGTGCCCTCCGCCAAGCCCAAGCGCGCCGCGACCTGGGGCACCGTGAGGTCGTCGAAGTAGCGCAGCACCACGCACACCTGCTCGCGAGACGTCAGCTCTCGCAGCGCGAGACGCACGTCGAGTCCTGCCTCAAGGTCGGGGTGTGCGGCGTCGCGTTCGAAAGACCGAATCGCGGCGCGCCGCTTGCTCGATGCCGATCGGGCCCTGTCGATCACGATGCTGGGCATGGCCGAGCGGACGTATGCCTCCGCCTCGTCGATCTCGCGAAGCGGGCGAGGCCTCGAGAACACCTTGACGATCGCATCGTGAACCAGGTCCTCGGCGTCGCCGTCGCGTCCCACCAAAAGCGAGGCGTACGCCACGAGGCGTGGGCCCCGTTCCTCGAGCAATCGCTCGACCAAATCCTGCCATTTCGACATGCGCCCCACCTCTCGTCCCTACCCTGCCAAACGGAGGCCGACGGTGAATCGTTGGTCGCGCCGCACCCCTGCCCGTAGCCGCTGATGCGACTACGACTTGAGTGTCTCGCGTGCGGCCCAACGAGCCAATTCGGGAAGCAACCGGCCGACAAGGGCCTCGCGGCGTCAATGCCTCTCGGGAGCGAATGCGGGGGCTGTGCGTTGGGTGGGTGTGCGGCCCTAGTCCGTCCGCACCTCCGAGGGAGGCCTCACCTCCCCGTCCAAGGCATCGTCGCCGTCGCATTCAATACGACCACCGACCATCCCCGCACCGCCAAGATGCCACGCCTGGAGACCACATGACAACGCTTGTTCCGAGCCTTCAAGTCAACGATTCGCCCGCACCACACGCCTACGCGGCCGAACGTTCGCCCGTGATGACCCTGCTCGTGGTGATCGCGACAGTCGGGGTCCTTGCCTACGCGACCTTCTTGCTCGCGCCCACCCATCGAGGCGACATACTCCCTTACCTTCTCGTCATCGCCGCCGAATCGATCCTTGTGTTCCACGCATTGCTCTCGATGTGGACCATCCTCTCCGGCCAGCCGGATCCACGCACCTATGCCTTTCACCAGGCGCGCGCAAAGTTGTACGCCCACACGACCGACGCTGATTCGAAGCGCTGGCCGTTGACGCTTCACTCGAGGCGCGCCACCGTGGACGTGCTGATTACGGTCTACGGCGAACCTGTTGACACGGTGCGGCGCACCGTCGAGGCGGCCGTGGCGATCCGCGGAAGTCACGGCACATGGGTGCTCGACGACGGCGCCAGCGATGCCGTCGAACAGGTGGCCCGCGAACTGGGCGCCCATTACGTGCGCCGCATAAGTTCCCACGGTGCCAAGGCTGGGAACGTGAACCACGGGCTGCTGCGTGCCAAGGGCGAGTTCTTTGTCATTCTCGACGCCGACTTCGTGCCCCATCCCGACTTCATCGAGCAGACGCTGCCGTTCTTCGCCGACAACAAGCTAGCGTTCGTGCAGTCTCCGCAGGCCTACGGCAACGCGGGCACCAGCACCATCGCCAAGGGCGCGAGCTACATGCAGGCGGTGTTCTATCGCTTCATTCAACCCGGCAGGAATCGCTTCAACGCCGCCTTCTGTGTGGGCACCAACGTGATGTTCAGGCGCGCGGCCATTATCGACGTCGGTGGCATGTACACCGACTCGAAGTCGGAGGACGTGTGGACCTCGCTGATGCTGCACGAACGCGGATGGCGCACCCTCTTCATCCCCGATGTGCTTGCAGTGGGGGACGCGCCTGAGTCGGTCGAGGCCTATTCGAAGCAACAGCTCAGGTGGGCCACAGGCGGCTTCGAGATTCTGTTCAAGCATCCCCTGTTCTCCAAACGCAGCGAACTCACCATGGACCAGCGCATCCAGTACTTCGTCACCGCTACGTTCTACCTCGCTGGCATCGCGCCGTTGTTGTTACTGATGGTGCCGCCGCTCGAGATCTACTTCGACCTCCGACCGATGGACATGTCGATTTCGGTGGGCACCTGGGCGCTGTTCTACGCCGGCTTCTACCTCATGCAGATCGTGCTTGCCTGGTTCACGCTCGGGTCATTCCGCTGGGAGACGCTGACCCTCGCCACCGTCTCCTTCCCCATCTATACCAAGGCGCTGTTCAACGTCTTGCGGGGAAAGGACGTGGGCTGGGATGCCACCGGGGTGGTCAAGACCCGTTCTCCGTACAACTTCATGGTTCCGCAGATGCTCTTCTTCGCCTTTCTCCTACTCACCTCCTTTGTCGCCATCTGGCGTGACAACACCAACGGGGTGTTCACCCTGGCGACCGCTTGGAACATCACCAACACCATCGTGCTTGGCGCGTTCATGCTCGCCGCTCGCCGTGAGGCGCGCGCCCTCCGACGCGCTCGCATCGAGGAACGGCGCCGTATCAAGCGCGCCAAGCGGGCCAAGCGGGCACCGAATGTGCCGCGGCGCGCGCCACTGACGGCCCTTGCCGCCGATCAATCGTCCATCCCCAGCGACGACACTCGCCGCGCCGACCGCCACCAAGAGGTGTCACCATGACCTGGACAAATCGCTTCAAGTTCTCCGTAGGGCTGATCGCGGTGTTCGCCATCGTCGGCGGCGCCACGCTGGTGTTCAACCAACGCCAATTGCGCGTCGACAGCGAGACGGCCACCATCGCCGCGTCGACCGTTCAGGTCGTCACCGACTACCCGGGCTTCATCACCGACGTGTCGGTCAAGGAAGGCGACCAGGTCGCCGTGGGCGACCCGCTCTTCACGCTCCAGTCCCTTCAGCTCCAGCGAGATGCGGCTGCGGACGTGGTCTCGAACACCAGGGAGGGAGCGTCGCCCGACGGCGTGCTCACCGTATTCGCCGCGGCCGACGGCGTCGTTTCGGACGTGCTCGTTGAGGTCGGCGAATACTCACAACCCGGAGCCGCGCTCGCCGACGTAGACGAAACAGGCACCCTGTTCGTCGAGGCTCAGTTCCACCTGAGCCCACTCGACTTTGGCCGCATCGAGGACGGCGCCACCGTGGAGTACATGTTGCCCAATCAACAGGTACTCGCGGGCTCCGTGTCGACGCTCGAGGTGGAGACGGTGGACGGCGAAGCTGTCGCAACCATCCACGTCGACGCCGCAGGGCTCGTGTGGGGTGACGAGCAGGGCCTCATCCAGACCGGCACCCCCGTCGAGGCGACCCTGTACCTGCGCGACGACGGCCCGCTGGCGGGTGTCTCCGACAGACTCAAGTCATTCCTGCATAGGGTCGGACTGTGAGCGCCCTCGGCCGCACGGCCGCCGCCGGCTTGACAGTGACACTCGCGCTCGCAGGGTGCTCCTCGACGACCGCGCCGGACTCATCGGCGTCGTCAAGCACGTCACCGTCGACCTCGGCCGCGCCGCTCGATTCGGGCGTCGTCGACGCCGCAGGCTCCTCGCTGATGGACACGCTCCCCGTGCAGACGGTCGCCGCCTACCCCGCGGTGGCCGCCATTGCCGAGGGCGTGCTGCCACCCACCAACAGGTGGTACTCGTCGCTCGCCTACGCGGAACTTCCCGCCAAGGCCTACCCGTCGCCGGTCGCGGTCGCGGTCGATGCAGGCTCGCTCACGGTCGCGCTGCCGACGATCACCGCGTCCGACAGGGTCATCGCGGCTCAAGCCGGCCCTGGGATCGGAATCACGGTCGAGGGCTCCGCCTCGCGCCCTCTCGTCGGGGTCAATGACCCCGTCTGGACCTCGCTCGCATACGTCGGCGCCGACGGTGGCACGCTCGCCACCGCCACTGTGGCGCAAGGCTGGCCCGCCGTTGGGCTCGTCGCCAAGACCGGGGTCACGCTGACGCTCAACACCGCGGTCGACTGGACGTCGGACACGCTCGGAACGGCCGACGTCGGCGACGTCACGTACCTCGTGATCGTCGGCTCGGGCAACGGCTCGGGCACATCCGTGCGCCTCGACGAGGGCGGCTGGGTGCAGGTCGCGCCCGTTCCCGCGGCCGTTGACCCCGATGCCTATGCGGAGTTGCTCACCTCGCCGGTCGTTGGCGTAGAGACCGCGTATACCGTCGACGACGTGGCCACCACCACCCTGAATTATCGGACCCTCGACGGCGGTCCCACCGTCGCGGTCGCGCCCGCGGCCGTCGAACCGAACGGGGACTCCGACTGCAAGGTTGGCGAGTTTTCCACGATCAACGGCCCCGCGCCTGCGTGCGCTGGCACCTCGCTGTCGTGGTCGGTCGATGCGATCGATCCCACGCTCACGCTCAATCTCGACGGCATCAGCGACAAGGAACGCGCGGCGATCACAGAAGCCGTCGACGCTGAGGCCGCCAACGGCGTTGACTACCCGGCCGACACGTACTTCGGGGCCAAGGCTCTCTACCGGGACGCGCAGCTCCTCGCCCTCGCCTCCGAGCTCGACGATCAGAAGGCCTTCGACCAGGTTGCTGCCCGCCTCGCGCCCGCGATTGAGACATGGACAGAGGCGGACGGCTGTTCAACCCGTAGCGACCGCTGCTTCGTGTTTGCCCCCGACTGGTCAGGCGTCGTCGGTCTCACCCCGTCCTTCGGCTCAGACGAGTTCAACGACCACCACTTCCACTACGGCTATCTCATCTTCGCTGCCACGATTGCCGTGAAGGAAGGCATCGTGCAAGAGGCCGCCGTGGCCCCTGTGATCGACGCCTTGGTTGCCGACATCGCGTCACCTGGGACCGAGCAGGTCCCTACCACCCGCGTCTTCGACCCGTACGCGGGTCACTCGTGGGCATCGGGCACGTCCCCGTTTACCGATGGCAACAATCAGGAGTCAAGCGCCGAGGCGGTCAGCGCGTGGACGGGTGTCGCGGCATGGGCCGCGCTGCGCGAGGATGCCGCCGCCGCCGAGCGAGCCCAGTGGATGCTCGCGGCGGAGGCTCACAGCGCGATTGCGTTGTACGCACGACCAGACACCTCGTTCGCCCCCGAGTACCGGCACACCGTCGTCGGCATGCAATGGGGAGCCAAGCGAGACTGGGCGACCTGGTTCTCGGCGGACCCCGGCGCGATGCTCGGCATCCAGCTCCTTCCGCTCGCACCGTCGCAGGCCGCAGTGCTCGCGCCCGAGAATGGCGCCGACGCGACGCACATCATGGACTCCGTCAAGGAGGCGATGCCCACCGGCACCGCCGCCCAATTCACGGACCTGATCACGATGTACTCGGCGCTCGCGGGGAAGGACTCCCGGGCGACTGCGTGGTCAACAGCTCTCGCGTTGCCGGACTCGGCTATCGACGACGGCCTGTCGCGGTCCTACATGCTCGCCTTCATCGCCACAGCCAAGTAGCTGCTGCGGGCCGACCGCTGTTCGCTGCGCTACGTGGCGCGGGCGACCAGCGCGTCGGCGAAGCCCACGAGCGCATCCTTGACGTCGCTTTCGGGGAGACCCGAAATCGAGTCCTTCGCGCGCGCGGCCCACTCGTGAGCGAGCGCGGCGGTCTCGTCCACCACGGCGTGGGTGCGGAGCCCCGCCAAGACCGCGGCCAGGGCGTCGTCCGAGCTCAGGTCGCCGTCGATGAGACCCAGAAGGGCGATGTCGGCATCCGAGGCTGCTGCGCCAGCGACCCGCTTGCGCAGCAACAGGATGGGCATGGTCGACACGCCTTCGCGCAGGTCGGTGCCAGGAGTCTTGCCACTCACGTCGGAATCGGAGCGGATGTCCAGGACGTCGTCGGCCAGCTGGAACGCGACGCCGGCAAGCTCACCGAATTGTGTCACTGCGGCCACCGTGGTCCGGTCGCACCCCGAGAACATCGCGCCAAAGCGCGCGGACGTCGCCACGAGGGAACCCGTCTTGTCGGCGAGCACCGTGAGGTAATGCTCCACGGCATCCTCACCCGCGTCGGGCCCGACGGTCTCGTGAAGCTGGCCAATGCACAGGCGCTCGAAGGTCTCGGCCTGAATGCGCACCGCCTCGGGCCCCAGGCCCGCCACCACGCGGGAGGCGCGCGCAAAGAGAAGGTCGCCCGTAAGGATGGCAACCGAATTTCCCCACACCTCGTGGGCACTCGGAGCACCGCGCCGCGTGGGCGCATCATCCATCACATCGTCGTGATACAGCGTGGCCAGGTGCGTCAATTCAACCACGACAGCGGCGTCAACCACCTCGGGTCGCGTGCCCTCGCCCAATTGCGCCGCGAGCAGCACTAGCGCGGGTCGGAGGCGCTTGCCCCCCGCGTCAACGAGGTGACGGGACGTCGCATCGGCGAGTCGATCGGACTGGGCCACCGCATTGCGGAGGCGTTCCTCAACGAGCGCGAGGCGCGGAGAGATCGCCTCTTCGAGCGAGGCGTTGCCAAGGGGAAGAGCCATCCGGGCTAGCCCCCGATGGCGGGAGCCAGCAGCACACCCGCACTCTGCGCGAGATCGAGCGCCACTGAGGGCAATACGCCCAAGGCGAGGATCACAATCGCGCTAGCGATCGCGACGACCCTACCGAGCGAGGTCGAACGGACCTCCACGTGCGGCGCGACGTCGTCAGGGGCATCGGTGAAGAACATGAGGACGGCAACGCGCACGTAGAAGAACGCCGCTGCAGCCGAGGCGATGACCGCGACGAGAACTAGGGGCCAGGCGCCAGCCTCGATTGCGGATTGGAACACCACGAACTTGCCGATGAATCCCGCGGTGAGCGGGATCCCTGCGAACGACAACAGGAACAGCATCATCAGACCGGCAAGCAGGGGGCTGCGCTTGCCAAGTCCCGCCCACTGACCCAAACGCGTCGCCTCCGCACCTGTCGCCCCATCGGGGGTGACCTCGTGCACCTGCGTCATCACGGCGAAGGCGCCAAGGGTCGCGATCCCGTATGTCGCCAAGTAGAACGGCAGTGCCGAAAGCGCCGAAGGCGAGAAGCCCGCGAACGCCACGAGGATGAACCCCGCGTGCGCAATTGAGGAGTACGCAAGCATGCGCTTGATGTCGGTCTGCACAATCGCGAGCACAGTGCCGAACACCATCGACGCGATCGCGACCGTCCAGATCACCCAGTTGAACTCCCACTCGAGGCGGAACAACACCAGATACGACAGGCGCGCGAGCGCGGCGACCGCGGCCGCCTTGGTGGCCGCAGCCATGAAGGCGGTGACGGGCGTTGGGGCGCCCTGATAAGCATCGGGCACCCAGAAGTGGAACGGCACGGCGCCGATCTTGAACAGCAGCCCCACCACGACCATGAACGCGCCAAGCAACACCATCGCGCTCCGGTCGGGCATGAAGCCGATCGCTTCGCCGATCTCGTACATCCCCGTGACACCCGTGGCGCCAAACAGCAGCGCCACCCCGAAGAGGAAGATCGCCGAGGAGAAGGCCCCCAACAGGAAGTACTTGAGTGCGCCCTCCTGGCTGAGCAGGCGGCGGCGGCGAGCGAGCGCCACGAGGATGTAGAGCGGAAGCGAGAACAACTCAAGCGCGACGAACAGGAACAGCAGGTCGTTCACCGTCGCGAACAGCATCATTCCGCCTGTGGCAAAGAGCACGAGCGGGAAAGCCTCTGTGAGGTACATGCCCTTGGCACGTGCCACCGTCTCCTCGGCGGAGCCGGGAGCCACGGAACCGAGCGGGGCAAAGGCGTCCTCGCCCTCACGCCCCTTGTCGGCAAAGAGGAGTACGCCACCGATTGCAAACACGATCAGCAAGAACTGCCACGCGAGCGCCTGGCGGTCAAGCAGGATCATGTGATCCAGCACGACGACGCCGTCGCCCTCGAGCGCAACCCAACGCCACACGACAGCCAAAAGCGCGGCAATCAGGGCCACGAGGGACAGCTGGAACTGGTAGGTCCTACGAATGGCGGGCACGCGTGAGAATGCCTCGATGAGCACGCCGATCGCCGCGGCGCCCAGCACAATCAGAATCGGGGTGAGCGCTGCCCACGCGATATCCGGAGCGGAGTACGTCACTTGCCGGCCTCCTCAGAAACAATGGCGACGATGTCTGCGCTCGGCGCCTTCAGATAGTCGATCGCAAGCGCAGGGACGACGCCGAGGACGAGCATCGCGACGATCAGCGGCCATACGGCCACCCGCTCGCGCAAGCTCATCTCGTGGGTAGATTCCATGGCCTTGGGTGTGGGGCCAGTGAAGACCTTTTGATAGGTCAACAGGATGTACAAGGAGGCAAGCACCACACCGAAGGTCGCCAGGATGACCGCAACCCGCGCCACCTCATACGCACCGATGAGCACCATGATCTCCGACGCGAAGGGCGACATTCCCGGGAGTGCAAGCGCCGAGAGGCCGACGATGAGGAACGTTCCTGCGAGGACAGGCACCACGCGTTGCAGCCCGCCGAACGCCTTGACCGACGCGGTGCCGTGCCTGCGCTCGAGGAAGCCGACCATGAGGAACAGCGCCCCCGTCGACAGGCCGTGGCTCACCATGTAGAACGACGCACCCTCGATCGAGGTCTGAGTGAAGGCGAAGATGCCGAGCACCATGATGCCGAAGTGGCTCACGGAGGTGAACGCGACCAGCCTGTACATGTTGTCCTGGCCGATGGCCGCGAAGGCCCCGTAGAGCACCGAGATCACGGCGAGCACGATGATCGTGGGTGCTGCCCACTGCGACGCGTTGGGGAAGAGCGTGAGGCACAGCGTCAGCATCCCGAAGGTGCCGATCTTGTCGAGCACCGCCACGAGGAGCGTGGTGGTTCCCGCACGGGCCGATTCGGCCACCGAAGGAAGCCACGTGTGCAGGGGCACGAGGGGCGCCTTGATGGCAAATGCCACGAAGAAGCCGACGAACAGCAGCCTCTCGATCCACGGCGTGTACTCCACGCCGACGAGGTTGGAGATCAGGAACGCCTGGTCTCCTCCTGGACCCTGGAAGTACAGCGCGATGACGGCGACCAGCATGATGAGGCCACCGACGAGGGAGTAGATCAGGAACTTGACGGCCGCATACCGACGCTGTTGGCCGCCGAAGGATCCAATGAGGAAGTACAGCGGGATGAGCATCGCCTCGAAGAGCACGTAGAACAGGAAGACGTCGCGGGCGGCGAAGATGCCCACCATGAAGGACTCTGACACGAGCACGAGCCCCAAGTACTGAGCCTGCCGCGACGGCGCCTCGTCCTCATTCCAGCCGGCCGCGATCACGAGCGGCACCAAGAACGTCGCGAGGGCAATCAGGCTGAGGCCGATGCCGGTGACGCCGAGCGCCCAGCTGGCGCCGATCTGCGGGATCCACGCATGGACCTCGTAGAACTGCGCGTCTCCCGCGGCGGAGCGGTCGAAGGCTGCGACGAGCCCGCCGACGAAGGCGAGCTCCATGACCGAAGCGCCGACGGCGAACTCGCGTGCGCGCGAACGCAACTGCGGAACGCTGAGGAGAAGGAGGCCAGCCACCGCGGGCCACACAATCAGGATGGTCAAGATGGGCACGGTCTAACCCCCCATAACGAGGATGGCGGCGATCACGACGAACCCCAACATCATGAGCAGGGCGTACGAACGCACGCGCCCCGATTGGAAGCGTCGGCTTGCCTCTCCGAACATGGCCACACCTGTCGCCTGCTTGTTGACGGCGCCGTCCACAATCGCGGCGTCGGCGTACACAAGCGTGCGGGCGAGGTGTGTGCCTGGAACCTGGAAGACCGCACGGTTGACGGAATCCTGGAACAGGTCGTTGCGCGCGGCAATCGTCGCGAGCGACCCTGTCGGCGGCTCAATGGGCACCGGTTTGCGCAGGTACATCCAGTAGGCGAGGGCAACTCCCGCCGCGACGAGGACCAGCGTGAGAGTGGTGAGCACGGGCACGGACAGGACGGGCTCCTCGTGGCCGTGCGTTCCCGTCACTGGTTCGAGCCAGTTCTGGAAGCGGTTGCCCACGCCCATGATCGCGCCGAGCAGCGCGGAGCCGGCGGCAAGAATCATCATGGGCACCGTCATGAGCAGCGATGACTCGTGCGGGTGCTGCTCATCGGTCCAGCGCGCCTTGCCGTGGAACGTCATGAAGAACAGACGCGACATATAGAACGCGGTGATGCCTGCACCGATGAGCGCGGTTAGGCCGAATACCCACGGCTGCCAGCCCTCGCCCACAAACGCGGCCTCGATGATCTTGTCCTTGGACCAGTAGCCAGAGAACGGGGGGACGCCCAGGATCGCGAGCCAGCCAAAGCCGAACGTGATCCACGTGATGGCCATCGCGGACCGCAGCGCACCGAAGCGGCGCATGTCGACCTGGTCGTTCATGCCATGCATCACCGAGCCAGCGCCAAGGAACATGCCTGCCTTGAAGAAGCCATGCGTGACGAGGTGGAAGATTGCGAACGCGTAGCCGATGGGTCCGAGCCCCGCGGCGAGCATCATGTAGCCGATCTGGGACATCGTCGACGCGGCGAGCGCCTTCTTGATGTCGTCCTTGGCGGAACCGATGATGGCACCGATCACGAGCGTGAGGGCACCGACGATCGCGACAACGAGTCGAGCATCGGGAGCGCCGTCGTAGATGACTCCCGAACGGACGATCAGGTACACGCCGGCGGTCACCATGGTGGCCGCGTGGATAAGCGCCGAAACCGGAGTGGGGCCCGCCATCGCGTCACCCAGCCAGGACTGCAGCGGGAACTGCGCGGACTTGCCAGCGGCGGCGAGAAGCAGCATGAGGCCGATCGCGGTGAGTACTGCGACCGACGCCCCGTCCGAGGCTGCGAACACGTCGACGAAGCTCACCGAACCGAAGTGCGCGAACATCAGGCCCATCGCGAGGATCAGTCCTATGTCGCCCACGCGGTTGACCACGAACGCCTTGTTGGCGGCTGTCGCGTATTCGGGCTTGTGGTTCCAGAAGCCGATGAGCAGGTACGACGCGAGGCCGACACCCTCCCAACCGACAAAGAGCAGGAGATAGGAATCGGCGGTGACGAGCAAGAGCATCGCGCCGATGAAAAGGTTGAGGTAAGCGAAGAACATGCGCCTGCGTGGGTCGTGCGCCATGTACGCGACCGAATACACGTGGATGAGCGTGCCCACCACGGTGATCAGCAGCACGAACGTCAGGGACAACGGGTCGAGCAGCAGCCCGGCGTCGAGCTTGAACTCGCCGCCAGAGAACCATGTGAACAGGCGCACCGATTCGGAGCGATCGGACGCCGAACGCCCGACCATCTCGAAGAACGCGATGATGCCAATGACGGCCGTGGCGCCGGAGACGCCGACACCCGCCCAGTGACCCCATGCGTCGGCGCGGCGGCCAGCAAGCATGAGCCCAAAGAAGCTCACAAGCGGCAGGGCTATGAGTAGCCAGGAGACGGACAGCATCCTCTAACCCTTCAGCTCGGTGGGCTCGTCGAGCGAGATGGTCTGGCGCGATCGGAACACAGCGATGATAATCGCCAGGCCGACGACGACCTCGGCGGCCGCAACCACCATGACGAAGAACGCCATGATCTGACCCTCGAGCGCTCCGTGCATACGGGAGAACGCGACGAGCGCGAGATTGGCTGCGTTGAGCATGAGCTCGACGCCCATGAAGGCGATGATCGCATTGCGGCGCAGCAGCACAGCGGCCGCGCCGATCGCGAACAGCACCGACGCGAGGTACACGAAATTGATGGGACTCACGCGTCACCCTCCTTGGCGCCAAGTTCGCGCCTTCTGGAACGGTTCTCGTCCTTGAACTCGATGCCGTCGGTGGTCTGGTGACGCACCTTCAGCACGCGCGAGACGGACTCTTCGATGGGATTGCCCTCGGGGTCGAGCGCGGGGGCGTCGAGCGCATTGTGCGTCGCATAGACGCCAGGGAAGGTCTTGTTGACGGGGTTCGCCCCTGCGGCGACGCGAGCGGCCTGGACCTCGCGCTGCGTGCGGCGCGGGAAGAGGCGCGGCACGTGAGTCAGGACGAGCGCTCCGACGGCGGCGGTGATGAGCAGGAAGCCGAGAGTCTCGACCACGAGCACGTAGTTACCAAACAGGAGCGGGGCGACCTCGACAGGGCCACCGGTCTTTGCGGTCGCGGGTTCTCCGAATGCGACGCGGCTGACTACCGAAATGAGCAGCGCAGCGACGCCGATCGCGAGTGCAAGTGCGATCCACCGTTGACCGGTAATCGTCTCCTTGAGGCTCTCGCGCTCATCGACGCCAACGAGCATCAACACGAACAGGAAGAGCATCATGACGGCACCCGTGTAGACCACGATCTGCACCACGCCAAGGAACGGCGCCTCGAGCGCCACATAGGCGACCGCGAGTCCCACCATGACGAGCACGACGGCCATCGCAACGTGAACGGCCTTGCGGGCGAACAGCAGCGAGAGCGAGGGAATCACCGTGATGACGGCGATGGTCCAAAACAGAATCGGAGAGATCATCGCTCTTCTCCTCGTACGACGTGCTCCGAAAAGACTTCCATGCCGTACGTCTTGGGCGCGTCCGGATCAACCTGTGGATCGAATTGAGTGGCCACCGGAAGATCCTTGGCAGGCACCGCTGCGTCCGCAAACACCGTTTCGTCGGGAAGCGTCGGGTCGTCGGGCCTGTGTGCCCTGACCCATGACTCCTGCTCCGCCGTCGGACCTGTGACGGCGCCCTTGTAGTAATCGGTGTCCGTGGTGCCCTCGACCATCGGGTGAGGCGCCGCGAGCATCGCCTCGCCCATCGGGGCGAGCAGATCCTGCTTCTCGTAGATGAGGCCCTCGCGCGTGGGGCCAGCGAGCTCAATCTCGTTGGTCATCGTGAGCGCGCGCGTGGGGCACGCCTCGATGCACAGACCACAGAAAATGCAGCGCAGGTAGTTGATCTGGTAGACGCGGCCGTAGCGCTCACCGGGGCTGAATTGCTCATCGAGCGTGTTCGAATCGCCCTCGACCAGGATCGCGTCGGCGGGGCAGGCCCACGCGCACAACTCGCAGCCGATGCACTTTTCAAGTCCGTCGGCGTAGCGGTTGAGCTGGTGCCTGCCGTGGTACTTGGGCTGAACGTTCGCGGGCGTGGTCGGATACTGCTCGGTGACCGTCGGCCTAAAGAAGTTGCGCAGCGTCACACCGAATCCGGCGACGGGCATCAGCGCGCCCACAATCCCACCTGGGCTGGGCAGGTTGGAGACGAACTCTTCGTGAACGTCGGCAACATTCCACTCTGGGTCAGTCATGCTGAGCCTCCTTCGTGGTGTCGATGGTCGTGGCGTCAACGGTGCGTCCCGCGCGGGGCGACCGTGGGAGCTTCTGTCCGGGCATCGGAGGCACGGGGTACCCGGCTGCGAACGCGTCGAAGTCCTGGTCCTCCGCCGCAATTCGGGCCTGCTCGGCGGTTTTCTCTTGTCTTTCGCGCCTGATATCGATCACGATCGAGAACACGAGCCACGACAGGATCAGAGCGATCACCGGCGCGAGCCACTCGTACAAGTCCGTCGAGCGGTTGAAGTACGGCAAGAGCACCATTCCCGATCCCCACAACACAATCCAACCGAGGCCCACGGGGATGAGGACCTTCCAGCCGAAGCGCATGAACTGCTCGTACCGGAAACGCAGTACCGAGCCGCGGATCCACACAAACACGAACATCAGGAGCCAGATCTTCAAGATGAGCCAGAGCGGCGGGAAGATGCCGTTCGAGAGCATCTCGTAGCCGGGCCAGCTGCTGCTCCACAGGGGACGCCATCCGCCGAGGAACAGGGTCGACGCGATTGCGGACACGTTGATCATGTTCATGTACTCGGCCAGGAAGAACCACGCGAACTTCATTGACGAGTACTCGGTCATGAAGCCCGCGACGAGCTCGCCCTCCGCCTCGGGAAGGTCGAAGGGAAGCCTGTTGGTCTCCCCCAGCATGGAAATCACATAGAGCACAAACGCCGGCAGTAGCGGGAGTGCCCACCACACGTTCTCTTGCGCGTTGACGATGTCGGTGAGCGACATCGAGCCCGCGTACATGAAGACCGTGACGAGCGAGAGGCCCATCGCGAGCTCGTACGAGATCACCTGGGCCGTCGAACGCACGGCACCCATGAGGGGATAGGTCGAGCCAGAGGCCCAACCGCCGAGGACGATGCCGTAGACGCCGATGGCCGCACACGCGAGCACATAGAGCATCGCGACGGGGAAGTCCGTGAGCTGGAGCGGCGTCACCTCATCCGTGAACGGGATGCGAGTCGCGGGCCCAAAGGGAATCACGGCGAAGATCAGCAGTGCCGCGAAGACCGAGATCATGGGCGCAAGGATGTAGAGCAGCTTCTCGGAGGCCTTGACGGTGATGTCTTCCTTGAAGAGCAGCTTCATGGCGTCCATGACCGGCTGCAGCAGGCCAAACGGGCCGTGGCGGTTGGGGCCAGGTCGCTCCTGAAGGCGCCCGATGACACGGCGCTCGAACCACACGGCGAAGAGAACCGACGTGAGCAGGAACACGAGAATCAGGACGGCCTTGATGATGACAATCCAGATCGAGTCGCCAGCGAGCGAGTACTCGTAGGCCGCATCCTTCGCGAAGGGAAGAAGGTTCATGCGGACACTCCCTTCACCACTACGGTGTCGCCGGCCTGGGCACCGAGTTGTTCGGCAACCCAGGATCCGGGGGATTTGCTTGGCACCCAGATCACGCCATCCACCATGTCGGCGGTGACGGCGACCGGTAGCTCAACTGCGGTGCGCCAATTCGCGGTGATGGAAACCATGCCTCCGATGCTCAGCTTCGCTGCGGTGGTGGGTGAAACCCTGGCCACCGCAACGCGACCGGTGCCCGCGAGGTGAGGCTCGCCCTGTTGCAGGGATCCCTCGTCGACCAGCTGATGCCACGTCGAGAGCACGAGCGACATCCCCGTGGGGGCCTTTGCGGGGGCTGCGGTCACAGCAGCCGGCGCGGGTCGCTCCCCTTCCGTGGCGGCGGGCAGCGACGCGATTTCGGCGTTGATGGCCTCGGCCGTGCCGGCGCCCAATTCGACGCCCATCTCGCGTGCGATCAAGTCGAGCACGCGGTGATCCGACATGGCGTCCGTGCGAATGGCGGTGGCGAAGCCGCGCGGGCGGCCCTCCCAGTTGACGAAGGTTCCCGACTTTTCGGAGGGTGGCGCGACGGGAAGGACCACATCGGCCGCCTCGGTGACGGAGGTGCGGCGCACCTCGAGACTCACGGTGAACTTCGCGGTGGCGATCGCCTTGAGAAGGTCCGACGTCATGTCAGAGTCGTCGACGCCACCCACAATGAGCGCGTCGAGAGCCTTCAACCCTGCCGCGGAGATGATGGCATTCGCATCGCGTCCCTTGCCGCGGGGAAGCTCGACACCCCACACGGCTCCGAGAGCCTTGCGTGCCGCCGCGGATTCCGCATCGCGACCGCCTGGGAGCAGGCCCGGAAGAGCGCCTGCTTCGAGGGCTCCGCGCTCGCCCGCGCGTCGGGGAATCCAGGCAATCTTGGCCTTGGAACGTCGGGCAAGGCTCGCGGCGGCCGTGAAACCGCCCTCAACTCCGGCCAAACGCTCGCCGACCACGATGACCGCGCCGGGCTCCTTGAGAGCCTTAAATGCTTCCTTGGCACCCTTCAGCGCGGTGAGAGCCGCAGCCTCGCGGCCGGGGACCGTCGGGATGAGGGTCGCGTCGAGCTTCTGGGCGCCCCTGCTGAGGTGCGAGGCGACGGTGAATACCCGCTGCTTTCCGAGGGACTTGTGCAGACGCAGGAAGACCACGCCGCCCTCGTCCTCGGGCTCGAAGCCCACGAGCACGACCGTGGGGGCCTTCTCAAGCTCTGCGAAGGTGACGCCAATACCCATACCGGCGACGCTCGAACCGAGGAAAGCCTGTTCCTCGTCCGACGCCACCCGATTGCGGGCATCGACGTCGTGGGTGCCAAGAGCGAGGCGCGCAAACTTCTGATACGCGTAGGCGTCCTCCATCGTGACGCGGCCGCCAGGCAGCACGCCGACGCCCTTTGCCTTCTTGTCGGCGGGGGTTCCTGTCAGACCAGCGGCGGCCTTGAGCCCCGCAGCAGCAGCGGCGAGGGCCTCGGGCCATGACGTCTCGACCAGTTCGCCGTCCTTGCGCACGAGCGGCCTCGTGAGGCAGTCGGGCTGGTTCTGCCACGTGAAGGCGAAACGGTCCTTGTCGGTGATCCAGTACTCGTTCACGATCGGGTCGTCGTCCGCAAGGCGGCGCAAGATCTTGCCGCGACGGTGGTCGGTGCGGATCGCACTTCCCGAGGAATCATGCTCCGAGATTCCGGGGCTCGACACCAGGTCGAACGGGCGCGAACGGAAGCGGTAGGCCGCGCTCGTGAGCGCGCCAACGGGGCAAATCTGGACGGTGTTGCCCGAGTAATACGAGCTAAAGGCCTTGCCCGACTCGTCCTCGGCCGCGATGCCGACAGGTCCGTAGCCGTCAAAGCCAAGCACGTCCTCGTCGAACGTGCCGATCTGCTGCATCGCGCCACGGTTCTGCAAGTCGATAAACGCATCGCCCGCAATTTCGTCGCTGAAGCGCGTGCAGCGCTGGCACAAGATGCAGCGCTCCCGGTCGAGCAGGATCTCGCTGCTGAGGGCGAGGGGCTTCTCGAAAGTGCGCTTGGCTTCGACGAAGCGGGTCTCGCCGCGACCGTGGCTCACGGCCTGGTTCTGGAGGGGGCATTCGCCGCCCTTGTCACATACGGGACAGTCGAGCGGGTGGTTGATGAGCAGCAGCTCCATCACGCCGGTTTGGGCGCGTTCGGCCTCCTCGGAGGTCTGCTGGGTGTGAACCACCATGCCCTCGGTCACAGGCATCGTGCACGAGGCCTGCGGCTTGGGGAAGGCCCGCAGCGCGCCGTCGGGGCCTGCCGGGCTGGCCACGTCCACGAGGCACTGGCGGCAGGCGCCTGCGGGCTTAAGGGCGGGGTGGTCGCAAAAGCGCGGGATCTCAATGCCCACTTGCTCGGCGGCCCGAATAATGAGCGTGCCCTTTTCCACCTGAGTCTCGATGCCGTCAATCGTGACGGTCACCAGGTCAGTCGTGGCGGGCGCGTTGTCCGCGGTGGCGGTCATGCGTGGGCCTCCTCGGCGGCGGTGCGGGGCAATTCTTCGTAGTCAAAAAGGGCCGACGCAGAATGGTCGAACGGGCAGCCACCCTGCTCGACGTGGTCGGCGTATTCCTGGGCAAAGAGCTTGACGCTCGACGTGATGCATGACGTCGCGCCGTCGCCAAGCGCACAGAAGGCACGGCCAAGGATCGAATCGCATGTATCGAGAAGCTGCTGGATGTCGGCCGGTGTCCCTGTCCCCGCCTCAATGCGGCGCAGGATCAAGGCGAGCCAATACGTTCCCTCTCGGCACGGCGTGCACTTGCCGCACGACTCGTGCTTATAGAACTCGGTCCAGCGGGTCACCGCCCTGACCACGCACGTGGTCTCATCAAAGATCTGCAGCGCCCGCGTTCCGAGCATCGAGCCCGCGGCTCCGACGCTCTCGTAGTCGAGCGGGGTGTCCAAGTGGGCATCGGTGAAGATCGGGGTGGACGAGCCTCCTGGAGTCCAGAACTTGAGCTCGTGACCCTCGCGCATGCCGCCAGCCATCTCGAGCAACTCGCGCAGCGTGATGCCGAGCGGCGCCTCGTACTGGCCGGGACGCTTCACGTGGCCGGACAACGAGAAGAAGCCCATGCCCTTGGATCGTTCGGTGCCCATTGAGGTAAACCACTCGACGCCCTTGGCGATGATCGCGGGGACCGAAGCGATGGATTCCACGTTGTTGACAACGGTGGGGCGCGCATAGAGGCCCGCGACGGCGGGGAACGGCGGCTTGAGGCGCGGCTGGCCGCGTCGTCCTTCGAGCGAGTCGAGCAGCGCCGTCTCCTCGCCGCAGATGTAGGCGCCCGCGCCGGCGTGAACGGTCACGTCGAGGTCGAAGCCGGTGCCCTGGATGTTCTTGCCAAGCCAGCCGTTGTCATACGCCTCTTGGACGGCCTTCATGACGCGTCGGTAGACGTGGACGACCTCGCCGCGCACGTAGATGAACGCGTGATTGGACCCGATCGCGAACGACGTGATGATCACGCCCTCGACCAGGGTGTGCGGCGCGTTCATCATCGTGGGGATGTCCTTGCACGTGCCAGGCTCGGACTCGTCGGCGTTGACCACCAGGTAGCGGGGGCCGCCGTCGGGCGCTGGCAGGAATCCCCACTTCATTCCGGTGGGGAAGCCCGCTCCTCCACGGCCGCGAAGACCGGAGTCCTTGACGGCCTGGATGATGTCGGCGGGGGCCATCGCGAAGGCCTTCTTGGCGCCCTCATAGCCGCCGTTGGCGCAATACGTGTCGTAGTTCCACGAGCGCTCGAGGCCCCACGTGGCGCTCAGGACGGGGGTCAGGTCTGTCACTTCTTACCCCTTCCGGTCTTGGCAGCAGGCGCGGCTTTCGCGGCGGCCCTGGGTGCGGCCTTTTTCGGTGCTTCCTTCGAAACCGGAGCGCCATTCTTGGCGAATTCGACGCCCGCCAGGGTCGCGACGCCCGCGCCCTGATCCTCGTCGGCCCTGCCGTCGGGGAAGCCCGCGAGCACGCGCGACGTGTCCTTAAACGTGGCCACGGTGTCGGCGCCGCGCGTCGGCTTGACGTCCTTGCCTTCCAGAATCTGGTTGACGATCGCCAAAGCCCTCTCGGGCGTCATGTTGTCGAAGAACTCCCAGTTGACCATCACGACCGGCGCGTAGTCACAGCCCGCATTGCACTCGAGGCGTTCGAGCGTGATGGTGCCGTCCTCGTTGGTCTCGTCGTGGCCGATTCCCACGTGCTCGCTCAGCCGACGCCAGATCTCGTCGCCGCCCATGATCGCGCACAGGGTGTTGGTGCACACGCCCACCTGGTACTCGCCGTTTGGCCGGCGCTTGTACTGCGTGTAGAAGGTCGCGACCGCGCTCACCTCTGCGGTGGTGAGGTCGAGCTGGTCAGCGCAGAACTGGATGCCGTCGGGGCTCACGAAGCCGTCGACGGATTGCACGAGGTGCAGCATCGGCAAAAGGCCCGAGCGCTTGACCGGGTACCTGGCCATGATGGCCGCCGCCTCGTTGACGAGCGTGGCGGACGTTGCGTCGTCGTACGTCATCGGTCGACGCCTCCCAGAACCATGTCGATGGTGGCGATGGCAACCACGACGTCGGCCACTTGGCCGCCCTCCGTGAGCATGGACAACGCCTGCAGATTGTTGAAGCCAGGATCGCGGAAGTGCGCGCGCCACGGCTTGGTCCCTCCGTCGGAGACCACATGGCAGCCGAGAAGCCCTTTGGGGTTCTCGACCGCGGCATACGCCTGACCAGCGGGGACGGGGAAGCCCTCGGTCACGAGCTTGAAGTGGTGGATGAGCGCCTCCATCGATTCGCCCATGATGTGGCGAATGTGTTCGAAGGAGTTGCCCTGGCCGTCGTCGCCCACCGACAGTTGCGCGGGCCACGCGATCTTCTTGTCGGCCACCATGACGGGTTCGCCCATCGACGCCTCGAGGCGGTCGGCGCACTGTTCGACGATCTTGAGCGATTCGTAGCATTCCTCGAGGCGAAGCACGACGCGGCTGTAGGCGTCGGCATCGGTCGAGGTGGGCACCTGGAAGTCATAGGTCTCGTAGCCCGCGTACGGCTCGGACTTGCGCAGGTCATAAGGAACACCGGCCGAGCGGAGGATCGGCCCCGTGACTCCAAGCGCCATGCACGACGCGAGATCGAGGACGGCGACGCCCTTGAGGCGGCCCTTGAAGATCGGGTTTTCGAGCTGGAGGTACGCGAGCTCGTCGAGCCTGGCCTTGACCTTGGGGATCATCCCGCGAATCATCTCGACCGAATCGTCGGGCGCATCGGAAGCGACGCCGCCAGGACGGATGTACGCGTTATTAGTGCGCAGGCCCGTGATGTGTTCGATGACCTTGAAGGTCTCCTCGCGGCCGATGAAGCCCGTGGTCATCACGGTGGTGGCGCCCATCTCGTTGCCACCCGTGCCGATCGCGACCAGGTGCGAGCCGATGCGCGTGAGCTCCATCATGAGCACGCGCAGCACGTTGGCGCGGTCGGGGATGTCGCCCTCGATGCCCAGAAGCTTCTCGATACCCATGCAGTACACGGCCTCGTTGAACATCGACGCGACGTAGTCCATGCGCGTACAGAACGTGACGCCCTGCGTCCACGTCCTGAACTCCATGTTCTTCTCGATGCCGGTGTGCAAATAGCCGATGCCCGCGCGAAGTTCGGTGACGTTTTCGCCCTCGACCTCGAGCATGATGCGCAGCACGCCGTGCGTGGACGGGTGCTGAGGGCCCATATTGAAAACGAGGCGCTGGCCGCCGAGGCGAGCGGCCTCTTCAGCCACGTCGGACCAGTCTCCGCCGTACACGGTGAATTCGGGTGCGGTGCCGTCGTCGTCGCCAAGGCCAGACGTGGCGTGGGGAGCGGTGTTGTCCGTTGTCATCGTCGCCTCCTACCTGTACTGCCTGCGCTGGTCGGGGCTGGGAATCTCTGCGCCCTTGTACTCGATCGGGATGCCGCCCAGCGGGTAGTCCTTGCGCTGCGGGTGGCCCACCCAGTCGTCAGGCATTTCGATGCGCGCCAGGCCGGGGTGGCCGTCAAAGATGATGCCGAAGAAGTCCCACGTCTCGCGCTCATGCCAGTTGTTGGCGGGGTAGACGTCGGTCACCGAAGGGATGTGCGGGTCGGCGTCGCTCACGGAGACCTCGACGCGCAGCCTGCGGTTGTGCGTGATCGACTGGATCGGGTACACCGCATGTAGCTCGCGACCGGCATCGGCCGGGTAGTGGACCCCGCTCACGCCGAGGCAGAACTCGAAGCGCAGGTCCTGGTCGTCGCGCAGATGCTGGCACACCTCGACGAGGTGCTCGCGCGCGATGTGCAGCGTGAGTTCGTCGCGGTCGACGACGACAACCTGGATCGCCGCGTCGGCCTTGTCACCGAGGAGTTCCTCGAGGATGTCGACCACCTGGTCGAACCAGCTGCCGTAGGGGCGCTGGGCCGCCTCGGGGGCGTAGACGAATCGGGTCAGGCCGTCGTAGCCGGAGACGTCACCTTGCGCACCGAACTGGCCCTTGCGCACGTTGATGAGGGTGCGCCCCTCGGGGAGTACTGCCGAGATGTCTGAACTTGTGGTCGCCATGTCCTTCGCGTCGCTCACCGGAGCAGACCCTTCATGTCGGAGGTGGGGGTTGCCGCGAGTGCCGCGGCCTCCGCGGCCGCCGCAATCTCCTTGCGGTGGCGAAGCATCGGCTTCTCCTTGGCCAGTTCCTGGACCTTGAGCAGCGCGTTGATGAGCATCTCGGGGCGAGGGGGGCAACCGGGAAGGTAGATGTCAACGGGGACCACGTGGTCGACGCCCTGGACGATCGCGTAGTTGTTGAACATCCCGCCAGACGAGGCGCAGACGCCCATCGCGAGCACCCACTTGGGCTCTGCCATCTGGTCGTAGACCTGGCGCAGGATGGGGGCCATCTTCTGCGAGACACGCCCTGCAACGATCATGATGTCGGCCTGACGCGGCGAACCGCGGAAGACCTCCATGCCGAAGCGCGCGATGTCGAAACGGGGCGTGCCCGTTCCCATCATCTCGATCGCGCAGCACGCGAGGCCAAACGTCGCGGGCCACATCGAACCCGCGCGGGCCCAGCCCGCGAAGTCCTCGAGTTGGCCAATGATGAACGGTGGCGTGGGGGAAGAATCAGTCATGTCAGCGTCACTCCCAATCGAATCCGCCGCGGCGCCATTCGTAGATGAACGGAATGGTGATGAGGGCAAGGAACGTCATGGCCGCGATGAAGCCAAACAGCGCGAGCGTCCCGTAGGCGACGGCCCACGGGTACAGGAACACCACCTCGATATCGAAGATGATGAACGTCATGGCGACGAGGTAGTACTTGATGGGGATACGGCCGCCGCCTGCTGCGCCGGGGGTGGGCATGAGGCCCGACTCGTAGCGGTCAAGCTTGGCTGAGTTGTATCGCTTGGGGCCTAAGAAGGCACTCGCCACGAGGCCCGCGATGGCGAGCAGGCCAGCGATGGTGACCATCACGATGATTGGCACATAGGGGTTCATAGCCGTGTCCTTCCCATCGCTTAAGCCGCCGGCGCGACTTTGGTCATTGCGGAGAGCAGTTTGTCCGACCAATTGCCGCCTCGCGGCTCATAGACATCTGCCAGCAGTCTAGAGACAAATTCCATGACGAGGGGACGTGGCAAACCGTACCGCGTGCACAGTTTCATCACCGTCGGGCGCTCGATCAGGGCGGCAAAGACCCGGCCCAGGGAGTAGTACCCACCCAAGTCGTCCTTCATCATCCGTGCATACGACGCAAGTGCCTGCTCCTGCGAGGCAGCGTCGGTCGCTTCGCGCCACGCGACCGCGGCCTCGGTGGCCCTGCGTGCCGCCTGCATCGCATACGCGATGCCCTCGCCGTTGAACGGGTTGACCATGCCGCCGCTGTCACCCACGAGCATCATGCCTGGCACATGGTGCGGTTGACGGTTGAACGCCATCGGGATGGCCGCACCCTTGATCTCCCCCACCTGGGCGCCAAAGTTCCAGTCCTTGGCGGAGTGGTCAAGCCAGTCCTTGAGCAGCGCCTTGTGGTCGAGCTTCGAAGGCGTTCCCTTGGCGCTCAGCGTTCCCAGGCCGACGTTCGCGGTGCCGTCCCCGAGTGGGAAGACCCAGCCGTAGCCCGGCAGCAGCTTCGAGTTGCCGCGCTCGCCGTCCCAGATCTCGAGGTGACCCTCCATCCACTCCTCGGCGTGGCGGTCCGTCTCCAGGTAGGTGCGGACGGCAACACCCATGGGGCGGTTCTTTTTGCGCTCGATGCCAAGCCCGAGCGCGATGCGCGCGCTCACTCCGTCGGCCGCGATCACGAGAGGCGCGCGGTATTCGACGGCGTCGCCGATCTTGCGGCCCTTCTCGTCCGTTTGGCGCGCGGTGACGCCGACGACCCTGCCGCCACCGCCAAAGCCGTCCTTGCTCTCGTCGCGAATGGCCGCGTCGACGTGCCATCCCTCGCGCACATCGGCGCCGCCCGCGCGGGCGTGGTTGGCGAGGCGGTGGTCAAATTGCGCGCGGGGCAGGCTCAGGCCGTAGTTGGGGAAGGACTCGAGGTCATGCCACGGGAACTCGAGGCGGTGGCCGCCTCCCACCATGCGCAGGCCCTGGCTGCGAATCCAGCCCTCTTCACGAGGAGTCTCGAGGCCGATGAGCTGAAGCTCCTTGACGGCGCGCGGGGTGAGACCATCGCCGCACACCTTCTCGCGCGGGTAATGCGCCTTCTCGAGCGCGATCACGTCGAAGCCCTCGGTGGCGAGATAGCGGGCGGCGGCGGCCCCGCCGGGGCCTGCTCCAACGACGATGACGTCGGCTTCGGTTTTCACGCCCTCCACCCTAATTGGCTTGGGACCGTGGTCCTACCGAAGGGTCGAGCGATCCTCGTGGCGGCACACTCCAGGCGAGCCATCGAGGCCTACCGGTAGGTGATCCCTCGCTCTGCCCACTCGCGAGCACGGCGTTGCGTCCTGATAGCGCCGAGGGTATCCATGACCAGCGATACCGCGCTCCATATGACCCATCCGCCGACAAGGACAATCATCACCAGGGGGTACCTCAGCCGATGCTGGCCAAGAATGGGTTCGTCATCGTCATAGAGGGCGAGGAGCAACATGTACCCCCCATACGCAACCAGCAGCGAGGCGAGCAGCGTGACGACCCGCTTCAGGACGACGTCGACAACTGGGTTTCGCACCCAGCGTTCTTGATACCAGCGCACTTCAGTCCCCCGTCGTCCCTGCTGTGATGCTGCAACGATAGCAATTGTCAGGATCCGACGGCCGAGATCACGAGCACGTACTCGCCTCGCCTACGCTGTTCGGGTGAGCATCGACGCGACGGCCCCCGGTCCCCTGACGGTCCGCACGGTCGAAGTGCCCGATCCAGGCGACCTGATCGCCGCCCTGCCCGAACAGGGCCTCTCATGGGTGCGGCGCGGCGACGGCATGGTCGCGTGGGGCGAGGTGGCCCGATTCGCCTCGAGCGGCCCCACGCGAATGGATGAGGCCCTCATGTGGTGGCGCCGCACCACCCGGCACGCGGACGTCCGCGACGAGGTCAAGGCGCGCGGCACCGGCCTGATCGCCTTCGGTTCCTTTTCCTTTGCCGATGCCTCCCCCGCCGGAGGAGTGCTGATCGTCCCGCGGTACGTGCTTGGCCGCGTCGATGGTCGCAGCTTCTTCACCGTCGTGGGCGATGATCCCACGGCACACACCACCCTTGCCGAGGCCCTGGCGGGGGCCTCCCCCGTCACGCCGGTTCCCTCCGTCGTGGTCGACGCGGGGGACGAGCCGGCGTGGAGCGCTGCGGTCTCCGCGGCGGTCGAGCGCATCGGCGCAGGCGAGGTCTCAAAGGTGGTCTTGGCGCGCGCGGTCGACGCCCGCGCCGAACGCCCCATCGACGTGCGTGCGGTGCTCACCAACCTCGCCGCCGATTACGACATGTGCTGGACGTTCCACGTCGACGGCATGATCGGCGCGACACCGGAACTGCTTGCCAGGGTCGACCACGGCCTGGTGACGTCGCGCGTACTCGCGGGGACCATCCGGATGACGGGCGACGAGATGGGCGACCTCGCGCGCGCCGCCAAGCTAGCCAGGTCCTCGAAGGACCGTGAGGAACACTCATACGCGGTGCATTCGGTGAGCCAGGTGCTCGCGGAGCACTGTGCGTCGGTCAACGTGCCTGACGAGCCGAGCGTGTTGCACCTCCCCAACGTGATGCACCTTGCCACGGACATCACGGGGGCCCTGTCGAGCCACGTGGGAGTGCTGGAGCTCGTGGCGGAACTGCATCCCTCCGCGGCCGTATGCGGCACACCAACCTTCGCCGCGGCCCGAGTCATCGACGAGCTCGAGGGGCTAGACCGCGCGCGCTATGCCGGGCCGGTCGGATGGGTGGACGCGACGGGCGAGGGCGAATGGTGCATCGCGCTGCGCTCCGCGGAGATCGACCGTGATGACCCGTCCCACCTGCGACTCTTCGCTGGCTGCGGCATCGTTGCGGCCTCCGACCCCGCCTCGGAATGGGCGGAATCGGAGGCAAAACTCGAACCCATGCGGGCCGCTCTAGCGTGAGCCGCGCGCTAGGCCACCACGCGCTCCATCAACGAGACGCACCCCAGCATCGGCGACCGAACCGAGCGTGACCGTGAGCGTCTGGGCCGAGCCATCGCGATCAACCGTGAGCTTCACGGAGTCGCCGGGAGCGTCGTCGCGCAACATCCCGCGCACCTGCCACCAGTCCGTCACCGCGGTGCCATCGATTGCGGTGACGACGTCGCCTGCCACGAGTCCAGCGACGTCGGCGGGACCATCCGCCGCGACGGTGCGCACCAACACACCATCCTTGCCCTCGACGTGCACCAGACGAGCACCCACCCACGCCACGTCCTCGGCGGCGGGCTTTGCGGGCCGGTCCGCGGCGGCGCCCACGGTCACGACCACCGACTCCTCGGCGCCGTCGTGGGTGAATACCACGGCGAGCTCGTCGCCGGCCGCGGCGCTCGAAAGAGCCTCACGCAACGAGCCCTTCTGATCGATCGCGATTCCGTCGATCGTGAGCACGATGTCGCCCTCCTCGATGCCCGCCGCATCCGCGGGGCCGCCGTCGACGACGCGCACCACGGTGGCGCCTTCCTTGGTGGGCACGAGGCGAGCCCCCACGTAGGGTCCGTCGCCACGCGGGCCGACGCGGGGGGTGGCCGACGCAGGTGCGTCACCGTCGGTCGTGGCGGCCGTCGCGGCGGGGGCCACGGCAAAGATGAGGGCGCCTGACGCAAGTGCGCCGGTGCCGAGAGCGAGTCCGCGAGTCATGCGGGAGTGATTCATGGGGTCCTCCTGTGGTTGATCGGATACCCCGATTCCACCCCGTGGACCTTGGCGTCACCTCTGTGCCGCCTGGCAATTGCCTGAGACCGGTACTAGACCAGAGCCTCGACCACTTCGATCCCCGTGAATGGCTCGGCAAGGATCGCCGCGAGTTCCTCGGTGGAACTCACGCGCACGTGGCGCGCGCCATACGCCTTCGCGAGCGCCGACAGGTCGACGCCGTGCGGGGTCGTGAACACGCGTCGCACCACCTCGGCGGGAGCCTTCGCGTGTTCAAGATTGTTGAAGATGGTGCCGCCGCCGTCGTTGACCACCACAAACCGAACGTCGGGCGTCCGTTCCTCGGGGCCGATCAGCAGACCTCCCGCGTCGTGGAGGAAGGTCACGTCACCCAGAAGCACGCTCACTGGCCGGCCGAGCGCGAGCGCGAGGCCCATGGCCGTCGAGGTGGTGCCGTCGATGCCAGCGAGGCCCCTGTTGGCGAGCAGCGTGGGAGCCTCGCCTACGGGCCAGGCGGGGGCCACTGCGTCGACCATCCGAATGGGGTTCGAGGAGCCCAACAGCGCGACGTCCTTGGTGCCGAGCGCGGCGACGAAAAGGCTCGCCACGGCGCGACCGTTCCAGGCTTCCTCGGGCCGGGGGGCCGCCGCGCACGCCTCCTTCCATGCGTTGAGCCATTCGTTGTCAATGGTTCCGGGAGCAAACCACTCGTCGGGAACGAGAGGCAGGACGCGTTCCGCGCGCCGAGGTGCCTCACGCCACCGCGCGCCATGCGCCGCGACGAATAGCTGGGGTGCGCCGTCGATGAGGCGTTGAATGGGCCGCGACAGCGTGGGCCTGCCAATCACCACGACCTGGCGAATCTGCGCGGCGAGTTCCTGACCGTCGTGGCTGCCCAACATGGCGACGTAGCACGGCAGCGCGTTGTCCCCAGAGCGCGCGCCGGACGTCGGCTCCGCGAGCAAAGGCCAGCCATGCGCCTCGGCAACCCTGCGCGCCGCGTCTCCCGCGCCGTCTCCCGCAATCACGATGCCCCTGGGAACATTGGGAAGTTTGCGCGGCACGATCGAGATGGCGCGGATGCGCGAACGCGTGCGGTCGAGCAGCGTCGCCTTCTCGGAATCGATCCGCGGCCAGTGGCCGGCATCGGGGCCGAGCGGGTCCCTGAATTCGACATTGAGGTGCACGGGCCCCGGCGCGGACGCCACGTCCTCGCGGTCGGGAACGCCGAGCGCCCAGTGAACCGCCCGCGCAGCGAAGAGCGTCGCCCTGCCCTGCCGCTCGTTCTTGTCAGGCGCGGCCGCACCGTGTTCCCAGCGCACAAATTGGCCGAAGATACCCTCTTGGTCGGTGGTCTGATTCGCGCCGATGCCCTTGAGCTCCGTGGGCCTGTCCGCCGTGATGATCACGAGCGGAACGCCCGCGTGGTGGGCCTCCATCACTGCGGGCAATAGGTTGCCGACGGCGGTTCCCGACGTGGTGACCACCGCGACGGGCC
>Ga0209100_1000257_pt1 | contig 54559 bp, 45 predicted proteins | sample lystaG_FD_185480 | JGI IMG/M metagenome (GOLD analysis project Ga0209100, IMG submission 185480) | Glacier valley bacterial and archeal communities from Borup Fiord, Nunavut, Canada, to study Microbial Dark Matter (Phase II) -... | ecosystem: Environmental > Aquatic > Freshwater > Ice > Glacier ... | reverse complement strand
AGAACTCCTTTTACTGTATATGATTCTGATCTCTTTTATTTTGCAATTGTTAAAATTGATAAAAATAACGGCGGTTTCTATGCAAAGCTTCATCATCTGATTTCCGATGCATGGACAATGGGCATTCTCGGTAATGAAATCGTCGCATATTACTCGGCTGTAAAAAATGGACAGCCGCTGATTGATGAGATGAAACCTTCCTTTATCGAACATCTGGCTAATGAAAAAAGGTATGAATTATCCGACCGGTTTATTCGCGACAGGGAGTATTGGAACAAAAAGTTTGATGTATATCCGGAACCGGCAATTCTCAAGTCGCAGGCCCTCAACTGCACGAATACAAGCGCCCACAGAAAGACTTTTGTCACACCGCAGAAATTATCCGATAAGATCCGGAATTACTGCCAGGGGAATAATGCCTCTGTCTTTACGTTATTTTTATCGGCTCTGTCCATATATATTAACCGTGTTACAGGAAATGAAGATATCATTCTCGGAACAACGATTCTCAACCGGGTTAACTCAAGGGAAAAAGATACCACAGGCATGTTTGTCAGTGTTGCTGCGCCGATAAGGATTCAGATGCAGGACAGGCTGAATTTCTCTGAATTCACCAAAATAATGCTTTCTGAAAGTATATCCATCCTCAAACACCAGAAATATCCATATAATTATCTGATCAGGGATCTAAAAAAGAAACATCAATTATCCAACAGGCTTTTTGATATTGTACTTAATTATCAGAATTCGAAATTGAAAACGAAAGAGTCGGCCGAGGAATATTTGAGCAGATGGCATTTTTCAGGCCATCAAGTCGAGTCGCTTGTTATCCATGTCAACGACAGGGATGACGGCGGCAACTATATTATAAATTATGATTTCCTGAAGGAAGTGTATCACGTCAAGGAAATTGAGTTTTTGCACCAGCATGTTCTAAGCCTGCTGTGGCACGCTCTTGATAATCCTCTAAGACCCATTGCGCGTCTTGAAATGCTTTCCGAGAAGGAAACGAATCAAATTCTGCATGAATTCAATAACACGGCTGCGGATTTCCCCCGCGATAAGACTCTTCAGGATTTTCTATATGCACAGGCAGCGAAAACGCCTGAAAATAATGCTGTAATTTTTGAAGACCGCCGCATGAGTTATAGAGAAATTAATGAAAAATCCAACCAGCTTGCCAGGGTTCTCAGGGAAAAGGGAGTGAAAGCCGATACGGTAGTCGGCATATCCGTATTTCGATCATTTGAAATGATCATCGGAATCATGGGAATCCTTAAGGCGGGCGGCGCATATCTTCCAATGGATCCTGAATATCCCAGGGAGCGCATCCTTTACATGATTAAGGACAGCGGCGCACAAATCCTTTTGACGCAGGCGGCTATTGCGGACAGGTTCACACTCGATACAGACGTCGTTACTTTAGACGAAGCAAGCATTTATACCGGAGACAGTTCGGATCTTGAAAATATCAGCGGTCCCCATAATCTTGCTTATATCATCTATACATCCGGTTCTACAGGAAAACCTAAAGGTGTCATGATAGAACATGCAAGTATAGTTAACAGAATTAACTGGATGCAAAAAGCGTATCCGATACATGCAGAAAGTACAATCCTGCAGAAGACACCATTTACTTTTGATGTATCTGTCTGGGAATTATTCTGGTGGACTTTTACGGGAGCCCAGGTATGCATGCTTGAACCGGGCGGAGAAAAAGACCCCGGAATTATTCTTCAGGCAGTTTTGGAGAATTCAATAACCACAATGCATTTTGTTCCTTCCATGCTGGCAGCTTTTTTGGACTATGTTGACCGGAATACATTGAACAGTAAATTGATATCTCTTAAGCAGGTGTTTGCAAGCGGCGAAGCGCTGACGAAAAGTCAAACGGACGCATTTCACAGAATTCTTTTTGCCGCGAACGGGACTGAACTCTATAATTTATACGGCCCGACGGAAGCAGCCGTTGATGTATCCTACTTTAATTGTTCGCCCGAAGTGAAATTGAAAACGGTACCGATAGGTAAGCCTATTGATAATATCCATCTGTATGTTTTGGATAGAAACAAGATACTTCTTCCTGTCGGTATACCGGGAGAACTATATATAGGAGGAATCGGCGTCAGCAGAGGTTATATCAACAATCCCGATCTGACAGCGGAAAAATTTGTAGAAGATCCTTATAATCCGGGAGAAATATTATACAAAACCGGGGACGTTGCCCGCTGGTTTCCAAAGGGGGATATTGAATATCTGGGAAGAATGGATTTTCAAATAAAGATTCGTGGATTCCGTATTGAACTCGGAGAAATAGAAAACAAACTTCTTGCACATTCACATGTAAAAAATGCTGTTGTTGTCGGAAGAATGAATAAGAACAACAGCTATCTTTGCGCCTATTATGTTGCTGACAAAGAGATAAAAACGGCAGACTTCAAACATAATCTGTCTAAAGCGCTTCCTGAATATATGATCCCTTCTTATTTTGTTTTTATGCCTTCATTTCCTTTGTCTGCGAACGGGAAAATTGACCGCAAGTTACTTCCCATACCGGAACTCACCGGAAAAACAGATATCGAATATGCCGCCCCCTCTTCGCCGACGCAAAAGGCACTGGCTCTGATTTGGTCGGAAATGCTGGAAATCGAACAAGTAGGTTTGGATGAGGATTTTTTTGACATAGGAGGCGACTCTCTGCGAGCTATCTCGCTTTCAGGTGAAATTCAGAAAAAATTCTGTGTGGAACTAAAAATTAAAGATATTTTCTCAAATCGAACGATCAGAAAAATGAGCGCTAAAATTGACGAGTCCTCACCCATTCAATATTTGCCCATTCCTGTCGTTGAAAAGAGTGAGTATTATTCGGTCTCCTCCGCCCAAAAAAGACTTTACATCCTTCACCGGCTTGACGGGGAAGTTACAAATTACAATTTGCCTGGGGTGCTGGTGATTGAAGGTCAGCTTGATTCGGCCAAGCTGGTGCGGGTCATGAACAAAATCATTCAAAGACATGAGTCTCTTCGAACCTCGTTCGAATTGATTGACGGCTCTCCTATGCAAAAAATAAAAGAAACTATTGATTTTGACATACCTGTGATTGAATCCGATGATGAAGACATTGACTGCCTGATCCGTTCATTTGTCCGTCCATTTGACCTTGCTGCTGCGCCGCTCCTCCGGGCACAGCTGATTACGGTAAATCCCGGCAGACATCTGCTTTTATTTGATATGGATCACATCATCTCGGATGGACAATCAATAAATATTCTTATTCGAGAATTTTCTGATTTATATGCAGGCAGAGACATGCCGGATATCAGGACACAATATAAGGATTACTCTTCCTGGCAAAACCTGCGTATTTCGTCCGGGGAACTTCTTGCCCAGGAGCAGGTTTGGCTCAACAGATTTTCCAGTGAATTGCCTGTCTTAAACATGCCGACGGACTTTCCGCGTCCTGTCCGAAAAGACTATGCAGGCGATAAAGTAGCTATCGTTTTTGATGAAAATATCACATCAGCACTTAGTACCCTTGCATCCCGGACACAGTCAACAAAATTTATGATCCTTCTTGCGGCATTTAATATCCTTTTGTCGAGATACTCAGGACAAGAGGATATCGTTGTTGGGATGCCGATAGCCGGCAGGCAGCATCCCGATGTCAATGATCTGATAGGTGTTTTTGTAAACACATTGGCCATACGCAATTTTCCTCAATGGGAAATGACTTTTTCGGGATTTTTACAGGAGGTAAAGACCAATTTACTTGAGGCATATGAAAATCAGGATTATCCGATCGAGCGGCTCGTTGAAAAAGTGTGTTCCAAAAGAGACGCAGGAAGAAATCCGATTTTCGATGTGGCCTTTATTTACCAGAACATGGATATTTCAAACATTCAGGCTGACAATCTTACATTTTCCGCCTATGAATTCAACACACGGACAGCTAAGTTTGATATATCTTTAGAGGCCTGTGAAAAAGATGAAACAATCCTGATAAATGCTGAATACAGTACAGGGCTTTTTTTCAAATCAACGATAGAACGGATGCTTTCGCATTTTTCAAATATCGTTACCGAGATTATTGCCAATCAGGACATAATAATTTCCGATATTCAGATGCTGTCAGAAAGCGAAAAGAATCAATTAGTATATGATTTTAATGATTCAACTGCAAAATATCCTGATAAAAAGACAATAAATCAGATTTTTGAGGAGACTGCATCCATATATCCCGGGAATACCGCTCTTACTTTTGACGGAAAGAGCATGTCATATGGGGAGTTAAATGAAAAAGCCAATATTTTGGCAGACATTATTCGTAAAAAGGGAATAGTACCTGATGATATAGTTGCAGTATCTGTCGATCCATCGATGGAAATGATCATTGGCATTATTGGGATACTCAAAGCGGGCGCCGCATATTTACCAATGGATCCCGATTTCCCGGATGATAGAATACGCTTCATGATGGACGACAGTAAAGCAAAGATACTGCTGACGCAAAAGACATATGAAGACAGATTCAAGTCCTGTGCGGATTCAATTATTCTTGATGAACCGGAGCTGTATTTGGGTGATTCATCAAATCCTGTTCAAGATCATGGCCCGTCAAATCTTGCCTATATAATTTACACATCCGGCTCGACAGGAAAACCCAAGGGGGTAATGATTGAGCACAGAAATGTAGTACGGCTTTTGTTTAACGACAAGTTTCAATTTGATTTTTCCCAAAAGGATGTCTGGACCTTATTCCATTCCTTTTGCTTTGATTTTTCTGTATGGGAAATGTATGGCGCGCTGCTCTACGGAGGAAAGTTAGTAATTGTCAAAAAACAGACGGCAAAGGACACAAGACAGTTTCTGGAAGTACTTAAGAAGGAGAAAGTATCTGTTTTAAACCAGACGCCCGCGGCCTTCAATAATCTGATTGTGGAGGAGATTCCGGCAGAGGATCATTCACTGGTTCTCCGGTATGTTGTTTTCGGCGGTGATGCACTCAAGCCAGATCAGCTTAAGACCTTCCACGAAAAATATCCGGAAACCAGACTGATTAATATGTATGGAATTACGGAAACAACCGTTCATGTGACATATAAAGAAATTAAGGAAGAGCAGATCAATCAAAATATCAGCAATATTGGACGAGCCATTCCAACCCTTCAGACTTTTATTGTCGATAAGATGATGAATCTTGTTCCGATCGGTGTATTTGGTGAGCTATGCGTCAGCGGAGCCGGTCTTGGCCGGGGATATCTGAACAACCCGGAATTAACCATGCAGAAATTCTGTTTAAACCCTTTCTCAGGAGACGGGAAAATGTATCGTTCCGGGGATTTAGCCAAAGTATCATCTGACGGTGACATAGAATACTTAGGGCGAATCGATAACCAGCTGAAAATACGTGGTTACAGAATTGAGCTGGGGGAGATTGAATCAGAGCTGCTGAAGCACCCGCGTATGAAGGAAGTGCTTGTCCTTGCCAGGAAAAATCAGTATGAAGAAAATCATTTGTATGCATACTTTGTAAGTGATGCGATACTGACTTACGACGAATTGAAAACCTTACTGGGCCACTCCTTACCGGGGTATATGATTCCCTCCTTTTTTATTCAGCTTGATAAAATGCCGCTAAATAGAAACGGTAAGATCGACCGGACTGTTTTGCCGGGCAGTGAGGAGGCGATTAAGCCGGAGAATACTTATTTTGCACCGGAATCCGTAACGCAGATAATGCTTTGGACGCTTTGGACAGAAGTGCTTAATCTCGATAAAATCGGCATTGATGAAGATTTTTTTAGTATCGGAGGAGAATCCCTAAGTGCAATCAAATTAATCTCAAAAATACCGGCTGATTATACCGATATTACCCTTGTTGACCTGTATAACAATCCAACCATCCGGCAGCTGGCTCTAAAGATTGAAGAGAGCGCCAGCGAAGCGGCTGATTCTATTCTTGTTAGGCTGACCTCTAAGTCACATAATAGTAAAACTCCGATAATCTGTTTTCCGTATGGCGGCGGGAATGTCATTTCTTATCGGAATTTATCTGACTCAATTTCAAAAATTATTCCTGAATTTGAGCTTCATGCTGTGAATCTCCCAGGGCACGATATGGGTGAGGACGAAGTATTTCTGTCCGTTCGGGAAGCATCTCAGAAAGTGCTTGAAGAGATCATAAGGATGGACGTAACTGAAATCGTTCTTTACGGTCATTGCGTGGGAAGTGCCGCTCTCATTGAGACAGCCAGACTACTGGAAAAAGAAAAAATACATATAAAGGCTATCTTTATCGGTGCAACATTTCCACCGCAGTTTGTTGGGCTGTACGGGGGGTTCTTCGATCCCTGGAAACACACATCGGATGAAAAAATAGTAAAGTATTTATGCAGAATTGGATTGCCATACAAATCTTTTGATCTTACCAGTATGGGATTCATTATCAAGGCATTCAGACATGATGTAAAAGCTTTCTATGAATATTTACAAAAATTTGCGAGGGAAAAATATCCGAGGCTGGCGACACCGATTCATTTTATAGTGGGAGATAATGACAGCGTTACCCAAAAATACGAAAAAAAGTACAGAAAGTGGCTATCCTATACAAACAGTGTCGACCTGCATGTCATTTCGGGTGCCGAGCACTATTTTATTAATTCACATTCACAGGAACTTGCCGAAATCATGAAAGTGCAGTTACTGGACACACCAACAACATGTTGAAATATCCATGTTCTACTGGTCGGAATTGAGGGGGGCATATGGTTATAAATATCACAGCGTTCGTTCTGCTTCACCTGACTACCATTCTTGTTTTTGTATTACTTCTGATTATCTCAAGAATGAAAAAAAAGCAGGAAATACATTTTATTTCGATAGGCCTGATTTTATCCATTTTCACCTGGTGTCTGTTCATGCTGCTCGAGGTATACGCTTTTCAATATTTTGACTATAAAGGGATGTGTTTTACGAATACCTATTTTTCAGCGGTTGGATTTGTCTCTGTTTATATCTTTCTTCTGGGGCTTTCCTTTTCAGCTGGCACCAGTATAAATCGGAAATACTATCTTTTGTTCTTGTTCCCGATATTAAATGTTGCAGCCATATGGACAAATGATTTACACCACCTCTTTTTTGTAAAATACTCGCTTATGAACAATGAAATTATCCGGGGACCTCTTATTAACTTTCAGGCAGCTATTGCCTATCCGCTCATCCTGACCGGTATTTTTTTGCTGCTCTATTTTTCAATAAAGAACGCGGGATTCTTTTCCAAACAATCTTTACTGATTGCATTTGCGACTATTATACCTGTTTTTGTGGATGTATCCTTTGTTTTCAAACTATTCTCATTTTCACTCTATTATGAACCTATTTCTTTTTCGATAGCTGTCGGATGTATGATGCTCGCAATCCTAAAATATGATTTTCTCAATATTGTTCCCATAGCGCTGCAGACGATTGTTGACCATATATCAGACAGTTACCTTGTCGTTAATGACAATTTTGAGATAATTGACTTTAACAAAACTTTTGTGTCCAATTTTGGCGAAATTGTAGATACAAAAAGAAAAATGAGCATATGGGTGTGGATTGAACAAATAAAAGCAATATCAGAAGATAACATGGATTATTTTAAGAATTCCTATGATAAATCATCAAAGGAATTTGTATCATCCTATTTCGAAAAACATATTAGAAAAGGTGAGTTTGACAAGGTTTTTGCCATTGAAATTACTCCGGTTATTACAAAGAATTCATTTAAGGGTTCTATCATTTTACTTAGGGACATTACAGAAATCAGAAAATCATTTGAGCTTGTCAAACAGACGCAGGCCCAACTGATAGAAAAGGAACATCTTATTTCCCTTGGCCAACTGATCGGTGGAATTGCACACAACCTCAAAACGCCCATTATGTCGATTTCCGGAGGGATTGAAGGGTTAAAGGATTTGATCACGGAATATGAGGAGTCTATCGTTGACCCAACTGTGGTTGCTGAGGATCATCTTGAGATTGCAAACGAAATGCGAAGCTGGGTTGAAAAGATGAATGAATACTGCTCCTATATGTCTGATATAATTTCAACTGTAAAGGGACAGGCCGTTCAACTGACTTCGACAACCACGGATTGTTTTCAATTGAGTGAATTGTTAAAAAGAATCGATATTCTGATGAATCATGAGCTAAAAAGATTCGGATGTAAACTAAATATAGTGTCGTTGATCGAAAAATCAACTATTATAAGAGGTGAGGTAAACAGTCTCGTTCAAATCATTGATAATCTGATAACCAATAGCATAGAGTCGTACGAAGGCGAAGAAGGAGAAATTGATTTATCAATTTCTCGCGACGGGCCGATGATTCTTATAACGGTGAAAGATTATGGACCCGGAATACCGGATGACGTTAAAAGCAGACTTTTTAAAGAACTTTTGACAACAAAGGCAAAGAAGGGAACCGGTTTGGGCCTCTATATGTCTTACTCTACGATCGTCGGAAAATTCGGCGGGAAAATGTGGCTCGAGTCTGAAATCGGTAAGGGAACAAGTTTCTTTATATCAATTCCAGTTACATAAGCAGCAGCGAGGATATTCACAATGAGAAGAAAAAAGAATACATCTGTTTCACCTTTAAAAATAATGGTTCTGGATGATGAGGTTGGTATCATCGATTCACTGTCTGTGGTACTTAAGAGAAATGGATATAGTGTTATAGGAATTACATCTCCAATGGATGCTATCGAGATGATCCGGAATGAAAATTTTGATTTGTTGATTCTGGATTTTTTGATGCAGCCGATTAATGGGGATAAAGTAGTCGCAAAGATACGGGATTTCAATGCTGAGCTCTATATATTGATGCTTACCGGACACAAGGATATGGCACCGCCGCTCGAGACAATCAGGGCTCTTGATATTCAAGGCTATTGTGAAAAGGGCGATAAATTTGACCAGTTAATTCTGCTGGTTGAATCTGCTATCAAATCAATCATGCAGATGCGCACGATAAAAAAATTCCAGGAAGGACTCAACAAAATTCTCGAAGCTGTTCCCAAAATATATCAGCTGCAGCCAATCGGGAGTATCCTCGAAGGGATTTTAATAGAATTGATGTTCTTTGTGGACAGTCAGAATGCTTTCATCCTCGTGGACAGCACGGAAGAGATGAATAATAGACATAACAGCATTTTCAGGGGAATTGGACAGTACAACAAGGATATTGAAGAATTCATGTCACTTCTTGATCCGGAGTTGATGGAAAGAATTGGATATGCAAGAACAAACAGAAAGATTGAGAGAGTAGAATCCGGCGTCATTCTGCCGTTGATAAATGAATACAGACAATCACTGGGAATTATATATATTGAAAGCAGGAATTTTGAAAACGAAATTAAACTTTTGGAGATATACGCAAATCAAGCCGCATCTGCACTGAATAACGCATTTCTTCATTCACTTGTAAATACAAAGAATGAGGAACTTAATAAGACATATGCCGACTTGAAAAGGACTTATATAGACACAATCGAAGCATTACGCCTTACGGTTGATGCCAGAGATGAGTACACATGCGGTCACTCAGACAGAGTTGCATATTTCTCCAGAAAAGTCGGCGAGGGTTTCGGGCTTCCGGCGGAGGAACTGGATTTGCTGTCGACAGCCGGTGTGTTCCATGATATCGGCAAAATTGGTACAGCTGATGATATATTAAAGAAGTTCGATGAACTTACAACAGCCGAATATGATGTCATTAAGCAGCACCCGCTTAAGGGAGCGCACATTTTGTCTGCTTTATCCATGTTTCAGGATGTCGTGCCGCTGGTTAAATACCATCATGAATGGATTGACGGATCCGGATATCCTGAAGGGTTAAAGGGTGATGAGATTCCGTTTCTGGCAAAGATAATCACTGTTGCCGATGCATTTGACGCCATGACGTCCAATCGGCGGTACAGATTAAAGCTTGACATGAAGCGCGCAAAAACACAGTTGACTGAAGGTGCCGGGACACAATTTGACCCGGCTGTTGTAGAAATGTTTATCAAAGTGATTATCAGTAATGAGGCCGATGTCATGAGAGAGATCGAGGCTACCTATATAAGGCACCCCAAGACATCTGCGGCACTTCACGCCATGCCTTCTGACAACCAGATTAATCCCGTTCTCTAAATCCGGGAGGTAGATATGGTATCCATCGATGAGTTTGAGAAGATCTTAAGCGAGATAGCAGACGAGCTCCCGCCGGAGTTGTTCGTTAACTTAAACGGAGGAATTCGACTCATTCCGGAGGTCAGAATGCACCCGGCAGCAGTCAGTAATGATTTGTATATTCTGGGTGAGTATCACTATGATTCAATCATGGGCCGGGATATTTCGATCTATTACGGTTCTTTTGCAAAAACGTACTCTTATTTGAGTTCAGATGATCTGCGGGAAAAAATTGCACACACAGTAAAACACGAGTTCCGCCACCATCTTGAGTCGCAGGGAGGGCAGAGGGATCTGGAAATTATTGATTCACATCAAATACAGGCATATAAGAACCAGAGCGCGACGCGTGTGACGCGAAGCAGTAATGGAAATAACAGTCACAAGGAGAGCTCATGATGGCAAGAGAACAAACAGCCGTAGACACATTCAGCGAGGGATTTAACTGTGCTCAGTCTGTATTCAGCGTTTTTACCGGAGAAAGCGGGATAAGCCGTGAGACGGCGCTTCTTATATCTTCCTACTTTGGAGGCGGTATGCGCTGCGGAGAAGTGTGCGGGGCGGTTACAGGCGCGCTAATGGCTCTCGGACTTCATAAAGGCTTTGATTCCGTTGTGAATCCGGCGGACAAGGCAGCCGCCAATACGATGGGTCTGGCTTTTGAAGCAAAATTCAGGGCTAAAAATGGTTCCATCATTTGCCGGGAACTTCTCGGCTATGATCTTTCGGTGCCGGAAGACTTAAAAAAGATTAATGAGCTTGGCCTGTTTAAAAGTGTGTGCCCTCTTATGGTGTCCGATGCTGTCGTTATTGCCGAGGAAATGCTGGCAGAAATCAAATAATCCGACAACGGTATGTCTCGCTTTATCGCTGTTTAGATTAGAAATGAGATATCTAAATATCAGTCAGGAGCCAATAAATGAAAGATCCGGATTTGTGCATATCGACCTCGGCTCTTATTGTCGCAGCGGGTTTGTCCTCTCGCATGAAAAGATTCAAACCGCTTTTGCCTTTAGGTGAAAAAACGATCATTGAGCGTGTCGTCCGGACTTTAAAGGATGCGGGAATAGAAAATATTGTACTGGTAACCGGTTATCACGCCGACGAGATTGAGCACCTGCTTGCAGACCAAAATATAACCTTTATCAGAAACGGGCAGTATGCCGACACACAGATGTTTGAGTCGGTTAAGCTTGGCATGCATGCGCTTGCCGGTAAGTGCGGGCGGTTCTTTTTCCTGCCTGGAGATATTCCCCTTTTCAGACCCCATACGTTAACCGTCCTATTGGATGTCATGGAAAATTCGAAAGCCGATGTGGCATCTCCCGTATACTCCGGGAAACGAGGTCACCCGGCCTTGGTTTCACAGGAAATGATTCAAAAAATACTTGACTACAGCGGCGGGGCGGGATTAAAAGGTGCTCTTGCGAGTCTGCCGTGTACAAAAGTTGATGTCAGCGTTCCGGATCCCGGCATTCTGATGGATGCAGACACGCCGGAGGATTACTTGAATCTTCTGCACTATCAGTCCGTTATGGAATACCCGACACCGGAAGTATGCATGGAAATCTTTGATTGGTTTGATGTCGAGGATAGAATTATCGGGCATGGCCGGGCGGTGGCAAAAACCGCGCTTGAACTGACGGATGATCTCGCCCGTGCAGGGTATGTGCTTAACCGGCCGTTGGTTGAAGCGGCCGCCCTCTTACACGATATTGCGAGACGTGAGAAAGACCATGCCCTGTGCGGCAGCATATGGCTTCGGCATATTGGGTATCCTGCTGTTTCCCAAATCGTGAAAGTTCATATGGATATACCGCAGCAGGCAATAAATGAGCTCGATGAACGTGCTATCGTATATCTGGCAGACAAACTGGTCATAGAAGACAAGCGAGTCCCGTTAAGAGAACGCTTTGAGAAGGCACTGATACGATTTGGAAATGATCCGAAGACTTCTTCGGCTATCCTCGAGCGAATGTCCAATGCGCAGAGAATTGCGGATCTCATCAGGGAAAAAATAGCAGAGAGCGGGCAGTCTTGTGAGAAAAAGTAATGATATAATTCCTATAATAAATTGCTGATCTACAATGCTGATCCAGATTGTTGATCAAAAACTGAAAGTTGAAATGGTGAAAAAATGGAAACCTATACGGATATAAATGCAAAGGCATGGGACAAGTGGGTCGATGACGGCATCGAATGGGGGATTCCGATTTCCAATGAGGCCTTCATCAACGCTCGGAAAGGTGAGTGGGGCGTCTATCTGACCCCGACCAAATTCGTTCCGAAAGAATGGTTTTTGCCGTTTGAGGGGGCTTCACTTTTGGGGCTTGCCAGCGGAGGTGGCCAGCAGATGCCGATCTTTTCGGCCCTCGGAGCCAACTGTACCATTTTTGATAATTCAGATAAACAACTCGAAAGTGAGCGGATGGTCGCTGAGCGGGAGAACTATTCAATCAATATTATAAAAGGGGACATGACAAAGCCGTTGCCCTTTGAAGACAACAGCTTTGACATGATCTTTCATCCGGTGTCAAATTGCTATATAGAGGATGTGCAGCACGTATGGAACGAATGTTACCGTATCCTCAAAAAGGGCGGGGTTCTTCTTTCCGGGTTGGATAATGGAATCGGTTTCCTGTTTGACGATTATGACAAACTTATTGTCGAGAATAGACTCCCGTTCAATCCGCTGAAAGATCCAAAGTTATATGATAAATTGATGGCGGAAGATGGGGGTGTGCAGTTCAGTCACTCCCTGGAAGAACAGATAGGCGGCCAACTTAAAGCCGGACTCTGTCTGACCGATCTTATGGATGACTATGACAGGCCGGGCTTTGGCCGGCTGCATGAATTCACACCGACGTATATTTTAACGAGGGCAATCAAATGGTAAATTTAAATACCGGAGGAGATTCATAGCAGCATGCGGCAGAGGCATATCATTCTAAGGATGCTGATAAAAAGGAGAATCCAAAATGGATAGAGGCATTTATATGAATCTGATGAATATTCTGAAATCCGGTGAGAATACGGTTATGATGACGAGGTTTTGCTTAGATCAGGGAAGTCTTAAGGACATGGACAAGAAGCTCATCGCCGGCTTTAATACTATAAAGACATCTGAGGGAGTTGAAGAAAATGCAGGTCCGTCCGGCGATGTTGATCTGGCGGAAAAGGCGCTCGTCCAGGGCCTTCCTGTAACATGTTCAGAAGATGGATCCACTCTTCTGATGGAGCCATTCTACCCGGAAGAGAGGCTGATCGTTTTAGGCGGCGGTCATATTGCCCTGCCGCTTGTTGATTTTGCTGCCAGAATCGGTTTTTCCGTTACGGTTGTGGATGACCGGCCGCAATTTGCCAACCGCCCTCGATTCCCGGCTGCCAGGGATGTTATCTGCAACGACTTTATGAACGCGATTGAGCGGCTGCGCATTACCTCAAATGACTATGTGGTTATTATCACCCGAGGGCACCGGCATGACCAGGCCTGCCTCGAACAGCTTTTTAAGTCTGTCGAGCCTTTTTATACCGGGATGATCGGGTCAAGGCGGCGCGTATCTGCTGTGAAAGATTTGCTGATTGATCAGGGCTTCGATCAAAAAAGACTGGACCGGATACATACGCCGATTGGTCTTTCTATCGGTGCGGTGACGCCGGCCGAGATTGCCATCGCCATTACAGCGGAACTGATTGCCTGTAAACGAATCAAAAAGGAGACGGCTTCCGGTCAGGAGCGGTATGCAAATCGCTCAGATGTTGATATGGACGTACTTCGCGTACTTTCTGAGGAACAGGATGAACCCAAGTCCATTGTCACGGTAATTTCAGCGAAGGGATCTGTTCCGCGCGGGGCCGGAGCCAAAATGCTGGTTTACCCGTTCGGAAAAATCGTCGGCAGTATCGGAGGCGGCTGCAGCGAAGCGGCCGTTATTAACGATGCCCGGGCGATCATCGGGACCGGCGGGTATCTTCTGAAGACGGTCGATATGACCGCAGATGCAGCGGAGAGCGAAGGCATGGTTTGCGGCGGTGTCATGCAAGTACTCATCGAGGATTATTAATTAATTCATTCAACGATAAAGATAACGATAAAGCTAAAAATATAAAAAAGATAAATATAAATATGTAGATAAAATATAGGGGAAATAAATGCGGCTTGATTTAAATAGTTATGAAAATGAAGATTTTGTAGACGCAGTCATAGAAATGGATGATATATCACATAAGAAATTCACAAAATGCAGTTTCCGGAGAGCAGATTTCAGTGATGTTTCTGTATTTTTCGAGTGTACCTTTGATTCTTGTGATTTTTCACATGCAAGACTAAATGGCGTGAATATCAAGAACGGTGCTTTTTTATCCTGTCAGTTTAATGGCGCATCATTCTTTGCCGTCAAATTTGAGAACTGCAAAATGATGGGTTCAGAATTAATCAACACGGACTGTTCGCTCCTTCAGATAGAAGGCGGCGACTGGTCGTATACGAATCTGCGCAAGCAGTCATTCCAGAAGCAGAATCTCTGCGGAATCCGGTTCACGGGAGCCGACTTGTCTGACTGCCGATTTAATCAGTGCAAAATGAATGACTGTGAATTCGATGAGGCGATTGTTCATGAGACAAGCTTCTACCGGTCTGACATTCGTAATTCTTCCATTGGCAACCTTAATTTGTTCGAAATCAGCTTTCGGCAGGCTCTTCTGGACATAGGACAATGTGTGACCCTTGCAGAAACACTTACCGAAGGAAAATACAGCCCGGATTGATTGACAATGTGTCCGGACAAATTACAATGAATACACTCTTCAGGGAGGGCGTGCTCATCCTTTTTTTCTATGGCGGTGAACCTTTTCTGTGGGAAGATCATGGTACGAGCCTTAAAGACCTTATAGAGGAAGCCAGACAAATTCGTTTTTTACTGGTTAATAATAAGGGTGATATTGAGTCGGTCTGCGCTGCTTCGGGAAATATCCCTCGTCTGTGCCAATATGACTCACCCCAAACAAGTAACCAGTCTTTACTTCGGAGGAGGGACTCCGGCGCTTCTCGTCGATGAATTAGGAGAAATCATAGACGCGATCAGGCTGCACTTTTCAATTGCGGGGGGAATCGGAGTTGAGCTTCATCCCAATGATATTACCAGGGAGAATCTGGAAAAACTGAAAGCAGAGGGGGTGACGATGGTCAGCATCGGCATACAATCATTTGATGCCGAATGCCTTCGCAGGCTGGGCCGCAGGAATGATGACATAAAGGGAAAGAACCGAATCATGAATCAAAGTCCATTTGAAGGATTAAACATTGTATAATAGAAATAGGTAAATAGTTGAACAATTGCATGGGATAAGGAGGCAAATAGTATGGACGACAAACTTGAGACAAGGATTAAAAAAATCATTGACAGCAGCTTTGAGACTCCGAGTATTTTGAAGAAAGTCCTGGCAGACGAATTGGCCTTACTTAAACGGGATCAGCAGAACACGGATATTTTGGGACTGATTTATATTGAACCAACATTTATCTTCACTCCGGAAAAGAACGAAAGATATTCGGGCGCATTTATGCTTTTAGCAACTACGGCCGGACTGATCAATGTTGAAGAAGGTCTAACTGAAACCGAAGTGAATTTCGGCGGCTGCAGAACCAGATTTTTCCCGTATTACAAGATCGTCAGTGTTGAACTTGACAGCTGCCTTCTTCGCGGTGTGTTCAAGATCGTTCTTGGCGGCACCGAGGACTCAAATCTGGTTATTGAATTTGACGCTGCCAGAAACCTAAGCGAATTTCAGGAAATAATCAGAATTATTCGCGAGAAAATGACCGATATAGATCGCCATATGACAAAGTAAGAATGCCGGGTACCGGCTCGAGCTGAGCCGAGCTGAGATTTATTAATGCTGAGCGCCTGAGGACTCAACCTGTACGCGGCGTTTTTATCATGAAAAAAGCAAACATATATATATATATTAGAAACATGAAAAATTCAGACTAAAGTGTCAAAAAACATTGCAAATAATTGTATTTTGTATTAATTTGTAATTAATACAAAATACATGTTTTATTTGTGACGTTAATAGTTATTTTTCTTGAAAAAAATGATTAGGAAGAAGGGTGGTTAATCATATGCAGTATATAAAGCAATATTTGATAGCCATGGTTGTTTTTACATTAATTGACTTAGTCTGGCTTGTGTTCATATCTCAGAAATTATATAAGGAGAAGATAGGGCATCTGATGGCTGATAAAGTTAATTTTGCCGCGGCCGCTGTTTTTTACCTCCTCTTTATTGCCGCCCTTGTCTTTTTTGTCATCACTCCGGCCGCAGAGAAGAAATCCGTACTTTATGCACTCGCTGCGGGCGCGTTTTTTGGATTGGTCACTTATGGCACGTACGACCTTACAAATCTTGCGACACTTAGGGATTGGCCGTTATCAATCACAGTAATTGACCTTGTGTGGGGGGCTTTTGTCACCGGTTCAACCTGTGCTGTAACAACATGGATAAGCGGGAGGTTTTTATGACAGATACAATCACCAGTGATAACCTCTTTCAGGCAATTCTGTACGGAGCCGTCAGAACAGAAGAACGTAAAGATGATCTGAACCGGATTAATGTATTTCCCGTTGTTGATAATGACACCGGCAGTAATCTTGCGCACACCATGCACTTTATTCTCAGTCACTCCAAAGCGCAGGCAAGCGTCAGATCAACACTTAAAGATGTGGCAAGATCTGCTTTGATAGGTGCAAGGGGCAACTCCGGAGCGATCTTTTCCCAATACTTCAATGGCCTGTACCTGAGAAGCCCTGATAAGGCTTACGTGACCCTGTCGGAGATGGCCGTATTTTTCCAGGAGGCATTTGATAAGGCTTACCATGCTATAGATACGCCGGTCGAAGGCACTATAATCACGCTTATGCGGGCATGGTCGGTTTCTTTCAGAGAGTCGCTTGAAGAACGCAAAAGTATGCGTGAGATCTTTGAAACATCGCTTTTGCGCATCAAAGTGTCACTTGAGGAAACGACTAACACGCTCGAGGCACTCAGGAAGCTCAGAATCGTTGACGCCGGCGCTCTCGGTTATTATTATTTCATGGATGGTTTCGTACAGTCCATTCTGGGACTCGGCACGAAGATCCAGCCGTATGAGGCAGCGCTGCCAACGGCCATTGATGCGGACATCCATAATTATGGTGAGACCTCGCAGATGAATTTCCGTTACTGCACGGAAGTGCTTATAGAAGCGGAAAGTATGGATCTTCAGGGCTTTCATGAGGAGTTAACGACCAGGGGAGATTGTCTTTTGATTTCATCAACGGATAATCTCACCAGGATCCATCTGCATACAAATGAGCCTTGGGAAATAGTGCGTCTTGCGTCCCTGAGGGGTCGTCTCCTTGAACAAAAGGCCGATGATATGATTCATCAGAACCTTCTGGCCGGACCCTTTGAGAACAAAATCGCCTGTGTCACCGACTCCGTTGCCGATCTGCCGCAGGAATATGTTTTTGAGCACAATATATTCCAGATTCCTGTTAATATCATGGTGGAGCGCGTGAGTTATCTTGATAAGGTCACCATTGACAGCGCTTTCCTGAATGAGCATCTTGCGGATGCATCAACGTCTCAAATAAATAGTGAACAGATCCGGAATTTTTTGGAACCGATCTTAAGTCATTATAGTCAGGTTGTCATACTAACCGTGTCATCGCACATGAGCGGCACATACAGCCGATTTAAAGAGACGCTTGCGGACATGCAGATACCGGATTCCAAAGCAGTTCTCATTGATACCAGGGTCAACTCCGGAGCGCAGGGCCTCTTAGTGCTTCAGGCTGTTCAGATGATTGAGCAGGGGCTTTCATTCCCGCATATTGTATCTGCCCTGGAAGCAATGCGCAGCCGTGCCAAAATACTGGTCAGCGTCCTTGATATTGAGATGATGGCGCACTCAGGCCGCGTCAGTGAAAAAATCGGAGACCTTCTGATCAGATTAAAGTTCAAACCATTGATCAGTATAGATCCTGACGGCAAAGGAACAATCAAAGGGGTTGCTTTTTCTTTCTCCAAAAACAGAAAAATACTTCTTAAGTCCATGCGCGGCAAGCATGTGGAGGACTATTGTCTGGTCCATGCAGCGGCCCCTGAACGCGTTGAATCACTTCGTCAGGATATGATCCGGATTACCGGGAAACTACCGCTGTATACAACGGAAATATCATCTGCCGTCACCCTTTTCGCTGGAAAAGGGAGTGTTGCTGTTGCTTATCTGGAGAAAATATCATGAATTATTTGATTATCGCAGCCGTGCTGCTGGCCTTTTTTACTTTGACGTTTATTTGGGCCCAGATACAGAAGAACAACGGACTCGTTGATATCGCCTGGGGGCTTGGCTTTGTCATAACGTCAGGGATGTCTTTCCTGGTAGGTCGTCCCCTGGCCCCTGTTCCTCTTGTCATGTCCCTGTGTGTAGCTATCTGGGGCATTCGTCTCACGTGGCATCTGGCGCGGCGCAATATTGGGAAACCAGAAGATTTCAGATACAAAAACATGCGTAATACATGGAAGCCTTCCACTTTCTACATCCGGATGTTTGTTCAGATATATATCGTGCAGCTGGTTCTGAATTATGTGATTAATCTGACGACAATCGTGACAAATCTGGAGGATCAGATCACATGGGGCGTATTTGCATCATTTGGACTTGCTGTCTGGATGATCGGATTTGCCTTTGAGGCAATAGGGGATATGCAGCTTAAGCGATTCAGGTCCCGGGCCGATAACAGGGGAAAACTCATGACATCAGGACTCTGGAAGTACAGCCGGCATCCGAATTATTTCGGGGAAGCCACGCAGTGGTGGGGTCTTTATTTCATGGCAGTGAGCGGCGGCAGATACTACTGGCTTATTATCAGTCCGCTTCTGATAACATTATTTCTTCTTTATGTGTCGGGAGTGCCGCTTCTGGAGAAAAAATATAGCGGACGAGCGGACTGGGAAGAATATAAGAATAAAACAAGTAAATTTTTCCCGTGGTTCCCCGGAAAACGGTCATAATCGCTTCTTTGAGATAAAAGGTTTCTCTGAACCGTGAAGAAGACGTCTTATGTTTTCGCGGTGCGAAAATATTACAAGTATTGCATAGATCAGCGTAATGGATGTATCAAACAGAGCCCTCTGGTGCCTGAGGAGACATATGGACAGCGTTACAAATGGAAGGGCTGCCGCGCTTATAACAGAAACAATCGAAATGGTCCGCGATATCAGAAATACTGGTAGGGCGATGATAAACATTACTAAAAAAGCGTACGGATTAACGAGAAGGATAATACCCAGTGCCGGCATGACGCCTTTACCGCCGCGGAACCTGAAAAACACAGGGAAAATATGACCGACAAGGACAAACAGGCCGGCAATATAGCCAGGATCAAATCCCGGATGAGCGCCTGATGCCTCAAATATGAATCTGCCCAGAAAAACAGCGGCCACGGCTTTAAGCAGATCGCCGACGGCGGTAATCAACGCTGCTTTTTTGCCGTATGTCCTGAGCATATTTGTCATTCCGGCATTTCCGCTTCCATGGGTGCGAATATCATCATGCTTCATGAAAAGAGAAACCAGAAGCGCAGAATTCAAGCTGCCAAGAAGATATCCGCATACGGAAGCAATAAGAATCGGGAGTAAAAAATCTATCATCTGTAATAGCCCTCCCGAAGCATCATATCATAAAGGCACAGTAGATAAAAATGCTTGCGGGACTTGCGCGTAAAAGGCACCGGATGCATCACTTCACGTGCACGCGGTGCCTTTTGCGGGTCATTCAGATCTGATAGTTATTCTATAGACTTTTTAGCTTGTTAAATATTAGTGTGTGCCCAACCGTTGACGGGTGAGGATCGCAGGCGAGGAAGAAGAGTAGGGCCTGGGCAGGATCAGATGGATTGAATGACGGTCCGGCAATAGTAAGGGCTGCCGGAATATTAAAGGTAACCGGCGCAGTTAAGGGATTGACGGCCAAATTTGCGTACTTGGCCGGATCGGCAAATAATTTATATACATTTACTACTTTGTAGTTATACCGGCTGGCATAGAGGCTGATCTTTGTATTGATGCTTCTCATATATGCGTCAAGCATCGTGTACATCGATCCAAGCGCGCTATTACTCAGCTTGGAAGAAAAAAGAGGATTATACAGATTGTTGACGTAAATGGTCGCACCCGGTGCCAGAAGGCGAATCTGTGAAATAATAAGGGGCCACTGTATGGTATACAGCAGCTTGCCGGTCAGATACGCCGTATTCAGTTCCTGACATTCCGGCTTCGACAGATCCGACAGCAAAGCAACCCTTTGATCCGGTGTAGTGCCGCCATCCGTCCAGTCCGTTTTAATCTTACCGGCCAGAACAGCCATCAGATCGGCGCCTGTCGGATCCGTGAAAGATGTCGTATCAATGTCGTAAAGACCTGCAACGGCTGAAATAAACGGACCCAGTAAATGGTTGCTGCCAATACTGATGGTAAAAACATCTCCTCGTCTGATCAGAGTTCTGTTCGCACGGATGACATTGAGTAAATCCTGTGTTGTGTCACCTGGGCTGCTTAGATTGGTGTAAATGAATCCATCTCCAAGGTAACCGGCATACATATCAGCATAGCCTCCGCTTACCGGATCGGTGTAACCATAGCTGATGGAATCACCCAGTGCGATATAGTCGTTCTTTGTGATTGCAGATACAGAGGCTGCAGGCAGGGCGATCATGGCAATCATAATCACAGAAACCAGCAAGGCAAGTTTTTTCATTCCTTTTCCAGACATGAAATTTCACTCCTTTCTTTAATCGGCTTATGTTTTTAGACGCGTATAGAATTTGTTTCCTTTATTCTATCACAAAAGTCAATTATATTTGATATGCGGCACTTCTTTTGAAGAAAGAAATGAGCGGGGGAAATCATTCCTTGTTTTATGGAGGTATGTGTTCCTATAATGTAGGCACGAAAGTGAAATAAGAGGTGACAGCCATGTTTATATATGAAGGATCAACAAAACAATATGAGGAGGCCGTTGAAGAGCTTGTCAGGGAATTTGGAAGGCAGGTTCAGATTGAGGGGATTTTTCTGGAGAAACATCTAGTCGCATCCAATGAACTTACTATTGTTTTTGACGGACTGAAGGCAGACGTGACGTGCCGCGAGAATAGCCACTTTTTCCGCGGAGTCGGGATATTACTGCAGAATATGGCAAAGACTGGAACACAGTCCTTTACGGTCACCGAGCAGATTCAATTTGATTCTCTCGGGGCTATGCTTGACTGTTCCAGAAGTGTTGCCAGTCTTGAGAATATTAAGGCGCATATTCGCTTTATGGCCGCCTGCGGCATGAATATACTTATGCTGTATACGGAGGATACATATGAGGTCATAGGACACCCTTACTTCGGAGCGTACCGTGGAAGATACAGTCAGGAAGAACTAAAGGGACTTGACGATTATGCCTTCCAGTTCGGTATAGAAATTATTCCCTGCATCCAGACTCTCGGTCATCTCCGCACGGTCCTCAGGTGGCCGGCTTTCACCGGCTTACGGGACACGCCGGATGTTCTTTTGGTCGGATCTCCAAAGGTGGAAGCCTTTCTTACCGACCTGCTTAATAGCGCAACAGCACCGTTTCGAAGTAAAAGGATTCATCTGGGAATGGATGAAGCGCATGGCCTTGGTCTCGGCGCCTACCTAAGCGAAAATGGGTATCGCTCCAAATCGGAGTTAATGGCCGCCCATCTCGCCTTTGTCCAGGGTATCTGTGATGATCTCGGGCTTGACACGCTCATCTGGAGCGATATGTTTTTCAGAGATAATTCCCCGTCTGATAATTATTATGATATCCCTGACGATCTGGATCTCTCCCTTTTAAGACTCCCCAACGAACACATGCATGTTGTGTACTGGGACTACTACCACAGTGATCAAGCCACTTACAGGAAGTTTTTCAATCTTCATAAACAGTTTGACAAAGCCTGCTGGTTTGCGGGTGCTGCGTGGACATGGACCGGCCCGGCGCCCAACTATTCGAAGTCTTTTGCTACAACACAGGCAGCACTCATGACATGTAAGAGCATGGAAATTCACAACGCCTTCTGCACAATGTGGGGAGATAACGGCGCAGAGACACCTTTTTACTGTGATCGGCCTGCCTTTCTGTTTTTTGCCGAACATGGCTATGCAAATGACATAAATTTGGAGGCATTTAAGGAGAAACTTCTATTTCTGACAGGCATACCGTATGAAGCGTGGATGCTGATCGACAGGATGGATACCCTGACTTTTGACCCGGAACGCATTGATAACCCATCCAACCCGACAAAGTATTGCCTATATCAGGATGTTTTGATTGGCCTGTTTGATGAGCAGATAAAGCCTTTCAGACTGGATATACATTATGCCGCCCTGGCTGATGCCCTGCGGGTTTTTTCAGATAAACATGTAATCACTTATTATTACTACACACTTGCAAGGCTGCTGGCCATCAAGGCCACACTTGGGATCCGTCTGCAGGATTCTTATATTCACGGGGACAAAGTGGCCCTTACGGATATTGTGTATGAGGATATCCCATCATGCATTGCATTAATGGAAAAACTCAAAGAGCTCAGGGAGACATTCTGGTATACCGAATGCAGACCATTTGGGTTTGAGTGCCTCGATATACGCATGGGAGGAGTCATAACAAGACTGCAGACCGCACAAAGACAGATTCAACGTTATTTGGACGGGGAGATTCCCTATATCGGGGAACTTCTGGAACCGAGACTCAAATTTCTGCCGGAGGAGACGGATACGCTTCCGGGATTCTATCTCTGGGAGCATATCATAAGTGCGGCTAATATCTCGGGTGTTTAACCGACTTTAAGGCGCATCTCCCTTACACCCGTTCATCGGCTTTCTTTCAGCTGGGATCAGTACACCATGACGTTACGTATTCCCATTCTGCCGGAGCGCTGACCTTTTGAATTTTCTGCCAGCTTCCCTTTAACCCTAATTCATTTGCTGACAATTCAAAATGGCATTTTGCGATCCCGATATCATTTTTCTGCATATCAAAAGTTGTAAGACCATAGCCCTTTGTTCTTGAAAGGAAAAAGTGAAATGCAGTCCCGCTGCGCGTGATTCTCCATGGCTGCTTATTTGAGGCTGAAGGTCCAAGTCTTACCATCTCAAGAGGAACTGCGTATGATCCTGAACTGACTTCCGTCAGCGGCACGTTTGCATCTGTTTCAAAAAAAAGTTCACCCCATGGTTTTCTTTTGTCCGCGCCTATTACCGCCCTCATAGCTGATTCAAAGACTCGGGGCTTATCTTTTTTATACCCGACAGGAGAGACAATAGGGATGAATTCATTGTCAGATAAGGATATATTCTGCTCAAAATCACTCTTCTTAAAAGTGCCTCCGAGCCAGCATGTCTGTATTCCTAGACTTGTCGCATAGAGGACGATTTTCTCAAATAAATATCCAAAGGTTAGTGCATCCTTTTCATCTTTATCTGCAACACCGACAATGAATGTATTCGCACCTGAAATAACACCGTAGGTTCCGAGCTTGACAGCTTTGCCGGCATCCGCGTTTTTGTTTTGCGCCAGAAGAAATTTGGCTTTTATTGTTGTTTCTTTGTTGATTTCAGCGATATATTCGCTTAGCTTTTGCATATCTTCTTTTTTTAGACTGACTCCGGTAAATGATCTCGAGGATGTCCGGGTTTTAATGAGTTCAAGAACTGATTTCTGATATTCCATAATTTCTCCTTCACGGGATAAGCGTATTTTGTGACCGGTCAAATTTTGGGGAAGGTGTTTTCTGTGCAAATATCGTGCAAATGTTACTTCTGGTCGAGAACCAGATAGAGGAGCCGGTATAATTCTTTTGCATCATCGGCTTTTATGTTGAGGCAGGCACCCATTTTGTCAGGAATTGCCACGGCTCTTTTTCGGAGTTCCTCCCCCTGGGGCGTAATGGTCACGATGACACTTCGCTCGTCCTTTGCAGATCTTTCGCGAATAACCAGTCCCTGCATCTCCATTTTTTTTAGAAGCGGCGTCAAGGTGCCTGAGTCAAGGAAAAGACGCTTGCCGAGGTCTTTTACACTTATGCTTTTTTGTTCCCAAAATACCATCATCGCGATGTATTGCGTGTATGTAAGGCCGATTTCATCCAGGAGAGGGGTATATTTCTTAATGACTTCTCTCGAACAGGCGTATAAAGGGAAACACAATTGATTATCCAATTTCAACATATCATTTTCCATATTGCTGCCTTGTCGCCTTTTCACTCAATAGATTTCTAAAAGTTATTACAACTGATAAATTCAATAAATATAGATTGAGTACAATTGAATGTTAATAAACATATTGAATTCTGTCAATCATTACTTTTTACAGACATCGGGTTTATGAGGAAAAGACGTGCCGAACCGGATGAAAAGATTATAATGGAAGCAAGTTATTGCTGAAGAGATTTCTGGAAAGTTAAGGACAGGAAAGAGAAAAGAGAAAAGAGAGAAAGGGCGCTTGTGATGAGAACTTTTGATAAACCTAAAATTGTTATCAGCAAATGTCTCGGACATGTAAACTGCAGATATGACGGAACCATGATTAACAGCGATCTTGTTGACAGCCTCTCGCCTTATGTTGAATATATATCCGTATGTCCGGAGATGGGGATCGGGCTGCCGGTTCCGCGGGAAGCCCTCCGGCTTATACGTAATGACCGGCAGGAGGACAGACTGGTCTTTTCACAGACTGGCACGGATAGAACCGATGATATGCTTAACTTTTCAAAGACTTTTTTAGAGACACTCGATGAAAAGGATATCGATGGATTCATACTCAAACACCGTTCGCCTTCCTGCGGGATTAACGATGTCAAGGTCTATAAGGGGACGGGGAAATCATCCTCGCTGCCGGCCAGGAGCACAGGTCTTTTCGGGCGCAGTGTCGAGCTTATGTTTCCGCACATTCCTCTTGAGAATGAAGGCCGACTTTTGAATTATAACATCAGAGAGCATTTCATGATGCGGATATTCATGCTTCGTGATTTCAAAAAAGTGAAGTCTTCCGGCAAAATGTCAGCACTGATCCGGTTTCATTCAGACAACAAATATCTCCTTATGGCATTTAGCCCCAAATACCTCGGGACTCTCGGAAAAGCTGCGGCGAACCATGAGGGGCACACTTTCAATGAAGTGGCGGCAGAGTATGAAGAATTTCTCGTCAAGGCTCTTGAGCAGCCGCTTTCCATTTCAAGGAATGTGAATGTACTTCTGCATGTTTTCGGTTATTTTAAGAACTATCTAAGTAGTGATGAGAAAGCCTTTTTTCTCGAAAACCTGGGACTTTACAATGAGAAGAGAGTGCCGCTTTCGGTTCTTCTGGGGATACTGAAATCCTGGGTCGTCCGGTTCGACGAGCCTTATCTCAAAGGCCAGACATTGTTTGAGCCGTTCCCCGCAAAGCTCTTTGCCGTGACGGATTCAGGAAAGGGATTATAAAAAAAAGCGGCACTTCAATTCGGTGCCGCTTTTTAGAAATATTGTATGATGCAGGGCTTTTTGTCCGGGCTTTTACCAAGCCTGATTCTGTGCTTTTACCCGGGCCTTTACCAGGGCCGGCGCGCCACAACAAAATTACTCTGCCAGAAGGAAGTAAAGCATGAGCGTCTGACAACTTGCCCGTTCGAGGAAGATGCGTCAATCATCTCACCGTCACCGATATAGATGCCGGTATGCCCGACGCCTTTGCCGTTGGTGCTGAAGAACAGCAGATCACCCCTCTGCAGATTACCCATGGATGTAATCTTCTCCCAGTCATCGACCTGGGCGTAACCTGCTGCATTATAACGGCCGCGCGACGAACCGGCCTGTGACAGGCAGTAATACACAAGGCCTGAACAGTCAAATGAATCGGGTCCGACGTTGCCGAAAATGTAGGGTTCGCCCAGCTGATTTGCTGCAACTTCCAGGAAAGTGGTTACGTTGGCAGTGCGGACGGCCTCTTTTTCTTTGGTAGCGCTTTCTACAGCGTTTGGTGAATATATGAGCGACAGTGTCTGTTCACCCGTCTTGCCGTCGACACCGAGTCCGTTTCTTTCCTGAAAAGCAGTAACAGCTGCGACGGTTTCAGAACCATAATATCCAGTCGCCTTATCGAGGTAGCCAAGGTCTATCAGCTGCCTTTGAAGACTGTCGACGTCTGTGCCGATGGTACCCTCGAGAAGGGTATATTTTTTGGCAGAATCAGAATAAAGTAAATTAAGAGTGGCCGGACCTGCAACACCGTCCTGATCCAGTTCGTGCTGGCGCTGGAAAAGTTCAACAGCATACTTTGTTGCAGGACCGTACCGCAGTGTGGATTCATCAAGATCCAGATAATTCAGATCCATCAGTCGTTTCTGCAGCTCCTGTACGCGTGCGTTCTCATCACCCGATTTAAGAGTCGGGTCGGGAGTAGGTGTGGGAGAAGGTGTCGGTTCAGGCGTAGGCGTTGGTGCTGCCGTGGCCGTCGCAAGTGCCTCGCTATTACTTTGCGCAGCTAAAAAAGAGGCATCCTGATCCGCGTTGTTTGATTGCTGGGCAGCAGTCGCTGTGCCGTTTGACAGTAGAACGGCAATGACTACTGTAACGAGAAGTACAGCGACAGTTCCCAAAATATATATGTGATTCTTTCGCATCTGATAGAAAAGCACTCTGACAATTTGATTGGCTCTATTACTATTTATTTCATAATTATCATTTCTGTCGAGCTCAACTTCGTTAAGCTCGATATCCTGCACTTCTTCTGCATATTCACTGTTGTTAAAATCCTGTGTTATTTTTTTCATTCATACCATCCTTGTACTTCATATAAGCTTCTTCTGATTTTAATCGCTTCCATAGTATATTTACAATACCTCGAATATATTGCCGCAATTTTAATATATTTAGATTCTATTATAACCAAAATTGATCACAAGATTATTAAAACTCTGCAACAAATAGATGGATAAACTGCCGTGCAATATACTTCACGCATTCGTATCAATATAATATTTTCGGTAAAGAGCCGGGGTTATATTTTCAAATTTCTTGAAAATCTTAATAAAATATCCGGGTTCGCTGAACCCAAGCTCATCGCTTATCTGTGTGATTGATATTTCTGTTTTTTCAAGAAGCTGTTTTGACCATTCGATTTTTAGGCGTGAAAAGTACGTGGAAAAGTTCTCTCCTGTTTCTTTTGCAAACAACCTGCAAAAATAACTGGAGCTGATATGACAGAGTGCAGCTAAGTCTTTTTGTGATGCGTTTTCACCCTTGTTATTGTAGATATATTCAAAGGCCGGTTTGAGTACCGGATTGTGATAATACGGATTGTCATTCGGAGCCGACTTAATATAGGCATCTGTCATGGCAGACGCCAGCTCCTTTTTTATGGTCTCAATACTATTCGCGGGATAGTCCGGATAGGCTTTGGCATATTCAGGTTCCTGTTTGAATTGGAACATCTTGTCATACATTTCAAGGATTACATTCTTATTCATGGCCTCTTCCACAATGTAATTGCATAACCGGTAGAGCATGAGTGAAATTGTTTCGATCTCCTCAAAGGTAAGAAGTGGGATCGTATCATACAGAAGCTGTATTTCACCCAACTTCTTCATGGCGTAGGAATCCTTATCGGAAGACAGAATCTGTTCAAGCGGATAATCCCGGTTCGGATTCGAAAGTTTAACCTGCCCGGCCATGATGGCCCCGACGTATTTGTCGTCGACAACGATTGGGACGGCAATATCAACAATATTATAGTGACATAAATAGATGTATGGGGCATTGGTTCTCGTTGCTTCGAGACCCCCCCTGGAATCACATTTGTGGCAGTGCCGCACCAATGCTTCATCTTTTCTTACCGCCTGGCAGAAAGGATGACACGAGCTGTGAGCAGTAATCGGATAACCCTTGTAGTCAACCGTTATGATGGCAAGCCTTGTCAGGGCGGCCAGTGAATCCTGCAGATCCTGCCATTTCTTTAAATCGAGAATTTTATCGAGGCTTAAGTATAAATTCTTCAAAACAACCTCCTGAAGATTAGAGAATTAGCACGGGTGAATAGGTAGGCTTAAGGTGTTCTTTATAAAAATACCACATAAAAGGTAAAAATATTACCATGATCAATGGTAAAGACAAAAATTTATTGTCAAAAATAGCAATATGTTGTCAGCTGCGTCTAATGCAGCCTGCATATGAAAAATATACAATCTACCTGTCAGGTAAAAAAATACAAAAAATCAAGGAGGCAATTCATATGAGAAAAGCATTTATCTGCCCAACTAAATATGTGCAGGGCGAAGACGAGATTCTGAATCTGGGTTATTTTGTCCAAACATTCGGGGCGTCCGCGCTTCTGATTGCCCATCCGGATGATGTGGAGCGTGTAAAAGAAAAGCTCGACAAGACAGCCGCAAAGTTCAGCATTACTTTTGTGGAAAGTAATTTTGCAGGGGAGTGCTCCCGACAGGAAGTGGCAAGACTTCAGGAAGTGGCCAGCGTAAATAAATGCAGCTGCACGATCGGTCTGGGCGGCGGCAAGGCTATTGATACGGCTAAATGTGTTGCAGAAGGGGAATTCCTTATTATTGTTCCTACCATTGCAGCAACCGATGCGCCGACAAGCCACTCCGCTGTGCTGTATACACCGGAAGGCGCATTTGATGATTATGCTTATTTCAAGCAGAGCCCGAGTGTTGTTTTGGTTGATACAACGGTCATATCCCAGGCACCGGCAAGATTTCTGGTATCCGGTATGGGCGACGCACTTTCCACGTATTTTGAGGCTCGCGCAAACGTGAAGTCCTATTCCAACGTCAACGCCGGACTGCCGTGCGGATATAGGGAAGGATTCTGCGGGCCGGCCAAGGGAACAAATACAGCCTTTGCCCTCGCAACGCTGTGTTATCAGACCTTACTGGAGGACGGCGTAAAAGCCAAGATGGCCTGCGATGCCAATACGGTAACCCCCGCTCTTGAAAATATCATTGAAGCCAATATTCTGCTTTCCGGCCTTGGCTTTGAAAGCGGCGGACTCGGGGCGGCACATGCGATACATGACGGATTAACACTTCTTCCCGGCACACACAAGTCTTTCCATGGTGAGAAAGTAGCCTTCGGAACGCTGGCACAGCTGGTTCTTGAGAATGCGCCGATGTCAGAACTGAAAGAAGTACTTGCCTTCTGCCTTTCTGTAGGACTTCCCGTATGTCTTGCCGATATCGGCGTCAGAAGCATTACCGATGAAGAGCTCATGGAAGTTGCCAGAAAGTCCTGTATTCCCGAAGAATCCATACATGCCATGCCTTTCCCGATCGAAGCGGAAGCTGTTGCCGCTGCCATTAAAGTTGCAGATGTTCTCGGCAAGAACTATAAAGCAGAAAGATTTATTCGCATCGTCGAATAAAATGAGGAAGCATGCATGAAGAAGATTATTAATAATCCTGAGACGGTTGTTATCGAAATGTGCAGCGGTATGGTACTTGCGCATCCTGAGATGGAATTCATCCGGAAGTATAAGATCGTTAAAAAAAGAGAAATCAACAAAAACAAGGTCAGTCTGATCTGCGGCGGCGGAAGCGGGCACGAACCGGCCCATGCCGGATTTGTCGGTAAAGGAATGCTTGACGCTGCTGTATGCGGGGATGTATTTGCCTCACCTTCACAGATACAGATCTATCAGGCGATAAGGGCAGCCGCGAGCGACAAGGGTACACTTCTGATTATCAAAAACTATACCGGCGATGTAATGAATTTCAGAAATGCAGCTTACCTTGCTGAAACGGACGGCATTCTCGTTGATTATGTGCAGGTAAACGATGACATTGCCGTTACCGACAGCCTGTATACGGTTGGACGCCGCGGCGTCGCAGGGACAGTATTTGTCCATAAGATAGCCGGTGCCGCGGCAGAGCGGGGCATGGATTTAGCAGAAGTAAAGATTGCCGCGCAGAAAACAATTGATAATGTGCGAAGCATTGGCTTTGCATTTAGTTCCTGTACGGTCCCTGCAAAGGGAACGCCTACTTTTGATATAGGCGAAGGCGAGATGGAATATGGTGTAGGTATACACGGCGAACCCGGTATTAAGAGAGAAAAGATCATAAGCGCAGATGAACTGGCTGAAAGGATGGTAGGTGCCCTGACAGCGGATCTGCAGATTTCAGAAAATGATGAGCAAGCTGAAGTCGCCCTTCTGATAAACGGCTTCGGAAGTACGCCGCTTATGGAGCTGTATCTTCTGAATAACGCCGTTACAAGGGAGCTTGCAAAAAAGAAGATTTCAATCTGCCGGACGCTTGTCGGCAATTTCATGACCAGTCTCGATATGCTCGGCGCTTCTGTATCGATTTTGAAGGTTGATGACCAGCTCAAGGACCTTCTGTCAGACGAAAGTGATACGCCGGCGCTCAAAATTCACGGTGCTTCACAGAAGGTTGACTATCAGGATATAGCGGCCATAAGCGAAGAGGCCAATACAATATCCTATGGAGTAGAGTCGGATGAATCCTTTGCAAAGATTCAAAACAGCGTTGTGTCCCTGGACAACATGATCTACATCATAGACAAAATGAGCGCATGCATTATCGAAAATGAAGTTCCTTTCTGTGAACTGGATTCTCATGCAGGCGACGGTGATTTCGGCATGAGCGTGGCGAAAGGTTTCCGCCAGCTCAAACGGGAATGGAGCGACATTACTGGTAAGAAGTCGGACATAGGATCTTTTCTGGATGCATGTTCCATGGTCATTATGGAATACTGCGGCGGAGCATCCGGACCTATCTGGGGCTCAGCTTTCCGCGCGGCAGCAAAAGAAGCAGGAAAAAGAACGGCACTTACGAAGAAAGAATTTGCACAGATGATGAATGCCGCGGTCAAAGGCATTCAGATGACCGGCGAACGTTCTTTTGGACGAGGGGCCGGAATGGGTGACAAAACCCTGATAGACGCACTGATCCCCTGTGCAGATGCCTGGACGGCAGCGGCAGACAATGATGATGATATCAGGACGACCTTCGGAAAGGCTGCCAGAGCGGCTGTGGACGGTGCTGAAGCCACTAAAAACATAGTTGCGCGGATGGGCCGCGCCGGTACGGTCGGAGAAAGAAGTCTTGGCTATCCGGATGCAGGCGCCCATGCGCTCGGTGTTATTTTTACGGATATAGCCGAAGCAATTCGATAAAACTCGCAAAAGAGCAGGCATAATAGTTAATGAAAGGAAGCGCACGGGAAGCGCTTCCTTTTTTATGTGTAAATAAGACATTTAAATCAATTCCTTTTTAGTATATCCCCCGGATAGATGTTATCATGTCGATATGAAGTAAATAAATGTTGGAGAGGTCAACTATATGGAAGACATCAGACTTTTAGATCTTACTCCTGACAACATAGCGGATTACGGTGTATGCGGATACAAGGATGCAAAGAAGAATCCTGAACTCCAGAGAAAAATTGACTGGTATAAGGAATATTACCCAAAAGGCTTAAGAATTAAGATCATTTCATCAGAAAAAAGCGGCTATAAAGGAATGCTTGAGTACATTCCCGGTAAGTATGCGCATCGTCCGGTTGACGCGGATGGATACCTGTTCATCCACTGTATCTTTATGGGATTCCGCAAAGAGGATAAGGGAAAAGGTTATGGTACAGCCCTTATTGAAGCCTGTATGAAGGAAGCCCACGAAGCAGGTATGGACGGTATCGCCGTCGTCACAAGAAAAGGGTCGTTCATGGCCAATGACGACATATATTTAAAACTGGGCTTTGAAGTTGCCGACACGGCCAAACCGGATTTTCACCTCCTTTGCAAAAAACTGAAGGCCGGGGCGGCTAATCCCGTATTCAGAAATAGTGTAAACAATGATCTGGAAAAATACGGGCAGGGACTGACTATCCTGCGCTCGCCTCAATGCCCCTACACAGAGAAAAATGTGTTGGCCATTGTCCGGACAGCAGAAGAAAAATACCACCTTAATGTAAATTTGATTGAAATATCCGATGCAGAGACGGCTCAGAATGTGCCTAGTCCTTTTGGAACTTTTTGCATCATATATAACGGGAAAATAGTCACCCATCACCCCATCAGCAGCACAAGATTTGAAAATATTATGAAGGAAAATGGTGTAAATCCTTAAGGAGAACGATTCAAAAGGAGGCCGCTATGTATTACAGCTTTATTTTTTTAAAACCGGATGCGATGGAAAAACAACTAGCTGCACGTGTACTTGAACGTCTGCTGTCAAGCGGCATCAAAATCGAAATCTTTGATTATGTATATGTTACAGATGAGCTGATTGATCAACATTATCGGGAAGCGGCAGCAAAGCTTGGTGAAACATTTATAAAGAATGCGCACAGATCTTTTTCCGGGAAATATATTATTCCTGTCATTGTAAGCAGTCATAATAATGATATTATTCAGCGGATACGTACTCTTATTGGCGCTACAGATCCGACTAAAGCGGAACCCGGTACCATCCGCGCTGATTTCAGCAGTGACTCCATCGAAAAAGCCATGTCGGAAGGCAGACTGTGTGAGAATCTCATACATGCCAGTGACAGCCCGGATTCTTTCCGGTATGAAGCAGAGCTGTGGTTTGGCAAAGAAACAGCATCCGGATATATTTGACCTTAATCAGCCTTGTCAGACTTATCCATGAACTCAGTTCGGCAGCTTGATCAGCTTAATCAGCCTTATCAGATGCAGGCTCTGAGGGATTTTCTGAAGATTCTTCCTTTTTCTTTGCGAAATTCCAACATTTTTTCGCGCTGCAGCCTTTTTCCACCAAATCAGAATCCGATATATAGCATCCCTTAAGCCGGCAATAACCGACAGGGGATTCACAGTATTTTCCGTAAAGAACTAGATTCACATAGCTGAATTTCTGGCCGTAAGTGGTCTGCGCCCTGCCTTTAAGAACATCCTTGATGTTTTTCATGATTGTATTTCTGGCGGCTGTTTTGGTAAGTTCATTCATAAGAATCCAGTCAGCCGCTTCGCCGGCATTTCTAAAAAGCAAAAACAATCCGTTATCAAGCGTACATTTGATAAAAATATTCTGTATTTCCGGAGTGCGGTTTGCATGAATCTGGTTACAGGCCAGTTTGGGCGTATAAGAATAAAGCGACTTCATCGTATGAACTTTTTGCTGCTTTTCGATGTCATATACGGATTTCTCTTTGTGTTCTGTATTTGTAATGCAGCGGATACAGGGCAGCAGCGATACAGCGCTTCGTCCGGAGGCACTGACTTTGCGGGGCAGAATAACAGCTTGTTCACACCCGCAAATCGTACATATCATTGTTTTTTTCGACTGATGTGCCATATTTCGGTTGCGCCCCCTTACTGTACTTCCTGGACTTGACGATGAAAGTGCTGATAATCGACAGTATATCAAACAGTATACATTTTTGGAGATATCCGGGCTTCTCTTTATTCTCAATTAATGCGGATATAAAGTATATTATGAATAATATTTATTTATTTATTTATAATTATTTGTGGTATATTTAATGTATTAATCTTTGCTTATCAATTAGTGTATTGCAATTACTATCTTTTTTAGGGGGGACTATGTATGAAAAAAGGGCTGCGGTGTAGTCGGGTATTGTCATTTCTTTTAGTTTTAATGATCATTATAGGTTTCACAGTTACTTTTGGAGAAAAAGTGTTGGCCGATGATGATTCGGCTACAGGATTAAGTTACACAATTACTGCCGGTGAAGCTCAAATCGCGGGTTTTACAGCCCCTTCTGGATTCGACGGTACACTTGTTATTCCAGGTCAGCTGGGTGCCGTGAGTGTCACAAGTATTGCAGCCTCAGCTTTTAAGGACTGCATGAGTATTCAAAGTATAACAATACCGGATAGTATAGTCAGCATCGGTGCACAGGCATTCAGTATGTGTGCGAATCTGGATACTGTTTCGATTAAAGGAAATATAACTGGAATTGGATCCGGTGCCTTCTATGTTGGGGATTCCAATGTAATTTCATTTGTTGTTCCGGCAGGGACGACGACCGCATATCAGGGGCTTCTGACAGCAGATGTTATGGGACTCACAACAGCAAATATTACGGAACCAGCCTCTATAGCGGCTGTTCTGGATAGTCCGGCGGCTGTGCAGGCTGCTTCATCCGATTACATCAGTAATGAAATAACCTGGACCCCAGTTACAGGCGCATCAGGATATTTGGTATATCGCTCTGTCTCAATAGACAGCGGCTTTGAAAATATAGGTGAGACAGGCCTGACCGCTTATTCGGATGGCGGTCTTACTACCGGTACAACATATTATTATCAGATCAAAGCTTATACCGGGACAGGACCTGATATGATCGAAAGTGCCGCATCCGTCACGGTCAGCGCCATGCCCGCACCCGCAGCTCCAGTTAATCTGAAAGCTGTCTCAGGCGGATACAGCAGCATAAATCTTACCTGGACAGCGGTGACCGGAGCGACAGGCTATACAGTATATCGTTCGACATCATCTTCAAGTGGATTTGCTTATCTGGCAACGTCAGCAGCTGCCGGTTATACCAACAAAAACTTGACAACCGGAACAGTTTACTATTACCAGATCAGAGCATATACATTGGTGGGTACAACAAAGGTATACAGTTCGTTTACATCAACTGCAAGTGCCAAGCCGGTCACAGCTGCGCCGGCAGGTCTTAAAGCTGTCTCGACCGGATACAACAGCATAAAGCTTACCTGGACTGCCTCGTCGGGGGCATCCGGCTACGTCGTGTACCGTTCGACTTCATCCGCCAGTGGTTTTGTCTATGCCGGCACGTCAGCGTCAGCCGGCTATACCAACACAGGATTAACCGCCGGAACGGCCTACTATTACAAAGTCAAAGCATATACTTTGGTCGGTACTGCAAAGATATACAGTGAGGTTCCGCCTGTTGTCAGTGCCGCACCTATACCGGCCGCACCGACGAATCTGAAAGCGGTCTCAGCCGGATATAACAGCTGTAATCTTACCTGGACAGCTGTTACCGGAGCAACCGCTTATTCTGTCTATCGCTCGACATCCCCTTCCAGTGGATTTGCGTATATTGCGACAGCCGCTTCATCGAACTGTACCAATTCAGGACTTAAAACAGGAACCACCTATTATTATCAGATTAAAGCCTACACACTGGTTGGCACGACAAAAATATACAGCGCATTTACCTCCGCAGTCAGCGGCAAACCCTTGCTTAGTACACCTTCGGGTCTTTCTGTTACCGTTGCATCGAGCAGCGATACCAAATTGAAGTGGAATGCAGTTACCGGTGCTACTGGGTATAAGATCTATCGTTCTGACATTTCCGGAGGGCCGTATACTGAATTAATCGATACAACATCCCTTAGTTATTTGGATGAATATACATACTTTGGCACAATTTATTACTACAGGATAAAAGCCTATATCACTATAGACAGTGTTAAAATATTCAGCTTCAATTCAGCGGCTGGTCATGTTACCTCGGAAATGATCTACCAGAAAGGCGTCAGCTACTTCAATGCAGGAGCTTATAGTGACTGCATATGGATTTTAGGAGATCTTGTTGATTACTACGACTACAATTCATATATATCATGGTATTTGACACCGTATAAAGATGCAGTAAATTATTTTATTTTAGCAACCGTAATTAATTATAGTGATGCTAATTTTGATGGCGACATTTTCAATTCCATGAGCATAGGGGAAGTAAGAGATCTCTATGAAAGTGCATTAACTTTCAGCGATTTCAAGAACATGAGCAGTTATCTGGACGATCCAATCTTTACGGGCCCCCGACTAGAGGGGTCGTGGAGTAATGATATCAATTCAATTCATTACTACTTGGAACTTAATATAGAAAGCGACGGTTCATCATACATCTATTATAATATTCCTTATTTTACCGGTGAATATTTTAAATTCAGTGAGAATGGAACCATTATTCAAAAAGGCAGTGATGAGACTAGCTGGAAAAATATGTTCAGGGTAACTATGGTAAGTGATACTGAAGTTAAAATTTACTCTTATAGAGATGGTATAACATATACTTTATATCGGACTTAATTCAAGCAGGCCATTCTCCAACCTGCACAGCAAAGCTTCCGGGATCTTCGAAAAGTCCTCCGCACAAATTATTTGCGGAGGACTTTTCTATATTGATTTTCCTTGTGAAAAGAAGTCATAATGGTACATAAACAGATGAAAGTGATACATAACAGATGAACAGGAAATAAGGTGATTGAATGATGGGAAAAGGATGGAACCTGGACAACAGTTATGCACGTCTTCCAGAGACATTTTACAGGAATCAAAATCCGTCGCCGGTAGGTTCTCCGGAGCTTGTTATTTTGAATGAACCACTGGCAATTTCCCTTGGTCTGGATGTTTCCGGACTGCAAAGCAGGGCGGGTGTTGAAGTCCTTGCAGGTAATGTGATTCCTGAAGGTGCACTGCCGATTGCGCAGGCATATGCCGGACATCAATTCGGGCATTTTACCATGTTGGGAGACGGCCGAGCCGTGCTTCTCGGGGAACAAATCACCCCATCAGGAGAACGGTTTGATATACAGCTTAAGGGTTCCGGTCCGACGAACTTTTCCAGAAGAGGAGATGGGCGGGGGGCGCTCGGACCCATGCTGCGTGAATATATAATCAGCGAGGCAATGTATGCGCTTGGTATTCCGACGACCCGCAGTTTAGCTGTCGTGACAACCGGCGAGTCAGTCATCCGCGATACAAGTCTGCCCGGCGCGGTATTGACCCGCGTCGCTTCGAGCCATCTGCGCATCGGCACTTTTCAATACGCCAGATACCTGTCTAATGAAGAATTCAGTATTTTTGCGGACTACGCAATCAGACGTCATTTCCCGGATATTAACACAGAGGATGAAAATCGATATCTTTCCCTTCTGAAGAAAGTCATAAAGCGGCAGGCTTCTCTGATTGCCAAATGGCAGCTCGCCGGGTTTATTCATGGTGTAATGAATACCGACAATATGACAATAAGCGGAGAGACGATTGATTACGGTCCCTGCGCATTTATGAATGAATATGATCCGGATACCGTGTTCAGCTCTATTGATGTTCAGGGAAGATATGCCTATGGCAATCAGCCGGACATTGCGGCCTGGAATCTTGCAAGATTTGCGGAGACTCTTCTGCCGCTTCTTGCGGTCGAGCAGACCCAAGCCATCAAATTGGCCGAAGATGCCCTGGCTGAATTTGCAGATCTTTATCATACAAACTGGCTGTCGGGAATGTGCGGCAAACTTGGGATTTTCAGCGAAGAGCCCGGGGATGAAGCCCTTATTAAAGATCTTTTGGCGATGATGAAAAAGTATCATGCAGACTACACCAATACATTCCTTGCGCTGACATTTGACAGACCGCAGGATACAGTGCTCTCGGGAACCCCGGAATTTGCTGCCTGGAGTGAAAGGCGGAACGCGAGACTTGCCCTACAGAAGTCACCTGCGGCTGACGTGCAGAAGTTGATGGCGGACAGTAACCCTTCAGTGATTCCCCGTAACCACCGGGTAGAAGAAGCCCTCGAAGCCGCGGTGACAAACGGAGACTACAGCGTGATGCACAAGCTGCTGGCTGTGCTTTCCAACCCATATGCGCATACCGCTGAACAAGCTGGATATTTTGCCCCTCCTTACAAATCAGACGAACGATACCGAACATTTTGCGGCACGTGAGAGCATGAATTCTGAAGAGCCGCCAGTGCGGCAGGATAAAATTTTATGCAAAAAGGCCATGTATAAAAGACATGGCCTTTTGCGATTCTATAGAAACGCGTAAAAAAATTGGATTTCATCCTTTTTACAAACAATTATTCTACCGAAAATTCACCCTCATCTTCATATACTTTTTCTTTGGAACCCGTTAATCGGATAATAAATCCGCCGAGTGTGCCGCCGGTAAATGCTACAATAATGGTAAACGCAATACCAATAAGCTGTGCTTTTGCAATGCCGGGGACAACAAAGACGGCAATCAATCCGCTAGAATGGCATATTGATATACACGCAGCCTTCCCAGTACGGCGCCCATTGAAATGAGCGCTGCGGCTGCAGCAAATTCTGCAAACAAAAGAGCCTGCACATTATCCGCGGGAATTGATTCAGCAGAGAGTATTCCGGTAGAACGAAGGAATAAATAGAGAGGCAGGCCGGCTCCGATGACTAAATAGGTTCCTGTTGTGGCGCTGTAACCGTATTTTTTGACAAAAACCATCAAAAATCCAAAACCAACAAGGAGCATGGCAAGAATGCAGGATTCGATGATGATTCTTGCAAAAATTACATTTTTAGAATATCAGAAATCATTTTTGAAGTTGGTAAGGATATTGAACAATCCTATTGATTGAGGCTGATCCGGGAAAAACTGAAAAAATGTAAATACTTTTTACCGATTTGAATTATAATGGTACGCAACGCAACACAGTGCTGAGCGTGATTATTATGGTTCAAAGTGAAGGAGAATTTACATGAGATATTTCAAGAATAGCCTCGTAATAATGATATGCTGCGCGCTGACTCTATCGGTAGCTTCCTGCGGGTCAAAACCCGATGCTGTAACGAAAGCAGTAACAACAATTCAGGATACTGTGAAAAAAGAGACACAGCAGACGGTAACCGAGCCGCAGGAGACGGCTTTACCAGCGGAAACCAGCAAGAGTACAGCTGCTATTACTCCGGGAGCACTTTTCCAGGTTCCGACGGAATATCAAATTGAATTGGACGGAAGTGCCATCTCAGCCGGGGATGTTACCGGTATGATATCTGATATGGATGCGGATGGAAATTTAGAGTCATTTGAAATATCACAAGGTTCTCCGAATGTGACCAATGCCCTTGCCATTGTCGGAGACACTGCCATTAATACGGTTGAAGATTTTACGTCCGGATCTATATTTGATGCGAACGGAGACCTTAATTCAAATTACTTTATTCAAATGACCAGCTGCGATTTAGATGGTGATGAAATACTGGAGTTAATCGTATCCGCAGGTGATAAATCAACTGAAATGGAGACCCTTGTGTATTCCTTCGATAAGGCGGAACAAGGCTTCTTTTTTGCAGGCTCAATCACAGGTCAGCAGTATATGTACTTTGAGGAGGGGACTATTAATGTTCCAACCGGATCAGAAGGTGTGATAGAACAGTACACATATAATAAAGGCAGCATTTCCCCCCTATAATGAATAAAAAGCCGGTTGTTCTGTTCGTATTGAAGTGAAAGTGATATGATTTGTTCAGAGTCTATTTTCTGACCATCTTTACTTCTCTTTGCATATTGTTGCCAGGGAAGTATAAAGTCACTGTTATTTATTAACTTCAGAAACGAGGAGGCTATTTTCAATGATTGACTTAACCAAAAACTCTGAAAATCTTGCCCGCAATATCAATAAGGCACGTGAAAATAATGTTATTATTCCGACCTATGCCCAGATGAAGAATCCTGAGACCATTCCTGCCCCTGTCCTCGAAAAGTTAAAGAGCGTTGGACTTTGGGATGTGAATCCGCTGAACCTGTTCCGTATTACCTGGAAGAATGAGCCCAAAACCACAGGCGGTCTGTTTGGAACGCCGAACTATATTGAGCTGCCTTCTGAACTTACCGGTGTTAAGGCCCGCATTATCTGCATGGTCGGCAAATGGTTTCCCACCGGCTGCCACAAAGTCGGAGCATCTTTTGGCTGCCTGGCGCCCCGTCTGGTGACCGGTCAGTTTGATGCGACCCACCACAAAGCTGTCTGGCCATCCACAGGCAATTACTGCCGCGGAGGCGCTTTCAACTCCAAGCTTCTGGCCTGCGATTCGATTGCAATCCTTCCGGCCGAGATGAGCCGGGAGCGTTTTGACTGGTTAAAGACGATTGCAGGAGAGATCATTGCTACCCCCGGCTGCGAGTCAAATGTCAAAGAGATCTTCGATAAGACATGGGAACTCAAAACCACACGTGAAGATGTCATGATATTCAATCAGTTTGAGGAGATGGGCAATCATCTATGGCATTATGAAGTGACGGGACATGCCATCCAGGAAGCCTTCGAATTGGCTAAAAAGCCCGGTGACCGTCTCTCGGGTGCCTGTTTTACGTCCGGATCTGCCGGAACGATTGGCTGCGGAGATTATCTGAAGGAACAATATCCGTCCATGAAGCTGGGTGTCGGCGAGGCACTGCAGTGCCCGACCATCCTGAATAACGGATTTGGCGGACATCGTATCGAGGGCATCGGCGATAAGCATATTCCCTGGATTCATAATGTTAAAAATACCGATATGGTTATCGCAATTGACGATGAGGACAGCCAGCGCCTGCTTCGCCTTTTAAATACGCCGGCCGGCCGCTTATATCTGACGGAAACTGCGAAGGTAGACCCTGAACTTATTGATAAGCTCAGCCTCCTTGGCATCTCCGGCATTGCGAATGTTCTGTGCTGCATTAAGATGGCCAAGTATTATGAGATGACAGAAAAAGATGTTATTGCGACTGTTTTGACAGACTCAGTCGAGTTGTATGGTTCACGTATTGCAGAGCTCGACGAGCAGTACGGCCCATATACGGCGGTATCGGCAGAAGTGGATCACAACCTCCATATGCTCGGTCTCCGGACAGACAGTATGGAAGAACTGAATTATAACGACCGTAAGCGTATTCATAATTTGAAATATTACACCTGGGTTGAACAGCAGGGCAGGACAGTGGAAGACTTGAACGCCCTGTGGTACGACGAGGATCATACATGGAAGGCTGTTCATAATCAGGCCGGACAGCTTGATGCACTCATTAATGAATTTAACGAAGCGACCGGCGTCCTGAAGGGTCTCTGAATAATATGAAGAATGTAGTTTGTGCAAAATGTGTCAAATGCGGGCATGAATATCCCGCTGTACCTAATGTGACCATCTGCTCCTGCGGAGGCATTCTGGATATCCAATATGATTATAACTATGCAAAAACGCTGATGACGCCCAAAAGTCTGGCACTGCGCCCGCACACCATGTGGCGTTACCGCGAAATCCTGCCGGTGGAGGAGACTACCCCTGATACTCCGCTTCGAGTTGGCTGGAGCCCTCTTTACGAGGAAAAAAGGCTTGCTTCGCAGTTTGGAATCAAGGCGCTTTACGTGAAGGATGACGGACAGAATCCCACGGCGTCTCTCAAAGACCGGGCCTCGGCCATGGCCGTCGCCAAAGCATGGGAGGCCGGAGCAGACACAATTGCCTGTTCATCCACAGGGAATGCCGCATCTTCTCTGGCCGGAAATGCCGCAGCCGCAGGGCTTACAACCTATATATTTGTTCCATCCCGCGCACCAAAGGGGAAAATTGCGCAGTTAATGATCTTTGGCGCGCATGTCATAACGGTTGACGGATCGTATGAAGATACATTCCGTCTTTCTGCAGAAGCGATTGATCACTGGGGCTGGTACAACCGGAATGCAGCAATTAACCCTTATCTGTCAGAAGGCAAGAAGACGGTAGCCCTGGAAATTTGTGAACAGCTGAATTTTAAAGCACCTGATTTTGCAGCATTGTCCGTAGGCGACGGCTGTACAATTGCCGGCGTATGGAAAGGCTTCAAAGATTTGTATGCCATGGGTCTGATTGATCATCTGCCAAGGCTGATTTCTGTTCAGGCCGAGGGCTGCTGCCCGCTCAACCGGAGCATCCGGACCGGAAATCCTTGGGAGCCAATGGAGGAGAATACTCTGGCAGATTCGATTGCCGTCGGAGTTCCCAGAAATCCCGATAAGGCGCTCCAGGCGATACGTGAATCCAATGGTATTGCCATCAATGTGTCTGACGAGGAAATCCTGGACGCCATGCGTCTATTAGGCCGCACCTGCGGCGTGTTTGGAGAACCTGCCGGAGTTACGGGAACAGCAGGACTTAAGAAAGCCTGTGAACAGGGCTTGATTCCTGCGGATGCAACAGTTGTATCGATCATAACCGGCAATGGCCTCAAGGATGTAGCCAATGCAATCCTTGCAGGCGGATCGCCGATCTGTATCCCGCCCGAAATGGATATTCTCAAGAGAACTTTCGCTGAAGCAGGCCTTCATCCATGAATTCCGCACAAACCGACCGGGCAAGGAGAAATCCATGAATGTATTTGATATTGTCGGCCCTGTAATGATTGGTCCATCCAGCTCGCATACGGCCGGTGCTGTACGTATCGGGTATGTTGCAGGCCTGTTACTTGGCAAGCCGGCGGTAAAGGCCGAAATTCATCTTCACGGATCCTTTGCCAAAACATACAAAGGGCATGGAACAGATAAGGCTCTGATTGCCGGTATTCTGGGGATGCAGCCTGATGACGAGCGAATTCGCACCAGCCCCCAGCTAGCCGCAAAGACAGGCCTGGCGGTGACAATTATTCCCGTTTTTATAAAAGATGCGCACCCCAATACCGCCCGTATCCTTTTGACGGGTAAAGACGGTGAACAAATAGAGGTTCAGGGATCCTCCATCGGCGGAGGGAATATCGTAATCAATCAAATCAATGGTCTGGAAGTGGAGTTTACCGGGCAAAGTGACACGCTGATCGTACTTCACAGGGATACATCCGGTGTAATAGCCGCAGTATCTCATTATCTGGGAGAACTCGGAATAAATATATCGAATTTTCGCCTGTCCCGGAGTGAAAAGGGCGGCATAGCGATCATGACAATAGAAGTTGACGGTAAAGTTGAGACATTAATGAACGAGCACATCAGCGGGATGCCCAATATTCTCCGCTCAATAGCGCTTAGGCTGCATTAGGAGATACATATGGAATTGCATTATGACACCATTGAGCAGCTTCTTGAGACGGCGCGGCAGGAAGGCTGCAGGCTTTCACATCTGGTTCTGCAGCAGCAGGCCATAGAAATGGAATGTTCGCCCGAGAGTATTTTTGAACGCATGGAATATCAGTATGACGTCATGACGACGGCCGTCCAAAAAGGAATACAGCCAGGCGTACGCTCAAACAGCGGATTGACAGGCGGAGATGCGCACCGTCTGACCAAGCAGATCGATGAGCAAAAACACCTGTGCGGTACTTTTTTTACCGGAGCGCTGGCGAGGGCTATGGCAGTTGCAGAAATAAACGCCGCTATGGGCTGCATTGTGGCAGCACCTACAGCCGGTTCCTGCGGAATTTTGCCTGCAGCTGTAATTACCATGCAGGAGGAGAAAAACCTCTCAAAGAAAGACTGCATTATGTCTCTGTTTACAGCCTCAGCCGTAGGCATGGTTATTGCCAAAAACGCCTGTCTTTCGGGCGCACAGGGCGGCTGCCAGGCTGAGTGCGGTTCCGCGGGCGCCATGGCCGCAGCTGCTGTGGTGGAGCTGGCGGGAGGTACCCCTGATATGATAGGGCACGCTGTTGCCATTGCCATTAAAAATACCCTCGGACTTGTGTGTGATCCTGTAGCCGGTCTTGTCGAGATTCCCTGCATCAAACGAAATGCCTCCGGTGTATCAAATGCATTTGTGGCTGCGGAGCTTGCCCTATCCGGGATTGAAAGTGCAATACCCGCAGATGAGGTCATTGCTGCGATGAAGAATATCGGTGACAGTATCCCCGCTTCCCTGAAGGAGACGGGCGAGGGCGGACTCGCGGCAACCCCAACCGGTCAGCGGATCTTCCGGCAGATATTTGGAACGGATCCCCTTCAGACATAAGCAGATGAATCACATTATGTTACATTGTGATATGATATTTATTCAAATACTAAATATTGCGATGAGAGCAAGGACCTTTTTCCATGGAGTACGACAGAATGAAGGAAATCAAGTTAATATACAAATTATTGCTTTCGAGAATCCGGATACATGATGAGAAGTACAAACAAATTCAAATCAGCGGGGAAGAAATTCAGATTCCGACAAGAAACGGCGAAATCCGGGCTTTGCACTATAAGCCGAAAGACAGCGGGGATTCACTTCCTGTTTTTTTTGATTTCCACGGAGGCGGATTTGTCTTTGGATTACCCGAGATGGATGATGCATTCTGTAAAAAAATATCTGATAATCTGAGGATTGCCGTAATTAGTGCTGATTACCGGCTTGCACCGGAATTTCCCTATCCCGCGGCTTTGGAAGATGCGCATGATGCAGTTGTTTATGTTCATGCAAACCATTCAAAATACGGTATTGATCCGGATCGCATCGCAGTCGGAGGGCACAGTGCCGGCGCGAATATCGCTGCCGTGATATCGATGATGTTCAAAAAGAGCAAAGAACTTAAAATCAGATGCCAGGTTCTTGATTACCCGGCCCTGGATTTTCAGACCGCTGCGGAGCTTAAAAACACCCCGCTTGGAAGTATTCCGACTCCCTTAATGGAGATGTTTGAAGAGTGCTACTGCGAGTTTGAACAACGTTCGGATGTTTATGTATCACCGCTTCTGGCATCACGGGAAGAATTGGATGACCTGCCGCCTGCCATTATTATCTCCGCCGGAATAGATTCTCTGGAGAAAGAAGACGGAAGTTATGCCAAAAGACTTGAAGAAGCAGGCGTACCAGCGGAATATTATCACTACTCGGATGTCGCCCACGGATTTACAATTTCTGCCTTTTCACCTGTCGATCGTTCAGGAATTAATATAACGCCGGGCAAAGTGGATACAGCGACCATTCAGGAGGACGCCGATGACGCCATATCCAGAATCATGAATACCCTGAGTAAATATCTGCTTTAATGAGCCTATGTGTTGTTCAAACTGGCCCGGGCATGGCAAAAGAATTAGCGAAACTTCTGTTTGAATTCTATAGATATTCTGTCGGGATCATACACATAAAAATATCTGGTTTCAGAATCAGGATTTCTCACATCGGACGGATTAAGTCCATTTTTCTTAGCCTTTTTGAGAACTCCATCAAGATCCTCGGCCTGAAAACATACCGTCCTGTGCTTTCTGATAAGCCGCATAACTTGTTTAATTCCTTCTGCCTATATATAATAGAAGAATGTAATATCTCTGCAGTCTCATCAGAACGAACTGTAAAACTGCCCTTTATTAGCAGAGAGGCGAATATATGGATTTTTTAATGAACCTGTTTAATCTGTTTATAGCTCGTAGAGAGTTCTTTCTGCAGCTCGTTTTTCAACATATTTCACTGAGTATTACAGCGATCCTGATCATAACTGCTATTGGCATCATTACCGGAATACTCATATCAAAATCAAAAAAAGCAGCCGACATAGTCATTGGAATCACGAATTTTCTGTATACGATTCCATCGATTGCTATGTTCGGTTTTTTTGTGTCTTTTACCGGCATCGGAAATACAACAGCCATCCTTGCGCTGGTTATTTACGGTTTACTTCCGGTTATAAGAAACACTTATGTAGGTCTTAAGGAAGTTGATGACCAGATTATCGAGGCAGCTGTCGGGATGGGGAGTTCACCCATGCAGCTGCTTTGGAAAGTGCAGTTTCCGCTGGCACTCCCGGTAATAATAGCTGGAATCCGCAATATGGTAGTCATGACGATTGCCTTGACGGGAGTTGCTTCGTTTATCGGGGCAGGCGGCCTGGGCGTCGCAATATGGAGAGGAATAACAACCAATTTTGACGAAATGACAATTGCGGGCAGCCTTCTGGTAGCGCTGCTTGCAATATTCTCGGATGCCCTGCTGGGTGTTCTTGAGAAAAAACTATTAAGGAGGACGACATGAAGAGATTTGTATGCATTCTTTTGGCCATGTCTGTTGTATTTACGCTGGCTGGATGTCAGTCGACAGAAAAGAAAGTGGTTATTGCATCAAAACCGATGGCGGAAAGCTATATTATTGCCGAAATGCTCGGGCAGCTCATTGAAGCGCACTCGGATATTAAGGTGGAATACAAAACAGGTATTGGCGGGGGCACCTCCAATATCCAGCCGGCTATGGAAGCGGGCGAGATTGATATGTACCCTGAATACACCGGAACCGGCTGGCTTTTTGTTCTGAAGAAGGACCTGATTAATGATCCCCAGGAACTTTATACACAAGTAGCTAAGGGATACATGGACTCCTATAACTTCAAGTGGCTGGAGCTTTACGGATTCAACGACACTTACGCGCTTTCTATGGATCGTACAGTTGCCGAAGAAAACGGTATCGAAACATATTCTGACCTGGCCGCCGCCAGCCCGCAATTTACACTGGGCGCAGAGTATGATTTCTATGAACGTGAAGACGGTTATCCGGGGCTCGTAGAGGCGTATGGATTTGCTTTTAAAGAGACGAAAGATATTGATATCGGATTAAAATACAAAGCCATCGGCGCAGGCGAAGTTGATGTGATTAACAATTTCTCTACAGACGGACTCTTAACCGAGTATGATCTGAAAGTACTTGAGGATGACAAACAATTTTTCCCGGCGTATCAGGCTGCGACGGTAATACGGCAGGAAACACTGGACAAATATCCCGAACTCGAAGACATACTTAATAAGCTCGCTGGGCAGATCAGTGACAAAGAAATGCAGGAAATGAATTATTATGTCGAACATGATAATAAGGAAGCCAAAATTGTCGCCAAAGAATTTCTTGAATCGAAAGGGTTATTGTAATGACTCTCATTCAATTTGAAGATGTCAGCCATTCTTATGAGACGGATAATCCAGTTGTCAGTCATCTGAATCTGTCCGTCGAAGAAGGCGAATTCGTTGTGCTGATCGGTCCGTCAGGCTGCGGCAAAACAACGATTCTCAAGATGATGAACGGGCTTGTACATCCAACGAGCGGCCGGATTTTTATCAAAGGTAAAGAAATCAAAGAATGGGATTCCATGGTGCTGAAGCGAAAAATGGGCTATGTAATCCAGCAGATCGGCCTGTTTCCGCATATGACAATCGAAAAGAACATAGTCTATTCTCTTGATATCCAGAAAGCGACAACGGATGTTAAGAAAAAAAGGGCGCGTGAACTGATTATTCTTGTAGGACTCGATGAAAGTTATCTTTCAAAGTATCCGAAAGAATTAAGCGGCGGTCAAAAGCAGAGAGTGGGAATTGCACGTGCGCTGGCGGCAGATCCGGAAATCATACTGATGGATGAACCGTTGGGCGCGGTTGATCAGATCACCCGGAAAGTGCTGCAGGAAGAGATTCTGCGGCTTTATAAGACGCTCGGCAAAACAATTGTACTGGTAACCCATGATATCGAAGAAGCTATTAAGCTTGGCACTAAGATCGTTGTCCTTCGCGGCGGGGAAATCATGCAGGCAGGCAGCAGGAATGAAATCGTGTTCCAAAGCAGCGAAGGTTTCGTGAGTGATTTTCTTGGGAACAAAGGATTTCTTTCTTATCTGAATATAGCCGAAATCAAAAGCTACATTACCGTTCCGGAAGAAGACTCAAAGGATGCTGTTCATCTGAATCCGGGGAATCTGTGCGTAAGATATGACGAGAAATTAATTGTAGGAATCAGAATGTGTCTGGAGTACGGCGTGACCAGTATTTGCGTGGTAGATGAAAGCGGAAAAAGCGTCGGGCAATTTGATCTGTCCTCCTTATCTAAGCTTGCTTTCTGACAAGCGGCAGTTGAGGAAAGAACAAAACAAAGAAAAAGTATCCTTAAGATGTGTTATGGGAGGTTCAATTATGGTTCATTCATTTGACCTTGTTGTAATCGGAACGGGAGCAGGCGGAGCAGCAGCTGCGCGCAAGTGCAGAAAGGCAGGCTGGACAGTCGCGATAATAGACGAGAGACCCTTTGGCGGAACCTGCGCGCTGCGCGGCTGCGATATGAAAAAAATCCTGATGGGGGCAGCAGAAGTTGTTGATTGGAATACCCGGATGCAGGGTAAGGGAATACGTGCGGAAGCAAGGATTGACTGGCCTGAATTGATGGCCTTCAAACGATCCTTTATTGAGAACTATTCGGAAGATTTTGAAAAGGGGCTTCTTGATGCGGGGATTGAAGCTTTTCATGGAACGGCACGATTCATATCAGATGACGAAGTCGAGGTGAACGGAAAAGTACTGAAGGGCGGCCATATTCTGATAGCAACCGGAGCCCGTCCCATGCCCCTTTCAATAGAAGGGGAAGAGAATATTGTACTCAGTGACTTTTTTCTGGAGATGGATACCCTGCCCTTAAATATAGTTTTTATTGGAGGCGGGATGGTCTCCATGGAATTTGCCCATATTGCAGCCCGCGCAGGATCGGCGGTGACCATCATTGAAAGACAGGATCGGCCGCTCATGAATTTTGATGCTGATCTGGTCAGCCTTATTGTGCAGAAATCCAATGATATTGGAATACGCTTCATGGGACTTGCCATTATTCATTCGGTGGAGAAAGACGGTGAAAAGTTCCTGGTTAAAGGGAGTAACGGTAATGGCGATTTCCTGATACAAAGTGATCTGGTCGTCCACGGAGCAGGAAGAATTCCCCATATCGATCAGCTGAACCTCGAAGCAGGTCACGTGGATTTCAGTAAACACGGCATAACAGTAAATGAATACCTGCAGAGTGTCAGCAATCCAAAAGTCTATTCTGCAGGTGATGCAGCGGATACAAAAGGGCTGCCGCTTACACCTGTTGCAGGCATTGAAGTCAATATTGCAGCCAAAAATCTTTTGAGCGGAAATCTCGCAACGGCAGACTACCATGTGATGCCGGCTGTTGTTTTTACCATTCCGAAAATAGCATCCGTCGGTCTGACAGAAGAAAAGGCGCGTGAAGCGGGATATGAGTGCTATACCAATACACTCGACATGTCAGGCTGGTATACATATAAAAGAACGAACGAAAAATATGCCGCCGCTAAAATTGTGATCGATAAAAAAACAAATTGTGTGATTGGCGCGCACATCGTCAGCGGCGAAGCGGACGAATTAGTGAATCATTTTGCTTCCGCCCTTCAACTGCATATTGATGTTAAGGAATTCAAAAAAATGATGTACGCCTACCCAACGGCCGCATCGGATATTGTATACATGCTGTAGCATCTGCAGCGCAAATAATAGAAAAAGAACAATTGGAAGAAAATAATAGAAGAGAAAACAATTGAAGGAAGAAACAATTAGAGGGAGGAAAGAAAATGGTATATGCAAATTGGAATGGAGCGGAACTGGCCAAAAGTGACAAAACAATTGTGATCGAAGGAAACCAGTATTTTCCCAGTGAAGATGCAGACCACAAATTTCTCGTAAAAAGCGACTATCAGACACGCTGCCCATGGAAAGGTCTTGCAAGTTATTACCATGTAATCGTCGATGGTAAACAAAACGATAACGCTGCCTGGTATTACCCTGAACCACTCGAAAAAGCAGCCATGATCAAAGACTATATTGCTTTCTGGAATGGCGTGGAGGTCCGGGTTGACTGAACGTACATAGATAATATGACTATTGACAAATTTCCGTGGTCTGTATAGAATCTAAGGCAATTGTATATTTGAAACCGATGATCAAGAGTAGTAAATCAGCCGGCGAATCTCAGCGAATGGCCAGTAGTGCGAGGGCCATATGACGAGGCGGATCGAATGGACTTGTGAGGGTGACCCGAAAGCGGCATTGCCGGTTATTAGGCGTCAACGGGAGGCCAGCCCGTTATCCAGTGGACACGTATCAGAAGGTACGTGAACGAGTGAGCTTTGGAGATGAAGCTAATTTGGGTGGTACCGCAGGACAATCAGTCTTGTCCCTTATATGGGATGAGGCTGATTTTTTTATGTTTCAGAAGGAGAGTGGAAGATGTTTATTTTGTTAAAACGATGGCGATGTGCCAATTGTTAAAGCGATGGCAGCGTCCTGGAAATATTGGATCTGAACAATGAAATACAAGATTTGTACAGCCATAAAGAACCATAAAACAACCATAAAAGAAAACGGGGGATCATATTATGAAAAAATTCATAGCTGTTTTACTGACCATGGCGACTATTCTCACGATCACGACCGGATGCAGCAAGAAAATACCGGTTATCGGTATTTCACAGTACGGCGAACATGCTTCACTTGACAATTGCCGCGAAGGATTTATCCAGGGTCTCAAAGACGCCGGACTTACAGAAGGCAAGGACTTTACCATTTCTTATCAGAACGCCGGATTTGACGACGCCATCGCTACCCAGATAGCACAGAACTTTTCCAGTAATAATGTAGCCCTCATGTGTGGAATTGCAACGCCCTCTGCTACGGCATGCTACGCGGCGGCTGAAGATAAGGACATTCCAGTAATCTTTACGGCCATTACCGATCCGGTGCAGGCTAAGCTTGACAGCGGCAACGTCACAGGAACAAGCGACAAGCTGCCTGTAGACGCGCAGCTTGATCTGATCCGTCAGCTCCAGCCTGACGCAGATACAATCGGTATCATATATACGACAAGCGAGCCGAACTCCGTATCCGCTATTGCAGACTACGAAGCGAAAGCACCGGATTACGGATTTTCGATCGAGGCCATCGGAGTCACACAGCAGGCGGACGTCACGCAGGCTGCGGATACATTAATTGCAAAGGGTGTTGACTGCTTTTCCAATCTGACAGACAATAACGTTGTCGGAGTCCTGTCTTCTGTTCTTGAGAAAACCGGCGAAGCCGGCATCCCGGTATACGGAAGTGAAGTAGAGCAGGTAAAACTCGGCTGTGTTGCTGCGGCCGGCATCGATTATTATCAGCTTGGCCTGCAGACCGGCGCTATTGCGGCTCAGGTGTTAAAGGGTGATGCGAAAGCCTCCGAAATACCTTACGAGACAATCAGCGAATATGGTATCTACATCAATTCTGCTGCACTTTCCGAAATGGAAATCACGCTCCCGTCCGCCATTTCCGACAAGGCAATTGAAGCAGAAACGGCCTGAGAAAAGATTTTAACCAGAAAGCTTTTAACCAGAAAAACGGAAAACCTGAGAATGAAGAGGCGCAGCAATAACCAGCTGCGCCTTGACCACTTTTATAGAAATTGAAGGAAGAAGAATTGCATGAGTAGTTTATTTGACCTGATAGTTGGCACCATGACACAGGGACTGATCTATGCGCTGCTATCATACGGCGTATACATCACCTACAAAATACTGGATTTCCCCGATCTGACCGTTGACGGCAGTTTTCCTCTGGGGGCGGCTGTTACGGCAGTCCTTCTGACAAAGGGCTTTAATCCGTATCTTACGATACCGGTGGTCCTTGCGGTCGGGGCGGCAGCCGGCATGGCTACCGGGCTGATCCATGTCAAGCTCCATGTGCGCGATCTTCTGGCAGGCATCATAACGATGACGGCGCTCTTTTCAATTAACCTTCAGATTGCGGGATCCAACCTGATTGTCGACAGAGAAATCAGCACCATCTTTACTGCGGCGCCTACAATGGCGCTTTTCGGCGGTACTGCTCTGATTTACAGAAAGTTGATCATAACCCTTATTATTGCCGTTCTTTTCAAGATCCTACTGGATATGTACTTTAAGACCAAGAGCGGGCTTCTCCTTAGAGCAGTAGGCGACAACAGCGTACTGGTTACGACGCTGGCCAAGGACAAGGGCACCGTCAAAATCATCGGACTTGTTGTATCCAACGCCCTTGTAGCGCTGGCAGGAAATATTGTCTGCCAAGAGCAGCGCTCCTTTTCGAGCACGATGGGAACCGGACAGGTGGTTTTCGGACTTGCGACAGTCATAATCGGCACGACGCTTTTCAAGAAACTCAGCTTTGTGAAAGGGACTACAGCTGTCATGATCGGCAGCATACTCTACAAAGCATCGATACAGACCGCCATCAGTCTGGGCCTGCCGGCCAATCTGCTGAAATTCATTACGGCAGTCCTGTTCCTTGTGATCCTCGTTATTGGAAACCATCAGAAAAGCGGGGTGAAGAAAAGTGCTTGAACTGAAAAATATCACGAAGATTTATAATTCGGGTACGATCACGGAAATGTGCCTCTTCAATGAATTCAACCTGACAATCGGCGACGGTGAATTTCTTTCCATCGTCGGCAGCAACGGAAGCGGTAAAACCTCCCTTCTGAATATTATCTGCGGGAGCATTCCGATCGACGGCGGCCAGGTAAAGATCGGCGGAGAAAGCATAGACCGCCTGAAGGATTACCAGCGTTACCAAAAGATCGGCAGAGTCTACCAGAACCCCGCGATGGGAACCTGTCCCAATCTGACACTTTTGGAAAATATGTCGTTGGCTGACAACAAGGGAAAGCCTTTTGGACTGGGATACGGCGTCAACAAGGCGAGAGTGATCTACTATAAAGAGCAACTCGCCATACTTGGCCTGGGTCTCGAAAATAAGATGGATATCAAAGTGGGCTCCCTTTCCGGAGGACAAAGACAGGCTGTGGCACTGATCATGTCGACACTTACCCCGGTTGATTTCCTGATTCTCGATGAGCATACGGCGGCGCTTGATCCCAAGACCGCAGATACAATCATGGAACTAACGGACAGGATTGTTAAAGAGAAGAAGCTCACAGCCATGATGGTCACCCACAATCTGCGCTATGCTGTCGAATACGGCAGCCGCCTGATCATGATGAATAATGGCGGCATCGTCCTCGAAAAGTCCGGAGCCGAGAAGAAGGGACTGAATGTTGTTGATATCCTCAAAATATTCACGGATATCAGTATCGAGTGCGGCAACTAAATTTGCGATGCTTGACATCAATAATAATTGACAAATAATCGTGAACGGATCATACTTGATTTGCATACCGCCAGTGCGGTTCAGGCAAGGATACCGCATCTGGAACGCGTGTCGCTGCTTCGTGAGGATGAATTGATTTTCTTCTTTTATCACAGGGAGGTAGACTGATATGGGTAAATCTGTAGGTATAGATCTGGGAACGACGAACTCTGTCGTATCGGTTTTGGAGGGTGGCAAGCCTGTTGTAATTGTAAATACAGAAGGCGGAAGAACAACGCCGTCCGTAGTTGCCTTTACAAGTAAGGGAGAAAGGCTGGTCGGCCAGGTAGCTCGCCGTCAGGCCGCAATGAATCCCGAAAATACTCTGTATTCAGTTAAAAGATTTATAGGCCGCCGTTTTTCCGAAGTTGCGGATGAAAAAAAGCTGGTGCCCTATAAGGTAGTTGAGGGCCCGAACGATTCCGTACGGTTTGACATCAGCGGCAAGCTCTATTCTCCGGAGGAAATCTCAGCTGTCATTCTCAAAAAAATGGTGGAAGATGCATCCAAATACCTCGGGGAGAAGATTACGGATGCAATCATTACAATTCCAGCCTATTTTAACGATGCACAGAGGCAGGCTACCAAAGACGCAGGCAAAATTGCAGGACTCAATGTCCTTCGCATTATTAATGAACCAACGGCCGCGGCTCTCGCATACGGTATGGATAAGAAGAAGAACGAAACCATCCTGATCTTTGATCTCGGCGGAGGAACGTTTGATGTCTCCATTCTGGATGTAGGAGACGGTGTATTTGAGGTTAAGGCTACCAACGGCGATACCCACTTAGGCGGCGATAACTATGACAAGGCAGTTGTTGACTGGCTGGCCGGTGAATTTAAAAAGGATTTCGGATTTGATCTGCGCCAGGACAGACAGGCGCTTCAGCGTCTGACGGAAGCAGCGGAAAAGGCTAAGATCGACTTGTCCAGCGTGATGGAGACACAGATTAACCTTCCCTTTATTACCGCTGACGCCAATGGTCCGAAACATCTGGATATGAAGCTGACCCGTGCCAAATTTGACGACCTGACGCATGATCTTGTTGAGAGATGCCGTAAACCGGTTCTTTCAGCATTGGAGGATGCCAAATATACACAAAGTGATATAGATGAAGTCATCTTAGTCGGCGGATCGACTCGTACTCCGGCTATTCAGAAATTAGTGCGCGAACTCACGGGAGGGCGTGAACCCAACCAAAGTGTTAATCCTGACGAAGTGGTTGCCATCGGCGCTGCGATTCAAAGCGGCGTATTGACGGGTGAAGTCAAGGATATTCTGCTTCTGGACGTAACACCGCTTTCTATGGGCGTTGAGACCCTCGGCGGAATTATGTCAAAGATCATAGAGCGAAATACGACGATTCCTGTCCGCAGAAGCCAGATTTTTTCAACAGCGGAAGACAACCAGCCGGCCGTAGATATCAACGTACTGCAGGGCGAAAGAGAACTCGCAAGGGATAATAGATCCCTCGGGCAGTTCAAGCTCGATGGTATTCCGCCGGCACCCAGAGGAATTGCGCAGGTTGAAGTGACTTTTGACATCGACGCCAACGGGATTCTCAAAGTCAGCGCTAAAGAAAGGGCAACCGGCAAAGAACAGACGGTGACCATTTCGGGCTCTACCAGTCTGGATAAATCAGAAATTAATCG
>Ga0209100_1000251_pt1 | contig 55681 bp, 47 predicted proteins | sample lystaG_FD_185480 | JGI IMG/M metagenome (GOLD analysis project Ga0209100, IMG submission 185480) | Glacier valley bacterial and archeal communities from Borup Fiord, Nunavut, Canada, to study Microbial Dark Matter (Phase II) -... | ecosystem: Environmental > Aquatic > Freshwater > Ice > Glacier ... | reverse complement strand
CGGCATTGATCACAACTACCTCACAGTGTGAAACATAATCTAGCGGCGCACACGCCTCGTGCCGGGCAGCTCAGGCTGAAACGGCGCGGCGGTTCAGTCCCCGAGACGCATGGCGCGCCGCATCCGTAGCCAGGCGGAAGCCGGCACCAGGGTGGCCCGCAGTCGCTTCCGGCGACCGACGGCAGCGAGCAGGTCGCCAGCTATGCGGCGCACATCGGCGGCCAGCGACACCGAGCTGGTGAGAACGGCTCCCCCCCGTGCCTCCGCCGTCCGCCCATAGCTCTCGCGTTCCACCGCGGCCCTCACCCGGTCGATCGGGCCACGTTCGGCCCCACCGATGAACCGGGCCAGCAGGTCGGCCGCCTCGCGCGGAGTCGCGGTGTCGGGAAGATCGATACCGAGGTCGGTGGCGGTGTCGAAGACCTCCTGCCAGGCCGTAAGGGCAGACACACTGCCCCTGGTGAGACCCCGGAGACGACGACGACGCATCAGCACTCGAGCCACCGCAGGTGCCAGCACGAGAACTCCTGCCACGGCAAACGCGACGAGAAACCAGAGCCAGGCGCTCAGCGAGGCAACCCGGGCGGCCTTGGCCGTGGCCTGATCCGTCGGTTTAGGAGCGACAGCAGCGGCCGAGGTCGAGGGCCGGGGATTGGCCCGTGCCGAGGGGGCCGGGGCGGCGGTGTTCACCGGCTTCGGCACGTTCGGGGATGCGATGTCGGCATAGGCGGGCACTTCACCACGACCGACGGTGGGCTCGAATCGCGTCCACCCGATGCCCTCGAAGTAGAGTTCCGGCCACGCGTGCAGGTCGTGCGAGGTGACCGTGAAGGCCTTACGGCCGTTGAGCAATTCTGGCAGTTCGGTGCCGGGAAGGAACCCCACCGCAATACGGGACGGGATGCCGAGACTGCGGGCCATCACCGCCATCGCCGAGGCGAAGTGGATGCAGTATCCCTCCTTCGCTTTCAGGAAGGCCGCGATCACCGCCATGCCCGTGCCGTCGTAGCCCTGGTCGACGGGCGCGGTTTCGGAGTACTGGAAGTCGCCCTCGCGAAAGAATCCCTGCAGCAGGAGCGCTTTCTCGTAGTTGCTCGCCCCGCCCCCCGCCACACGGCTCGCCGTGTTCGAGATCACCTTCGGCATGGCGGCCGGGAGAGCGAGAAAACGCTCGAAACCGGCCGGCACCGTCGTGCCGGCGCTCGCGAGCTGGGCCGGAGTGGGAGAAATGACGAGGCTCGTCGCCTGGTAAGTCTGGTAGGCGGCATCACCGCTGGGCTTTTTTACCGCGAGCCCATCCGAGTCCCAGTACCACTTGCCGTTCAGACCGATGACACGTGATGTGGGGTAGGGCAGCGGAAGCCACGGGCTGGTGAGACTGTCCACACTCACGAAGACCTGATCCTCGGTAGTGGACACTTCGGGCGCGAGTCCGGGTGGGGCACCGATGGCATCCATCGTGTTCGCGGAGCGCTGGCGGAAGGTATCCGGCGCCCAGTTCGACCCGCTCAAGTTCTGGAGGCTCACCAGCCGCAGGTAATGCGCGGTTCCCGACTCGCTCGTGTAGCCGAGCACGGTGTGTTCGATGTCCTGCCGCAGGTTCTGCCCGAGCGAGAGCACCGGGTTGACCCCGGAACTGAAGCCGGTGCCGTTCGTATTTTGCGCCGGGCTCACCTCCGGCAGCAGGAGGGGCGCGACGAGGGCGCCGACGACCACGGTCACGGCGAGTCCGATTGTGAGGGCCGTCTGCCGTCGCCCGGCAGTGGCTCGCAGCAAAAACAGGTAGGCCAGCGCGGCGAGAACGAAGACGATTGGATCGGTGGTGTCGACGGAGACGGCGCTCGGAACAGCCAGCAAGACGAGCAAAGGCGCGCCGGCCAGCGCGGGAGTGCGCAGGGTGTTCGCCAGCAGGTCGGAGAGGATGACGAGGGCGCCCACTCCGAGACACAGCAGGAACATGATGGGCGTGATCGCCGTCGCCGGCAGGGACTGCCGGGCGATCGAGAAGTTGCCGGCTTCGACGAGCTGCTGGAACGCCGTCCAGGACCCAGTGGTCGGGATGATCCCCAGGATCGCCGTCGAAGGAACGAAGACCACGGTGACGGCCAGCAGCAGGACTACCACCGAGACGAGGGGCGGAAGCAGCCGGCGGTAGTCACCCGACCCTGTGGTGACGGGCCTCACCGGAACGAAGCGCCGGACGATCGCCGCGCTGCCGAGGAGCACGAAGCAGAGGGAGGCGAGCTGGAACCACCAACCCGCCCCATCGAGGATCACGTGGAGTCCCGCGAGGGTTACCAGGAGGGCGAGAAGAAGGGCACGACTCGTGCGGAGTTCGGCCGAACGGGCGGTTCGCGCCCCGGGCGCCGGAGCCCGCGCGGGGAGTCTGCGTGCCGCGGCAGGCGCGGGGCGGTTCGCGGTACGTGTCACAAGATCAGGGCCGCTCATCGACGGCCCTTCGCGCGAAGGGGACAGCGGAGTCCGCATTCCGGCCGGAGCGTAGGTGCCCGCCCTGAAGTGCCCCCAACGCCAGCCAGGCGCTGTCGATCGAGTCATCGACCTGCACGGTCACGCATAGCCAGCCGGCCTCGGTGAGCGTGCGCGAGAGGGCGAGCTGCCGCGGCGCGATGAGAAAGGCCACCGCGAGATCGAAGGCACGGCGCTGCGCCCCGAGTCGATTCACCGTTGCGGTGTCGGCGTCGGAGAGGATGGCGAACACCGAGCCCTGCGATCGATCCGGTCGCTGCACCCCGCGGAGCAGCGAGAGCTCCTCCGGCGGTTCGGCGCTCAGGGAGACTGCGGCGAGGGTCTCGAGAAATTCGTCCGGATGATCGGGCGACGCCAGTTGCGCTGGCGCCGTCTCGATCACCTGCACGAGGAATCCGCTGCGGGCGAGGTGCACTCCCAGGGATGCCGTGAATGTCACCGCCCACTCGAATGCCTCGCTCTGCGGTCCGTCGCCGTCGCCGACAGGGACGGCATCCCGATAGTGGGCGAGCCGGGTGTCGAGCAGGATGCGCGCTTCGGCATGACTGCGCTGTTCCTCCTGCCGCACCATGAGCTGGCCGGCGTGTGCCGAGGCGCGCCAGTGCACCCGGCGCAACGCGTCACCGCGGCGATATTCGCGGGTCATCAGGTCGTCTTCGCCCCCGAGCGCCCGCCTCTGGAGCATGCGCGTCGGGCCTTCATCCGCCGAGATCGAGACGACCCCGTCGGCGAGTGGCACGAGTGCGGGCGTCACAGTGAGAGTCTCGCTGGCTCCGGCGACGAGTGCGCCGTCCGCGAGGCCGAAGGGGTCGGTGAAGTCCACGAGCATCGGCCCGAGCTTGAAAACCCCACGGCTCGGTGGGGTCACCTCGTAGCGGAACAGCACGGTCGATCCGCGCCCGGCGAAGCGTGGTCCTCTCGGCAGGAGTGCCGGCAGGAGCGCCGGCTCGGTGGCGAAGGGCAGCCAGGGCCAGGAGTCGCGCCAATTGGCCTCAGTCGTGCTGTACATCGAGAGATTGCCCACCCTCAAATCCGCCATTGTCGGATGCCCGGCACTCACCACCGAAGGAGAAAAGGATCGCTGCACCGACAGCCGCATGTACCGAAACCGCACAAAGGCGAGCGAGAAGAGGGGAAGCAGCGCGAGGAAGGAGCCGAGGTAGAGCAATTCGCGGCGACCCATCCAATACGAGGCGGGGATGGTGAGGGCTGCGCTCAGCAGGAGCCCCCAGCCACGTCGCGTGAAGCGGGCGACACGCCGCACGTGCGCCGGTCCGTTAGATGCCCCGACAGCTTTCGTGAGAGCTCGCGTCGTGGCCCTCGATGCGGCTGTGGGCCGCACCGCACCCGGCGCCCGAAATCGTCGGGCTGGCTTCCTGCGGGCGGACATCAACCGTGTCAGGCCGGGCCGACGGCACCGAGGGGCACCGGGGTGGCCGCCACGATTCGCGAGATGATATCGGCGACGGCTCCCGTTGCGAAGGGGTTGCCGTTGCCCGACACGCGGTTCGTCGGGATGACCCGATGGCCCATCACCGCAACGGCGAGGGCGTCGATATCGTCGGGCAGCACGAATTCTCGTCCGTCGAGAGCCGCACGGGCCTTGGCCGCACGCACCAACTGGAGCGTGGCGCGGGGGCTGGCACCGAGGCGCAGGTCGCGGTCGCGCCGTGTGGCCTGCGAGATGCTCACCGCATACTGTTCCACCGCCCAGGAGACGAAGACCTTGCGCACGGTCGCGATCATGGCGATCAGCTGCACTGTCGACACCACCGGCTGAAGGTCGCCGAGGGGGCTCGCGGACTCTCTGGTTCGGAGCATGGCGAGTTCGGCCGCTTCATCCGGATACCCCATGGAGATGCGCGCCATGAACCGGTCGCGCTGGGCTTCGGGGAGAGGGTAGGTCCCCTCCATCTCAACCGGGTTCTGGGTGGCGATCACGGTGAAGGGCGAGGCGAGGATGCTCGTGGATCCGTCGACGGTCACCTGGCCCTCTTCCATGCTTTCGAGGAGGGCGCTCTGGGTCTTCGGGCTCGCACGGTTGATCTCGTCCCCGATGACGATGTTGGCGAAGATCGGTCCCGGCTTGAACTCGAACTCACGCTCGACCTGGTTGTAGATCGATACTCCGGTGATGTCCGAGGGAAGCAGGTCCGGGGTGAACTGGATGCGGTTGACGGTGCAGTCCACCGATTTCGCCAACGCTCGCGCCAGCATCGTCTTGCCGACACCGGGCACGTCCTCGATGAGCAGGTGTCCCTCGGCGAGCAGCACGGTGAGCGCCGTCTGCACAGCCTCCCGCTTGCCATCAATAACGGTCTCGATGCTGCGGATGATCTCGGTCGAGTTGCGGTAGAAGTCATCGAGTCGCATCGCGCTGTCGGTGCTGCTACTGCTCAGGTCGTTGCTCGTCATCTGTTTCGCTGGTCCCGCCCGCTATTGGCCATATCTTCCGCGATTCTGCCAGACCCGGGATGACAGGCGGTCACTTGTCTAGCGAATACTCAGTCACCATCGAATTGGCGCACAGGCGCTGCCGCGCGCCCGCGTCGGGTTAGCGTTGGCACCGTGAAAATTTCCGTACTCTCCGGCGGCGTCGGCGGCGCCCGTTTTCTTCGCGGACTGCGTCACCACCTGCGCGAAACGCTTCCCGACGGGGCCGGGGGCACCACTGCAGAGATCACAGCGGTAGTGAATACGGGCGATGACATGTGGCTCAGCAGCCTGCGCATCGCACCCGACCTCGACTCGATCATGTACACGCTCGCCGGGGCGAACGACGAGGTGCGCGGCTGGGGCCGCATCGGCGAGACCGAGCGGGTCAGCGCCGAGCTGGACGCCTACGGTGTCGGATGGCCGTGGTTCACCCTCGGCGACCTCGACCTCGGCACGCACATCGCCCGCAGTCACCTCCTGCGCTCCGGCCTGACTCTCAGCGAGGTGACGGCACGCATCACCGACCGCTGGAACCTCGGTGTCACCCTCCTTCCGGTTACGGACGACGAGGTGGAGACCCAGGTCGTGACCGACGAGGGCACGATGCACTTCCAGGAGTGGTGGACCCGGCACCGGGCATCCCTCGCCGCGCGTCGTTTCGAGCAGCGGAACGTGGCTAACGCGAGCCCCGCCCCCGGCGTTCTCGAGGCCATCACCGGCGCCGACGTGATCCTGGTCGCTCCGTCCAACCCGGTCGTGTCGATCGGCACCATCCTGGGCATCCCGGGCGTGCGGGAGGCGCTCGCCGAGGCATCCGCTCCCATCGTGGGAGTGTCGCCGATCATCTCGGGTTCCGTCGTGCGCGGGATGGCGGATGCCTGTCTCACCGCGATCGGAGTGCAGACCTCCGCCGCGGCGGTGGCCCTGCACTACGGTGGTCGCGGCAGTGGCGGACTCCTCGACGCCTGGCTCGTAGACGAGTCGGATGCCGACGCGGTGGCACCGCTCGCCCCGGCCGGGATCACCGCACTGGCGGTGCCGCTCTGGATGCGTGACGCCGAGTCGAGCGCACGACTCGCCGCCGACGCCCTGTCTGCAGCCCGGTGCTGAGCCGCGCTCCCTAAAGTTCGTCGGCCACCACGCGTGCGGTGCGCACGCCAAGCCGACCCGTCAGCAGGGCCAGATCCTTGGCCGAGTCGACGTCATTGCGTAAACCGGAACCGGAAGATACTTCGAGCGGCATATATCCGGCAATCCGATGGGCGGCGCTCGATCCGACACCGAACGCCGGAGCGTGGCGTGCACCGTCCGATGCCGTGATGAGCGTGGTTCCGTCGCCCGCGGTATCCGCGACCATGGCGAGCGGATGCGACCGGGCTGCAGTGAGCGCAGCATTGAGTTCGGTTGGCGTCAGGGCAGGCAGATCGCCGAGAAGCACGGCGATCCCGCGGCCCGGTTCGGTCATCTCGGCGGCGGTCGCCACTCCGAGCGAGATGGCAGCGGCGAGTCCCGCGGTCTCCTGGACGATCACAAAGGCACCGAGATCGTCGAAGACACCGGAAGCCTCCGCGGTCGTCACGACCAACACGCCGGCGACCCCCTCCGCTTCCATCGCGGCCGCGACGGTATCTGCGGCCATCGCGAGAGCGAGCGCGGAGTGGTCGCCGGGGCCGAATCGGGATTTCGCCTGGCCCGTGCCTTTGACCGGAACCACGACGACCCACTCCGACGTCGGCAACGTCTCCACCGCACGCGAGCCGGACTTGCGGATGCCCGTGGTGGTCGGGCCCCGTCCGCCAGCGGGGCGCGGCGCTTTACCCACCTGATGCCCGTCCGGCTTCGAAACCCTGGTTCCAGGCCTCGTCCGTTCCGAGCCGGAACATGTCGTTCGCAGCCGGACGCACCAGCGACCTCGCGCCCTCGGCATCGTCTGCCAGAAGATGTGCGAGCCCCCGCACTACCGCCACCGGCAGACCGGCGCTCTTGCGCTTCACCAGGTCCGCGGCGGAAGCGATCTCGTCCCCGGTGGCCGGAATCGTCACATCGAGCCGGCGCCCCTGCGTGTCGACCGAGCCGCGCAGGTCGTCGAGTACGCGCACGCCGCTCGCGCCGATCGCCACGTCCGTCTGCCCCTCTCGCCACGCCCGGCCGAGAGTGTCGGTGATGATCACCCCGAGGCGCACACCGAAGCGGAACTCGAGAGCCGTGCGCAGGCGCAGCGCCGAGGCATCCGGATCCAGCGGCAACAACAGCACGGTGCCCTGCGGCGTGTTCGACGCGTCGACACCGGCGGCGGCCGCGACAATGCCCAGGCGATTCTCCACGATGCGCGTGACGCCGCCGGGATGCACCCGCGTCGCGACCACCCGCACGGTCTCGTCGCTGATCGCCTGCTCCCGGTCGGTGGCCAGCACGAACCGGCCCTCCGCCTTCGACACGATCTTGGAGGTGACGGCGAGGATGTCGCCCTCCTCCAGCTGCCCCGCGAGACCCCCGATGATGATCGCGAGGTCGTCTCCCGCCACGATCTCGGGAATACCCTCAATCGCCCAGACTGTCAGCACTAGCGCACCAGTTTAGGAAGCACGTCGCGCGCGAACACGTCGATCCACTCGCGCTGGTTGCGCCCGACGTTGTGCAGGTAGATGCGGTCGAAGCCGAGGTCGAGGAACGACTGGATCGATGCTCGATGCGCGTCCGGATCCTCCGACACGAGCATCCGACCGTCGAAGTCCTCTGGCCGCACCAACCTGGCGAGTTGCTCGAATTCGAAGGGCGAACGGATGTCGGAGCGCGGGAATCGCATCCCCCCGTTCGGCCACTCGGTCATGGCATTCGCCATCGCCAACTCGTAGGTCGACGCCCAGCTGAGGTGGAGCCGCAACACCTTCGTGCCGCCGGTCCGGCCGGCCTCTCGTGCCCCCTCGTCGAAGCGGGCGAACAGGCCGGCGATCTTGTCCATCGGCGCCCCGTCGATGATGATTCCGTCCACCGTGCGGCCGGCGCGCTTCGCCGTCACCGGTCCAGAGGTCGCCACCAGGATCTCGGGCGCCACGTCGGGCATCGTCCACAACCGGGTTGACTCGAGAGTGAAGTGTGGGCCGCTGTGCTTCGTGTCGCGCCCGGCCAGTGAGGCCGTGAACAGCTTCTTGATGATCTCGATCGCCTCGAACATGCGATTGATCCGCTCGGCAGTCTCCGGCCAGTAGGCACCGGTCACATGCTCGTCGATCGCCTCGCCCGAGCCGACCCCGAGCCAGTGCCTCCCCGGATACATCGCCGCGAGAGTCGCACTGGCCTGTGCCACCATCGCCGGATGCCAGCGGAATGTGGGCACCGTCATGCCGGTTCCGAGATCACCGGAGGTCATCTGCCCGAGGGCACCGAGCACGTTCCAGACAAAACTGGCTTCGCCCTGGCGGGGCACCCACGGCTGGAAGCGATCGGCTGCCATCACCCCGGTGAAACCGCGCTGCTCGGCGTAGGTGGCGAGCGCGAGCACCTCGGTGGGCGGGAACTGTTCGAGCATCGCCGCGAATCCAACGGGCACATCGCCGAGGTGAGCGGCAGCGGTGGCTGCACGGGGAGAGGGCACAGTCCATTGTCTCAACTCACCCCCGGTCTCAACTCCCCGAGGGCCCGGAACCCAGTCCGTTTGCGTGTTGCCCTTGACACCCGTTCGGGGGTCACCCATGGTTGAAGCACGGCACAAGGCAGTGCGGAGCGTCCGCTGACGCGAGGGAATCAGGGGAATCCATGGCCAACGAGGTTGCATCTACAGCGAAAAACGAACCGAGTACCGACTTCGAAAGGGCCCAGGCTTCCGAGCCGTTCCAGCGTTTGCGGGCGACCCAACGGAGCTTTGTGTTTCCGCTCGGAATCGCCTTCCTGCTCTGGTATTTCGCCTATGTGCTGCTCGCCGATTACGCCCACGAATTCATGTCGACTCCGGTATTCGGAAATATCAACCTCGGCCTGCTGCTGGGATTGGCGCAGTTTGTGACGACCTTCGCCATCACCACCTGGTACGTCTCGCACGCGAACCGCAAGGTCGATCCCCTGGCGGATGAGATCCGCCACGACCTGGCCGCGGGTGGCCATACCGACACGGGTGCGGCCGAGGACCGGTCATGAGCGCGCTCTCGATCCTCGCCGCCGCCGAGTCCACCACGGTCGGCAACCCCGTTCTCAACATCAGCATCTTCGGCGGCTTCGTGGCGGTCACGCTCATCGTGGTGTTGAGGGCGAGTCGAAACAATAAAACCGCGGCTGACTACTACGCGGCCGGACGATCATTCACCGGGCCTCAGAACGGTACTGCGATCGCGGGCGACTACCTCTCGGCGGCATCCTTCCTCGGAATCTGCGGAGCCATCGCGATCAATGGTTACGACGGATTCCTCTATTCGATCGGGTTCCTCGTCGCCTGGCTCGTCGCACTGCTCTTTGTGGCCGAGCTCATGCGAAACACCGGTAAGTTCACGATGGCGGACGTGCTGTCGTTCCGGCTCAAGCAGCGCCCGGTGCGCCTTGCGGCGGCCACGACGACTCTCGCGGTGTGCTTCTTCTACCTGCTCGCCCAGATGGCCGGAGCGGGCGGTCTCGTCTCCCTGCTCCTCGGCATCAACGACAAGGTCGGCCAGTCGGTTGTCGTCGCGGTCGTCGGCGTGCTCATGATCATCTACGTGCTGATCGGGGGCATGAAGGGCACCACCTGGGTGCAGATCATCAAGGCCGGCCTCCTCATCGCCGGTGCGTTCATCATGACGATCTGGGTGCTGGCGATCAACGGTTTCAACCTCTCCGGACTCCTCGGAGCCGCCGCGGACCGAGGCGGCGAGGCAATGCTGAGTCCCGGGCTGCAGTACGGCCTCACCGGCATCAGCAGGCTCGACTTCGTGTCTCTCGCCCTTGCTCTCGTCTTCGGAACTGCGGGACTCCCCCATGTGCTGATGCGGTTCTACACCGTGCCGACGGCACGCGAAGCGCGCCGCTCGGTGGTCTGGGCGATCTGGCTGATCGGTGTGTTCTACCTCTTCACCCTCGTGCTCGGATATGGCGCTGCGGCCCTCATCGGCAAGGAGAAGATCCTCGCCGCGCCCGGTGGCGTCAATTCCGCGGCACCCCTTCTGGCTTTCGAACTCGGTGGGCCGACACTGCTCGGGCTCATCTCCGCCGTCGCCTTCGCGACGATCCTCGCGGTCGTCGCCGGTCTCACCATCACCGCCGCGACATCCTTCGCACACGACGTCTACGCCAGCGTGATCAAGAAAGGCAGAGCCGGACCAGGGACCGAGGTCAAGGTCGCCCGCATCACCGTTGTGGTCATCGGCCTCTTCGCAATCGTCGGCGGAATCGGTGTGCAGGGGCAGAACGTCGCCTTCCTCGTGGCACTCGCCTTCGCGGTGGCGGCATCAGCAAACCTGCCGACGATCCTCTATTCGCTCTACTGGAAGCGATTCACCACCCGCGGAGCGCTCTGGAGCATGTACGGCGGGCTCGGATCGGCGATCTTCCTGATCGCCTTCTCCCCGGTGGTCTCTGGATTGCCGACGTCGATGATCCAGGGCGTCGACTTCCACTGGTTCCCGCTCAGCAACCCCGGAATCATCTCCATCCCGCTCGGCTTCATCCTCGGCTGGCTCGGGACGATCACGAGCCACACGCTCGAGAACCCGGCGATCGCCGCCGAGATGGAGGTACGTTCCCTCACCGGATTTGGTGCCGAAGAGGCTACGGACCATTAGCTAAGTAGTCACGCGTCCGAATTCTCCCACGCGGTGTCACCCTGGTGAGCACGCGGATTCGCCTCGAGACGGCGGACGCGGTCATCCTGTTCCTCGTGTCCGATAGCGAACCAGAGAACGGATCCGATCAGCGGCAGCAGGATCACGATGATGATCCACGGCGATTTGTGTGGCGTGCCGCCACGCCGATGGCCGAGCCTGCGCCGCGGGGTCAACTTCGCACCATCCCGATCGCCGCGATGTTGCGAAGTCGACCCCGCAGTGCGGGTTAGCCGTTCTGAAGGAAGTCCGCGACAGCCTTCGGGACGTACGGGGTGACGTCCCCACCGAGACCCGCGACCTGGCGCACCAGCGAGCTCGAAACATGGGCGTGCGCGGGGTCCGGCAGCATGAAGATCGTCTCGACGCCCGCGAGATTGCGGTTCACGATCGCCATCGGCGTCTCATAAGCCACATCCACCTGTGAGCGGATACCCTTCACGATCACGCTCGCACCGACATCCGTGCAGTAGTCCACCAGCAGGCCGACGCTCCACGAGGTCACGACGATGTCCCCCTCGAAACTGGCATCGTGAACCGCCCTCTCGATGAGGGCCACCCGCTGCGCCACCGGCAGGAGCGCGGTCTTCGCGGGGTTGTGTACGACGAGAACGTGGATCTGGTCGAAGAGCTTCGCCGCCCGCTCGATCACATCGAGGTGACCGAGGGTCACAGGATCGAAGGAACCGGGGACGACGGCGATCCTGCTCATATTGTGAGCCTACGGCACCGACGTTACGGATTTGTGACCGGCTGCCGCACTTCGCAGCACAGCTGTTCAGTTCTTCGCAAGGAAGTCCCGGCTCGCCTCGTCGAGCCGACGTTCGAGAGCCGAACGCAGTGCGGGATGCCCGGCAAGCGACGGATCCCCCGCGAGCACGCTCTGGGCGATCGCGCGAGCCTCGGTGATGAGCACTCCGTCTTTCGCGACCCGCAGCAGTCGAAGCGATGATCGGCCACCCGACTGAGTGCTGCCGAGCACATCACCCTCCTGCCGCAACTCGAGATCTTTCTGCGCGAGTTCGAAACCGTCGAGTGTGGATGCCACGACCTCGACCCGCTCGCGCGCCAGCGTCTCCTCTTCCGCGTTGGTCACCATGAGACAGAGCCCCGGCACTCCCCCACGACCGACTCGTCCGCGCAGCTGGTGCAGCTGCGAGATGCCGAAACGATCGGCATCCAGAATGATCATGGTCGAGGCGTTGGGCACGTCCACCCCCACCTCGATCACGGTTGTGGCGACGAGCACGTCGACCTCTCCGGCGGCGAAGGCGCGCATCAGGGCATCCTTCTCGGAGCTCGGAAGACGGCCGTGCAGTCCCCCGATGCGACGCCCGGCGAAAAGCGGGTTCGCGCGCACCCACTCGAGGGTGTCGGTGACGTTGGCAATCTCGGTGGCTGCACCCGGTGCGAGTTCGAGATCGGCGTCCGCGCCGGGGGTGCTGTCGATCGCGGGGCACACCACGAATCCCTGCCGCCCCTTCGCCAGCTCCTCGGCCAAGCGCTCCCAGACCCGGTTGGCCCAGCCCGGTTTGTCGGCGAGCGGCACGACAAAACTCTGGATCGGCACGCGACCGGAGGGCAACTCGGCGATCGTCGAGACATCCAGGTCTCCGAAGACTGTCATCGCCACCGTGCGCGGAATCGGCGTCGCCGTAAGCACGAGCACGTGCGGCGGCACCGTGCCCTTGCGGCGCAACGCCTCGCGCTGTTCGACACCGAACCGATGCTGTTCGTCCACGACCACGAGCCCGAGGTCGTAGAACGCCAGACTCTCACTGAGCAGTGCGTGTGTGCCGACCACGATCTGCGCCTGTCCACTGACGGTCGCGAGCGTTGCCTTCCGCCGATCCGCCACCGGCAGCTGACCGGTGATCAGGGTGGGACGCAGCGCAGCCGCGAGATCCGGACCGAGGGTCTTCACGATCGAACGGAGGTGCTGCCCGGCGAGCACCTCCGTGGGCGCGAGTAGGGCAGACTGACCACCGGTGTCGGCGACGGCGAGCATCGCCCGCAGCGCGACGAGGGTCTTACCCGATCCGACCTCGCCCTGCACGAGCCGATTCATGGGAGCGGATGCCGCGATATCGCTCGCAATCTCCGCACCGACAGTGGCCTGGTCGCCGGTGAGCACGAACGGCAGTTGCGCATCGAACCGCTCGAGCAGGCCGCCCGGCTTCGGCACGCGAGGGGTCGACGACTGGAGCTTCAACAGCGCCCGCTGCTCGAGCAGTGCGGCCTGCAACACGAAGGCCTCCTGGAAGCGCAAAGACTTCTGTGCGGCCCGCCACTCGATATCCAGCTCAGGCCGATGGATGAGTGCGAGGGCGCGAGAATAGCTCATCAGGCCGCGCTGGCCCCGCACCGTGCCCGGAACGGGGTCGTCAAGCGGCGGCAGCGTGTCGAGCAGCACTCCAACGGCCTTGCCGAGCTGCCAGGAGGCAACCGCTGCCGTGGCCGCATAGATCGGCACCGGCTGCTCGGCCCACTTGCGCGCGCGCTCCGCGGCAGCTTCGGCGTCTCCGCCCGAATCATCCGTCTCGAAAAGCTCGTAGTCGGGGTGAGCCAACTGGATAGTGCCGCGAAAGTCACCGACCTTGCCGGCGAAGATGCCGCGCACTCCCGGCTTCAACTCGGCCTTACGCCAGGCCTGGTTGAAGAAAGTGAGGGAGAGGACGTCACTGCCATCGCTGATGGTCACCTCGAGGATCGACCCCTTGCGCGCTCGCATGGTGCGTTCCTGCACGCCGAGTACCTCGGCGACGATCGTGACGTTCTCGTCTACCGAGAGCTGTGCGAGCGCGGTCAATTCCCCCCGAAGGGCATAGCGACGGGGATAGTGGGTGAGCAGGTCGCCCACCGTCACCAGCCCGAGGCCTTTGTCGAGCGCCGCCGCAGTGCGCCCACCGAGGGCTGTGCTGAGCTTGGCATCGAGCGGGGAGTCCACCTCGACAGGCTACCGCCGGGGCCCGACCGTGACGGCCCGCTGCCAAAGGGGCGGCTGCGGCAGCCGGCCCAGCGTGCTACAGCCAGCGCAGCGTGCGGAAGATCACATAGAGGCCGATGCCGACGACGAGCATGAGCCCGATGGCGAAGGGGTAACCCAACAGCCAGTGCAGTTCGGGCATCACCCGGAAGTTCATTCCGTAGATACCGCTGATGATCGATGGTGCGAAAAGGATCGCGGCCCAGGCGGAGATCTTGCGGGTCTCTTCCGTCTGCCGGTTGTTGGCCTCCGTGGTCTCCTGCATCTCCTCGTTCTGCCGCTGGGCCACCAGGGTTGCGTTCACGGTGAGGATGTCCCGCAGCAGGATGCGAAACGCGTCGACCCGCTCCGTGGCATGCGCGACGTGGTCGGCGACATCCCGCAGGTATTGCTGGAGGTCTTCTTCGATGCCGTACTTGTCGAAGCCGTTGGAGATCTGGTCGAGCATTCCGATGAGGGGTACCGACGCGCGTTGGAAGTCGATGACCTCGCGGGTCAACTCGTAGATGCGCCGGGAGACGCCGGGGTCTCCCCCGAAAACCTGCGTCTCGATCTCGTCAATGTCGTTTGCGAGGCCCGCAACGACGGGGAAATACCCGTCGACGACCGCGTCGAGGATGGCGTAGAGCACGGCTTCGGTGCCGCGGGCGAGCAGGTCTGGCGTGTTCTCCAGCCTCGAGCGCACAATCGACAGGTCCGGCGATTCGCTGTGGCGGACCGTGATCACGAAGTTGCTTCCGAGGAAGACGTGCAGTTCGCCGAACTCCACCTCCTCTTTGGCATCGAGGTACCGAGCGGCCCGCAGTACGACGAAGAGGGTCGATCCGTAGCGCTCGATCTTGGGGCGCTGATGGGCGAGAATCGCGTCTTCGACCGCGAGTTCGTGCAGGCCGAACTGGCCAGCGAGCGACGTGAGCTCCTCGGTGGTGGGGCGGTAGAGGCCGATCCAGGCCATGGCGCCGGGGCGGGCGTCGAGCGCCGCAAAGGTATCGCCGAGCGATGCGGGCGTCTCGACGCGGCATCCGTTCTCATAGATCGCGCTGTTGATCAGGCTGGAACGCATCCTCCCGGGCTCAGGGGCTTCCACGCTCGTCGGAGCCGCGGGTGTTCGCGGTCGCAACGACAACGCGCGGAAGGGCTTGCGAAAATCGGGGGCCATGGTCCAAACGGTAGTCCCGACCGGTGAACAATTCATGTAGCCCGCTAGGGTCGGTCTCGATGACTCGAATAATCTCCGGATTCGCCGGATCCATAGCGCTCAAGACGCCCGGGGGTAGCACTCGCCCCACCAGTGACCGCGTGCGTGAGGCGATCTTCTCCGCGCTCGAATCGCGAGGCGCGATCGACGGGGCCCGGGTACTCGATCTCTACGCCGGATCTGGAGCACTCGGCCTGGAAGCAGCCAGCCGCGGCGCCGCGTTCGTGCGACTGGTCGAACGTGGTGGCAGCGGCACCGCTGCGTGTCGGACAAACGCCGCGGCCGTGCTCGCCCAGGCGCCGCGCGATTCCTCCCTGCGAATCGAGGTGAGCGGACGCCTCGTGCAGTCCTTCCTCACGAGCAATCCAGAGACCTGGGACCTTGTCTTTATCGATCCACCATACGATCTCGCCGAGACCGAACTCGCAGGGAATCTCGCCTCGCTCGCGTCGCGCCTCGAGCCAGATGCGGTGCTCTGTCTCGAGCGCAGCAGCCGCTCTCCCGAACCCACCTGGCCGCCCGGAATCGAGCTCGATCGCCGTAAGGACTACGGCGACACGACGCTGTGGTGGGCGAGCGCGGTGTTTGCGCCGGTCGAATAGTCCTGGGCGGCCACGTCCTGTCGTCGCCGGTAGCGGACGGCCATCCCGAATCGGGGTCGCGACGCTGGGATCGCGGCCTCTCGCCGCTACTCGCATCCGTCGACGTGTTCGCCGGTCAGGATGAGCGCCTCGGCACGCCGCATTCGATTCAGCCCGCAGAACCGGCCCAGTCCCGATACGGATCCCATCCGGCGGAGTCATGGGGCAAACCGTCGACCGTGAGTCCCTCACCCTCGACGCATACTCCGATGACCCGAAACCCTGCGGGCAACGCGACTCCCGGCAGGAAGGTCGCCAGCAGCGAGTGGTCCTCCCCTCCCGTGAGGGCGAGCGCAGCATCGTGCCCCAGGAAAGCCGAAGCGAAGTCGATGCCCACGCCGCTGGCCCGGGCAAGGCGGGCGGAGTCGATCGCGAGGCCGTCACTGAGGTCGAGCATCGCCGTCGCTCCGGCAAGAGCAGCGGCTCGGCCGGCAGCGATCGGCGGGGTCGGAGCAAGCTGCGGCACAGTGCGTGATCGCAGCGCGGCGGCGAGCGCGGCATCCGGTCGTCCAGACTCGTCGACGGCGTCAGTGAAGAGCAGTCGCAGGGCGGCTGCGGCCTCGCCGAGCACCCCGGCCACGGCCACGATGTCACCAGGCGAGGCGCCGGAGCGCAGCACGGGGGCCCGGCCTTCGAGGTCGCCAAAAGCAGTGACGGCGATCGTGAGGGTCGCAGACACGGACAGGTCTCCCCCGACGACACCGCATCCCGGCGACAGGGACTCGCAGGCATCCCGTAGCCCGTCGGCGATGCCCTCGAGCAGCGATACGGGGGAGTCGGCGGGGGCGGCGATGGCCACGACGAGCGCGGTGGGCACGGCGCCCATGGCGGCGACATCCGCGAGGTTGGAGGCGGCGGCCTTCCAGCCGAGGTCATGGGGGGTCGACCAGGCGAGGCGGAAGTCCGGCCCGTGGATCATCATGTCTGTGGTCACGACGAACCGCCCATCCGGAGCGGCGACGACGGCGGAGTCATCCCCCGGACCGAGCAGGGCGGATGCCGCGGCCGGCAACCGCGGAAAGATGCGAGCGAGCACAGCCGACTCCCCGATACCTCCGAGAGTGTCGGGGGCGGCGGATTCTGGCGTGATCGTCATGCTCCAAACGGTAGCCTGAATGGGATGCGTGCGATTTCGAGACCCCCCAAGCGCACGGCCCTCGCGCTCGGGCTGCTCGCCCCTCTGCTGCTCGCGTCACTCACGGCCTGCGCCCCGACCGTGCCTCTCACCCCAGCGGCCAATGCGACAGATCCGAAGTGTGCCGAGATCATCGTGAGGCTGCCAAAATCCGTCGTGGATCAGCCCCTGCGCGAGACAAATGCCCAGGCCACCGGCGCCTGGGGCAACCCCGCCTCGGTACTGCTGCGGTGCGGCGTGGCCCAGCCCGCCCCCTCCGCGACCTGCTCCACCGTCAACGGCATCGACTGGGTCGTGGATGTGTCGGGCTCACCCCGGTACGTCTACACGACCTGGGGCCGCTCGCCGGCGACGCAGGTTGTGGTCGACACGAAGCTCACCCAGGGCCAGGAGACCATCATTCTGGACACGCTGTCGAACGCGGTGGGATCGATCCCACAGACGAAGGCGTGCACGAGTAAGGACCCCGGCTTCGTGCCGGAGAGCACCCCGAGTCCGACGCCGACCCCCTGAGTTGCGCCCCTGTCCCCTGGCGCTCATCGGCCGCCCGACGCCCCCGGCATCCCTGGTCCCCCGAGTTTCTGGGCACCTCTGCGCCCCGGGGCGGCAACTGCAGGATTTATGCAACACCACATCCTGGCTGCCACACCACCGGCACCAGCGACTTCGATACCGTGGGTCGGCCCCGTCGAGCCGCTCTTGCGCGCAGCACCCACGCATAACTCCTGCAGTTTCCCGCGCGGTAGCGTTTCACCCCCGTGTTTCCGGGCATCGGTACCCCCGGGGTGCAAACTGCAGGAGTTATGCAGCTCGGGCCGGGTGGGAGGGAACGACAAGGTGGGACCGGCACGCTACCGCAGCAACCGATCTCGCCGCGCGCCCCGAAGGGCGCAAGGCGACCAAAGGGCGCGCGGAGACCAAAGGGAGCCAGGCGACCAAAGGGCGCGCGGAGACCAAAGGGAGCCAGGCGACCAACGGGCTCTACTCGGCCAGGATCGCCGGGGCGTCTTCGTCGGTTGTCAGGTGCGGGGCGATGTCGCGGGGATCCATCGTGCCAGCGAGCACCTGCGCGACCTGCGAGACGATCGGCATTTCCACCCCACGAGCTGCGGCGAGCTCGAGGATCGGCGCGACGGACGAGAGGCCTTCGGCGGTCTGGTTCATCTGCTTCACGACATCCGTGAAACTGTACCCCTGGCCGAGCAGTCGCCCGGCGGTGTTGTTGCGCGAGAGCGAGGACTCGCAGGTGGCGATGAGGTCGCCGAGTCCTGCGAGTCCGGAGAGCGTCTGCGCGAGGCCGCCGTACGCGACGGCGAAGTCCGTCATCTCCACGAGACCGCGGGTGATGATCGACGCCTTCGTGTTCTCCCCGTAGCCCACGCCGTCGACAATTCCGATGGCAACGGCGATGAGATTCTTGAGCACCCCCCCGAACTCGGTTCCGATAACATCCGTGTTCACAAAGGAGCGGAAGTAGGGGTTCGTCGCCGTTGCCGCCACGAGGGTGGCGGTGTCGAGTGACAGGGAGGAGACGACGGCCGCGGTCGGCTGTTCCTTGGCGATCTCGAGTGCGAGGTTGGGTCCGGATGCCACGGCCACGAGATCCGGATCGATCTCGAGCTCCTGGTGGATGACCTCACTCATGCGATCACGAGTGCCCTTCTCGACCCCCTTCATGAGACTCACGACGATGGCGTCGGGTGGAATCACGTCGCGCACGATCCGCAGGTTCTCTCGCAGCGACTGGCTCGGAACGGAGATGAACACGATCTCCGCTCCGTCAAGCACGTCGGGGATGAACGAGGAGGCCCAGAGGTTGCGCGGCAGGTTGATCCCGGGCAAGTAGTCGCTGTTGCGCTTGGACTGTGAAATCTCACGCGCCACCTCGGGACGCCGCGCCCAGAGAGCGACATCGGATCCGCCGTCGGCGAGCACCTTGGCGAAGGTGGTGCCCCAGCTTCCAGCGCCGAGCACGGCCACACGACGCACCCCGGGACGCGAGAGGCGGATGGGTAATGTCATCGGATTAGGGTTGTTCAAAACGACCGATCTCACTCTGGCTGTGCTTGGACGGGTCCCAGGTTTCGGCGGGCATCGGTTCCTCGCGCAGGTCGGCGAGCAGCTTCGTGATCTCCGTCATAAGCACGGCAGTGGCCACGGTGAGGGTTTTAGGATCGAGGCCTTTGCCACGGAAGGCGGAGAGGTCGACCGGGTCCCCGATCTTCACGGTGATCGTTTTTCGCGGCCAGAGGCTGATTTTCTTGCCGTAGCGCGGCAGCACGTGCTGGGTGCCCCAGTGCGCGACCGGAATCAGCGGGATGTCGGCGAGCAGCGCCATCCGCACCGCCCCCGTCTTACCGCGCATCGGCCACAGGTCGGGGTCGCGGGTGAGCGAGCCCTCGGGGTAGATCACCACCGCGTGCCCGGCGTGCGCGAGCGCGTCGGCGGCGGCGATCGGATCCTGTCCGCGCGCGACTCCGGTGCGCTCTACCGGGATCTGGCCGGACGTCCGCAGGAACCAGCCCATGACCGGCACCGAGAACAGGGATGCTTTGGTGAGATACCGCGGCACCCGCCCGAGCTTGTACATGATGCGCCCGATCACCACCGGATCGATCTCGCTGTAGTGGTTGGGCGAGAAGACGAATGCGCCGGTCTTCGGAAGTTTGTGCCCGTCGATGATCACGAAGCGCGTGAGGAACTCCATTGGAGGCACGAGGAGGAACGCCAGCAAACGGAAGATCGCGATCTTCTCAGACCCGGTTCGCTTCGTTGCGGTGGTTCCCGTCACGTCGATGTTCAGCCTTCGAAAACGAAGTCGGCCCCGAGGATCGCGAGCTTGTCGATGAAGTGCTCGTAGCCCCGGCTGATGATGCCCACGTTGCTCACCGTCGAGACACCCTCGGCGGTGAGTGCTGCGATGAGGTAGCTGAAGCCACCGCGCAGGTCGGGCACACGCACGTTGGCACCGTACAGTTTCGTCGGGCCGGTGATCACCGCAGCCTGCTCGAAGTCCCGGCGAGCCACCCGGCGCGGATGATCCGGCAGGCCCTCCTTGTGCACAACGATGTTCGCGCCCATCTCGTTGAGTGCGTCCGTGAAGCCGAAGCGGTCCTCGTACACGGTCTCGTGCACGTACGAGACCCCGGTCGCCTGCGTCAGGGCCACGATGAGCGGCTGCTGCCAGTCCGTCATGAAGCCGGGGTGCACATCCGTCTCGATCGTCACCGGCTTGAGGTCGCCGCCCGGGTGGTAGAAGCGGATGCCGTCGTCCTCGACGTCGAAGGCGCCGCCGACCTTGCGGAAGACATTGAGAAACGTCATCATCTCGCTCTGGCGGGCGCCCTCCACGAAGATGTCGCCTTTGGTGGCCAGCGCGGCGGCCGCCCAGCTGGCCACCTCGTTGCGGTCGAACAGCGCACGGTGCTTGTAGCCCTCGAGGCGGTTGACGCCCTCGATCAGGATGACTCGATTGGGCTCGACCGAGATGATCGCACCCATCTTTTGCAGGATGGCGATGAGATCCATGATCTCCGGTTCGATGGCCGCGTTCTTGAGCTCGGTGGTGCCCTCCGCGCGCACGGCGGTGAGCAGCACCTGCTCGGTGGCGCCGACGCTCGGGTACGGCAGCTCGATGCTGGCGCCGTGAAGTCCATCGGGCGCGGTGATGTAGATGCCCTCGAAGGACTTGGCTACGACGGCACCGAAGGCGCGCAGGGCGTCGAGATGGAAGTCGATGGGACGATCACCGATGCGGCAACCGCCGAGATCGGGGATGCGCGCCTCACCGAGACGGTGAAGCAGGGGGCCGCAGAACAGGATCGGGATGCGACTGGACCCGGCGTGCGCGTCGATCTCAGCAAAGTGGGCCTTCTCCACGTTCGACGTGTCGAAGTGCAACTCACCGGGTTTCGCCGCGGTGACGATCACGCCGTAGACCTCGAGCAGTCCCCGAACGACCTCGACGTCGCTGATGTCGGGAACGTCACGCAGGGTACTGGGAGTCTCGCCGAGCAGGGCGGCCACCATTGCCTTCGTTGCCAGGTTTTTGGCACCGCGCACGGGGATGCGGCCTGTGAGGGGATTGCCGCCGGTGATCGTGATCTCGTCGGATTTCAATCCCACCCGCTGTCCCGCCTTCTGGGCATCTGTGGCAATGGGGTTCATTTATTCACCTGCATCTTTGTGGTTCACGGCCTGACTCACCGGAAGAGCCTGTTGTACCGGAAGAGCCTGTTGTACCGGAAGAGCCTGTTGTACCGGAAGAGTACGGGGACGCCAAGACTCTCGACGACCCTCGAACTCGGTGATCTGTGTTTCGTCGCGCAGGGTGAGTCCGATGTCGTCCAGGCCCTCAAGCAGCCGCCATCGAGTGTAATCGTCGATCTGGAATGGCACGGTGAGGTCGCCGATTGCCGCCGTTTTGGCCACAAGGTCGACGGATGCCTCGATGCCGGGCCGGGCGTCGATCGCGGCCCATAACAGCTCGAGGTCGGCTTCGCTGATCTCGCCCGCCAGCAGTCCCTGCTTGCCGGAGTTGCCTCGGAAGATGTCGCCAAAGCGCGGACTGAGTACGGCGCGGAAGCCATAGTCGCGCAACGCCCAGACGGCATGCTCGCGGCTGGATCCGGTGCCGAAATCGGGTCCGGCGATCAGAACTCGACCGCCGGAGAAGGCCGGATTGTTGAGCACGAAGTCGGGGTCCTGGCGCCACGCGTAAAACAGCGCGTCGTCGAATCCGGTCTTGGTGACCCGCTTGAGGAATACCGCGGGGATGATCTGGTCGGTGTCGACATTGGCGCGCTCGAGCGGCACAGCGACGCCCGACACTACGGAGACCCTTTCCATCAGTTGGTCCCCCGGGTGGTGGTCGAGTAGGGCGCCCCAGCGCCCGTATCGAGACCGGGAGAAAGATCCCACGGGGACGACAGGGTGCCTCGAATCGCCGTGGCCGCCGCCACGAGCGGCGACACCAGGTGGGTACGTCCACCCGCGCCCTGCCGACCCTCGAAGTTGCGGTTGGAGGTGGATGCGCACCGCTCGCCCGGTGCAAGCTGGTCGGGATTCATGCCGAGACACATCGAGCAGCCGGCGAATCGCCATTCCGCGCCGAAGTCCTTCACGATCTGGTCGATGCCCTCGGCTTCGGCCTCGATGCGCACGCGGGCCGAACCCGGCACGACCATGACACGCACGCCATCCGCCTTCTTCTGCCCCTTGATGATCGACGCGAAAGCCCGCAGGTCTTCGATGCGGCTGTTGGTGCAGGATCCCATGAACACCGCATCAACATGGATGTCTTTGAGCGGAGTGCCCGCTTCGAGATCCATATATTCGAGGGCACGCTCGGCCGAGGCCCGCTCGTTCATGTCGATGATCAGGGATGGATCGGGCACGCTGTCGCTGAGAGATGCACCCTGGCCCGGGTTCGTGCCCCAGGTGACAAAGGGCTCGAGCACAGTGGCGTCGAGGAACACTTCGGCATCGAAAACGGCATCGGCATCGGTCGCGAGGGTGTTCCAGTAAGACACCGCAGAGTCCCAGTCGGCACCCTTCGGCGCGTGAGCTCGCCCCTCCAGGTAGTCGTAGGTCACCTGGTCCGGTGCAATCATCCCGGCCCGCGCGCCAGCCTCGATCGACATGTTGCAGACCGTCATACGGCCCTCCATCGAGAGCGAGCGGATGGCGCTGCCACGGAACTCGAGCACGTAGCCCTGGCCACCACCGGTGCCGATCTTGGCGATGACCGCGAGGATGATGTCCTTGGCTGTCACTCCCGGGCGCAGGGCGCCCTCGACGGTGATTGCCATCGTTTTGAACCGAGTGAGCGGCAGGGTCTGCGTGGCGAGCACATGCTCGACCTCGCTGGTGCCGATGCCGAATGCCATGGCCCCGAAGGCACCGTGGGTGGAGGTGTGCGAGTCGCCGCAGACGACGGTGATGCCCGGCATGGTGAGGCCAAGCTGCGGGCCGACCACGTGAACGATGCCCTGGTCGATGTCGCCGAGTGAGTGCAGGCGCACACCGAATTCCGCGCAATTGTTGCGCAGGGTCTGGATCTGGGTGCGGCTGGTGAGATCCGCGATCGGCTTATCGATGTCGAGGGTCGGGGTGTTGTGGTCCTCGGTGGCGATGGTGAGGTCGAGCCGGCGCACCGGTCGTCCGGCGAGGCGAAGGCCATCGAATGCCTGCGGACTGGTCACCTCATGAACGAGATGGAGGTCGATGTAGATGAGGTCGGGACTACCGCCGTCGCCCGCGACGACGAGGTGGTCATCCCACACTTTTTCGGCGAGGGTACGCGGCTTCACGGGCAATTGATGGTTCATGATTGTGCGGTCTCCTACTAAGAACGGCGGTCAGCCACGGCACGGTTTTTCAGCACCAGACTCCGCGACGAGGGCGGCCTGAGAACTAGGATTCGTCGCGGCTACGAAGAGGAAGCAGACCGAACAACACCGATTTAGGCTAACACCGATTGGTGCGGGGTCCGGGATGCCAAGAGCCTTCTCCACTCGCACGGGCGGTGCCGAATCCCGATCGTCCGCGATCCGGACCACGGTGAGCGAATCCTCATAGGCTTGCCCGCGTCGCGCACTACAGTCGCGCGTCGACCTCCGCCCACAAGGCCACACGCACAGGGAAACTATCGTGTCTCTCACTCAACCATCGCCGTCGCTGGACGCCCTTCCCATGATCCCGTTCACGCACGAACAGGTGCTTATCACTACCGGGGCCCGCTCGGGCCTGATCATGAGTGTCGCCGTCCATTCCACTCGCCTCGGCCAGGCGCTCGGTGGCGCCAGGCTGTGGCAGTACGACAGCTGGACGGATGCCGTCGCGGACGCCCTGCGGCTCTCGGCCGCCATGACCCTGAAGAATGCTGCGGCCGGTCTCAACCGGGGCGGAGGAAAGTCCGTGATCTACCTCCCGGTCGGCACCGTGCTCACGGACGCACAGAAGCGTGATGCGATGCTCGACCTCGGCGACGCGATCGACAGCCTCGGCGGGGTGTACATGACCGCCGAAGACGTGGGCACGAGCGCAGAACTCATGGCGATCGTCGCCGAACGAACCGAGCACGTGTGCGGCCTCCCGGTCGAACAGGGCGGAGTCGGCGAGCCGGCTGACGCCACCGCAGCCGGCGCCACCTGGGTCGACGTTACGGACGCCCTGCGGGTCCAGGCGGACCTGCTCGCACCGTGCGGGCTTGGCGGGGTGCTCACCTCGAGCGTCATCAGCGAGCTCAACGTGCTCGGCGTGGTGGGTGCGGCAAACAACCAGCTCGCCCGGCGTGAGGGCGCGTCCGAACTCGCGGCTCGCGGCATCCTCTGGGCTCCGGACTTCGTCGTGAACGCGGGAGGCGTGGTCTACCTCGACTTCGCCTCGGAGCCGGGCGCCGACCTGGCCGCCATCACGGCACGGGTCGACGCGATCGGCGACACGGTCGCCACGATCTTCTCGGATGCCCGCGCCCAGGGGATCACGACGCTGGAGGCCGCCGAGCGGCTCGCCATGGCGCGTCTCGACACCGGCAGCTGAGGGGCGTTCGGTACACCCCATGGGGTGTACCCTCCCGGCAGGGGTGCCTTCGACATCGACGTGGCTCAACCAGTACGCGGTGAAGATTGTGATCCGTCGGAGACTCCGGCGCACGCAGGCCCCGGTAAGGACAATGATGTCAACATCAGAAGCCCCCACTCGTGGGCCGGCCCGGCCGATGCCCTATGTGATCGCCGGCATCCTGCTGGCAATCGCCATCATCGCGCCCCTTCTCGTTCCGCTCTACGCGCGCGCCGATCCGCCGCTCTTCGGCCTGCCGTTCTTCTACTGGTACCAGATCCTGTCGGTGTTCATCGAGGCCTTCATTCTCTGGATGACCTACCTGATCGTGATCCGCGAGGACAACCGGCGTCGCGCTGCAGTGCGCACCCTGCCCGATACTCCGCACATCGATTCCTCGACGGCGGCGCAGAAGTGAGCGCCGCGATCCTCGGCCTCGCGGCCGCGGCGACGCCCGCCCCGCGCCCGATCAACGGAGTCGCCCTCGCGGTACTCGTCGTGATCTTCGTCGGAGTCGCCGCGATGGGCTTCCTGGCCTCTCGCTGGCGGGTGAAGCCGGCCGAACGGGGCATGAAGTCCCTGGACGAATGGGGCCTCGGCGGGCGGGGCTTCGGCAACTGGATCACCTGGTTCCTGCTCGGCGGCGACCTTTATACCGCCTATACCTTCATTGCCGTCCCCGCCGCGATCTACAGCACCGGCTCCGTGACCGGCTTCTTCGCCGTTCCCTACACGATCGTGCTCTACCCGATCGTCTTCCTCCTGATGGCGCGTCTCTGGTCGGTCTCACACCGCCACGGCTTCGTCACCCCGGCTGACTTCGTCGGCGGTCGCTACGGCAGCAAGGCCCTGTCAACCGCCGTGGCGCTCACCGGCATCCTCGCCACGATGCCGTACATCGCTCTGCAGCTGGTCGGCATCAAGGCCGTGCTCGAGGTGCTCGGCCTCGGCAATGCGAGCAATCCGTTCCTTGCCGATCTTCCACTGATCATCGCCTTCGTGGTTCTCGCGGCCTACACCTATACCGCGGGGCTGAGGGCACCGGCGACGATTGCCGTCGTGAAGGACCTCCTCATCTACGTCGTGATCGTCGTCGCGATCATCTGGCTGCCGTCCCACTTCGGCGGTTGGGGCCAGATCTTCCAGGCCGCCGACGCGAAGATGTCGGCAATCAACCCGGCAACGGGCAAGGCGGTGGGGTCGATCATCCCCGGCGCGACGAGTATGAACGCCTACTGGACGCTCGCCCTCGGTTCCGCGATGGCGCTCTTCATGTACCCGCACTCGATCACCGGAGTGCTGGCGACGAAGAGCCGAAACGTCATCCGCCGGAACGCGGTCCTCCTGCCCCTGTACACGGTGGTGCTCGGACTGCTCGCGCTGCTCGGCTACATCGCGATCAAAGCCGGTACGATCCCGGTGGGCGCCAACGGCGTCATCAACCCCCAGCTCGTGGTGCCGCAGCTCTTCCTCGACAACTTTCCGGCCTGGTTCGCCGGAATCGCCCTGGCGGCGATCGCGGTCGGCGCTCTCGTGCCGGCGGCCATCATGTCGATCGCGGCCTCCAACCTCTTCACCCGCAACATCTACCGCGACCTGATCAAGCCGGATGCCACTCCGGCCCAGGAGGCCAAGGTATCGAAGATCACGTCCCTGGTCGTGAAGTTCGGTGCGCTGATCTTCGTGATCGCCATGGACCAGTCGGCAGCGATCAACATGCAGCTGCTCGGCGGCATCTGGATCCTGCAGACGTTCCCGTCGATCGTCGCCGGGCTCTACACGAGATGGTTCCACCGCCGCGCGCTGCTGCTGGGCTGGGCGGTGGGCATCGCCTACGGCACCATCTCCGCGTTCAACGTGATCAACCCGGTCACCAAGGCGCACTTCGGCGGGTCGGTCGCCGTGATTCCGTTCACCGACATCCCGATCTACATCGCGATCACCGCGTTCGTGATCAACGCGATCGTCGCGGTCGCGTTCACTCTCGTGTTCCGGGCGGTGAAGATGAAGGAGGGCACGGACATCACGACCGCGAACGACTACGGCGCAGACGAGCACGACCCCAAGGTCGTGAAGGTCACGCAGAAGGTGAAGTGGGTCGAGCCCGAACCCGACTCCCCCGTCGTCTGAGGGTGGGGTGTTCCGCTGGGCCGGTCCGGAGTCGCCGTCCCCGGACGGCGAGAGGTCGAGCGCGACAAAAACCGTGAGCGAAATCGGGGATGACTGTGGATGCGATCAGGCCGCACGATGCCGGTCGTGGCGGATCTTGACCAGGCTGGCGATCACCGCGACCGCCATCGACGCAATGATCACTCCGAGCGAGAAGAAGGTGCCGATCTCGGGCGCCCACTCGATGTGCTTGCCTCCGTTGATGAAGGGCAGTTCGTTGGTGTGTAGCGCGTGCGCAATGAGCTTGAACCCGATGAAAGCGAGGATGAAGGCAATGCCGTACTTGAGGTACACCAGCCTGTCGATCAGGTCCCCGAGCAGGAAATACAGCTGGCGAAGGCCCATCAGGGCGAAGACATTGGCGGTGAACACGATGAACGGACTCGTCGTGATGCCGAAGATCGCCGGGATCGAGTCGAGCGCGAACACCAGGTCGGTCGTGCCGATTGCGATGAACACCACGACGATCGGCGTCAATACCTTCTTACCGTCTATGACGGTGCGGATCTTGGCGCCGTCGAAATCGTCGGAGATGTAGATGCGCTTGCGCAGCAGGCGGATGATCCCGCTCTCCTTCTCGTCCATCTCCTCGTTGTTCTGGAAGGCCTGGCCGAATGCGGTGTAGAGCAGGAACGCGCCGAAGATATAGAAGATCCAGCTGAAGTTCTCTATCAGCGATGCCCCGAGCAGGATAAAGACTCCGCGCAACACCAGCGCGATGATGATGCCGACCATAAGCACTTCCTGCTGGTACTTCCGCGGCACCGAGAATCTCGCCATGATGATCACGAAGACGAACAGGTTGTCGATCGACAGGCTGTATTCCGTGAGCCAGCCGGCAATGAACTGCCCAGCACTCTCTGCTCCCGCGAAGAACAACATCAGCACCGCGAAGATGATCGCGAGCACCACATAAAAAACGACCCAGAGGCCCGATTCCCGTGTCGAGGGGATGTGTGGCCGCTTGTAAGCGAGCACGAGGTCGGCGCTGATGATCGACATAAGGACGACGATGCTGGTGATCTCGAACCAGAGAGGGAGTTGCAGGTCCATGGGGGCCTTTCAGGAGAGGGACGGCGTGGGCTCGCCAGAGCCTCGAAAGTCTCTTCCGCACCGATTCATCCGGTACCGCCGCACCCGGGCCAGCAGCAATGGTGACCGTCTTGACGAGTGTGGAATGGGGCGTGTGACCGCCCTCGGGAATACTCCCCTTCGCGAAACCGATCTTAGATGGCGCATGGAGCATCAGGAAACGGCTCACCATTTGCGTGCGCCGGTTTTTCATGGGCTAACCTAAGAAGACAAGGGGAGTATTCCTACGAAGCCGACTCGTCATTACGAGCACTGGATTGTGTTCCGGGCGGCTTGCCCATCTTTTTGGGTGGAAGAGACCTTGGTCCGTGCAACAACCGACCAAGGAGCAAAGCCGTGGCCATCACGCCCCTCATCTGGATCATCACGATCGCCATCACGATCGGATTCTTCGTCTTCGAATTTTTCGCGCATGTGCGCACGCCGCACGAGCCGACGACGGGCGAGTCTGCCCGTTGGTCAGCGTTCTACATTGGACTCGCCCTGCTCTTCGGAGTGGGTATCGGCCTCGTATCCGGCTGGCGCTTCGGCGGCGAGTACTTCGCTGGCTACCTCACGGAGAAGGCCCTGTCGATCGACAATCTCTTCGTGTTCCTGATCGTGATGACCGGTTTCGCGGTGCCCAAACGGTTCCAGCAGAAGGTCCTGATGATTGGCATCGTCATCGCCCTCATCATGCGCGGCGTATTCATCGCCGTGGGAGCAGCCCTGATCGAGAACTACTCCTGGATCTTCTATATCTTCGGCGCTCTGTTGCTCGTTCTGGCCTACCGCCAGGCGTTCAGCTCGCACGAGAGCGACCCCGCCCATGGGCGGGTCGTGAAATTTGCCCGGCGGATCCTGCCGATCACCAACGAATACCACGGCGATCGCCTCTCGGTGAAGATCGACGGCAGGCGATTCTTCACTCCGATGCTGCTCACGATCGTGGCAATCGGATTCATTGACCTGATTTTCGCGGTCGACTCGATTCCCGCGATTTACGGTCTCACCAACGAGGCCTACATCGTGTTCACCGCCAATGCCTTCGCGCTGATGGGACTGCGCCAGCTCTACTTCCTCGTCGGCGGACTACTTGAGCGGCTCGTCTACCTCGCCCAAGGACTTGCGGTCATCCTCGGCTTCATCGGCGTGAAGCTGGTTCTCCACGCACTGCACGTGAACGAGTTGCCATTCATCAACGGTGGTGAGTCGGTGGACTGGGCTCCCGAAATCCCGATCTGGTTCTCGCTGCTGTTCATCGGCCTCACGATCGCAATCGCGACTGTACTCAGCCTGCGCAAGACAAGGGGTGACGCGAAAGTCCTCGCTCCCTGAGCATGCCTCCCAGCACTTCCCCGAGCTCTCCTTCTCAGAAAGGTCGTCATGACGTCGCCCGACCAGCCCCGCCAATACCGCCCACAGCCCACCGGGGTCACCGGCGTCGGCTACATCATCTTCTTCAGCCGCTGGCTGCAGGCCCCGCTCTATCTCGGGCTCATTGTGGCCCAGCTCATCTATGTCGTCGTCTTCATGGTGGAGCTCTACCACCTGGGCGAGAAGGTGGTGGCACATCCGCTGGATATCAAGGAAGCCGAGATCATGCTCGGCGTTCTCGGTCTGATCGACGTGGTGATGATCGCCAACCTGCTCATCATGGTGATCATCGGCGGCTACGAAACCTTCGTTTCGCGCATCCGGATCGAGGGTCATCCCGACCAGCCCGAGTGGCTGTCGCACGTGAATGCAAACGTGCTCAAGGTGAAGCTCGCGATGGCGATCATCGGAATCTCCTCCATCCACCTGCTCAAAACCTTCATCGGGGTGAATGACCTCGGGGCCAAAAACTCCACCGTCGACGAAGTCACCGACGAGGTGTACACCTTCCAGGGAGTGTTCTGGCAGGTCATCATCCACTCCGTCTTCATCCTGTCGGCGCTGGCGCTGGCCTGGATCGACAAGATCTCGAGCGGGTCGCACGCCCCGGCCATCACGTCCGGACAGTCGCGCGGCGATGTCATGACGGTTCCTCCCGCCCCCGGTACGCCAGCGGACAACGAGCTGCGGGCGGCCTACTACGACCAGCTGGCACGAGAGCTCCGTGCGAACTAGCATTCCGACGACCCGCGATACGATCGAATTCCTGACCCCAAGGAGCGCCACCGGTGTCGCACTCTCCCGCAACTGACAACTTTCGAGCCGCCCGCGACCAGCTGGTCGCCCGGCGGGATGATTACGAAGCGGCTGTGCGCGAGTTCCGCTGGCCGGATGTCGGCCACACCTTCAACTGGGGCATCGACTGGTTCGATGCCATCGCTCGTGGCAACACCCGGCCCGCCCTGGTAATCGCCGAAGAGAACGGATCGACCGCCCGATTCACCTTCGACGCGATGGCCACGCGCTCCGACCAGGTCGGGAGGTGGCTGCAATCGCTCGGTGTGAAACGCGGCGACGCCGTCATGCTCATGCTTGGCAACCAGGTCGAACTGTGGGATTCGATGCTTGCCATAATGAAAATCGGCGCGGTGATCCTACCGACGACTACCGCGCTCGGAACCGCAGACCTCATCGATCGGATGCATCGCGGAAGCGTGCGGCACGTGATCGCCGCATCCGCCGATGTCGACAAATTCGACGACGTGCCCGGCGACTTTACTCGAATCCGTGTCGGCGGAGAGGCGGATTCCTGGATCGACTTCGCGGATGCCTTCGCTGCTCCCGCGGCACCGCTGCCGCATCCACACACCGCGTCCCACGACCCGCTGCTCCTCTACTTCACCTCGGGTACCACCACGCGGCCGAAGCTCGTCGAGCACACCCAGGTGTCGTATCCGGTCGGCCATCTCTCGACCATGTACTGGCTCGGACTCAAGGCCGGAGACATCCACCTCGCCATCTCTTCGCCCGGCTGGGCCAAGCACGCCTGGAGCTGTTTCTTCGCGCCGTGGATCGCGGAGGCGACAATCTTCGTCTACAACTACGGACGCTTCGATGCCGCTTCGTTGCTGCAGAAGATCCGGGATGAGCACGTCACCTCCTTCTGTGCGCCGCCGACGGTGTGGCGGATGCTGATCCAGTCCGACCTTTCGGCCGGAAGCGGGCACCTGCGCGAGGCGATCTCGGCAGGAGAGCCCCTCAATCCCGAGGTGATCAGCCAGGTGCGCTCGCGCTGGGGACTCACGATACGCGACGGTTATGGCCAGACCGAGATGACCGCGGTAGCGGGCAACACCCCCGGCTCGCCCGTGAAGGACGGGTCGATGGGCCGCCCACTTCCCGGCAGCCCGATCGTGCTCATCGACCCGATTTCGGGCGAACTTGCCGAGGAGGGCGAAATCTGTATCGACTTGGGCCAGCACCCGGTAAACCTCATGAGCGGTTACGTCGGCGATGCCGAGCGAAACGCCGCGACAACGCATGACGGATACTTCCACACCGGCGACATCGCGGCCCGGGATTCGCATGGCTACATCACCTATATCGGCCGCACCGACGACGTGTTCAAGGCCTCCGACTACAAGATCAGCCCCTTCGAGCTCGAAAGTGTGCTGATCGAGCATCCGGCAGTGGCCGAAGCCGCGATCGTGCCCGCTCCGGATGCCCTGCGCCTGGCCGTGCCGAAGGCTTACGTCGTTCTCGCTGCCGGCTTCGAACCCTCCGGAGAGGTCGCGCTTTCGATTCTCAGCTACGCGCGCGAACAACTCGCGCCATTCCAGCGTATTCGCCGTATCGAGTTCATGGAGCTGCCGAAGACGGTCTCCGGGAAGATCCGCCGCGTGGAACTGCGCGCCCGCGAGGAAGAGGTCGCCGTGGGTACCGTGATCGCCATCGAATGGCGAGACGACGAGTTGCGCAGGCCCTAGGGCTCATGCCGGCTTTGGGTTGCGATAATTCCTGCTGTGGCGGGGGGAACGACCTCGTGGCGAGGGTCCTAAATCCCTCCGCGACGCGAAACCACCTCCGCGGTCCGCCGGATCCCCCGCCACGGCGGAAGCTCGCTTTCATCGACAGAGGCTAGCGCCGACGGTAGTAATCTCGCCAAATGAGGCGGTGGATGGGGATCAGCCGCGGCAGGTCCCGAAGGCCAGGGATGAGCGGCACGAGCACGAGCAGCAGGGTGAGGAAGCCCACCACAAACACCACAAGAAGGTCGGCGTTGGCTGCTGATTTAAATGGCTCGATCTGGTAGAAGAACGAGAACAACCACAGCCACGACTGGCCGGGGTAGCTGCCGGTCTCGTTCATCATCCCCCATTGGTCCCCGCTCAGGTGCAGGTTCGTCGCGAGGTCAGCGAGGTAGGTCCCGTCGCCGAGAAACAGTACCGACCGGGTGTAATTGAAATTATAGAAATCGCCCCCGGACTGAAGCACGCTGTCGAGGGAGCCCTGCTTCGCCATCGTGAGGAGCGAGGTAGTCAACGCAGGCACCGGCCCGTAATTGCCCTTGGCGACATTCGACGGGTCGTTTCCCTTCGCCTTCCCGAGTGCCGAAGTGTAGGCATCCGCCCAGGCGGACTGTTGCTTGGCTGACGCGGTCTTCCAGATGTCCACCGCGGCGGGCGGTTTTGGGAGGGTGCTGAGCGGGCCGATCACGAAGTCGGTGGCAGTGTTGATCGGGATCTTCACTCCCGCAAAACTCTGGAGGTCGAGTGCACCGATCGTCTGGGTCGCGTCCGCGGTCGAGTTGTAGGGAGGTCCATAGCCGGCGGTCGCACTCGTGCGACCGAGTTCGGTGGTCGCGGTGGCGATGAAATCGCTCGGCTGGGACTGCGCCCACGACTTGAGCGTGACGGTTTGATCATCGGGCGAACTGAAGATCGCGGATGCAGCAACGACGAGGAGCGCGACGACGATCACGCCGACGGTGAGCTCCTTGAACAGGTCGTATTCGCGGTTGGTGCCCCTCCATGCGCGTCCGGCCAAGCCGGAACCCTTGCGCCAGGACATCGGGCTCACACTCTGTGTCTTTCTCATCGGTTGTCCTCACCGCTCGGTTGGGAAAATGCGGCGTCGCGCAGTTGCGTGTCGGTTTCGGCGGCCTCGAGCGGAGACACGACACCGTGCACCCGCACCAGCAGCACATGAAGGGCGACGATCGCAGCGACCGCAAGCGGAAGCAGGGTGATGTGCCACATGAACATCTGCCCGGCATTGGCGACGTTGAACCAGGCGCCGATCCCTGCGGCGTTCAGTGCATCCTTCGCTTCGAAAGCGATCCATTCGGATTCGAAGTTCGTCTGGAGAAGGTAGCCGGTAAAGGCCGCCCCGATGGAGACGGCGAACGAGACAACCCCGGTGATCCAGGTGAGCAGTCGTCCACCGCGCCAGGATGCCATCCAGAACTTGCCCCACAGGTGCACGACCATGAACAGGAAGAAGAACTCCACGCTCCAGAGGTGGGTGCTGTTGACGAAGTGCCCGAATGATGAGACGTGCCACCAGGTGGGCCCGTTGAGGCTCAGTACGACACCCGAGGCGATGATCACCACAAGCGCAGCGATCGCGCCCATCCCGAAAACATAGATCCACGAAGCGACGTAGCTCGGCTGGGTCTGCGGCAGCAGTTTGTCCGGTGGCAATGTCTTGAGGATCCAGCGCCGGGATTTACCGGTCCAGGTGTAGAACTCCTCATCGGAGTTTGTCTCGGATTGAGAATCTGATGCCCCGGTAGTGGGGGGCGGCACGATAGTGGTCATTTTCGCTTCCGTCCCGTCGGAAAGGGGAGCACGAGCGCGAGCGCGAACAGCACCAGCATCGTGACGATCACGATGAAGTTGCCCAGCTGTATGGTGAACGAACCCCAGCCGAGATAGATGGTGGGGGTGCTCCCCATCATCGCCGCGAAAAGAGCATGCACGCTGACCTCCCGATATTGTGAATACCCGAACGCTAGGCCCGAGTTCCGACGACTTTCGGGCCTTTGGTCCCGATCCTCGATCCGATGCCCCGGACCTGACATCCCGATGGCATCCATGCGCCGTGCGCCCTCGCCGAATTCGGTCGCCTCGCCGACTGTCGAGCTCGCCCAGGGGTCTCCTCACTACTGCCGTGGCGGGGGGAACGACCTCGCGGCGGGGCTCGTAACCCCCGCCGCGACGCTCAAATAGCTCCGCGAACCGCCGTATCCCCCGCCACGACCCGGTTATGCGTGCAACTAACGCTGGTGTGCCCTGGCGAGGTCGGGGAGCACTCGCATCATTCGTCCGCGCCACCGGAACCAGGAGGTGGTCGGGATCCACCCCGGCGAACACGTTGCAGTTGATCCCTGCGGTGCCGGCAGCGGCCGCGGAGGCCGACGTCAGGCCGACCGCCTCACAAATCAGAGGACGCACCATGAACCGTGTCGCAGGCAAAGTCGCACTCATCACCGGCGGCGCCAGGGGCACGGGTGCCGCTCACGCGGGGCTGCTCACCGCCGAAGGGCGAGGGCGGTCCTCGCGGACGTGCTGGATACGGATGGCGAGGCGCTGGCAGTCGGACTCGGTCACGCGGCCCGATTCGTACACCTCGACATGACGCAGGAGAGCGACTGGGCCAACGCCCTGCGGCTCACCCTCGCCGAATTCGGCCACCTCGACGTGCTCGTCACCACTGCGGGTATGGCCTACGGCTCCCCGATCGGCGACTTCCCCCTTGCGCTCCGGCAGAAGACTGTCGAGATCAACCTCACCGGCAGTTTCCTCGGTATGAAAACCGTTTCGCGCGTCCTCACGTCACAGGGCACGGTTCCATCATCAATGTGTCCTCCGTCGAAGGACGGCGGGGCAGTTCTCGGCCCTGGCACCCGAGTGCAGCTGGACGATTTCGAGTGCAGACCTGTCGATCGTCGTGCTCACTCCCTCCCGTGCCTACCTCAACGACCGACCGTGGATCGCGCAGCCGCAGTTGCCGGGGCAACTGACCTCGTCCACGGACCTGATGCGTTTTTACAGCGCGCCGGGTGCGGCCTGACAGCGCAGTAAGGCGCGGCGCCGGGTGCGGCCTGATCAGGCAGGGAGGTCAGGCAGGGAGGTCAGGCAACTGCGAGTCTGCCTCGGCGGGGCATGGGATGGCTCTCCCGCGCAGGTGTGTGCCCTAGATTTGCTGCCACACGTCATTCACGCGAGGGAGTCACAATGACCGGTTGGCGCATTCGAGACTTTCACTCCGACGATCTCGACGGCATACTGCATCTGTGGGAGGAGATCACGGCCTCCTCGACCGAGCCGGTCTACGGTCTCTCCGAGGTGCTTGCCTCCTGCCAGAAGGACCACGCCGTCGTCGCCATGCACGGTGGGGAGGTGATCGGCGCCGCCGTCGGCCGCGCCGCGCACGCGCAGGGGTGGATCGTGTTCCTCACCACCACTCGTCTCTGGCAGGGCCAGGGCATCGGCTCCGCGCTGCTTGCCGCCCTCGAAAACCGTATGGCACCGCACGGACTCGCCAAACTTTCCGCGCTCCTGCCCGAGACCGCGAGCCGCGTGGTCGCCTTCCTCGATCGAGGCTTCGAGCTCAAGCAGAATCTGCGCTACTTCGAGCGCCACATCCCGGTGCAGCGCGAAGAACTGCGATCCCTCGGCGAGCTCGGCGGACGCATCCTGCCGCGCGATCTCTGGGAGAGTGTCGGCGGGATGCAGCGGGAAAAGGAACTGCTCGAACGCCGCCTGGTGATGCCCCTCGCCAAACCCGACATGGCCGAGCAGTACGGCGTGGTGCCGCCGAAAGCCGTCGTGCTGTTCGGGCCGCCAGGCACCGGCAAGACCACCTTTGCGAAAGCGATCGCCTCCCGACTCGAATGGCCATTCGTGGAGGTATTCCCCTCTCGACTCGCCACCGACCCCAAGGGGCTGGCCGGTGCCCTGCGTGAGACCTTCCTCAAGATCTCCGAGCTCGAACACGCTGTCGTGTTCATCGACGAGGTGGAGGAGATCGCCGCCCAGCGCGGTGGCGAGCCGCCCTCGGCGCTCCAGGGCGTGACCAACGAGCTGCTGAAGATCATCCCGGCCTTCCGCGAGCAGCCCGGAAGACTGCTCGTCTGCGCCACGAACTTCATCCGCGCTCTCGATTCGGCCTTCCTCCGTCACGGGCGCTTCGACTACGTCGTGCCGATCGGGCTGCCGGATGTCGCGGCCAGGCTGGCCATCTGGGAGCGCTACATTCCGGTGTCAGTCGACGGCCTCGTCGACCTCGACGCACTGGTCACGGCAAGCGACGGGTTCTCCCCCGCCGATGTGGAGTACGCCGCCCGCCGGGCATCGCAGGAGGCGCTCGAGCGAGCGCTCTTCACCGGGCAGGATGCCTCCGCCCCGGCCGGACCGAGCACGAAGGACTACCTCTCCGCGATCCGTTCGACCCGCACGACAGTGTCGCCGCAGGTGGCTGCGGAGTTCCTGGAAGACATCGAACGGCTGGCGCGACTCTAGAGCCAGATTCTAGGATCCGAAAAAGGGAGTATTTCTAAGGTCCGGGCCTACCAAGCAACTCCTGGGGATGAGTGATTCGCCACTGTCCATCCGGCCCGGAGATCGAGCCCTCGAGCACGAGCGGGACCACGATCGGGGCACCGTTCACCACGAAGTCCAGGCTGCCAACGGTGGATCCGTCGGTCGCCGTCGTGCCCGCTGTGATTGTCAGCGGCTTGATCGTCATCGTCGAGGTGATTGGAGTATCCGACCAGGTGAGCACGGATGCCGTGCTTCCCGTCACGACGCGTGCACTGTCTTTCCAGGCCGTGGAGTAGCGCCCCACCACCGTGCCAGCACCCACGAGTTGCACGAGATGGAAGCCGGACTTGATGCTGCGGACCACCAGCCGTGCGGCGCTATCCACCGTCTCACGGCTTTCTCCCCCCAGGATCACCCCGACGATCGTGATCGGTCGAGGCAAGCCGACCTCCACGCTGGCGGAGAACAGCAGGCACGAGCCGGCCGTGTCGAGGGTGCCGGTCTTGATGCCATTGATGCCTTCGGATCCGAGACTGATGTTGTTGTTAGAGACCGACCCGACTCCGGGCACGGTGATGCTTGGCGAGGCCACAATCGACGCGACCGCCGGGTTAGCCATCGCGAGCTTTCCGATGCCAATCAGGTCGACGGGGGTGCTCACATTTCGGGTGCTGATTCCCGTCGGCTCGACGATGGTCGTTCCGGTGAGTCCGTGGGCAGCGAGCCAGGTCTTGACTGCACTGAGGTAGCGAGCGCGCGATCCGAATGCCCAGGTGCTCACCGCATCCGCATAGTTGCAGGCGGATGCCACCAGCATCACGGCGAGCGCGTCGCGTTCCGACATCGTGCTTCCGGTCGTCATCGCCACAATTGATGCATTGAGCACGTAGTACTGGTCGTAGAGGTCGTGATCGGACTTACTGAAGGTGAGTGTGGGGCCGCTCTGGGTCGGCCCGAGAGGCTTCGCCTCCAGCACGACCAGCGCGGTGATCAGCTTGCTGATGCTCGCGATCGGCAGTGGGGCCGAGCCGCCGCTCGAGGCAAGAATGCCGTTGGTGCCGACCGTGCCGGCGAAGGCCTCGGCACCGGTGACGCTCACCGCGGACGCCCCCACGCTCGGGAGGGTGAGCACCACGGCACCCGGCGGAGTGAACGATGGCTTGGTTGCGGCCAGGGTGGCGGTACCGGCTGGCGCGAGAAGGATGACCGGCAGGTAGGTGCCGACGACCGCGACGATCACGAGTAGGACAACGAGCCCGGTGATGCGACGACGGATGCGACGACGGCGAGCCCTGACCAGGGTGACCGGGTCGAGCGGATCCACACCTGGGCCGGCGGCATCCGCCCCACGCGCCAACATCTCCGAAAAGTCAGCCAGCCCGCTCGACCGGGAGAAGTCGGTCACTGCGCTGTCATGACGGCTGCAACTGGCGCAGATTTTGAGAACATAAGCTCATGTTATGGCGATTAGACAGATTTGTCGTCGACTTGGGCTTAACTGTGAACGGGTGGCCGCACTGGCGGTAAGGTCACATGTGGTTGTCCCGGAAACACGTTCACGAGGGTCAGGAGGTAGACCCCGGTATGGCGCCACCTTTCAGCTACGAAGCTAACGCAACATGGAAAGCACCCGGTGTCGGGTAACCCTGCTGAACGGGCCGATGGACCGCGAGTGGGGCACCTGCACGGCGAGCTTCCCGGACCCGGGCGGTCACATCTGGGAGATCGCGCAGCCTCTGGGGTAGTGCGGTGAGCGACGCCGATGACTTCGTGGATGCCGCGCTTCAGCTCGAAGCCACCGGGCAGCGGGCGATCGACCACGAGACGCGGATCGGCTCTGACCTGCAGTTCTACGGGGCATCGGTGGGTGCCGTGCGCGGCACGATCCGTGACGTGGGACACCGGTATCCCGGGCTCGGGCGCGACGAGATCGCGGCCTTGGCCTCGGAGCTGTGGGGTGTGCCCGTCTTCGAGCGCCGGCTCGCGGCAATCGTGCTGCTGCAGACTCACGTGCGCCTGCTCGACAACTCCGACCTCACCCGTCTCGAGGGATTCCTGCGCGATGCGCGCACGACCGCTCTCGCCGATCCGCTCGCCAGAGATGTGATCGTGCCGCTGGTCGAGGCGCTGGATGCCCCGAGCCGATCCCGCGCGAACCTGGCGATTGTCCGCTGGGCCGCCGACAGCAATCCGTGGCTGCGTCGTGCGGCGGTGACTCTGGGCTGCACGGGGCGCCACAGTCCCACCCGGCCGTCACAATCTGCTCCAGGCAGCCAACCAGGGGACACGCACTGACGAACGAGCCAGTGGATGCCGCAATCCCGCCACAAAAAAGGCCCGGACGCCAGTAAATCACTGGTATCCGGGCTGCTGTGACCCCAACCGGATTCGAACCGGTGTTACCGCCGTGAGAGGGCAGCGTACTAGGCCGCTATACGATGGGGCCGCAAGTGGACAACTCCCCGAGTATGCCACACGGGAGGGAGCCGCACCAAAACGGAGCGTGATGCCCGGGTCAGGGCACGAGGATCCGCAGGGCTCCCGGCACAATTTCGACCTCGAGCGGCAGGGGTCCGACCCGCTCTCCGTCGGCATAGGCGACCACGCCATCCGAATGGATTGTCACGTGCTTCGCTCGACGGATCGAGACCCGCGGATCGGTCACGTGCGTGCCCTTGAACACTCGCGGAAAGATGCCGAGGAACGCGATGCGCGACAGCGGCTGCACCACGAACACGTCGAGCAGCCCGTCGTCGAGCAGCGCGTCGGGGGTGATCAGCATCCCCCCGCCGAACGACGTGTTGTTGGCGATCGAGACCAGGGTGCCGGCGGTAGCCAACTCGACCCCGTCGAGCACGAGACGGTAGGTCGTGGGCTTGAGGGTCGCGAGTTCGCGCAGGAGGGCTAGGTTGTAGCGACTCTTGCCTCGGGGCCAGCGCCAGTGGTTCGCGCGCTCGTTTACGCGCGCGTCGAAGCCTGCAGAGAGCACGCCCGCGTACCAGCGATCCGGCTCGCCGTCGCGGCGGATAAGTGCCGCATCGATCACCCGCGGCTCGCAGTCCAGGGCGGCGAGCAACAGGTCGATCGCGGCATCCGTGTCGCCGATCGGAATCTTCAGGCCGCGCGCGACGTCGTTGCCGGTGCCTGACGGCACGATTCCGAGGGGGATGCTCGTGCCAGCGACCAGGTTGGCGCCGAGGCTGACCATGCCATCGCCCCCCACGACCACGAGGGCATCCGGGGACAGCGCTATCGCCTTCCCCGCTTCTCGATACAGGTCGGCGAGGCTCGGCTCGCTGAGGGCGGTCACCCGGTGACCGGCTCCGCGAAGCGCCTGCACAACGGCCGGACCGACGGCGCGGCCCTTGCCGAATGAGGCGGACGGATTGATCGCGACGACAACACGCAAAGCGGTCATCTGAGCGGCACCGGTGTCGTCATCAGCCCAGTATGTCGGATGCCGTTCGTGAACCTTCCGAGGCGCTCTCGTGCGAGTACAGTCTGAGAAATGCGCGTTACGAAACAAGAACATGCCTGCCTCATCCTCGAATCCGCGGGCAAGACCCTCGTCATTGATCCTGGAGTGTTCACCACCGCCCTCATCGGCCTCAACGATGTCGTCGCGGTGGTGATCACTCACGAGCACGGCGACCACTGGACCGCGGACCAGCTCAATCACATCCTCGACCGCAATCCCGGCGTGAAGTTCTACGGACCGGAGGGGGTGGCGATCGCGGCCTCCGACTTCGATATCACCGTCGTGAGGGATGGCGACGTGGTCGCCGCTGATCCTTTTGCGCTGAGATTCTTCGGTGAGAAGCACGCCGTGATCCACTCCTCGATCCCGATCGTGGACAACGTGGGGGTGCTGGTGAACGATGCGCTGTACTACCCGGGCGACTCCTTCACCGTGCCGGAGGGTGTGGAAGTGGACACCCTCGCTGCACCCGTCGGTGCGCCCTGGCTCAAGATCGGCGACGCGATCGACTTCGTGCTCGCCGTGCGGCCGCGACGCGCTTTCGCCACCCACGAGATGGTGTTGTCAACGGCCGGCAAGGGGATGGGCGGAGAGCGTCTCAAGTGGGCCGTCGAGCAGGGCGGCGGCGAATACGTCGCGCTGGAGCCGGAAGACTCGCTCGACCTGTGACCCGGTTCGGTAACGGGCGGGCTCAGATGTAGATCGCGGGGTCGGTGAACGTCTCGGCGACAGGGGACGCGGCCCGCGGCCGCACGCGCGCCGGGATGCCTGTGAGCACGGAGTCGGGTGGAGCATCCGTCACCACGACGGCATTCGCGCCGATGATCGAGTCGTGCCCGATCGTGACCGGCCCGAGCACGCTGGCGCCCGCACCGATAGTCACCCGATCACCGATAGTCGGATGCCGGCGCTCCCGCACCGAGCTCGTGCCGCCCAGGGTGACGCCGTGGTAGAGCAACACGTCGTTTCCCACCACAGCGGTCTCCCCGATCACCACGCCCATGCCGTGGTCGATGAAGAGTCGACGCCCGATGGTCGCGCCGGGGTGGATCTCCACCCCGGTCAACGACCGCACGAGCTGCGAGTAGATGCGGGCCGCGAGAAACCATCGCCAGGTCCAGAGGCGATGCGCGAATCGGTATCCCCACACCGCATGGAGCCCCGAGTAGGCGAGGAACACTTCCGCGCTCGATCGCGCTGCGGGATCGTTCTGCCGTGCCATCCGGATGTCTTCACGAACGCCGGTAAAAGGCACTCGTTCAGTCCACGAGATCTTCGTACAACACCGTCGAGAGGTACCGCTCACCGAAGCTCGCGACGATGACGACGATCGTCTTGCCGGCGTTCTCCGGACGCGCGGCCACCTCGAGGGCGGCCTGCACGGTGGCACCGGAAGAAATTCCCGCGAGGATGCCCTCCTCTGCGGCAAGACGACGTGCCATCGAGACAGACTGGGTGATATTGATGTCGATGATCTCGTCGTAGACCTCACGATCGAGAACCTCCGGAACGAAGTTCGCCCCGATGCCCTGGATCTTGTGCGGGCCGGGCACTCCCCCGTTGAGGATCGGCGACTCGGCCGGCTCGACACCGATCACGACGAGTTCGGACTTCTGTTCCTTGAGGTATCCACCCGTTCCGGTGAGGGTTCCCCCGGTGCCGATGCCCGCGACGAAGATGTCGACGGCGCCCTCAGTGTCGTTCCAGATCTCGGGACCGGTGGTGGCGCGGTGGATGGCCGGGTTCGCGGCGTTGGCGAACTGCTTGGCGTAGACGGCACCGGGGGTGCTCGCCACGATTTCAGCTGCGCGATCGACGGCGGCCGTCATTCCACCGGGGCCGGGCGTGAGAACGAGTTCGGCGCCGTACGCGCGCAATACGATCCGCCGTTCGGTGCTCATGCTGTCCGGCATCGTGAGGATCACCCTGTAGCCGCGAGCCGCGCCGACCATTGCGAGCGCGATACCGGTGTTCCCGCTCGTGCTCTCCACTATCGTGCCGCCGGGTTTCAGGTCTCCTGAGGCCTCGGCCGCGTCAACGATCGCGATGGCGAGACGGTCCTTGACGGTCGCGGAAGGGTTGTAGAACTCCAGCTTCGCAAGCACCGTTGCGCCGAGGCCCTCGGCGACCCTGTTCAGTCGCACGAGCGGGGTGTTTCCGAAGATCTCGGTGATGTCGTTGTAGATGCGTTGCGGCATGGGGCTGGGCTTCCTTTTCCTGGCCAGACGGCAGTTGCCTGCACGACGACGGTTCTGGGGTACCTCTGATTAAACGCCATAGACGCGGATTTCTTCCCGATTGGGCTGCCCGACGTCGGTACTGCACTGGTCTAGCCTCACCAGGCGCCCATTCGTCAGCCCTGCCGTCCGTCGAACTCGCCGATCATGTCGAATTCGGGCCACCAGAAGTCGACGATGTAGACCAGACCGCTCGCGCCCGCCAAAGCAACCTGCAATTGCGGTGTCGAGATCCCCGAACACTGCATGTTTGCGCGGCTGACCGACTCGCCCGGCCGATCTGCCACGGCGCCGGCGAGCTCGATCGCTCTCCGAGCCTTCGAACCGCCGGGCGTCACCGCCATCTCATCGAGTTCGCGAAGCAGGTCTTCGCGGAGGATCGACAGAGCAGGCACTGAGGCTAGAGAATGCTCTGTTTGGCGCAGCGCAGCATCCGCCAGAGCGACACCAGCCGCGAAAGGAGTGCACGCTGCCAGGTCCGCCACAGTGCGTGCGAGCGATAACCGCCCCGGAGCAGCTGCGGAGTGGTGCGAGAACACAGTGTCGGGCGGGACGACGAGCGATGCCGCCTTCACACGGGCCCGATATCTCTGGTCCAAACTCATGGCATTGCCAAGCGGTGCTCGAATGTAGACGCCCCGGGAGAGGGCGACGAATTCGCCTCGCGACACTGACGCGAAGAACGGATATCGCTCTCCGGGGCTCGTCAGTTGGCGGGTCAGGTGAATGTCATCGATCCGGTCGGCCGCGATTGGTTGCATCCGCTCACATTGCCGTGTTGGGCCGTACTGGTTGACATGCCGACTCTCTTTTGTGAGTACGTGCGGCCGATCCAGCATGGGAAGGAGCAGAGGAGGAACGCCGCACCCGAGAAGCTCGTCGAGCGCGCGCCCACTTGACAGCCATGCGGTCAAATGAATTAGTGCATGGCTGACAGACGGGCACACGGTCCTGCAGTGCGTGACTTGTGAGCGCAACACCCCCACGCGCGCATGCCTAAGCTGGAAGTAACCCGCGACAAGGAAGTCCAGAATGAACAACTCCGCAGTGATCGTCGATGTCATCCGCACTCCGTCGGGTCGTGGCAAGCCGGGCGGCTCGCTCAGCGGAATACATCCCGTCGACCTCCTGGCCACCACCCTGCGAGCTCTCGTGGAGCGCAACGGCGTCGACCCGGCAACCGTCGACGACGTTATCGGCGGATGCGTCGGGCAGGCCGGAAAGCAGACCTACAACGTCACGCGAAACGCCGTCCTCGGGGCCGGCTTCCCCGACCACGTGCCCGCCGTCACGATCGACCGTCAGTGCGGGTCGAGCCAGCAGGCCGCCGTCTTCGCCGCCCAGGGCATCATGACCGGCAATTACGATATCGCCATCGCCTGCGGTGTGGAGTCGATGAGCAGCAACCCGATCGGTTACTCGATCATGGGCGAAGACATTTACGGCGAGCAGGTGGCCGCGCGCTACCCCGACGGCCTGGTCGGGCAGGGCATCTCGGCAGAACTCATCACCAGCAAGTGGGGCTTCTCCCGCGCGCAGCTCGACGACTTCTCCGCGCGCTCGCACCAGCTCGCCGCGGAGGCCACCGCCGGGGGCTTCTTCGCCAACGAAGTCATCACCGTGGGAGATGTGACGGCGGACGAGACGGTGCGCCCCACCACGACCGCCGAGGGCCTTGCCGGACTTAAGTCGGCCTTCTACAGCGAACGCTTCGCCGAGCGTTTTCCCGAAATCGGTTGGCACATCACCCCGGGCAACTCCTCGCCTCTCACCGATGCCGCGGCCGCGACTCTCATCATGAGCGAGTCGAAGGCCGCCGAGCTCGGGCTGAAACCCCGCGCGCGATTCCACAGCTTCGCCGTGACCGGCAGCGACCCCCTGTTCATGCTCACCGGCGTCATCCCCGCCACGGCGAAGGTGCTCGCCAAGGCCGGTCTCACCATCGATGACATCGACGCCTTCGAGGTGAACGAGGCATTCGCGCCCGTGCCGCTGGCGTGGCTCGCCGAGACGGGAGCGGATGCCGCCAAGCTCAACCCGCGCGGCGGTGCCATCGCCCTCGGGCACGCGCTCGGGGCATCCGGGGCACGCCTCCTCGCCACGATGGTGAATCACCTCGAGGCCACCGGCGGCCGCTACGGCCTGCAGGTGATGTGCGAGGGCGGTGGCATGGCTAATGCCACCATCATCGAGCGCCTCTAGGCCCGAGTGCCGCTCAACCGCATCGCACGCAAGGCGGCATACAGCTCGGATGCCTCGGCCGGCCGTGACACGGAGCGACCGGTGAGTTCGGCTATACGTCCGAGTCGGTAGAGCACCGTGTTGCGGTGGCAGTGCATCCGCTCTCCGGCGTCGGCTGTCGAACCGTCGGCGTCGAACCATGCCTCGAGCGTGTCGAGGAGCACCGCCGCGTCGGCAGAGTCGGGGCCGAGCAACCGCGCGAAAATGACATCCCGAAGCTCAGCACCGTAGCCCGGCTGGGCGACGAGAAGCAGGTCGAGCGGGGCAGATCCGTACCGGTGGATGCCGACGCCGGTCGCGGCGATGCATTCGACCGATATTCGGGCTTGGCCGACGGCACTCGGAGAGGCGGAGAGTTGGGTGAATGGGCGGCTGATTCCGACCCGTGACGTCGCTGCCGCCGAGACCACTGAGATGGCGCGGTCGACATCGGCGCGATGAGAAAGAGCGATGAGACCCACGTATTCGCCTTTCCAGGCGGTCCAGGCAGACGAGATACCGACAGCTAGCAATCGTCCGTGCACCTCGGGTACCGGGTCGGCACCGCTGCTACTGCGCTCGGCGGCAACCACCAGGTAGCTGGCGTGCCCCGGCAGTTCGAGGGCACGGAGCAGTCTGCCGATCTCACCCGGGGCAGCACTGCCGTCGAGGAGACTGAGCAGCATCACACTGCGCGCCTGCTCGTCACGACGATCCCGCTCGTCGACAAAAGCACGGTAGGACTCCACCGCGGCGCCGGAGAAGCGGTCGATGATGCCCCATACGTCCGAGGAGAGGTGCAGCAGCACCTCAGTGCGCTGGGTGCCGACGGATCGCGCCATCATCTCATCCCAGAGCTGCAGGCCCGCGAGCCGATAAGCGTGAAGCAGGCTCGCCATCGGTATGCCGTGCTCGGCTTTGATACGACCGGCGCGGCGCGCGGCGGCGAGCGAGTCGGTGGTGCCAGCCAGAGTGGCAAGCAGGGCAGAGATGTTCTCGTTCACGATCGAATACAGCAGCTCGCGCGACATCGGATTCTCGGCGTACTCGTTCTCCCCCGCAAGAATCTGGTCGACGACGCCCTCGGCGAGCGCATCGACTGAGTCGACGAGTTCGAGAAAGAAGTCGGCGGAATCGACATTCTCTGAGGCGCTCTCCGAAGCGGACGGCGGAGCCTGGATGCGCGTGGGATCCTGGAGAGTAGACATAGAGGGGACTGTACCGCTGCGTTGTGCGGCGGCACAATAGTATTCAGGGAAGAGATGGCGTTCGCCTATCGCGCTCCTCATTTCCGTGGGTGATACTGGAATCCCCCTGGTGAGGTGTGGTCGCGTCGACTATGCCAGTGACCAAGAAGGCAGCGATCAAAGGAGATTGATGACCACCACCGATTCGACCGTGCCAGCCGCGGCCGCGCCCGCCACTCCGACACTTGACGCGGCGATTCGAGCCGATCTGGATGCCGCGATCACGCAGCTCGCCGCGGGTGAGTCCCGCTGGGCGACGATGCCCATCCGGGCCAGGATCGCCCTGCTCTCACAAGTGCACGCCTCCGTCGCCGCCGCCGCCGAGCAGTGGGTGGATGCCGCCGTGCGCGTGAAGAACCTGGACCCTGACTCGGCCTACGTCGGAGAGGAGTGGATCTCCGGTCCGTACATCATGCTCTCCTCGCTCCTCGCCCTCCAGCACGCACTCAGCGCCATCGCCGCAGGCAAGAGCCCCATCGCCGATACGAAACTCGGCACCGCCCCCGGCGGCCGCGTGCGCGTGCCGGTACTTCCCGCCAACCCCTACGAAGCTCTGCTTCTGCACGGCTTTAGTGCCGAAGTCTGGATGAAGCCGGGCGATTCCGAGCAGTCGGTGCGGGCATCCGCCGGCCTCGGTGCCCTCACACCGACCGACACGGACGGTGTTGGCCTCGTGCTCGGCGCCGGAAACATCACCTCCATCCCGCCGCTCGACGTGATCTATGAGCTCGTCGCCCACAACCGGGTAGCCCTGCTCAAACTGAACCCGGTGATGGACGGGATGCTCGCGCCATACTCCGCCGCATTCAAGCCACTCATCGACCTCGGTCTGCTGCGCATCGTGACCGGGGCCGGGGATGTGGGGAGCTATCTCGCCAACCACCCCGGCATCTCCCACGTGCACATCACCGGCAGCGCAGCTACCCACGACGTGATCGTCTGGGGCCCCGGCCCCGGTGCGGCCACTCGCAAAGCCGAGGGGACCCCGCTGCTCAAAAAGCCGATCACCAGCGAACTCGGTGGCGTCGCCCCAATCATCGTGCTTCCCGGCGCCTGGTCGAAGGCCGACCTGAAATACCAAGCCGAGCATGTCGTCACGCAGCGGCTGCACAACGGCGGCTACAACTGCATCTCCGGCCAGATCGTGGTGCTCAGTTCGCAGTGGCCGCAGCGGCAGGCGTTCCTCGCTGAGCTGCGAAGTGCCCTCGCCCGCACACCCGACCGCGCACCGTGGTATCCGGGCAGCGACGCCCGGGTCGACCAGGCGTCCACCTCTTACCCGGGAGCCGAGCGATTCGGTTCGAGCGGAGGGAGGCTGCTCGTCGACATCCACGCCAAGGATGACGCCTCGACGATCCTGACGACGGAGTACTTCTCCCCGGTGCTCGGTGTGATCGAACTCCCCGGCACCGGACAGGCCTTCCTCGATACCGCGGTGGATACGGTCAACCGCGACTTCGTGGGCACGCTCGGGGCGAACATCCTGGGAATGCCGAGCACCATCACGGCCCTGGGAGCAGGATTCGAGAACGCGCTCGCCCGACTCGACTACGGCACCATCGCCGTCAACACCTGGACCGCCCTCGGCTTCCTCACGCCCGGAGCGCCCTGGGGCGCCTTCCCCGGCCACACTCTCGACAATGTTCAGAGCGGTATCGGGGTCGTGCACAACGCCTTCCTGCTCGCCGACACCGAGAAGACGATCGCACGCGGTCCGTTCCGGCCATTCCCACGCTCGGCGCTGCACGGAGAATTTGCGCTGTTCCCCAAGCCGCCGTGGTTCGTGACCGCCCGGAGTGCGAAGAAGACCGGAAAGCTTCTCTCCGGTTTCGCCGCCGCTCCGTCGTGGTTGAAGATGCCCGCCATCTTCATCTCGGCGTTTCGCGCCTGAGCTGGACAGGTCGACTTCGATAGGTTTTCCACACCGATAGAAGCACCAGTGGCCACACGATCAAAGGAGACTCACGTGGTTTTTAGAGGGCCCCTGCCCGATGTCGATATCCCGAACCTGAGCGTCTATGACTTTCTCTTCGGAGACATCGACGCCGACGCGCTCGACCGGATCGCGATCGTGGATGGGGCGTCCGGTTCCGAGACGACCTATCGCCAGCTGATCGGCCAGATCGGCCTCGTGGCAGGGGCGCTCGCCGCGCGCGGTATCGGGCTCGGCGATGTCGTGGCGCTGCATTCGCCCAACGTGCCCGCTTTCGCGACGGTGTTCCACGGCATCCTGCGGTCTGGGGCCACCGCCACCACGATCAACGCCCTCTACACCGGAGAGGAGATGGGCACGCAGCTCATCGATTCGAAGGCACGCTTCCTTTTCACGGTATCGCCGCTTCTCGCCGCCGCGAGGGATGCGGCCTCCCGGGCCGGGATGGCGGATGACCAGGTGATCGTGCTGGACGGTGCCGAAGGGTTTGCTTCCCTGCGGGACCTGCTGATGGAGAACAACAGCGCACCAGAGGTGAGCTTCGATCCCGCCGAGCAGATTGCGGTGTTGCCCTACTCCTCCGGCACCACCGGGCGCCCGAAGGGGGTTATCCTCACCCATCGCAACCTGGTGGCCAACGTCGCGCAATCGATGCCTCTCCTCGGTGCGGGAGCGGATGCCCGCATCCTCGCGATCCTGCCGTTCTTCCACATCTACGGCATGACAGTGTTGCTCAACCTGGCGTTCCGCAGCCGCGCACGGCTCGTGACCATGCCGCGCTTCGACCTGGCGGAGTTCCTGCGCATCATCCAGGACTTCAGAATCACCTGGGCGTTCATCGCTCCGCCGATCGCGGTGGCGCTCGCGAAGCATCCGCTCGTCGACCAGTACGACCTGACGAGCATGGAATTCATCGTCTCCGGCGCTGCCCCCTTCGACGACACGCTCGGCCATGCCGTCGCCGATCGCATCGGATGCCGCGTGCGCCAGGGCTTCGGGATGAGCGAGATGAGCCCGGTCTCGCACACGATCCCGGCAAACCGTGATGACATCCCGCTCGGGTCTGTGGGCATCACCCTGCCCAACATCGAGTGCAAACTCATCGACACCGCGACAGGCGTGGAGATCGAGCTGCCGGAAGAGGGCACGAGCGCGCCCGGCGAGCTGCTCTGTCGCGGCCCGAACATCATGCGCGGCTACCTCGGCAATGACGAGGCCACCCGCGCCACCATCGATGAAGACGGTTTCCTGCATACCGGCGACATCGCGACGGTGACGTCGGAAGGGATCGTATCGATCGTCGACCGGTTGAAGGAACTCATCAAGTACAAGGGGTACCAGGTTGCTCCGGCCGAGCTCGAAGCCCTGCTCCTCACTCACTCGAGCATTGCCGATGCCGCGGTGGTCGGCGCCCATGACGCCGATGGCGAGGAGGTGCCGAAGGCCTTCGTCGTCGTGCAGCCGGGCGCTGCGATCACGGCAGAGGAGGTCATGGCATTCGTCGCCGATCATGTGGCGCCGCACAAGAAGATCCGCCAGGTCGCGTTCATCGACACCATTCCGAAGTCGTCCTCGGGCAAGATCCTGCGCAAGGACCTTCGGAGCCTCGGGGTGTCGGCATGAGCATCGCGGGCGATTTCGACTACGTGATTGTCGGGGCCGGGGCATCCGGAGCAGCGCTGGCGGCCAGGCTCACCGAAAACGGTAACCGAACGGTGCTGCTCCTCGAGGCCGGACCCATCGACAAGAAGACCGAGGTGCACATCCCGGCCGCGTTTTCGGCGCTATTCCGCTCCGAAGTGGACTGGAACTACGACACAACTCCCCAGCCGGAGCTGGCCAGCCGCACGATCTACTGGCCGAGGGGCAAGATGCTCGGCGGGTCGTCGTCGATCAACGCCATGATGTGGGTACGCGGATTCGCGGCCGACTACGACCGATGGGCGGAGACGGCGGGGCCGGGGTGGTCGTACTCGGCGCTGCTGCCGTACTTCCGCAGCGTCGAGAGGGTAGAGGGCAACACGGATCCCGACCAGGGCTCCGGAGGAGCCATCAGCATCGAGCACCAGCGCAGCCCACGCTCGCACACCGCGACCTTCCTGAAGGCCGTCGTGCAGGCGGGGTACGCGGTCGTGGCACCGAATACCGCCCTGCCCGACGGCTTCAGCCAGACGATGGTGAGCCAGAAGAGAGGCAAGCGTTTCTCCAGCGCGGACGGCTACCTCGTTCCCGCGAGAACACGCGCCAATCTCACCGTGCAAACCAACGCCCACGCCACCAGGGTGCTCTTCGACGGCACCCGGGCGGTCGGCGTGGAATACCTCCTCGATGGCGTGACGACCCGGGCGACGGCGCGACAGGAGGTCGTGTTGTGCGGCGGGGCGGTGAACACCCCGCAACTCCTGATGCTGTCGGGCATCGGCCCGAAGGCGGAGCTCGAGAAACACGGCATCCCGGTGCTCGTCGACTCGCCCGAAGTGGGCGAGAACCTGCGCGACCATCTGCTCTCCGGACTCATCGTCGAGACCGCGGGCGACACGCTCTTCACCGCGAAGAAGGTACCCGAGCTCCTGAGCTTCCTCACCCGCGGCCGTGGCATGCTCACCTCGAACGTCGCGGAGGCCTACGGTTTCGTACGTTCGGACCCGTCGCTGGAGCTACCCGACATCGAGATAATCTTCGCCCCGGTCGCGTTCATCGGGGAGGGGCTGATACCGGCGCCGGCTCACGCGATCACCATCGGCGCCATTCTGCTGAAGCCCGAGAGTACTGGCACGATCAGGCTCGCCTCGGCCGATCCGCTCGCGGCACCTCTCATCGATCCGCGCTACCTGAGCGACGTCGGCGGTTCTGACCGCGCGCGCTTGATGGCGGGGCTCGGGATCTGCGAAGAGATCCTCCAGGCTCCGGCGCTGCAGACGACATCGGGGCCGCGCTTCCTCGCTCCGGAGGGCGCCGACACCCTCGAACGGGTCGAGCGAGACACCGTGGCTGTCGAGACGGCGGCCCACACGATCTATCACCCGGTGGGCACTGCCCGCATGGGCACGGACGCGGCCTCCGTCGTCGACGAGCAACTGCGGGTGCGCGGAGTGCAGGGCCTTCGCGTGGCCGACGCGTCGGTGATGCCGGACATCATCCGCGGGCACACCCAGGCACCATCGATGGTCATCGGCGAAAAAGCTGCCGACCTGCTGGCGCAGTCAGCACAATCGGGATCACTGGCCGGGGCATCCGTCGGCTGAGGCGGTGGCGGATCGTCGACATCCCGTCGTCGAGGTTCGCTGGCCAGCGCCCCCGGTAGCCGCTGATCTTCCGCTTTCGCGCCGGTGAGTGACACGCGTGCCGAAAAGTTCGGGCGCGGGTGTCACTCACCGGCGCGGAGACCCTCGTTTCGCAGCCAGGACGGACGCTGAGGTCGGAGAGAGCCGGGGAGAGCCGGGGAGAGTCGGGGAGAGCCGGGGAGAGCCGGGGAGAGCCGGGGAGCGCCGGGCAGCGCCGAGCGTGCAGCGGCGGCGACCGCTAAACGGGCGGCACGGCACCCGCCGACCCCGCCACGAGAAGCACGGCACGGTCGAGCACCTCGCGCACGGCGACGATCGCCGGCCGCATGCTGCTCGCCTCGCGCACCGACGTGAAAATCGTGCGCTGCGGATGCTCCGCCAATAGCACCAGGCGCGCCGTGGTGCCCCGTCCGATCCAGACCAGGTCGGGCAATAGTGCGACGGCGTTGCCCGACTCGACCAGCCGCATATGGGACTGGAGGTCCGCCGTCTCGAAGCGCACGTCGGGTTCGAACCCGGCGCGGCGGCAGGCTTGCTCGGCCCAGTGCCGGGAAGCGGTGCCCCGCGGCTCCATCACCCACGCGGCATCCGCTGCCTCCTCGATCGAAACCGGGTGTGATCTGCCACGATCGGACGGCGGTGTCGCGAGCCGGATCGCGTCGGTCGTCAGCGTGCGCCGATCGAGTTCCGGATGCCGCGGGGCCGCGTGCCCCGGGTATTGCTCGGCGATCACGAGGTCGAAGTCTCGCGCCCAGGTCTCCCGCAGAGCGGACTCCGGCTCGCGTTGCACCATCTCCACCCGCACCTCCGGGTATTCAGAATCCATGATGGAGAGCGCATCGGGCATGAGGGCGAGGGCCGCGGACTGGAAGACTGCCACTCGAACGGTGCCGGTGATCGTCGTAAGAGAGGACGCGAGCGCTGCTTCGGCGCGCTCGAGAGTGCGCAGCACCTCCTCCGTGTGGCTCACGAGGATCTCGGCTTGGGAAGTGAGCACCACCCGCCGGCCCGAGGTCCGGAGTAGCTCGACACCGACTTCCTTCTCAAGCTGGCTCAGCTGTTGGGATACCGCGGAGGGACTGAAACTCAGCGCCTCGGCCACGCCGGCGAGGGTGCCTCGGATCTGCAGTTCGCGCAGCAGGCGAAGCCGTCGCACATCGAGCATCGCATCATCCTATCGGTCAGTTTTGCTTAAGAATACCCGTCAGAAACAGTCGCTTTACCTAACCGGACAGGTGAATCGATACTGGGAACAGACTGCCGCGAAAGGATCCCCGTGACCGACACCGCCACCACCACATCTCTCGATGACGCCCTCTCCCCCGAGCTTGCCGAGCGCACTGTCGCGCTGGTGCGCCACTGGCTCGAGGAGGCCTCGCTGGTGCCGGTGAACGCCTCCGCCCAGCGCCTCGCCGGAGTCCTGAAGGACCCGAAGGGGCTCGACTTCACGGTGGGCTTCGTCGACGGGGTCATCCGCCCGGAAGACCTCACGGTCGCGGCCCGAAACCTGGCCGCCCTCGCGCCCCGCGTGCCCGCCTTCCTGCCGTCTTACCTGCGGGCCGCGGTACGCCTCGGCGGCGTGGTCGCTCCGCTGTTGCCGGGTATCGTCGTGCCGATCGCCCGTCGGGTCTTGCGCGGCATGGTCGGACATCTCATCGTGGATGCTACGCCGGCGAAGCTCGGCGTCGCGATCGGGTCTCTCCGGGCTCACGGCGCGAAGCTCAACGTGAACCTCCTCGGCGAAGCGGTGCTGGGAGAGCGCGAAGCCGCCCGCCGCCTCGCCGGCACCCACGCCCTGCTGGCCCGGGACGACGTCGACTACGTGTCGATCAAGGTCTCTTCCACTGTCGCTCCGCACTCGCCGTGGGCGTTCGAGGCGGATGTCGAACATGTCGTCGCGAGCCTCGCCCCGCTGTTCGAGCGCGCGGCTTCCTCGACGCCGCCCAAGTTCATCAACCTCGACATGGAGGAGTACAAGGACCTCGATCTCACCGTCGCCGTCTTCACCCGCATTCTCGACCAGCCGCGCTTCGCCCTGCTCGAGGCGGGCATCGTGCTGCAGGCCTACCTGCCGGATGCCCTCTCCGCGATGGTGACCCTCGGCGACTGGGCCACCCGCCGCCGGGCCGCCGGTGGTGCCGCAATCAAGGTGCGCCTCGTGAAGGGTGCCAACCTGCCGATGGAGCAGGTGGAATCGTCGCTGCGAGGCTGGCCGCTGGCGACCTGGTCGACCAAGCAGGATACCGACACCAACTACAAGCGCATCCTCGACTACGCGCTGCGTCCGGAGCGGATCGACGCCCTCCGCCTCGGCGTCGCCGGTCACAACCTCTTCGATGTCGCCTATGCGTGGTTGCTCGCTGGCGAGCGAGGCGTGCAGCACGGCATCGAGTTCGAGATGCTGCTCGGTATGGCCACCGGCCAGGCCGAAGCGGTGAAGAAGGATGTCGGCGGGCTCCTGCTGTACACCCCGGTAGTGCACCCCAAGGAGTTCGACGTGGCGATCGCCTATCTGATCCGTCGGCTCGAGGAGGGCGCGAGCCAGGACAACTTCATGTCTGCCGTGTTCGAACTCTCCAGCAACGAAGCGCTGTTCGAGCGGGAGAAAGAGCGGTTCCTCGCCTCGCTCACCCGGCTCGACCGGGGCATCCCGTTACCGCACCGCAGCCAGGATCGCGCAGTGGCCGAGACGGCACCGACCGACAGATTCGTGAACGAGTCCGACACCGACCCCTCGCTCCCGGCCAACCGCGCCTGGAGTGCCGGCATCCTCGACCGCGTCGCAGGCTCCACCCTCGGTGTCGCGACCGTCGCGTCCTCGGTGATCGCCGAACCCGATTCCCTGGGCCGGGTGATCACAGAAACCTCAGTCGCCGGAGCGGCATGGGGTGCTCGCCCGGCAGCCGATCGCGCGGCCATCCTGCATCGCGCCGGAGACGCGCTCAGCGCTCGACGCGCGGAGCTGCTCGAGGTGATGGCGAGCGAAGCCGGAAAGACCATCGACCAGGGCGACCCGGAGGTGAGCGAGGCCATCGACTTCGCCCATTATTACGCTGAGCTCGCCCGGACGCTCGAGACCGTCGACGGCGCCACCTTCGTGCCCTCGAAACTGACCGTCGTGACCCCGCCCTGGAACTTCCCCGTCGCGATTCCCGCGGGCTCGACCCTGGCGGCCCTCGCAGCCGGCAGCGCCGTCATCCTCAAGCCCGCCGCGCTCTCGGCTCGCTGTGGAGCCGTGCTGGCCGAAGCTCTCTGGGAGGGCGGTGTGCCGCGTGATGTCCTGAAGCTCGTTCAGCTGAGCGAGCGTGACCTCGGCACCCAGCTGATCTCGCACCCCGCGGTGGACCGCGTGATCCTCACCGGTGGCTACGAGACCGCCCAGCTCTTCCGCTCCTTCCGCCCCGACCTGGCACTTCTCGCCGAGACCAGCGGCAAGAACGCAATCATCGTCACTCCGAGCGCCGACCTGGACCTCGCCGTCAAGGATGTCGTCTCCTCAGCCTTCGGCCACGCCGGGCAGAAGTGTTCGGCGGCGTCGCTGGTGATCCTGGTCGGTTCGGTCGCCGACTCTGCCCGCTTCACCAACCAGCTGCGGGATGCGGTCGCCTCGCTCAAGGTGGGCTACCCCTCCGATGCCGCGACGCAGATGGGACCGCTCATCGAGCCAGCGGACGGCAAACTGCTCGACGCTCTCACCACTCTTGGCGAGGGCGAGGCCTGGATGCTCAGCCCCCGCAAGCTCGACCGCGAGGGCCAGCTCTGGTCGCCCGGTGTTCGCACCGGGGTTCGTCGCGGATCGGCCTTCCACCAGACCGAGTACTTCGGGCCGGTGCTCGGCGTGATGACCGCTGCGACGCTCGGCGAGGCCATCGCGATGCAGAACGAGACCGACTTCGGGCTCACCGCGGGCATCCACTCCCTCGACTCCGCCGAACTCGCGCTGTGGCTCGACACGGTTCAGGCGGGAAACCTCTATGTGAACCGCGGCATCACCGGGGCCATCGTGCAACGCCAGCCGTTCGGCGGTTGGAAGAAGTCCTCCGTGGGAGCCGGGACGAAGGCCGGTGGTCCGAACTACCTGGTCGGCCTCGGCTCGTGGATACCGGCACACCACTCCGCCGCCGGCGAAGCGATCACCCACGCCGGAGTGAAGGCTCTGCTCGCAGCAGACGACTCACTGTCCGGCGCCTTCGGCAGCGATGCGGCAGCCTGGCAGAGCACTTTCGGTCGGGCCGAGGATGTCTCTGCCCTCGCCGCCGAGCGCAACGTGTTCCGCTACCTCCCCGTGCCGGTGACGATCCGCCTCTCCGAGGGTGCGGCCGTCTCCGAACTGGTGCGAGTCGTCGGAGCGGGTCTTCTTGCGACATCCGATCTCAGCATCTCCACTGCCGTCGCGAGCGACGCGCTGCGCGACCTGCCGGTGGTCGTCGAAGACGACGCGACCTGGCTCGCCCGGGTGCCGTCACTGCCCGTCACGCGCATTCGTCTCCTCGGCGGCGATCACTCGGCCCTGGCCTCAGCGATCGGCGGGCGGCCGGATGTCGCGATCTACAGTGGCCCGGTGACCCCGGCCGGCCGCATCGAACTGCTCCCGTTCCTGCGCGAGCAGGCGGTGAGCATCACTGCACACCGCTTCGGTACCCCGAATCACCTCACAGACGACCTGATCTGACGCCTACTGCACGGGTCACCCCGTGCGGGTGTCGGTCTGGGCCTTGTACTGCTGGATTGACACCGGATCGACACTGGATCGACACCGGAACCCGCCCCTGCCGACTCGCGCGCGACATCGAGTATTCGGCCAAGGGCCCACGTGGCCAAGCCCTGCCGGCGCGCGGACGGCCGGGTGCCATAACCGATATGTCCGGCGGCGCGAATGAAGTGATCGTCACCGTGCCGGAGGGCGATTCCACCGACGACAGCATCACCATCGACGGTCCACCGGTAAACGCATCGGTAGTCCGCGAGACCGACGGCTGACTCGTTTCCTTCCCTATCCAGTCGCTCCAGCCAGGTAGAAAATCCCGTCGCAGAGGTGAGCTCATCAGAAGGAAGAACACCTAGGCCGTCCTCGTGCATGCCGACGCCCCACTCCCGATGCGCATCAACCCAAGCTGCATGCAGCTCAATGGTGGGCTCAACCAATCGCGGCAGATCCCAGGTTAACCGCGTCGGTCCCTCAACCTGAATGACCCAATCACGATCGCCTCGAAAGAGACAGTCGGGCCCGCTGTCGAACATTGGCACGAGAGGCCACCGCCGAACTTGACACCCCGCCGTCGCCGCCGCCGCGGTCCGTGCTGGGTCGCCCGGCGCTCGCCGACCAGCATCGGTTTTATGTCCTGTGAAGTGGTGAGGTCGCCCGTTCGTCAGCGGAACGCCATGCG
>Ga0209100_1000248_pt1 | contig 56044 bp, 49 predicted proteins | sample lystaG_FD_185480 | JGI IMG/M metagenome (GOLD analysis project Ga0209100, IMG submission 185480) | Glacier valley bacterial and archeal communities from Borup Fiord, Nunavut, Canada, to study Microbial Dark Matter (Phase II) -... | ecosystem: Environmental > Aquatic > Freshwater > Ice > Glacier ... | reverse complement strand
ACACCGGCACCGTTAACGGCGAGCATTTTGCGGTGATGGCAGGGGCGGGCCTGGACGCCCTGATGATCAAGGACGCGGATGCGGGACTGAAGGACCGCTTTGGACGTGCGGCGTACCTCTGGACCGGTGCCCGCAACCTTGCGTCAAGTCCAGTGAAGGCCAAGGTAGATGTCGACGGTCGCCGGTTCCACAGGGGCGAGATCACCTGCGTCTTGGCGGGGAACGTGAGCGACGTCTTCAGCGGGGTCGAGGTTTTCGACGGATCGCGTCCCGACGACGGCCTCCTCGAGTTCGGAGTGGTGACCGCGAAGAGCATGGGCGAGTGGATTCGCACGATTAGCACGGTGGTACTGGGGCGCTCTGAGAATTCACCGTTCGTCAACACGATGCGCGGATCTCGGATGAAGGTCACATTCGATAAGCCCACCAGGTACGAGCTCGACGGTGACGCACGGAAACCCACCAAGAAGCTCCGCATCAAGATACGGCCGAAGTCGATCACTGTGTGCGTTCCCGTGCCAGAGTCTCCCGGCGAGGATCAGAAAGCATGACCGAATCAGACGCTGGAAGAGCCGCGAACTCCGCCGCCAACAGCCGATTCATGGGGTGGCTCGCCCGCGCTGGACTGACCGCCCGCGGCTTGGTCTACATCGCGCTGGGTTGGCTCGCCGTTCTCGTCGGTCAGGGCGCCACCGCCAATGTCGACCAACGCGGCGCGCTCACCGAGATTCTGGACCAGCCCTACGGCGGGGCGATGATCTGGCTCCTCACGATTGGCTTCGGGGCATATGCGGTCTGGCGCCTGTCGGAGGCGGCCTTTGGCGCTACCGGTGAAGGCAAGAAGGCCGGCCCGCGCGTGAAGTCTCTCGCCCGCGCCTTCGCATACGTTGCCATGGCGGTAACCGCGCAGTCGCTCTTGCACGGAGCGCGCGCGACGCAATCGGGACAACAGGGCGACCTCGCGGGCACCGTCATGCAGCACCCCGGCGGGCGTTTGGCCGTCGGCATTGTGGGCCTGGCTGTGATGGCGGCAGGCTTGTGGTTGGTGCGCGAGGGGTGGACCACCGCGTTCATCCGGTACTTCGAGGCACTGCCCGCGAGTCGGCGCAAGGTGATCGTGTGGCTCGGGCGAGTGGGCACGATTGCCCGTGGCGTCGTGTTCGCGGTCTCCGGGCTGCTTGCCGTAGTCGCGGCCTGGACGGTGGACCCAGAAAAGGCCGGAGGGATCGATCAAGCATTTCGCGCTCTCCTTGAGCAACCATTCGGGACGGCGCTCGTGGTCCTGCTGGGAGCGGGCCTCTTGCTCTTTGGCGTGTACGGGCTCGCGGAGGCGGCTTGGCGGCGCGTGCCCGACGGGTCGCGGCGTTGATCCACAAATCCCTCGGCAGCGGGGCTACTGAGAAGAGCCTCGGCCGACGCGGAACGACTCTCGTGGCCGGAGGTTTAGTTCTCGCGATCAGCCTTGCCCTCATCGGGATGGCGATCGTGCAACTTGCGACACCGTCGGCGATGACGGTGTGGGAAGACGGGGTGAACGACTGGTTTGTCGTCCACCGCACGCCGTCTTTGGACTCGTGGACCCATGTCGCCAGTACCATCGCCAACTCGAGAACAATTTTCGCTTTGCTCGTGGTGATGGCCGTGGTCTTTCGCCTGTGGCTCGGCCGGTGGCACGAGTCGGCGGCACTGTTTGCCGCTATCGCTGGGGAGTTGCTGGTATTCGTCGCCGTCTCGGCGGTCGTCGCTCGTCCGCGACCAGATGTTCCGAGGCTGGACGCGGCGCCTCCCACCTCGAGCTTCCCATCCGGTCACACAGGCGCCGCTGTCGCCTTTTACGGGTGCATCGCGATCATCGTGTTGCGGCAACTTCGACCGCGTTGGCTTGCGATCGTCGTCTCAGCGTTGGTATTCCTGGTACCCGTCGTGGTCGGGATGTCACGCATCTATCGCGGAATGCACCACCCTGTGGATGTCATCGTCGGGGCGGTGTGTGGGGGCGTTTGGCTCGCCCTGGTCCTCACCACGCTGCTTCCGACGATTACTGATCGCATCCACACCGACGCCGGGACAACTCCCATCAACAGACTGTCACCAGCGTCATGACCAAGTACAACTAAGCGGCGACAGAGGCCGTCGACGCGGTGGCCGACCTGCCGGAAACGCCGCTCGACCCGTCGGCCGTTCCAACACCATTCGCGTCGCCCGCGGCGTCCCCGTCGCCAGTGCCGTCCGGCCGGACGGTGAGATTCGCACCTCCGACGCTCCCTAGCCCTTCAGGCCCGAGATCGGCCGGTAGAGACGACCAAACCTCCGGTCGTCTTCTCAGGTCACCCGCCCCACAATCCGCCGAGCCGGGGGATGCGGCGTGAAATTGCGCACACGCGGCGCCGACACCACTCAATTGGGCTCCTACCTGACCGATTGAGTGGTGTGCCAATCGTCAGCCGCTCGAGTCGCGTCCACGTCGCGTTTGTGCTGCTCAGCATCGCTTCGCTCGTCGTGTACACCACCGGTGGCGGGCTCGGACGCGGCCTCACGCTGACTCTTGTGAGTCTCGGGGTCGCCGTGTCAGTCCTGGTGCGCCTGACCCTCCGCCGTTCACTCACGGGCCCCACGTGGTGGCTCGTCTTCCTCGCGTTCTGCTTCCTTTCAGGCGCGAGCGCGTCGTGGCTCATCTCGGTCGACATCGGCGGCGCAACGGCACCACCGCAGCCGGTGACACCGGTTGCGGTAGCGCTCGGATACTTGTGCCTCCTAGGGGCCGCCCTGTGGGCCGTCTCTCCCATCGCACGCTGGGACACCGGCGGCGTGCTCGACGCCGCGACCGCGGGCGTAGGGGTCGCGGTCGTGCTGTGGTTGACGTTGCTTGACCCGGGTCTCCACATGTCGGGTGCGACGAGCGCGACGCACGCCTTCGACCTCGTGGTCCTGGTGGTTCTCAGCGCATTGGCAGGAGCCCTCGTGCGAGCCGCCACCGCCTCTCATGCAGCGCGCACGTCACTCATCTTTTTTCTTATTGGCGTGACATTGACACTCGCCGGCAACGTGCTGGGGATCACGACGATCGATCCCCACACTGGCGCCGCCCCCTCGTGGGCGGGCGCCGTATGGCCCATGGCCTGTGTGGCCGCGTGGGCCGCCGCCACACACCCGGCAAGCGCCGCGATCGGAAGAACGCCCGGCCGTCATTTCGAAAGCAAGCTCAGTACCCGCCGCATCGTGCTCCTCGGGATCGCCCTAGGCCTGGGGCCGCTTGCCGCAGCCGCGCGGCTCGTCTTGAATCTGCATGTCGACTGGATGACGCTCATCGTGGCCCAGCTTTGCCTTATCACCATGGTCTTGACGCGCGTCGGCCAACTCGCGAGCGCTCACCGCAACTTTGCCAAGAAGTTGGAGTACCTGGCTGACCACGACTCGCTCACCGGGCTTGCGAATCGGCGCTCTGTGGACCGTCACCTGCATGCGCTCACCATCCGCGTCGGAGCCGGTCGGGCACCCGGCGTCGCGGTGCTCTTCGTCGACCTCAATCGCTTCAAGGAGACGAACGACGACTACGGCCACCACGTGGGCGACCAGCTCCTCAAGGCCGTCGCGGACCGGCTTGCCTTGTTAGTGCGGCAGCACGGGGGTGACCTCGTTGGTCGGCTTGGTGGCGACGAGTTCGTCCTCATCCTTGAGTGCGACCCGGAAGAGACGGCCGAGTCCGCCAGGGCGCGAGTGACGGAGGCCTTCGCCACACCGTTTCCCTTGCGATCAGGGGCTATGCCGATGTCCGCGAGCATCGGGCTGGCGTCCGCGCCGCGCGGCGCACGTGTGTCCGTTGACGACCTGCTCACGCAGGCCGACCACGCGATGTACACGCACAAACGCGACGGTTCACACGCCTGAAATTGAGGTGAGACCCCTCAAAGGAGGCCCTAAGAGCAGCCATATCCGAAGTACCCGTTGTCGTCGAGCGATCGGAACTGGCCGAAACTGTACTCAACCGCGATGCAGTACGAGGAGCCCTCACTTGAGTAGAGCCACGCATCGGTCACCTCGGAGTCAGCGGCAATAACGTCGTCGCCGACGTAGTAGTTGCCTCCGGAGAACCCCACCAAGGGCACCTGACCGTAGTAAACCGCCTAGGTCTCGACGGATGCCCGTATCGTCGCTAGGTCCGCCTTCACTGCCGCGTCGCGCGCGCTGGTCTGTTGCGCGAGGAAGATCGGAATCGCGATCGCGGCCAGAATCATGATGATCGTGAGCCCGGTGAAGACCCACGAGGCGATCGCTCCTGCGAGCACACGGTCGGCTGAGCGTGGTTCGGCGGTGGCGGCAAAAGTGGTTCTGGCGGTTGGTCCATGCGAGCACTCGCCCTCGGGTCGGCCCGGCGGTCAGGGCCACTGTTCGAGCGTAGGGCGAGCCGTGCGCGGTGCCTGCATGACTGCCGTGTGTCGGTGCAGATAATCGCCACATGTGGAGATCAAGCGGTGGGGTCGTTCGCGCTGCCGATCGCCGGAAGGGCCGCGGGGATGCCCCCGATCGGACCTGGCCGTGCGAGCAGGTAACCCTGGCCGAAGGCGCACGCCGTGTCCTGAAGCGCGGCAAGCTGGGTGGTGGTCTCGATGCCCTCCGCGATGGTCGCCAGGTTCAAGGTCTCGGCCAACCGCACGATCGCCTGCAGGAACGCGACATCGGAAGGCCCCGACTCGACCGCAATCACGAATGCCTGATCGATTTTGACCATGTCGACCGGCAAATCGCGCAGATAGCTCAGCGAGGAGTATCCGGTGCCAAAGTCGTCGATGGAGACCCTCACCCCGTGTGCGCGGAGGTAGCGCAGAGTCTCCCTGCTGTGCTCTCGCAGGAGCAGCCCCTCGGTGACCTCGAGCACGAGGCTTGCGGGTTGAAGGCCATGTTCGCGCAAGGCCCCGATCACGAAGCCGAGGAAGTCGTCGTCGTCGAGCTGGAGCGGGGACACGTTGACGCTCACGTAGGCGTTGCTGCCGGTAGCGGCGCGCCAGCGAGCCATGTCGGCGCAAGCCCGCACGATCACCTGCCCCCCGAGCTCCCGGATAAGCCCCGTCTGCTCGGCCAACGGGATAAAGTCCGAGGGCGGCACGTCACCAAGGAGCGGATCCGACCAACGGGCCAGCGCCTCGATCCCCACGACGTCGCCCGTGTGCAAGTCGGCAATGGGCTGGTAGGCGAGGGTAATCGCTCCCGCTGTGACGGCCGTCTGCAAAGCGGACGCGAGCCGAAACTGAGTGACCGCGCCCTCGTGCAGGCCCGGTTCATAGACGGCATAGCGGCCACGCCCGCGCAATTTCGCCTGGTACATCGCGAGGTCGGCGCTGCGCAGCAGCGTCTCGGTGGTCTCGCCAGGCCCGGCCGCGGCGACACCAACGCTGGCGCCGACGACGACAGTACCGACACTAAAATCGATCGGCGTCTCGTGCAGTGCGACCAGAATCCTGGCCGCAAGCGCCGTGGCCTGTTCGACGGTGACATCCGCGAGGAGTAACGCGAACTCGTCGCCTCCGAGGCGCGCCGCGGTGTCCTCTTCGCGGCTGCACGCCTTGATTCGGCGCGCGGCGGCGACAATCACCTCGTCGCCGGAGGCGTGGCCAAAGCTGTCGTTCACCGTCTTGAAGTTGTCGAGGTCGACGAAGAGCACAAAGCGCGACTTACCCGCCGCGGCCGGGACGGCGAGCGCCACCTCGACCCGTTCGCGAAACAGCCTGCGGTTGGGCAACCCCGTGAGCGGGTCGTGAAAGGCCTGATGAGCGAGGCGTTCCTCGAGCTCCTTTTCCTGGGTCACGTCCACGAGCACGCCCTGGAAGGTGGGGATCCCGTTCTGGTCGTGGAGCACCATGGAGTCGTCACGCACCCACACCGCTGTGCCGTCCCTGCGGTGGAGCCGGTAGGTGTCCGAGTGCGGTTCCGCCTCGGTCCCGGAATAGATCATGCGTTGCTTGTCCGCCAACGCCGCGTCGCGGTCGGCCGAGTGAAGCTGCCTCTGCCACAGGCCTGGATCCGCCATCCACTCCTGCGCGGTAAATCCGAGCATCCGCTCGATCTGCGGTCCGACGTAGTGCCAGCTTCCCCGTGGCCCTGGCTCGGCGACGTAAACGACCGCGGGGACCCTCTCGACCAGGAGCCGAAAGCGCTCCTCGGCGGCGCGCAGCTCGCTCTCGAGACGCTTGCGCTTGGTGATATCCAGCGTCATGCCGATTTCGTACGCTGGGTTTCCGTCGGCATCCCTCACGAGCGACACGGTGAGGTCTGCCCAGAGGTACCCGCCCTGCTTGCGCAGGAAACGCTTCTCCATCGCGAAGCGGTCGATTTGCCCGGTCACCAATTGGCGAGACAGCACGAGGTTTGGCTCGATATCGTCCGGGTGGGTGAACTCCCTCCAGGACAGCGCCTCGAATTCCTCCGCCGAGTAGCCAAGCATGCGGCGCAGCGCGCTGTTGGTCATCGTGGTGTGACCGTCGAAGTCGACCAGGCCGATGCCTACGGGGGCGAGTTCGAGGATGGTTTCGAGCCGCTCGAGGCGCGCCGCGACCTCATCGGCCTTCGAAAAACCGCCGTCACCTATGACATCTTCCACGGCTCACCTCCCCTCGGCTGGGTACCCTCAGGCCTCATCGGCCGCCGAGACCGGTATTTGAACTCTACTGGATTTCGGGCAAATCGGACTTGCCAGACCTTTCAGTGCGGCCCCCGAGGCGAGCGAGGGCCGCCACGCGCAGAAGACGTCGCACCCCGAGCCTCAGGCGTGAATTACCGTACCGCTCTCACCCACCATCGCCAGCGGCGCCTTGGCGAGAGAGGAAATCACCGCTGTCCTCCCGGGCCCACTGGCAACAAAGGCCATCGCGGCCTCGACCTTGGGCAGCATCGACCCCACGCCGAACTGCCCTTCGTCGATATAGCGCTGGGCGGTCACCAGATCGAGGTCGTCGAGGTCGCGCTGCTCCGGGGTGCCAAACGCGATGGCAACCCGGTCGACTTCGGTGAGGATGAATAGGAAGTCCGCTCCCACCACCTCGGCGAGCTTCGCCGAGGCAAAGTCCTTGTCGATCACGGCCGGAACGCCGTGCAGATCGCCGGCCTCATCCCTCACCACAGGGATGCCACCGCCGCCACACGCCACCACGATGAACTCGTGGTCGAGCAGGTTCAGGATCGAGTCCCTCTCCACGATGTCCATAGGGCGAGGCGAGGCGACGACGGTGCGCCATCCCCTCCCCGAGTCCTCCACCATGATGAGACCAGGCTGACTCGCCATCATGGCGCGCGCGGTGGCCTCGTCGTAGAAGCTGCCGATGGGCTTGGTGGGGTGGGCGAACGCCGGGTCATCGGCGGCCACCTCCACCTGGGTGACCACGGACGCGACGTGCCAGGGCATGCCCACCCGTCGCAGCTCCTTCGCGATGCCCTGCTGAAGGTGATAGCCGATGTAGCCCTGGCTCATGGCCGTGCACTCGGGTAGGGCCAGCGGGACCACGCGGTCGGTGTGCTGCGACGCCACCTCGAACGCAAGGCTGATGGCTCCCACCTGGGGGCCGTTGCCGTGGGACACGATGATCTCGTGTTCTTGGGCGATCAGCCCCACCAGGGACGGCGCGGCAGCGTCAATGGCCTCGCGCTGTTCCTCGGCGGTGTTGCCCAGGGCGTTGCCACCCAGGGCGATGACGATGCGTGACATGCGGGGCTCCTACAGGACCCTGGCGAGCAGGGTATTGAGTTCGGCCTTGATCGCATCAACCTTGACGGGGTTGACGGTTTCGGGGCGCAGGAAGTAGACGAGCAATGCGCGCTGTGCCGTGAGGCGGTTGCCCGCCTCGTCAAAGGCGACAGAGTTGGCCGAGTCGAGAACCTCGTCGGTGACCTCCTCGCCACGGGTTGCCGGCAGGCAGTGCATGAACTTCGCGTCCGGCGTGGCCAGGGCCATCATCTCGGCGTTGACCTGGTACTTGGGCATGAACGCCGCGAGACGCGCCTCCTCGCCCAGCTCGGCCTCATAGTCGCCGTACCAAACATCGGTGTACACGAAGTCGGCACCTTCGAGCGCCTCATGAGCGTCCTCCGTGACGGACATGCTTCCGCCCGATACGGCGCAGTTCGCACGGCCGATGTCCTGCATCGAGTCGCGCAGCTGGAAGGCCTTGGGGCCAAACTGCACAAACTGCATGCCCATCTTGGTAGTGATCATCATCAGCGAGGCGCACACCTGGGTGGCGTCCCCCACGAACACGACCTTGCAGTCCTCGAGCTTCTTACCCGCGGGCAGGTTCTCGACCATCGTGATCAGGTCGCCGATCTCCTGCGTGGGGTGGTTGTAGTCCGACATGCCGTTGAGCACGGGAACCGTCGCGTGCTTCGCGAGGTCGGCGATGGTGGCGTGGCGCGCGACGCGGGCCATCAGCACGTCGACCAGGCGGGACAGCACTCGTGCGGTGTCCTCGATCGACTCGTGGCCGCCCAACTGAATCTGACCGGGTGCGAGGTACTGCGCGTGGCCGCCCAGCTGCGACATCGCGGTCTCGAACGACACCCTGGTGCGCGTCGAGGACTGCTCGAAGATCATCCCGAGGGTGCGGCCGTGCAGTAGCGGTGGGAAGTAGCCGACCTCGACACACCGCTTGAGGGTGAGTCCCAGGTCGACGATGTCGACAATCTCTTCCTTGGTGAAGTCCTGCGTGTCAATGAAATTACGAGCGGTCATGATCGTCTCCTTTTGGGGTCGACGCAGCGCCGTGGGTGCGTCTGGTGGTGTGGCGAGCAGTCGCTCGCCGAGGGGTCTTGGTCAGGCGGTCAGGGCTAGCGGCCCGACGGCACCTGTTGCGTGATGCAGTGGACGTTGCCGCCGCCCAGCAGGATCTCCCTGCCGGGGACGGTGAGGACCTTGCGCGGTGCGAACAGCTCGGTGTACGCGGCCACAGCTGCGGCGTCGTGCGCGTCGTCGAACACCGGCAGGACCACCACGTCGTTGCCGATGTAGGAGTTCACGTACGAGCCGGCCAGCCGGTCGCCCGTCTCGCGCGGCAAGGTGCCCTCGATCGAGTCGACGCCCTGGGACTCTTCTTCGGTGATGAAGATGGGCCCTGGCTGCTGGAGCCTGACGACGTCGAGCGTGCGGCCCTTCGCGTCCACGGTGGTTTCAAGCACCTTGAGAGCGGCCATGGACCGCTCGTACTGCGGGTCCTTCTCGTCATCGGTCCACGTGATCATCACCTGGCCGGGACGGGTGAAGCGGCAGAAGTTGTCCACGTGGCCGTTGGTCTCGTCCAGGTAGACGCCGAAGGGCAGCCAGATGATGACCTCGACCCCCAGGTGCTCGCGCAGCAGGGCCTCGATCTCCTCCCGGGACTTGTCCGGGTTGCGCCCCTCGGACAGCAGGCACTCCTCGGTGACGAGGAGCGTCCCCTCGCCGTCGACGTCGATCGAGCCGCCCTCCAGCACGAACGGCGCCTTGTAGCGGTCGGCACCCTCGATCTCACACACCTTGCGGGCCACCGCGTCGTCCTGCGCCCACGGGAAGTACAGCCCGTCAACCAGGCCGCCCCACGCGTTGAAGTCCCAGTCGACCCCGCGCACGTCGCCGGCGTCGTTCACCACGAACGTGGGGCCGCAGTCGCGGATCCACGAATCGTCGTTGGACATCTCGACTACCCGAATGTGCTCGGGGAGCTCACTGCGGGCGTTGTCGAACTGTCGGGCGGAGACCGCGACCGTCACCTGCTCGGTGGTCGCGATCGCCTTCGCGACGGCGGCGAAGGCCGCCTGCGCGGGCTTGCCGCCCAGGCGCCAGTTGTCAGGTCGCTCGGGCCAGATCAGCCAGCAGCCGCTGTGATGCGCCCACTCGGCGGGCATCCGGTAGCCGTCGGCTGCGGGGGTGGATTCAAGAGTGTGAGACATGAGGAGCAACCTTTCGAATCAGAGTTCAAAGTCAGAGTTGAGAGTCCGCAAACTGGCTCACGGTGTCGGGGTCGTCGCCGCGTTCGATGGCCCGCTGGCGGGTCCACTGAGGCGACTTCCAGGTGAAGTACTCCTGGAAAATGACGGTCACCGCGAGGCCGACCAGAAGTGAGCCCGTCACCGCCAGGGTGTAGTCCCACGGGTTCCAGACGAAGAACACTGCGGCCACTGCGAGCAGGATCGCCGGGATCCAGGAGATGAGCAGAGTCAAGGTGGGGCCGCCGGGAACGCGGTAAGGACGCGGCCGGTTCGGGTCGATGCGGCGCAGCTTGATGAACGCCAGCATCATCACGATGTACGGCAGCAGGAAGATGACCGAGGAGAACGCGAACATGTTCCAGAACAGGTCGTCGATCGCGCCGTCCGTCAGCGAGAACAACGCTGCGTACCCGACGGTGAACGTGGTGCCGACGACCGCGGTGAGCGTGGCCGCCCCAACCGGGGTGCCACGTGTTGGGTGAGTGCGGGCGAACACCTTAGGCAGGTCACCTTGCTGAGCCGACTCCGAAGCGGCGATATTCGCGCCGATGGTCCACGGCGTGAGGCTCGCGAAGAAGGCGAAAAGTACGCCGATCCCGAGGACCGTCACCACCACGCCGGCAATCGCGGAGTCACCAAACCCTAGGCGCAGACCGTCAACAAGTCCGGTGGTCTCGGAGATTTCTCCGGCCGGGATGATCACCTGCATTCCCACGGTGGCGAGCAGGTAGAAACCGCCAATAAGCAGGCCGGCGATGCCAATCGTCTTGGGCACGTCGCGCTGAGGGTTTTCCATCTGAGTCGACGCGGAACTCATCAGTTCGAAGCCGAGGAAGTTGTAAATGATGATCGGCAGCGCGATAGCGAACGCGGGAAGCGCGTCGGTCGGGAGCATGGCATCGAGCGTCCACTCGGTAGCGGAGCCGTTCGCCGAGGCGTAGATCACGCCTGCAATGGCCAGCGCGATGATGACCGCGAAGGTGATGCCCGCTCCGAGGTTGGAGACCCAGGTGCCGGTCTCCAGGTTGCGGACGTTCACCCAGAAGTTGATCCAGATCAGGGCGACGGTGATCGCCACCTGGACCCAGAAGTTCAGTTCTCCGTCGAAGAACATCGAGGAGATCGCGCCGGAAAACATCAGGTAGACGCTTGGCACCCACAGGGCGACGTTGATCCAGTACCACCAGGACACGCGGCTACCCCATCGGTTGCCGAACGCCCGCACGACCCAGGCGTAGATGCCGCCGGCGTCGGGGTACGCGGAGCCAAGCTCGCTGGTGACCAGGCCGTAGGGGATGAAGAACACGATGATGATCGCGACGGTCCAGAAGATCGCCGTCGGTCCAACGGAGGCGGTGAGCGTGATCTGCGAGAGCAGCAGCATCGCGGCCACGGAGAACAGGACCATGTTGAACATCCGGAAAGGGGGGCGGCTTGTCGTCCCGTCGCCCGTGGGCGGCTGGTCGGTCTTAACGGTCATCGCAATAGCTCCTTTGCTGAGCGCATCGTTGGGTCAATACCTCGAAGCCCGGACGCTGTGCAAGGGTGAGACTCGCCCCAACGTGTACAAACGTACAGCCTGCGATGTTGTACAAACGTACATCCGCTGTGTGGGCCGCGTCGGGACCAATGTCCCCTCGACGGGGCGGTTGTTTTGCAGGCGAGGTCCTGGCCTACTACTGCAGGGGCGGGCAAAGCCTCTCGACGACGAGCTTGAGCCGCTCGGCGAGGTCGGCGACGGTGAGTTCGCCGTTAGAGACGGCCTCGAGCATCAGGCCATCCACCAGGCACGCGACGATCTGCACCACCGCGTCCCGCGGCAAAGCGGGGTCACTTGGGGGCAGCACCCGGTCAACCAGGGCGCCAATCATGGCCGACCACTCGCGGGCCTCTTCGCGCACCGTGATGTTCCGTGTCGCCTCCATGAACATCTCGAACAGGGCGAGGTCGTAGAGCGGATCCGCGACCGTCTTGTCAAAGAACATCTCCGTCAACACCTCGACGCAGGCGTCCACGGAAAGGGGCCCATCCAAGGAGTCAACGATCGCGTGCAGGCGGTTCGACTCGGCTTGGCGCGCGTGCGCCATGGTCTGCAACAGGAGGTCGTCGCGGTCGGTGAAGTAATAGGTGGTCGAGCCAAGCGGCACCTTGGCGACCTTCGCGACGGCGCGGTGAGTCACGGCAACCGCGCCTCCCGTGCCAAACACGTGGACAGACGCGTCAAGAATCTGCTGACGCTTGCGTTCGCCGGTGACGGTTCGTGCCTGACGGCTCATGGTCCGGTCCTTCACTGTGTGCGCGTCAACCATCGGTGGGCCCCTCCCGCTATCTCGACGTCGGCCATGGAACCGCGGCCCATCGGGGCACCGCACCAACGACCGAGCCGCCCCCTCAGCCACCATACCGCCGTGCCGCATAGGGCCCCACGACATTCCATAGGGAGCGACGCACCCCGCGTGTCGCTCCCAGGATCCCTGCAAGCGCACACGTACTGTCGAAACCGAGAAGGCGGTCCCGTCCGCCCGCTCACAAAGCAAAGGCCCCCCGGAGTAAGCGTCCGGGGGGCCTTGCTTGTGTGAGACATCTTCGCGCGACGCAAACGCCTCGCGAGGGGCCGACCGACTCGTCATGCCCCGGCCCCGCAAGCGGAACCGCCGTCACACCGCCATCCGTAGTCCGCCGCAGCCGCCGCGTCACCGGCAACTCCCACCCACCTCCAAAGAGGCCTCGGGGTAAAGCGACATCCCATGGATGACTCCGAAGCGACCCCTGCGTCGTGTCCGTCGGGTTGCCCCGACTTTTTCGATCACCGATGTGCGTTCCGGATACCTAAGGACTACTCCTGTTGGAATGGGCCCGCAAGCGGAAAGGGGAGCTTTCTGTTTCCACTTTTACTGCACAGGGTTATCCACCTGTTGGCACGCTCAGGGCGCGGGTCATCCACCGGGGGGTGGGGAGAATCTGTGGAGAACCCGCTGGGTTGCGAGGATGCGCGGCGAGGCTGGGCGGCGAGGCTCGGGTGCCTGGCGACGACAAGGCGAAGGGCCCCTCAAAGTAAGCGTTCGAGGGGCCCTGCCATGACGTTGAGTTTTCGATGGGCGCCCCTAAAGACCCCCGCCGATGGCCGTGATTGACGATACGGCTTCGCTCCCGCACGCGGGGCGACCTCGCGGTCGATACTCCGGGCCGCCAACCCTTGCGCCGTCACCCACAAGTCACAACCCAAGACCCGAGGGCCTGCGTCGCAACGTGGACTGCCGTTGTCCGAAGCATCCGTTTGGGCGTCCACCGCCACGCCCACGGAGCCGCCACGTCGGTTTTACGACGCTCGCGTTTTCTGCAGACTGCCTGGGCCAAGGCCCCGGTCTAGCGGAGGATCACCCTCCCGATGCCATAGGTCTATCGCACCTAGGTGGGCTCGCGCAAGCGAGAAGTCGACCGCATTAATGTCCACGGGATGTCCCCAAAGTTGTCCACCGCTCGTAAGGCGGAAAACCTCCGTTGTGCACAGCGCTGTGGACAAAATCTGTGGACAACTGGCGACCCGTCAACTAAGCGGGAGGCTCCTCATCGGACTTGGAAAGCCTGCCCAGCATCGAGTTGTAAGCGGTCAGGTCCGCGTCGCCCGTTCGCACCGCCTCGCGATCCAACCGAACCGCCGTGCGCGCGTCGTCCTTCCTCCACGCCAGCAGGACTCCAATCGCCAGGATCAGTACGGGGAACTCGCCCAGACCCCACGCGAACGCGCCGCCGAACTGCTGATCGGTAATCGCGTCGGCGCCCCAGTCGCGCCCCATGAGCCCGTACCAGCGCGGGGCCAAGAGCACCTGAGACGAGGTGAGTGCCACGCCGAAGAACGCGTGGAACGCCATGGTGGCGAACAGCAGCACGACGCGCAACGGGTACGGGGGCCGCTTGGGGCCTGGATCGATCCCCACGAGCGCGTTGGCGAACAGATAGCCGGCGAGCGTGAAGTGAATGATCATCCACAGGTGTCCCGCGTGATTGCGCAGCGCAAACTCGAAGATGGGCGAGTAGTAGAAGACGATAAGCGACCCCGCGAAGTTCACGGCGGCGATCACGGGGTTGGCCAAGAAGCGCATCCAGCGCGACTCGAGGATGGTCCTGAGCCACTCGCGAGGCCCGCGCGTGCCATCGTGCCGCGGCGGCAGCGCCCGCAGTGCGAGCGTCACGGGGGCGGCCCACACGATGGGAAGCGGGACCGCCATCGCGAGCAACATGTGCTCGATCATGTGGCCGCTGAACGTGACCATGCCGTAGACCGCGGGGGCACCCTGCGTAATCCACGCGATCCCGGCCATGCCCGCCAAGAAGGAGACGGTGCGGTGCCAGGGCCAGTCGTCGCCGCGTCGGCGCAGGCGCGCCACCCAGCGCAGGTAGACGACCACGAGCGACACGATCACGAACGCGGACAGGATCTCGAGCCGCCATTGGATGATCCACTGCAGGGCGTCGGGCCGCGGGGGCAGGTCGTAGCCGGTCAGCAGGAACGCGGGGCTGGGCTTGTCCACCACTTCGATCGGAATGGTCGGGGCGGTGCGCGAGAGGACTCCGGCGATCGCGACCACCGCGACGAGCAGCCCGATGTCGGCGGACATGACGCGCCAGAAGCGCGACTGAACGTCGGCGGCCGTCAGGCGGGGCATGGTGCGCCGCCGGTGCCAGGCCGCGAGCGCGATCGCCCCCGACATCAGCAGGATCTTGGCCGCGATCAGGCGCCCGTACGTGGTGGTGGCCAGGTCGCCCACACCGCCGATGCGCAGCCACGCATTCGCGACACCCGACACGACGATGCCCACGGCGGCCCACAGCGCCATCTTTGACATGCGCTCGACGGCGGTCTTTGCGTCGGCGCCCAGCTGACGGCGCACGGCGGCCATCGCGACCAGGAGTCCCAGCCAGACGGCCGATGCCGCGATGTGCATGAACAGCGCTGTCACCGCGAGGTGGTGGTCGGTGGCCCCCGCCGCGTGACCCGTCTCGGCCTGAACACCCAGCCCGTAGATCACGGGAACGAGCGCCCACGCGGCCTCCGATGGGCTGCGCGCGAACGTCGCCGCGATCGAGGTGACAAGCGCCGCGACCAGGCCCATGCCGTACGCGCGCCCCAGGTCGATGTCGGCGACAAAGCTCCACAGCTGAGCCCCGAATGTCGCATCGCCCACGCTCACGTTGGCGATCTCGGCATACGACCACACCAGGAAGACGGCCGCCGAGATGACCCACGCGATCGCGCCGATGCGGGCCACAAGCGCCGCGCGCTCCACGGCCGCCCCGCGCACCACGGTCGCGAGCAGAAGCAGCGCGCCCACGACCACGGCGACCGAGAGGTCGCGGGTGATGGCGCTGAGTGCCACGATCGTCATGGCTCAAGACTAGGCGCGCACCAGGTGATTTCTCGTCGGCCGAAAGAATGTCGGACTTGGTGCGTAAACTACTCAGGTTGCGCCGCGAGCGATCCCCGCCCCGCACCCCTGAGTTCTTACCCCCATACTTGCCGCGCTGGCGCGGCCCCTTCCAGTTCCATGCCACCCCTGGCATAGGAAAGGACCCCTCAGTGACTACAGAAGCGCCCGCACCGCTGCTCACACGCCGCCAAATCAACCTGATCGTCGGCGGCCTGATGGTGGGCATGTTCCTTGCCGCCCTGGACCAGATGGTCGTGTCCACCGCGATCCGCACCATCGGCGACGACCTCAATGGACTCACCCTCCAGGCGTGGGTCACCACGGCGTACCTGATCGCCTCGACCATCTCCACGCCGCTGTACGGCAAGCTGTCCGACATCTTTGGGCGCAAGCCGCTCTACGTCGTGTCGATCAGCGCATTTGTGGTGGGCTCGCTGTTGTCCGGCATCGCGACCAGCATGTACGAGCTTGCCGCCTTCCGTGGCATCCAGGGGCTCGGCGCCGGTGGCCTGATGGCGCTCGCGCTCATCATCCTTGGCGACATGCTTTCGCCGCGTGAGCGCACCAAGTACCAGGCATTCTTCTTTGGCGTATGGGGCGTGGCGTCGGTGCTCGGCCCCGTGCTCGGCGGCTTCTTTGCCGATGCCGACCAGGTCCTTGGCTTCGCGGGCTGGCGCTGGATCTTCCTCATGAACGTCCCGCTGGGCATCATCGCGCTGTTCATCATCCTGCGCGTGCTGCACCTGCCCGCGACCCACAAGCGCGTCAAGATCGACTGGGCGGGCGTGACCGCGCTCATCGTGGCGATCATCCCCATGCTGATCGTGGTCGAGCAGGGACGCACGTGGGGCTGGACCTCCGGATCGGTGCTGGGGCTCGGCGCACTCTCGCTCGTGGGAATCCTCGGCTTCCTGTGGGCGGAGCTCAAGGCGCAGGACAACGCGCTGCTCCCTCCCCGCATCTTCAAGAACCGCACCGTGTCCGTCTCCGCTGGGCTCAACTTCATCATGGGCTTCGCGATGTTCGGCGGCATGGCGGGACTGCCGCTCTACACGCAGATCGCCAAGGGCATGTCGCCCACCGCGTCGGGCCTCGCAATGCTGCCCATGACGTTCGGCATCATCGCGATGGCGGGAACGTCGGCGCGCGTGATTCACCAGACCGGCCGCTACAAGATGTTCCCCGTGATCGGCACCAGCCTGCTCGTGATCGCCGGCCTTTACCTGTCGACGCTGCAGGCCTCCGACCCGCTGTGGCACCTGTTCCTTGGCGCCGGCGTGTTCGGACTGGGCCTTGGCGGCGTGATGCAGCCCAACATGCTCGCGGTGCAGAACGCCGTGGAGCCGCGCGACATGGGCACCGGATCCGCATCGGTCATGTTCTTCCGTCAGATCGGTGGCTCGCTGGGCACCGCGGTGTTCCTGTCGATCCTGTTCGGATCGGTTCAGGGCGACATCAGCGACGAGTTCGCGGCGGCAGCTAAGACCGAGCAATTCCAGTCGGTAGTCAACGACCCCGCGACGCTCGACAACCCCGTCAACGCCGCGCTCATCACCACGCTGCAGTCGGGCTCGCTCGACGGTGCCGAGGACGCGGGGATCTCGCTCGACGACACGTCGTTCATCAACGAGCTCGATCCCGTGTTGGCCGCCCCGTTCAAGGAAGGCTTTGCCGACGCGATCACCCGCGTGTTCTTCATCTCTGCCCTGATCAGCATCCTGTCGCTGATCTTCGCGCTGTTCATCCCGCACGTCGAGCTCCAGGAGAAGTCTGGCCTCGAGACGATGCGCGAGAAGGAGGACGAAGATAGCGACGACGAAGGCGCTAACGCTTCGGACGACAATCCCTCAGACAAAGCCGAGGCGGTGGCGGCCGAGGCGGAACCCGTCTAGGCGCCCGAGGTATAGCGGCGGCGCTGCGGAGTTCCTACGACAAGGTGATCGCGGCGACGCCTACCGCGATCTGCTTGCAGTTGCGGGAGAGTGGCTAGAACCGGCCCGCCTCCCTAGCAGTTGCAGCCCGGGTAGAGGTCTCGCACGGGAGCTTGGCCATAGCCGACGTAACCAGATTGCAGGACGCCACGGCCATTGTCGATGGTGCCCGTGAGCGCCTCGACATGCTCAACGCTGGTGTTTCCCGGCGCGCTGGCATAGAGCGCGTTTTCCGTTTCTGGGACACCCCGCACTAGCACCTGCACGTCCGTGAACTCCCCGGCTACGTAGCACCCATACGTGACCGTGCCGCCGCCGATCCACTCTGCCACAGTGCATTCCGTACCGGGCACCGCAATGCTCAGGTTGTCGGCGCTCAGGAAGTACTCGTCGGAGTCGACGTCGTAGATCAGGATTCGCATCAGAGGATCGAGGAAGTCCTTCAACCCGTCACGGTTCTCGAGGAGTATTTGCGATCCGTCAGCGGTGACCATGCCGTGACGGTCATAGCGGTTGACGAGGTCCCACATCGGGGCGTTCGCGTCGGCTATGCCATCGAGCTCATTCAGCGAAGAGACCACCCAGCCGTCGGCGACGTCAAACCGGTAATACCTCAAGTGATCGCCAATATGCGCTAGCCACAGTTCATTGCCCGTTTCCGATGCCGCCAACAACCGCACGCTGTCGGTCGCTCCCCAAGGCGTGGTGAAAACGATCGGCGAAACGTCGCCGGTGTCAAGATTGAGCTCTCCTTCGAGGAAGCGCTGACGTTCGGAGTCGCGCTCCCACCACTGGATGTGCGCGCCGTGGGAGCCCTCCTGCCACGACCAGACGGTCAGGCTGTCGGAGTACGTGAGCGGGATCGTGAGGAGTTCGAACATGGCACCGTCGGGACTCGCCAGGTAGATCACCGCCGGAACAATCTCCACGGTGACCTCGATGTACGGAGGCTGCGATGCCGCGAATGACTGAATCGACCAACCCTCGCCCACGTAGTCCCACACCCAGTCCCTCATCTCATAGGCATCGGGAAATCCGTCGCCGCGCGAGGCCGCGGCGGGCGGGTACTCCGTGATGGTCTTGGCTGGCTCCGACGAGGGAGAGGGGCTCACCGTCACGTGCGGCGTGGGCGTGGGCGTGGGCGTGGGCGCCTCCGTGGGTGCCGGGGTGGGTGATGGAGAGGTCACGATCGCCGGATCCGCTTGGTATTGCGAATAGACGCCGTAGGTGCCCACTGCGAGCACGCCGACCAGAACGGCCGCCATTCCCGTCGAGGCCATGGCGCGAACCGCACGCCGACGCCGAATGCCTGCGCGCACCGTCACGGCGACTTGCTCGGGGTCCACCTGTGCGGAGGCGGCGCGACGCTGGTACTCCGCCGCCATGAGAGCTGAGAACTCATTCATCAGGACTCCCTCACTGTCGTCTGGAGGGGAAGACCGTCGTCGCCCATCGCCACCACGTCCCCCAAGATTCCGTTCAACTTGTGCAGCGCATCGCTGACATAGCGTTTGACAGAGCCTTGAGCCAGACCCAACACCTCTGCCGTCTCGGCGACCGGCAGCCCATCGATGAAACGCAGCGTCACGCACACCCGCTCGCGGGGCGTCAGTTGGGCAAGCGCTCGCTCCACGTCGGTCGCGTGCTCCGCGAGAAGCTCGGGGCCCGCAGCAGGGTCGGAGCGACCAGGCCTCAGTTTGGAGAACACCCGATGCTCGACCGTGCGACGGCGGGTGCGATCAATGAATCGCGAGGCGACGGTGCGCCTCACAAAGGTCTCGGCGGCCACCACATGGGTGAAGGTCCTGTTCCTGCTGAAGGTCGCGATGAGCGCGTCATGTAGCAGGTCCTCGGCCTCCGCGCGCGAACCCGTCAGCATCGACGCATAGGCCAAGAGCTCGCGATAGCGCGAGGCCATCAGCTCATCGAACATCGGTCCCCAACTGGACATCCCCACCTCCACTTCCACCGTACAACGAGCGAGCGGGGTCATCGGTTGGGTCCCCGGGGCGAAACACCCGCACTAAAAACTGCCCAAGTCACGATGCGCGACGACGTGGACGACGCCACCGTGCAGACGTTCCTGGACGCCGGCTACACGCAGCGCCAGGTTCTCGAGGTGGTGCTCGGCATCGCCCAGAAGGTGATGTCCAACTACACCAACCACCTGGCCAAGACCCCCTCCGACCCCCACCACGCGAAGTTCGCGTGGACGCCTCCGCTCACAACGGCCTAAAGCGCGAAGGCCTGTCGGGCCCCCGCGCGCCAGGACGCCCGACACATCGCGGACACACGCGAATGTGAGAATCGCGTCATGCTGACTGTGACCGGTGCCCTGAAGATCGTTGTCGACGCCACCACGGAGACGGAGGGCGACCTCATCATCGTCGATGGCCGCGTGGTGGCGGCGGGCGCCGGGGTCGGCGCCTGGGTCGGCGCGCGCGCTGGCGGGACGGCTGGTGCGAGCGCGGGCGGGACGGCAGGGGCGAGCGCGGGCGGCACGGCCGGTGCGAGCGCGGGCGGGACCGCCGAGTCGCTCGACGCGTCGGGCTGTGTGGTCACCCCCGGCCTGGTCAACGCCCACCATCACCTGCTCCAGAGCGCGTTCCGTACCCTCCCGGGGACGCGCGGGGTGCCGATGGCCGAGTGGCTGGGCGTCATGGCGTCGGCCTACTCGGCGCGCGGCGTGGACCCCGAGCTCGTGTGGCTCGCGGCCCGGGTGGGCATGGCCGAGGCGCTGCTGAGCGGCGTCACCACCGTGGCCGACCACCACCTGACGTGGCCCGCGGGTGCGGATTCGGTCGAGTTCGCGCGGGCCGCCGCGGAGGCCGCCACCTCTCTTGGCGGGCGCCTCGCCTTCGTGCGCGGCGCCGCGAAGGACGATCCGGAGACGGCCGCAGACTCGGCGGCAGAGATCATCGGTGCGCTGCTTCCAGCCGGGGCCCGCGGCGTCACCGCGGACGGGATGCTGCAGATCGCGGTGGGACCCGCGGGCGTTCATTCCGACCCCGAGGCGACATTCAGGCTCATGGGCGAAGTGGCCACGACCTACGGCGTGCGGCGCCGGACGCAGGCCAACGAGCAGGTTGACGTGGTGATCGCCCTGGAGAGGTACGGTCGCAGGCCGCTCGACCTACTCGACGAATGGGGCTGGCTCGCTCCCGACGTCACCGTCGCACACCTGTGCGACGTGACCGATGCGGAGATCACGCGCCTCGCGTCGGCCGGCGTCACCGCGACCCACGCGCCCGGCTGCGACCTGCCGATGGGCTGGGGAATAGCACCCGCGGGCCGGCTGATCGATGCGGGAATCACCGTGGGACTCGGCACGAGCGGCGGCGGCTCGAACGACGCCGGACACCTCCTGGCCGATGCACGCCTCGCGATGCAGGTCTCGCCACTCGCGGGCAGGGGCCTCACCGCGCGTGAGGCGATCTCGATGGCGACCGAGGGATCCGCGCTGGGGCTTGGCCGCGCGGAATTGGGTCACCTGCGCGAGGGCGCCGCCGCGGACCTGTGCGTCTGGGACGTGTCCGGAGTCGCCGATGCCGGCGTGGCCAACCCCGTCGCGGGACTGCTGTGGGCGAGTCCGGGTCGCCGACCGCGCCACGTGGTCGTGCGCGGAAGGGTTGTCGTGCGCGACTACCAGCTGGTCCGGGCCCAGGAGGGCGTGATCGTGGCCGAGTTGGGCGCCCGGCTGAGCGCCGGTCACGCCGGCTGACGGGTACCTGAGCTGCCCACGGGATGCGGTCCGCGGGCAAATCGGGTACCTGACGTGCCCACAGGAAAGAGAAGTGCTCGTGCGGGGCGGGGTGCGGGCCGGCGGCGCGGGCCGGCGCCGTACGGGCTAGAGCTCGAGCACGAGGCGCGGGCACGCCGCGCGCGAGACGCACACCATCATGCGGTCGTTCTGGGCCCGTTCGGCCTCCGACAGGATCGAGTCGCGGTGGTCCACCTCGCCCTCGAGAACCACGGTCTCGCACGTGCCACACGTGCCCTCGCGGCATGAGGACAGGACGAACGCGCCCGCGGCCTCGGCCGCGTCGAGGATGCTCGTCCCCGGATCAACCGCCACGGTCACACCCGAGAGCGCAAACTCAACCTCGAAAGCCTCATCAAGCACAGGCTCACCCACATCGCGCGCCTCGAAGCGCTCTACGTGCAGCGTCCCCGCGGGCCACGCGGCGGCGGCCGCGTCAAGCGAGTCAAGCATGCGCTTGGGGCCGCACGAGAAGACCAGCTCGCCCGGTGCGGGGGCCAAGGCGTCAAGGTCGACGCGCGAGCCCTCGTCGGCGGCATGCACGCGCACGGCGTCGCCATATGGCGCGAGCTCGTCGAGAAACCCCATCGTCTCGCGCGAGCGCCCCGCATAGTCGAGCTCCCACGTGGCGCCCAACGCGTGGGCGGCGGCGATCATCGGCAGCAATGGAGTGATTCCGATTCCTCCGGCCACGAAGCGGTAAGAGGGAGCCGCCACCAGCCCAAAGTGGTTCCAGGGCCCCCGCACGCGCACCGCCGCACCCTCCGCGAGGTGATCGTGAATCCAGGCGGACCCACCGCGTCCGGCGTCCTCGCGCAGCACGCCGATGGTCCACGTGCCCGAGTCGGCGGGGTCGCCGCACAGCGAGTACTGGCGTTCCATGCCGTCGGGAAGCAGGATGTCGAGGTGCGCCCCCGGGGCCCACGAGGGAAGGGGCGAGCCGTCGGCGTGTGCCAGCCCCAGGGCGAGCACTCCGCGCGCGGCCATGCGGCGGCGTTTCACGACCAGGTCGATTTCGACGGGTGCAGTCTTCACGCGCGCTCCGAGTCTTTCGGCGGGGTCGAGGACGGGGCGCCCGGCGGGGTTGGCGACGGGGGATCAAGCGGAGCGTCCAGCGGGGCATCAGGCGGGGTGTTCAGGTGGCCCTTCACAAAGAGGAGCCTGAACGGTTTGCCGTTGGCCGAGCGCCAACGGTGGGGGGTTCCGCCGGGGACGTAGATCGCGTCCCCCGTCGACATCGGGTGCAGCACTCCATCGAGATCGCTCAGCACCTCGCCCTCGAGCAGGTAGCAGAACTCCTCCTCCTCATGCGAGAAGTAGTCGACAAAATCGGTGTTGTCTGCGAGCACCTCGACGGGGGTGAAGCCCCGGAAGTCACCCGTGAACACGCGAGCCGACCCGTCCAGAAACGCGCCGGTCAGGGGAGTGTCGGACGGGCGGTCGATCGCGCCGCCGCTCCTGTCGACGGCGTGTCCCTGCCCGTTGGCGATGCGCCCAAAGAGCTGGAACTGGGTGGTGCCGAGCGCCCGCGCGATGCGATCGAGCGACGCGAAGCTGGGGCGGGCTCTGCCGTTTTCCACCTGACTCAGGAACGGATGAGACAGCCCCGAGGCCCGCGAAACCTGCACCAGTGTGAGGTGCTGTTCGCGGCGCAGCTCCTTGATGAGCGCGCCCAACAGGACCGCTTGCGCGTCCACCGTCGTGGGCTTCACCTGGCCTCCTCGAAGAATTTTGCGTCAGAAACGATCTGTTTACGCCACCGAAATAGGGCGGTTGTAGCGTCGGCGTTGTTGAGCCTATCAACATTCTTGATTGCTCAACCGTCCCCAGGCAATGGCGCCACCCTCCCCCTCACCGGAAGAGTCACGTGTCCCCTGTGCCCACTCTTGTGCTCCGCCAAGCGACCCTTCGCGACGGTCGCCGTTGCGATGTCGTCATCTCTGGCGCCCTCGTGGTCGACGTGGTGCCCGCGGGCACCGGCGTCGCGGAAAAGGTGGTCGACCTCGCGGGACGACTGCTCCTACCCGCCGCCGCCGAGCCGCATGCGCACCTCGACAAGGCGTACACATGGGACACCATCGATCCGCCCATGGGCGACCTCGAGGCGGCCATCGTCGCGTTCCACTCGCACCAGGAACTCCTCGAGTCCGACGACACCTACGCCCGCGCCAAGCACGCGGCGCTGCGCCTCGCGGCCAACGGAACCACCGCGATCCGCAGCCACGTGAACATCCTTCCCGGCGACAGGCCCTTCCGCGGCGTCGACGCGATGGTGAGGCTGCGCAACGAACTCGCGGGCACCATTCACCTCGAACTGGTTGCCCTCCCTCCCGTCGACATGGACGACGCGGCGATCGGGGCCGCACTCGACCGCGGGCTCGACCTCGTGGGCGGCGCGCCTCACCTCGCCGAGGACCCGATCGCGGACGTGCGACGCCTTCTCGCCATCGCCGCCAAGCGCGGCATCGGCGCGGACCTCCACACCGACGAGTCGCTCACGGGCCCCCTCACCATCACCGAGTTCGCCCGCGTGGTCATGGACTGGCCCGACGACAGGATCCGCACCGCGGGACACTGCGTACGGCTGGGCACCCTGAGCGAGGACGAACTCGCCCCCGTGATCGAGGCGATCGTGGCAGCCAAACTGGGCATCATCTCGCTCCCCATCACCAACCTGTACCTGCAGGGCTGGGACCACCCGGTGTCGATGCCGCGCGGCCTCACCGCGCTGCGCCCCCTGATCGACGCGGGCGCCATGGTCTCCGGCGGCGCGGACAACGTGCGCGATCCGTTCAACCCCCTCGGCAGGTCCGACGCGTTCGAGACGGCGGCGCTGCTGGTCACCGCGGGCCACACCACGCTCGAGGAGGCCTGGCACCTGGTGTCCAACGGCGCGCGCGAGGTCATGGGCCTTCCCGTCGCCGACGCGGTTCCTGGCGCGGCGGCCGACTTCCTCGCGGTCGACGCGGCGAGCCTTGGCCAGGCCATCGCGGAGGCCCCAGCCGACCGCATCGTCATCCACGCCGGCCGCGTCATCGCGCGATCGACCGTGACCCAGGAACTCTTCCTTTCTTCCACCACGGACACCACAGGACGGATCGACCATGGCTAATGCCTCGGCAGCCCCCGACGTACACGAGAAGGCGATGCTTCTCGACTTTGCGGACGTGCAACTCACGTTCCCCAACGGCACCACGGCCCTTTCGGGCGTGGATCTCACCGTGCGCAAGGGCGAGTTCGTCACCGTCGTCGGCCCCTCGGGCTGCGGCAAGTCCACGCTGCTGCGCATCGCCTCCGGGCTTGAGAAGGCGACGGCGGGGACCACCAAGCTCACGACGGACCACATCGGCTACGTGTTCCAGGACGCGACGCTCTTGCCGTGGCGCACCGTGCGCGCCAACGTCGAGCTGCTCGCCGAGCTGCGGGGCATGGGCAAGACCGAACGTCGCGCCGAGGCCGCCAGGGCGATCGAGATGGTGAGCCTCAACGGGTTCGAGGACCACCTGCCGCGCCAGCTGTCGGGCGGCATGAAGATGCGCGCGTCGCTGGCCCGCTCGCTCACGATGGACCCCGAGCTCTTCCTGTTCGACGAGCCGTTCGGTGCGCTCGACGAGATCACGCGCGAGCACCTCAACGACGAACTCCTGCGCCTGTTCACCGAGCGCGGCTTCGCGGGGCTATTCATCACCCACTCGGTCGCCGAGGCCGTCTACCTGTCGACCAAGGTGGTCGTCATGTCCGGCCGCCCGGGCCGCATCGTCGGCACCTACGACGTGCCCTTCGACATGCCGCGTGACCCCGAGATTCGCTACACCGCCGAATATGCCGCACTCGTGGGCGAGATATCCCGCGCACTCAGGGAAGGACACGACGCATGAGCGTCCCTAGCCCCGCCTCGTCACCCATCCTGCCCGCGCGGCCGATGCGCCTCAAGGGCGGCTACCGCATGTGGGCGCCGCCCGTCACGGTCGCGCTGCTCATCATCGGCGTCTGGTACCTGGTCAGCACGTTTGTGCTCGACCCCTCCAAGTCCTACCTGCTGCCCCCGCCGCAAGAGGTGCTCGCCGCGTACTGGAACCCCGCGTTCGGCACCGACATGCTCGAGGGCCTGTGGAACACCGCGAAGGTCGCCCTCACGGGTCTGGCCATCGCGATCTTCCTGGGCGTCACGTGGGCGATCACGATGAACCAGGCGGCCTGGGTCGAGCGCTCGCTCTACCCGTACGCCGTCATCCTGCAGACCATCCCCGTACTGGCGCTCGTGCCGCTGATCGGGTTCTGGTTCGGATTCGACTTCCAGGCCCGCGTGATCGTCACGGTGCTGATCGCGCTGTTCCCGATGGTCTCCAACACCCTGTTCGGCCTCAAGTCCGTCGAGAAGGGTCAACGCGAACTGTTCGAGCTCCAGCAGGCGGGCGCGTGGGTCATGCTCACCAAGCTGCAATTCATGGCGGCTCTTCCCGCGATGTTCACCGGCATGCGCATCTCCGCCGGCCTCGCCGTCGTGGGCGCGATCGTGGGCGACTTCTTCTTCCAGCGAGGGACGCCAGGCATCGGCGCCCTCATCGCCAAATACCAATCCCGACTCAACGCTGAGCCGCTGTTCGCCTCGATCATTCTCGCGTCGCTGTTCGGCGTGGTCGTGTTCTGGATCTTCGGATGGCTGTCAAAGCGCGCGATTGGCACATGGCACGACTTCACGTAACACCCGCTGTTCCCCTCACCCCCCACCTCAAGGAGAAACCCATGCTCAAGCCCAGTCCCCGGGCCGCCGCCATGGCGGGCCTCGTCATCGCCGGTATGGCACTGACAGCCTGTTCCAGCTCAGACGCGGAAGAAACGACCTCGGCCACCATGGCCGCCACGAGCAGCACCGACGGAACCGCGGTGGGCCTTGTCGACCTCGCCGCCGCCGGCTGCCCCGCCGACATCAGGATTCAGACCGACTGGAACCCCGAGTCCGAGCACGGCCACCTGTACCAGCTGCTCGGCGCCGATTACACGATCGACGCCGACGTGAAGTCGGTCACCGGCCCTCTCATGGCATCCGGGGAGCCCACCGGCGTCAACGTGACGATCCTGTCCGGTGGCCCCGCGACCGGCTTCACGCAGCCGAACGCCCAGATGTACAACGACCCGTCGATCTTCATGGCGTACGTGGGCAACGACGAGGCCATCGCGCACGCGACCGACCTCCCCACCGTCGGCGTGTTCGCTCCCCTAGAGAAGGACCCGCAGATGATCATGTGGGACCCCACGTATTACCCCGACGTCAAGACGATCGCCGACCTCGGTGAGGCCGGCGCCACCATCCGCGTCTTCCCCGGCGGCACGTACATCGACTACTTCGTGGGCACCGGCGTGCTCTCGGCGGACCAGATCGACTCGACCTACGACGGCACGCCCGCCGTGTTCGTGTCCGAGGACGGCGCGCTTGCTCAGCAGGGCTTCGCCTCCGCCGAGCCGTACATCTACAAGAACCTGATCACGCAGTGGGGCAAGGACGTCAACTACCAGCTGATTAACGACGCCGGCTACCCCAAGTACGCCGCCGTGCTCTCGGTCATCCCCGAGAACATCGACACGTACAGCGACTGCCTCACGGCCCTCGTGCCCGTGCTGCAGCAGGCCGAGATTGACTACTTCGCCGACTCGGCTGCCACCAACGCCCTGGTTCTCGAACTGGTCGACGCCTACGACACCGGCTGGGTCTACTCCGCCGACGTGGCCGACTACTCGGTCGAGACCCTCAAGGCAGAGCTCGTGGGCAACGGCGAGGACGACGTCCTGGGCAACATGGACGCCGACCGCGTGCAGTCGCTGTTCGACATCGTGGTCCCGATCTACAAGGAGCAGGGCTTCGTGATCCCCGACGGCCTCGCGCCCGAGGACATCTACACGAACGAGTTCATCGACACCTCCATCGGCTTCAAGTAGCCATCACGGCGGCGGTCCGGTACGCCGGGCCGCCGCCGCAGCTTTCCCCGCCGCAACACCTCCGCAACACCACCGCGCCGCCCCCGTTCGCCCCCGCCGACGCCGCGCCCGCTCCCCCTCCCCAAGGCCCCGAAGGACACCCATGCCCAGCACCGCACCGGCCGACGCAGCACAGGCCGTCGCCACTCCGGCCGTCACAGCACAGGCCCTCGCGGGACGCCGGGCGATCGTAACGGGCGCCGCGCGCGGCATCGGCCACGCGATCGCCACGGCCTTTGTCAAGAACGGCGCCTCGGTCGCCATCCTCGACCGCGACGAGGACCTCGGCTCCGCGGCCGCCTCCGCGATGGGCGCCGCGTTCGTCGCGGCCGACCTGGGCGATGACGCCGACGCTCAGGCGGGCATCGACACCGCGATCGAGGCCCTGGGCGGCCTCGACATCCTCGTCAACAACGCCGGAATCTTTCGCCTGCGCCCCCTCATGGAGATCACCGCAGAAGAGTGGGACACCGTGCAGCGGGTCAACACCCGTTCGATGCTCAGCACCACCCAGGCCGCCGCGCGACACATGATCGCTGCTGGCACAGGGGGCCACATCATCAACTTGGCCAGCATGGCCGCCAAGTCGGGCGGCGCCATGGAGGCGCATTACGCGGCCTCGAAGGCCGGCGTCGTGGCCCTCACTCGCGCCACCGCTCAGGAGTTGGGCGCGCACGGCATCCGCGCGAACGCTCTCTGCCCCGGCTACATCCTCACGGAGATGGGCGCCGCGACGCGCACCGAGGAGCAGGTCGCGGAGTGGAGCTCGCGCTCGCAACTCGGCCGCTGCGGCACCCCGGACGACGTGGCCAACGTGGCCCTCTTCCTCGCGGGCGAGTCCTCGTCCTATATGACCGGCCAGGCGTTGAACGTCACCGGCGGAATGATCATGCACTAGTGATTGGGAACCCTCATGACGCACTCTCGTGACATCACCGGCCTCGTCTCCACGCTGACCGAGGCCCTTGGCGACAAGGCCGTCTCCGTCGACCTCGCGACACGCGAGCGCGAGTCAGTGGACGGATGCCACCTGTCGCCCATCATCTCGGCCAAGCTCCCGCTGGGGCTCGCCGATGTGGTCGCGTACCCGACGAGCGCCGACCAGATCGCGTTCGTGGTCGAGTCCGCCGTGAAGCATGGCGTCCCCATCACCACGCGCGGCAAGGGCACGGGCAACTACGGCCAGGCCATCCCGATGTCCGGTGGGCTGGTGCTCGACACGACGCGGGCCCGCGCCATCGTCGAGGTGGGCGACGGCTTCATCACCGCCGAGGCGGGCGCCGTCATGGCGATGCTGGAGAACCAGGCGTGGGCCTCGAGCCAACAGCTCCTCATGTACCCCTCGACCGCGCAGAGCACGCTGGGCGGCTTCCTGTCAGGCGGCTCGGGCGGCACCGGATCGATCGAGCACGGCGTGATCCAGGCGGGTGTCTTCGTGCTCGCACTGGACGTGGTTCACGCCGACGGCGGGGGGCTGGTTCACGTCGAGGGCGACCAGGTCCAGGACTACCTCCACAACTACGGCACCGCCGGAATCATCGCGCGTGCGACCGTCGCGCTCGAGCCCCTCCAGCCGTGGCGCGCCTTCTACGCGAGCTTTGACGATTTCCACGACGCGTTCGCGGCGCTGCTCGCGGTGACGAACGACGTCACGCCCACCCCTCGCCTCGTCTCCGCGGACCTCCCCACCCTCGCCGATGCGCTCCCCGCCAACCCCGGCATCGTCAAGGGCAAGGCGAGCCTGCGGGCCATCCTCGATGCGTCGTCGATCGACCAGGCCACCGCCATCGTCGAGGGACTCGGCGGGACGGTCGTGGACGTGCGCGAGGGCGCGCAGGAGGTCATGAAGCTGTCGATGATCTCGTACAACCACCCCATCGAGTGGCTGCAGCGCGCATATCCGGGGATGTACTTCCACGTCGAGGTGGGCGGCGCCGCCCTGATCGAACGCATCGACGAGGTGCACAGGGTCTATCCGGGCGCGATGCTTCACGCCGAGGGCCAGAAGGGCCGCCCCATCGGGATGCTCGCCGCCGAATTCGTGTCCGAGGCGGAGACGCTCGCCGGGATGGAGGTTCTCGCCGCCCTGGGCGTCACCACCCACAATCCGCATCAGTGGTACGTCGACGTGCGCGTCGATGAGACCCGGGCCCGCAAGTCCCAGACCGACCCGGCCGGGCTCCTCAACCCCGGGAAGTTCAAGGATGTGGAGACCGCGAGCGCCGGCTCCAACGCGCTGATGACGGGCGGGGTGTCCGCATGACCACGGCACCTGTGACCACAGCACCTCGGACCGCCGCGCCTCTGACCTCAGCATCTGGGATGAGCAGAAGGCTCGACCTGTTGTCCGGCCCGGCCGCCGCGGCCGCCATGACCGACTCCTCCGTGGTGGTCATTCCCACCGGATCGATCGAGCATCACGGCGCGCACCTTCCCGTGGCGACCGACCTCATCATGGCCGAGGAGGTGGCCGCGGCCGCGGTGGACCGCGCCGTCGCCGCGGGCGTCGACGCGTGGCTGCTGCCCGCGCTCACGTACACCAAGTCAGACGAGCACCACTGGGCACCGGGCACGATGTGGATCACCGCAGAGACCCTCATGGCCACGCTGGTCGACCTGGGCCGGTCGCTCGAGACCCTGGGCGCCAAGCGCGTGCTGTTCTTCAACGGGCACGGCGGCAACGTCGCTCCCCTCGCGATGGCGCTGCGCGAGCTCCGCCGACGCTTTGGCCTCCAGACCTTCGCGTCTCACGTTTCGGTGCCCGTAAGCGATACGTCTGACACCGACGAACACGGCATGCCCATCCATGCTGGCCACGGCGAGACCTCGCTCATGCTGCACCTGCGTCCTGAGCTGGTGGACATGTCACTTGCGGTGCGCGCCGTACCGGAGCACCTCGCGGACACCCCGCGCATCGGCTTCCACTCGACGCCCGTCGCGTTCGGGTGGCTGAGCAACGACTTTGGCCCCACCGGCGTGATCGGCGACCCGACAGGCGCCACGGCCGCACTGGGGGCTCAGGTTTTCGAGGACAACGTCGCGGGAGCCGCGGAGTCCCTCGCCCAGATCGCCCGCTTCTCACCCCGCCCCCCGGCGGCCACCTCATGACCGAATCCGCACCCATCATCATCACGAGCGCCAACCGCTTTGGCGCCGACATCGCGGACCAGGACACCACGCCCCAGGACCCGTTCGACTTGCTGACGCAGTGGCTGCCGGCCAACGAGGATGAGCTGCGCCCACTCATGACGCTCAGCACCATGGGGCTCGACGGCTATCCGGATTCGCGTCACCTGCTGCTGAGCGCTTACGACGGCGAGGCCCTCTACTTCCACACCATCGCGAGCAGCCGCAAGGCGATCGAGCTCGACGCCGACGGCAGGGTGGCCCTTGCGATCGTGTGGGTCGAGATCGGGCGCCAGCTCACGGTCGCTGGCGATGCCGTGCGGGTGTCCGATGCCGAGGCCGGCGCGGCTTTTGAGGCACGTTCTCGCTATCTCAAGTTGCTCGCGTGGGTCAACACCGCCGACGTTGCCCTGCTCACGCGCGAGGAGCGGGTGGCCGCGTGGGCCGCGTTCTCCGCGGCCCACCCCGAGGGGACCATCACCACTCCAGCCGACTGGGTGGGCTACAAGGTGGTGCCGCGTCGGCTCACGTTCTGGCGCGGCGACGCCGAGGGCCCAAGCAACAGGGTCGAATACGTGCGCTCCGGCGAGGGCTGGGACGTCACGCGCCTCGCGGGCTAGGCCGACGCGCCTCTACCCTGCTAGGCCCCTACGCCTTGAGGCGACCCGCAATCTGTGCGAGCGCCTGCGCAAACGCGAGTTCCTGACCGGGTCCGGGCCCTCCTGAGAGGTCCACGCCCAGCACGCCGTCAATGTCCAGCATCCGCTCCGACAACTCCACGGCGGCCTCGATCCCCGCGCCGCGCGGGTCCGCGGCCGAGGCGATCGCGTCCACATATCCGGCGGGCAGCGCGATCCCTGGGAAGGCCGCGAGGGTGGCCGCACTCTCGCGGTCGAACACCACGGGCACGCACGCGATGAAGCGCAGCTGGGACCCGGCCTCGCGGGCCTCGCGCACGAATCCCGCGACGGGCTCCACGCCGCCGCAGTGGTCCACAAAACACACCTCGGCGCCCGCGCGCTCCTTCTCGAGCACCAGGGGCAGCCGCGACTCGGCCGGCATCCGCCCCGGCTGCGCGGCCACCGAAACCAGGTGGCCCAACGACCGTGCGAGCGCCGTCATCTCCGTCGCGTCCAGGTCAAAGACGGGCATGGCGTCGGCGCGATGGCCGGACGCGGTGTGGTCGCCGGTCACGCAGTGCACGCCGTCGACTCCCACCGCGCGCAGGCCGTGCAGCTCGGCCTCAAGGGCGACACGGTTGCGGTCGCGCGCGTTGAAGCCGGCCCACACCCGCAGGCCCTGGGCCTTCATGAGCGCGACGCGCAGCGACGGCGGGAACTGGACCCTGGCGTCGTTCGCATCACCGGCGAGGACGATGTCCACCTCGCCAGCGAGCGCGGCGGCGCACTGCCTCAGGGAGTCCTCGTCGAGGGCGCGGGCGGAGAAGTCGCCCACCACGATGCGGCCGCCGTCGAGCAACTCGGCCGTCGCGACGGCCTGGGGCGTGGGCTCGGCGCGCGGGGGGATGTTGACGCCGTCGATGCCGGTCCAGGGCCGCACCGGAAGGCCCACGAAGGTGCACGGGAAGTCACCCAACTCGCACAGACCGTCGGCGCTCACCCCGCCGCACGGGCCGTACTCCATGGACTTGGGACACGCTGCGCTCAGGGACATGTGCCTCACGTTAGGGGCGCGCGCGGGTGGTTCGAGCGGACGCCACGCGTCGCGTCGGCACCGGAAACCCACATTTCACGTGAGCGTCACAAGGGGGGCGTCGCGCGGATCTCGGCGGGTGCCTAGGCTAGGCGTTATGACAGACGCACCCGGACTCGTTGCCGCCCAAGCCAAGATGAGCGAGGCGGGCGTGAGCCAGCCCGCGATCGACGTGTTCAGCCACTATTACGGACAGCTTGAGGCCGGCGCGACGGGACTCATCCTCGAGGACACGATCACCCCGTTGCTCGACCCCGCGCACCTGGACGCCGTCGAGCTGGACGAGGACGCGGCGCGCGAGGCGCTCGGCAAGACCGCGATCATCAAGCTCAACGGCGGCCTGGGCACCTCGATGGGAATGGACCGCGCCAAGTCGCTGCTGCCCGTGCGCGGCACCAACAACTTCTTGGACCTGATCGTTGGCCAGGTCCAGCACGCGCGACGCGAGACCGGCGCGCTGTTGCCGCTCGTGCTCATGGACTCGTTCCGCACTCAGAAGGACTCGCTCGCGGCCCTGGCCGAGCATCGGGGCGTCAAGGTCGACGGCCTCCCTCTCGACTTCCTGCAGAACAAGGAGCCCAAGCTGCTGGTCGAGGACCTCACCCCGGTCGAGTGGCCTGCGGACCCCGACCTCGAGTGGTGCCCTCCCGGCCACGGCGACATCTACACCGCGATCCTCGCGTCGGGCGTTCTCGATGCCCTGCTGGCCGAGGGATTCCGCTACGCGTGCGTCTCCAACTCGGACAACCTGGGTGCTGTACCCAGCGCTCGCATCGCCGGCTGGTTTGCCGCATCGGGCGCCCCGTATGCGGCCGAGCTGTGCCCCCGCACGGCAGCGGACCGCAAGGGTGGCCACCTCGCCGTCCGTAAGTCCGACGGCCAGCTCATCCTGCGCGACACCGCCCAGACCGCGCCCGACGAGATGCACTTCTTTACCGACGAGTACCACCACCCGTTCTTCCACACCAACAACCTGTGGTGGGACCTGGAGCAGCTCAAGGCGGCGCTTACCGAGCGCGGCGCTGTACTGGGACTCCCCCTGATTCGCAACACCAAGAACGTGGACCCCACGGACAAGGAGTCGCCCGAGGTCTTCCAGATCGAGACCGCCATGGGCGCCGCAATCGAGGTATTCGAGGGTGCCACCGCGATCGTCGTTGGCCGCGACAGGTTCCTGCCCGTCAAGACCACGAACGACCTGCTCATGCTGCGTTCCGACGCCTACAACCTCGACGAGGACGGCGCCCTGCGCCTCGCGGTGCGCAAGGCCCCTGTCATCGACCTCGACCCCGCGTTCTACAAGACGATGGCCGACTTCGACGCGCGCTTCCCGCACGGCGCACCGTCGCTGCGCGAGGCGTCGTCACTCACCGTCAAGGGCGACTGGACGTTTGGCAAGAACGTCGTGGTGCGCGGCACCGTGGTGCTGCAGGACGACGACGGCGAGCGCAATGCCATCGCGAATGACACCGTGCTCGACGGCGTCATCATGGAGGGCTAAGCGCCGCGTTCGCGGGGCGGCCCTGCCGACCGCCGACTTCCCTCGTGACGCTCAGGCCCACTTTGCGGCCTCGGGTGCTTCCCTCGTGACGCTCAGGCCCACTTGGGCCGGAGACCTTGGGCCGCACCCCGCTGAGTTAGGACCAGACCAGACCGTGGGCCGGGTCGTTCATCACGCGGCCCACGTCGAACAGCAGGCGCGCGCCCAGTTCGCCGTCCACCAGGCGGTGGTCAAAGCTGAGCGCGAGCTGCGTGACCCAGCGGATCTGGATCTCGCCCTCGTGGACCCACGGCATCTGGCGGATGGCGCCAAAGGCAAGGATCGCCGATTCGCCCGGGTTCAGGATGGGCGTACCCGTGTCGATGCCCAGCGCGCCCACGTTAGTGATGGTGATGGTGCCGTCGGCCATGCGCGCGGGCGAGACCTTGCCGCTGCGGGCCTCGGCCGTGAGGTGCTGCAACTCCGTCGCGAGCGCGTGCAGGGGAAGGCGGTGCGCGTCCTTGATGTTGGGCACCACCAGGCCGCGCGGCGTCGAGGCCGCGATGCCCAGGTTCACATAGTGCTTGTAGACAATCTCGCGCTTGGCCTCGTCCCACGACGCATTGACCTCGGGGTGACGGCGCACCGCGAGCAGCAGCGCCTTGGCCACCAGAAGCAGCGGCGTGACGCGCACGTCGGCAAAGTCCTTGTCGGCCTTGAGCTTGGCCACGAGGTTCATGGTTTCGGTGACGTCGACCGTGAGGAACTCGGTGACGTGCGGGGCGGTGAAGGCGGACTGCACCATCGCCTCGGCGGTGCGCTTGCGCACGGACTTCACCGGCACGCGCGTGGAGCGGCCGTTGTCGCTTGAATATCCGGTCTCGAGCCACGGCTGGTCGTCGTTCGCGTACGTCGCGAGGGTCTGCGCGGAGGTCGACTTGACCTTTTGCTCGACGTCGCCGCGCGTCACCAGGCCGCCTGGACCGGAGGGGTTGATCGTGGTGATGTCCACCCCCAGCTCCTTGGCCAGCTTGCGCACGGGAGGCATCGCCAGCACGGGGTAGTCCGAATCGTCGGCTCCGCCAATCGACTCGATCGCTCCGTCCCTACGGGGCCTGCGGTGAGCGGATCCGTCCTTGACGCCGTAGCCCACGAGCACAGCGCCGGAGCCCTCGGTTGAGGCGGCGTCGGCGGCACCCGCAGCCGCTGCACTTGCACCCGCAGCCGGTGAAGAACTCACTGCTGTGGCGACACCGCCCTCGGCGCCGCCCGTCTGAGGCGCACCCGCGAGGTCACCAGGGGAGTGAGTTTTTGACGCGGCATCGGAAGCGGCGTCGGCGGAACCTGCGCCAGCGGGCGCATACGGGCCGGCCGGGTTCGCGCCCTGGGCAGCTGGAGCTGCAGCAGCCCCAGCGCCACCCTCTGGCTCAGCGGGAGCCGGAGGCCCGTCGGGGTCGATGTCGAACTCGCAGATCGCGACGCCCACCTCGACGGTGTCGCCCTCATGCGCGAATAGCTTGGTCACCACGCCGTCCACGGGGCACGGCAGCTCGACCAGGGACTTGGCGGTCTCGATCTCGATGAGCGGCTGGTTCACCTCGACGCGGTCACCCACGGCAACGCGCCACGTGACGAGGTCGGCCTCGGTGAGACCCTCGCCTGCGTCGGGCAGCGGAAACTGCTGGTACTTGGGCATGAGTGCTCCTAGTGGGCCATGACCTTGTCGACCGCATCGAGCACGCGATCGAGACTGGGCAGGTATTCGTGCTCAAACTTAGAGCCGGGGTAAGGGGTGTGGAAGCCTCCCACGCGCATCACGGGCGCATGGAGGCGGAAGAAGGCGTGTTCGCTGATGTGCGCCGCGAGCTCGCTGCCCGTGCCATACGCGGCGGGCGCCTCGTGGACCACGACGGCGCGGCCGGTCTTCTTGACCGACGCGAGGATGGTCTCGTAGTCGAACGGCGAGATCGAACGCAGGTCGAGCACCTCAATGGAGATGCCGTCCTCGGCGGCCGCCACGGCGGTCTGCATCGCGAGCCTCACGGTGGGGCCGTAGGCGAGCAGCGTCACGTCGGATCCCTCACGCGCGACGCGGGCTCGCGACATCTCGGCGGTGCCCTTCGAGGCACCGTTGATGCCATCCAGCTGCTCGCTCACGCGCGTCGTGTCGACCTCGGCCTTGTCCCAATAGCGGGCCTTGGGCTCAAAGAACATCACGGGGTCGGGGCTCGCGATGGCCTGCTGGATCATGTCGTACCCGTCCTGCGGGGTCGCAGGGGAGACGATGCGCAGGCCGGCCGTGTGCGCAAAGAGCGCCTCGGGGCTTTCGGAGTGGTGCTCGATCGCGCCGATGTGCCCGGCGTAGGGCACGCGGATCACGAGCGGCACCGTGAGCTTGCCCTGCGTCCGGTAGTGGAGCTTGGCGAGCGACGTGGTGATCTGGTCGAAGGCAGGGTAGATGAAGCCGTCGAACTGGATCTCGAGCACGGGTCGGTAGCCACGGAACGACATCCCGATTGCGGTGCCGACGATGCCCGACTCCGCCAGCGGCGTATCGATCACGCGGCGCTCGCCAAAGTCCTTGTGAAGGCCATCGGTCACGCGGAACACCCCGCCCAGGGCGCCGATGTCCTCGCCCATGAGGACCACCTTGGGGTCGCGGTCCATCGCCGCGCGCAGGCCAGCATTGATCGCGCCGCCCAGGGTGAGGGTGCGCACTGCGGAGAGCTGCTCTTGGTTGCTTGCGGTGCGTGCTGCGGTCATCACTTGCCCTCCACATCGGTAAAGGACGCCTCATACGTGGTGAACCACGCGCGTTCCGCATCGACAAGCGAATGCGGCTCCGCGTAGACGTGATCGAACATCGACACCACGGGTGCGGCCTCCCAGGACCTGACGGCCTCACGCGTGGCGCGGCCCATGTCCTTGGCCTCGGCCAGCACGGCGGCCTCGAACTCCTCGGGCAGCTCTCCGATCGAGCGGAGGTAGGTCTCGACGCGCGCGATCGGGTCGCGGTCGCGCCAGTAGTCCTCGTCCGCGGAGGAGCGGTAACGCGTGGGATCGTCCGACGTGGTGTGGGCTCCCATGCGGTACGTGAGGGCCTCGATCACGACCGGGCCGGCGCCGGAACGTGCGTGCTCCATGGCCCAGCGCGTCACGGCGTGGACAGCGACCACGTCGTTGCCGTCGACGCGCACGCTGGGAATGCCAAAGCCCGTGGCACGCTGGGCAAGCGGCACCTTGGACTGGCGCGTGGTGGACTCGGAGATCGCGAACTGGTTGTTCTGAATAAAGAACACGATGGGCGCGGTGTTGACCGCGGCGAACACCATGGCCTCGTTCACGTCGCCCTGACTCGTCGCCCCGTCGCCGAAGTAGCAGATGACCGCGCCGTCCTTGGTGGCGTCCCCCGAGCCCACCAGGCCATCCCAGTCCATCGCCTGCGCATAGCCGACCGCGTGCAGCGTGTGCGCGCCGATCACGAGCGTGTAGATGTGGAAGTTGTGCGCCGCGGGATCCCACGAGCTGTGCTCGAGTCCCCTGAACACGCGCAGGATCGAGGGCATGTCGACGCCCCGCGTGAGTGCCACACCGTGCTCGCGGTAGCTGGGGAACACGTAGTCGGGCTCACGCAGCGCGCGCCCTGACCCGATCTGTGCGGCCTCCTGACCCAGCGAGGCGACCCACAAACCCAGCTCGCCCTGACGCTGCAGGCTGGTCGCCTCGTTGTCGAAGGCGCGCGTGAGCATCATGTCTTTCCAGAAGCCGCGCAGGTCCGCGACGGTGAGGTGCTCCGCGTACGGGCCAAATCTGTCGTCGGTGACACGCGCTCCGGTGTGGTCGAGGAGACGTACGAGTCCCTCTTCTGAAAGCGGTCCGATGCCGGCCATGCGACTCCCTTGCCACGACGTAATGGGCACTGTCAACGAGCCCGAAATTCGCTCCCGGCTCTAACTTACGCAAGCGTAGGCTACGGAACCGTAGGTTAGCAAGGCGCGGGCGACGTTCGGGATTCCGACGTCAGGTTTTGTCGGATGCAGGCTTCTCGGGATCAGTCACGGCGGGCGTCTCGGTTGACCCCGTCGTGGGAGCGTCGGCGGCAGGACGCTTGGTCGGCGTCTTGGGCTTAATCGAGGCCAATCGCGCCGAGGCCCCCGTGGTCAGGCCCTCGCCGTCGGCCTCGATCTGGGCAGCGGCAGGCTTGCCAACGACAGGCTTGGCGGCGGAGGGCTTGGTGGCGCTCGAATCAGCGACAGCGGGCTTCGTCGCTGGCAGAGCGGCCACCGCGCTTGCCGCACCCTCGGCGGAGGGCGTTGCGGACACCACGGCGGGAGCCTTGTCGGCGCGCGTAGCCTCGGAGGCGGCGAACTTCTCGCGCTGAACGTCGGCCTTCTCCCGATCGGCCTGCGCCTTCTCCATGCGCTTGCGGGCCGCGTCCTCAATCGACCGCTTGCGCTCGGCCTCCTTGATGGCCAGGCGCTCCTGACTGGGAAGCGTGAGGTGGTTCTGATCCAGGATCCCCAGTGCCTCGTCGCGCTGCTTGAGCGCGGGCCACTTGAGCATCGTGAACAGCAGAACGAGGATGATGCCGAGGGGCGGGACCAGCACGGCGATCGCGCCCCACCAGCCCGAGTAGCCGGCCTTCTTTGCCACCACGATCGCAATCACAAACGTCAGGACCGCGACCGCAATCAGCGAGAAGAAGGTGATCTGCCCAAAGTCCTGGAGGTAGTCCGTGACCGTCTTGCCCGCCTCATCAGGGTCGATGGGGACAACGTCGTCGATGCTCAGGTACATAGCAGTTCCTTCCAAGAGTGGTGCTCTGGAACGCGGCGGCGCTGCCGCGCGGGGTCACGCGTGTGTTCCTATAGTCGCCAGGTTAGTCCAGCGAGGGCCGCGAGCGCAGCGTCGTTCTCCTCGGGGGTGCCGATCGTGAGGCGCACACCCTCGTTGATGAACGGGCGCACCAGGATCGGTTGCGGCTGAGCGCCAAAGTACGCGACCAACTCGGCCGTCTTCTCGCCCACCCCAAGCCACACGAAGTTGCCTTGTGAATCTGGCAGCGTCCAGCCGTCAGCCGCTAGTGCTGCGACCACGCGCGCACGCTCCGCGACGATGCCGTCGACGCGCTCCATCAGTTCGGGCATCGCCTCAATCGACGCGAGCGCCGCGAGTTGCGCCGAACCGGACACGGAGAACGGCGTGACGCACGAGCGCACCGCGGTGATGATCGCGGCGGGGGCGATCGCGTAACCCACGCGCAGGCCCGCGAGCCCGTAGGCCTTAGAGAAGGTACGGAGCACGACGAGGTTGGGCCAGCGCCCCAGCATCTCCTGGCCCTGGACCGTCTGGGGGTCCGTCACATATTCGAGGTACGCCTCGTCGAGCACCACGATCACGTGCTCGGGCACGGCGCCCATGAAGGCGACGAACTCGTCGGTGTGGATCGCGGGGCCCGTGGGGTTATTGGGCGAGCAGACCATGACCACCTTGGTGTGCTCGGTCACCGCGGCCGCGAGCGCGGGGAGGTCGTGGCGCGCGTCGGCGTCCAGGGGGACGGTGACGGGGGTCGCGCCGGTGAGCAGCGCCAAGATCGGGTACGCCTCGAAGCTGCGCCACGCGAACAGGACCTCGTCGCCTGCACCCGCGTACGCGGTCAGCAGGTGCGCGAGCACTCCCACGGACCCGCCGCCCACGACCACCTCAGCGGGGGTGACCCCATGGCGATCCGCGAGGCGCTCCACCAGGTCGCTCGCGTACATGTCGGGGTAGCGGTTGATGGTCGCGCCCGCCTGGGCAAGCGCCTCGAGCACCGACGGCAACGGCGGCAGCGGGTTCTCGTTCGACGACGACTTGATGGGCACGGCGCCATTCACCAGCCCACGCGCGCCCGGCACGTACGGGGGAAGGGCTGCGACGTTTGGGAGAGGCTGGGGCGTAGTCATATACCGATCATGCCAGCGCATGACAGAATCCAGGTATGAAGTTTGTCTTGAAAGCCGCCGTTGCCGCACTTGCCGTCTGGGTCACCACCCTGCTCCCGCTCGACGTTGCCGTCACCGGTGGCGAGGCGGGCGACTGGTGGAGCCGCCCGCTGGTGTTCCTCGGCATCGGCGCGCTGCTGGTCCTGCTCAACGCGATCATCAAGCCGATTATCAAGACCCTCGCGCTTCCCGTGCTCATCCTGACGCTCGGACTGTTCTCCGCGGTGATCGCGTGGTTCATGCTGTGGCTCACGGCTTGGATCACCACCCACATCGACGGTATCGACTTCACGATCGGCGGCTTCTGGAAGACGCTGTTCGCCGCGATCGTCATCGCCGTCATCACCTCGGTGCTCGACCCGCTCACCAAGGGTCGCAAGGGCCGACGCTAGGGTCGCCCTGCACGGTGCCGTCCCACAAGGCGGCACACGTGAAACAATGAGCGCGTGACTGAGCCGACTGCTTCCGCCCACCCGTTCGCCCCGACTGTGTCGCTCGCGGCGCTCGAGCCCGCGATCGCGCTGGGCCCGCTCGACGGCCGCTACCGCGCCAACGTCGCGCCCCTGGTCGACTACCTCTCGGAGCCCGCGCTCAACCGCATGCGCCTGCACGTCGAGGTCGAGTGGTTCATTCACCTGTGCTCTGAGGGCGCCGTGCCCGGGGTTCGGGCCCTGACCGCCGATGAACTGGCTCTTCTTCGCGCGATCCCTGCGGGCTTCGACGCCGTGGGTATCGCGGAGCACGCCGCCTTCGAGTTCGAGACGGTGCACGACGTCAAGGCGATCGAATACGTCATCAAGGCCCGCATCAAGGGCACGACGCTCGAGCCCCTGCGCGAGCTGGTTCACTTCGCGTGCACCTCTGAGGACATCAACAACCTCAGCTATGCGCTCATGATCCAGGGCGCCGTGCGCAACGTGTGGCTGCCCGCCGCGACCGCGCTTGCGAACCAGTTGGCCGACATGGCCCGCGCCGCCAAGAGCCAGCCGATGCTCGCGCGCACCCACGGCCAGCCCGCCACGCCGACGACGCTGGGCAAGGAGCTCGCGGTGGTAGCCCACCGCCTGCGTCGCCAGCTCGCGCGCATCGAGGGTGCCGAATACCTAGGCAAGATCAACGGCGCGACCGGCACCTTTGGCGCCCACGCGGCCGCGGTGCCCGGTACGGATTGGGCCGCCGTGTCCCGCAGTTTTGTCGACGGGCTTGGCCTCACCTGGAACCCGCTCACCACGCAGATCGAGAGCCACGACTGGCAGGCCGAGCTCTACTCGGACGTCGCCCGCTTTGGCCGCATCCTGCACAACCTGGCCACCGACGTGTGGACCTACATCTCGCTCGGCTTCTTCGCGCAAGTGCGCGGCCAGGGCACCATCGGGTCCAGCGCGATGCCCCACAAGGTCAACCCGATCCGCTTCGAGAATGCCGAGGCAAACCTCGAGATCTCCGCGGCACTGCTCGACACGCTCGCCTCGACGCTGGTCACCAGCCGCATGCAACGCGACCTCACCGACTCGACCAGCCAGCGCAACATCGGCGTCGCATTCGGCCACTCGCTGCTCGCGATTGACAACGTCAAGCGCGGCCTCGCCGGCCTGGACGTCAACCCCACCGCGCTCGACGCGGACCTCGAAGCCAACTGGGAGGTGCTCGCCGAGCCCATCCAGTCCGCGATGCGAGCCGCCGCTATCGCGGGCGTTCCCGGCATGGACAACCCCTACGAGACCCTGCGCGACCTCACGCGTGGCCGCCGCATCGGCGCCGACGACGTGCGCACCTTCGTGGCGGGGCTCGGCCTCCCTACCGATGCGACCGAGCGGCTCATCGCGCTGACGCCCGGTTCGTACGTGGGCATCGCGGAGAAGCTGGTCGACGAGTACCTCGCGTAGGCGCCGGGCGGCGGCCTAGTCGCTAGAAGAGTCGTTGCTCGCAACGTCACCGCGGAGAGTCTCAATGTTCGACCACGCGTACTCGGGTCCGCCGACGGGATTCGGGTCCCCCGACTTCATGTTGACGACGCTCGCCACGAAGTAGACCTCCACACCCACGTCGCTCGGCTGCTCGCCTGGACACACATCAAACGCGGACTCGAGGTGCCCCACGCTGCCCGCCGTCCGACCGTCGCCGATACCCGTGACGGCAAACAGCGATCCGCCGGTAATGGCGTCGTGACCGAGAGTGCCCACCACCTTGCCGTCACGCACGCTAACAAAGGTGACCCCTGTCTGCGGCCCGTTGTGGTCGCCGCCTTGTTCGGCCCGGACCGCAGCGTCGGCCGGATCAATCCCGCCCCACACTCCGTAAAAGGCCTTGCTGACCTTGAAGGACTCCTTCACGACGCCATGCGCGGAGTTGCCGCTCATATCAATCGTCCCGTTTGTCCACTGGATGTCGCCGCTGTTGTCCCCGACGCTCACGCTACGTGCGGGCGTGGTCCACGCGGTGCCCGTGACTGTCAGGTGCGGCGCGTCGTACGACTGCGTGTCAAAGACAAACCCGCACTCAAAAGGCGAACCCTGCGCGATCGCGGGCTCAGGGGGACCATCCGGCGCCTTCACCACGTGCCAGACGCCGTACGCGGCACCCACCGCGAGCGCGCCCGCTGCTGCGACGAGGGCCACCCGAGTCCCCCGTCTCATGACAGTCCGCTTTCCGCGTGACTGCGAACCATAGGATGCGCTCCGAAGGCAATCGTCCGAACCATGTGTTTCCCCCTGTCGCGCCACGCTGCGCCTATCGCAAACCTAGGCCCTCGCGGGGGGCGGCTCAAGCCCCCCACATGAACGTTTTTCGACGGAGCGCTCCTGCGTGGCGCTACCCGGTGAAGCTGGTGATGTGCGACCACGCGTACTCGGGCCCGGCGACGGGATTCGATTCCCCGCCCTTCAAGGTGACAGCGCTGGCGACAAAGTAGACGTCCACACTCCCGTCGCTCGGCTGCTCACCAGGACACGCGACAAACGCGGACTCGGCATGTGTCAGGCTGGCTGCGGACTGGTTGCCATCCATCCCCGTCACGGCAAACTGTGCGTCGCCGCTGGTGAAGTCTTGGAGCAGGGTCCCCACCACGACGCCATCGCGCACGCTGACAAATGACACGCCCGTGTAGGTGCCGTTCTTGAAGTCGTTGTACTCGGCGCGGACTGCCGGGCTGCCCGGATCCCTCCCGCCAACGACCCCTCCACCTGATGACGCTCCGGCCAGGGACGTCTTGACCACCCCATGCGCCGCGTTGTCGCTCGTGTCTATGGTCCCGTTGGTCCACTGGGTGTCGCCGCTGTTGTCTCCGATGGCTGCGCCACTCTTGGGTGTGTTCCACGCCGTGGCCGTGATGGTCAGATGCGGCGCGTCAAAAGACTCCGTGTCGAACACGAAGCCGCACTCGAAGGGGCTGCCCGTGATGTCTTCGGGCTTGGTATCGAAGCCCGGGTCGGGCACCGACGTTGGCGTCGCCGATTCGATGGACGCCACCCGGCTGTCGGGGACGCAGAATTGCGGACCCGCCAGCGTCGCGTCGAGAGGATCGGTCTCAGCGCCCACCGAGAACTCACTCACCAGCATGGGCGAACTCGTGAAGTCCACCTCGAAGGCCCCGACACCTTGCCACTCGAAGCCAGCCACACGATCGGCACCTATCGGGAAGGTCTGCTTTGAGCCGTCGGGAAGAGTGACGACCACCGTCTCGTCGTTATCGAGCGACACCGTGAGAGCCGCGACGTTCACGTAGTCATCCCACAGGTACCAGGTGGGCGACGGGTAAGCGGAGGAGGCGTCAATGCCGTGATAGCGGCTCGCGAAAACCTCCGGCCCGTCCGAGCGGTAACGCTGTGTCGACATCGAGGCCATGTTGTCGGCGCTCTTCCCAAACGACACCGCAATCTCCGTATCGGTCCAGCGCAGGGATACCGCGACATCACGGCCCGACGGCATCGTGAGCACAAGCGTCTCGTCCTGCCCTATCGTGCCTTGGAGCAGGCCGTCAGAAACAGGCACCGTGACCTCCGAGGCGGGATCCGCACCGAACTCGGTGAGCGTCAGGCCGTCAGCATTCAGCTCGACGGACAGGTCCGTATCACTGCCCGACAGGATCGCTCCGTCCGGGCCGACGCGCGGCCAGGGCGCCTCGACGCATCCCGATGTGCCGGTCGCGAACGGGTTGGTGTCCGTCGCACCCCACGGCATATTCAGGGCCCCCACCACGAGCACGCCCACGGCCAGTGCCGACGTGCCACCGATGCCCGCCGCGCGAACCGTCCTGCGCGTGCGTACACGCCGCGCGAGACCCGCCCCACGCGCGTCGGCAAAGTCGCGGCCCGACATCCGCGCGGCGTCGGCCGCCACCGCGTCGTCCATTTGTGAACTCCATGAGGTACCCATGTCAGCGCCCTTCCTTGCGTGAGTGCGTCACGATCGCGACCCGGCCGCCCTCGGCGTCATCCCCCAGCAATTGCGCCAGCCGCGCCGACGCGTCGGCCAGGTAGCGCTTCACGGTGCCATCAGCGAGGCCCAACTGAACCGCGATCTGCGGCACAGTGAGGTCGTCGTAAAACCTCAGGACGGCGCAGGCGCGCTCTCGCGCCGGCAGGGTCGCGAGCGCCGCGCGCACGTCGAGCACCGCGTCGCGGTCTCCCATGCCGGCGGCCGCATCCAGGGTGCGAGCCAACCGCTCGTCGGCGCCATCCCTGGTGCGACGGCCGCGAAGCCGGTCGATGAACACGGACGGGATCGCGCGCCTTACGTAGGCCTCGGCGGCGTTCACGTGCGAGAACGTGCGACCCCGCGAGAAGCTGCGGACCAGTGCGTCCTGGAGCACGTCCTCCGCCTCGGCATCGTTGCCCGTGAGCAGCCGCGCGTACGCGAGCAAGCCGGAGCCGCGCTCCCTCATCACCTCATCGAGGATGGGCTCCCACCGTGCCACGTCTGCCTCCGCTGCTTAGCCTGTCATGCACACAACGGGAGTGGCCTCGCGAATCGTTGGGTGGCCGCGGCGGCACGCCAAAGTGTTCTGTGTTGTTTCATGCGACAGCACCGTGACACTTTGCAGGTGAGTGCCCTGTGGCAACCAAGCAGTTATGGCTCGCCGACGGGAAGCCAGGCGTAGGTGGGGCCTTCGACCGTGCCGTCTGGCTGCTTGACGATCAAACCCGCCACGGCGTACAAATCGATGCTCGAGAAGTCGACCGGGTTCGCATCACATGACGTCAGCGCAGCGGCCTGGTCAAGTAGATAGAGAAACGATCCGTCCTCGTAGGAAGGCAGGTCGAGGTAGGCGGGTGGCACATTCCCCGAGGGGTCCGGGTGCACATTGCCCGTCGCCACGACCCGCCCATCAGCGACCCCAACGAACGTGGCGCCCTCGGAACCCTTCAGACTTGACGTGTCGCTTGCGAGCCCCTGTTCAATGTCGTCGATGCTTGGTTCCGATGTTCCCCACGTGATCGCGGCGGAGTCGCCCGTCTCCGTACCCGCGAAGTGAACCGTCACCACCGGCACGGGATTCGTGGAGTCGCCGATTTCGGGAGCCTGCGACGGGTCATCGGAATAGCGAGCCCCGATTGCAGCCGTCGCATCGGCGCCGTCCATCCATTGGGCGCCGTCGATCCACAGGTCGTCTGACTTCAAGGACTCGGTCGGCAACTCGAACCCGCATTGGAACGGGCTCGTCACGGCATCCGGCGTGGGTGTAAAGGTCGGGTCGGCGGTGTAGCACTCGCCCCGCGCCTGGCGCGCGGCGTCGTCCGACACAACAAGCCTCGGGGGCTTGACGCTCAGGAAGTTGGTGGACACCGCCGCGGAGCGGTACGCATCCGTCGCCGTCGACTCGAGGGAAGTGACCCCTGCCGGCAATGCCACCGTGTAGAGGCCCGCCTCACCCTGCACCGCCTTGAGAGGGTCGCCGTACCCGTCCGTGAACAGGTACGTGCCGCCCGCTTGCCGGGTTCCGCCCACGATCAAGGTGCCGGTAGAAGCGTCCATGATGGACAAGTTCATCAGCGAGGCCTGGTCGGTGTCGATGACCACCGAGTAGGTTGGCGCACCCAAGGAGGGCCACGGAGTGGCACAGTCACTCCCGCCCACACCCGGCTCGGCGCCGAGCGTGCCCCACGGCATCTGCGTCGCGCCCAGCACGAGTGCGCCCGCGGTCAGCATCGTGCCGCCGCCCACTCCCGCGGCGCGCACGGCCCGGCGCCTGCGCACCCGTCCCGCGATCCGCTGGCCGTAGTCTCCGGCAAAGTCGTCGTGCGCAAAGCGGGCCTCGGCCTCGCCAAGCTCGCCCGTCAGCAGGTTTCCCAGGTCGCCGTTCATGTCAGCGCCTTCCCTTCGCCAGTGGCGCCGTGACAGGCACCGTGTTTTCTTCGCGCAGATCAACGTCTGCCCCCAGCAGCGCCGCCAGCCGAGCCGATGCGTCCGACAGGTAGCGCTTGACCGTCCCGTCGGCAAGGCCCAGGTGATCCGCGATCTGCGAGACCGTGAGGTCGTCATAGAACCTGAGCACGATGCAGGCCCGCTCTCGCGGGGACAGCTCGCGCAGGGCCGTGCGCACGTCCATCACCGCATCACGATCGGATGCGGGGGCCGCCACATGAGGATGGTCCGCGGGGTCGCGCGGCACCGGCCGGAACTTGCGGGACCGGTCGATCACCACGGAGGGGATCGCCCTGCGGACGTAGGCCTCGGCCTGGTTCACGTGGTCGAAGCGGCGTCCGCGAGAGAAGCTGCGGACCAGCGCATCCTGAAGAACGTCATGCGCCTCGGTATCGTCACCCGTGAGCATCGCGGCGTACGCGAGCAGCCGCGGCGCGCGTTCGCGCATCACCTGCTCCAGCAGCGGTTCCCAGCGAGCCATCCGATCCCCCTTCAAGGCATTGTCCCCCTGAGAACGAGGCGAGCGCCGTGAAACGTTGGGGTGTGCCCGTGCGCGCCGCACCCGCCCGGCCCTAGCCTGGCCTCATGACCGCGAGCGCCGCACCCGAGTCCGCCGCATCCTTCCCTGCCCACGGCCACCGCGTCGTCTCGATCCGCCGCTACCCCGTGAAGTCGATGGGCGGCGAGTCCCTCAGCACCGTCGAATTCAACGAGCGCGGCCTGGTGGGCGACCGCCTCTACGCGGTGCGCGACGGCGACAGCCGCCTCGCCTCGGGCAAGAACACCAAGCGCATGGTGCGCAGGGACGGGATCTTCGCGTTTTCGGCGAGCACCGACGACGTTCATGGTGGCCAGGGAAGCGTCACGATCGCCGACGCCTCCGGCCCCGTTGGCACGCCGGGTGACCCCGCGCTCGACCACCTTCTCACCGAGGCCCTTGGCGCCGACGTGCGGGTCGCCCCCGAGACGGACGTGCGCCACTTTGACGACGGCGCCGTCTCGATCATCGGCACCGCGACCCTCGACTGGTGCGCGCACGAGCTCGCGGCCGACGCCGACCCGCGCCGCCTGCGCGTCAACGTCGTGATCGAAACCACCGAGCCGTTCCAGGAGGAGGCCTGGATTGGGTCCAGCCTGTCGCTCGGCACCGCGCTCCTCACGCCGGTTCAGCGCATCGAACGCTGCCGCACGATCGACCTCGCCCAGGACGGCGTCGCCGAGCCCACGCGCTGGCTCAAGCAGCTGGGCGAGCGGCGAAATCTGCGGCTCGCGGTGTATTGCGACGTCTCACGCATCGGTACGGTGTCCGTGGGCGACCACGTGACGGTGGGCGACGTGGCCACCGCCACCTGACCGTCGCCGCCCCACCCGGGAGTGAGTAGGCCGCTCCGCTCGTTACAGTGAGCGTGATGAACGCCGACACTGCCGCCGTACCGCCCGCGGCCCCCGCCGATTCGGCGCCCACCGCAGCCACACCAGACGCCCTCACGCCAGACGCCCCCACGCCGGACGCCCCATCGCCTGGCTCCCCCTCGATCCCGCGCATTCGCGCCGAGGTGCTCATCGTGCTGGGCCTATCGCTCGGCCAGAGCGCGGTCTACGCGATCATGCGGCTCATCGCGCGGTACATGGCGAAGCCCGCGATCGGCCAGCAGACCACCACGCTCAATCCATCAAAATCGACCATCAACTACCTGGACCTGACCTACCAAATCCTTGGCATCGCGTTCGCGCTTGTTCCCGTCGCCCTCGCCCTGTATCTGCTCTCGAGCCACGGGCAATCCTGGAAGAAGCAGCTGGGCCTCACGGGAAGCGCCCGACGCTGGGGCAAGGACGTCGCGCTCGGCGTCGCGCTCGCGGCCATGATCGGCCTGCCGGGGCTCGCCCTCTACGCCGTCGGTCGCGCGATCGGCCAGTCGGTGCGCATCGACACGTCGGGCCTTCCCGACCTGTGGTGGTCGGCGGTCATCCTGCTCGCCTCCGCCGCCGTCGCGGGACTGCTCGAGGAGGTCATCGTCGTGGGCTACCTCGTGACGCGCCTGCAGCAGATGAAGTGGTCGCTCCCTGCCGTCGTGTTCGCATCGGCCCTGCTGCGCGGCACGTATCACCTGTACCAGGGCTGGCCGATGGCCCTCGGAAATGCTGTGATGGGCGCGGTCTTTGCCGCGTTCTATATCCGCACCGGGCGCCTCGGCCCCCTCATCTTCACGCACCTACTCCTGGACACCGTGGCCTTCGTGGGCCCCGAGGTGGTGCCCGCGAGTTGGATCGACGCGATCAATGGCTCGTAAGCGTCCCCGGCACCGGCGCCCCTCGCCCATAGACTCAACCCCATGACCGCAGAGCCACCGCTTTCCACAAGTGGCGGCGTCGTACCTGTTGGCGTCATCCCCGTGACCGCCCCCGCAGTCACCGTGATCGACACCCCAGAGGTGCGCGTACACCGCGTGGCGGACCTGATCTCGCTGCTGGGTGTCGCACTCGGCATCGTGGTGGTCCTGCTGCTGGGCGCCTTCGCGCGTGGCACCACTGAGGGAATCACGGCCGATGTGCACGAGGTCTCCGGGATTTTGCAGCGCGTGCTCATCGCACCCGTCAACCTGTTCTCGGGCATCGTCACGCTCATCATCCCCGGCGCCGTCATCATCGACCTTGCGGTCCGCAGAGAGCCACGCCGCATGCTCGAGGCGCTAGGCGCCGCCGCCGCGGGCTTCGGCCTCACGTTGTTAGCGGTGTTCCTGGTCAAGGAGCTCGGCTCCGACGACGTGGTGGGGTCGCTCACCATCGGCACGGGCGATCACGCCGCGATCACCCTTCCGGCCTATATCGCGGGCGTCGCCGCGCTTCTGACCGTCGCGGGTCGACGCGGCACGCGCCGCACCCTGACGTACTCGTGGAACATCGTGTGGATCGCGATCGCGGTCGCCGTGATCTCGAGCATCGTGACCCTTCCGGCCGCGCTTGTGACGGTGCTGTTGGGCCGAGTCGCGGGCCTGGGCGTGCGCTACACCCTTGGCTCGACCACCGACCGCGCTTACGGCGACGTGCTCGTAGAGGGCATCAAGCGCGCGGGCTTCACGCCCAAGCGCCTCGTGAGGGCGGACCCAGCGATGGCCTTCGTCTCCGACGAGCTCGACGAGGTCTCCACGGCGCTGGGGCGCACGCGCCACGGCCGCGTGTATTCGCTGCTGACCAAGGAGAACCACCACCTCATCGTCGTGACCCTGGACGCCGACCAGCACGCAGTCGGCTTCCTCACCAAGCTGTGGCAGTCGGTACGCCTGCGCGGAATCGACGCGCGCGCCGACGTCTCGCTGCGTCACTCCGCGGAGGCCACCGCGCTCGTGTCCCACGCGGCACGCGGCGCAGGTGTCCGCACCGCACGAGTGCTCGGAATGTCCCAGGCGCGCGACTCCATGATCGTCGTCTACCAACGCCCCCTCGCCGCGAGTCCGCTCGCCGACATCGATCCCGATACGGTGACCGACGAGGCCATCGACACCATCTGGGCCCAGGTGGGCAAGGCGCACGACGCCGGCATCTCGCATCGCTCGCTGAGCGCCGACACCGTGCTCGTTGGGCACGACGACCTCGTGGGACTGTCGACGGTGTGGCTCACCAGCTGGGAGCTGGGTGAGGTAGCGACCACTGAGCTCGCCAAGCGCATCGACTGTGCCCAGTTAGTGGCAATGCTGACCCCCATCGTCGGGCCCGAACGCGCCGTCGCATCCGCCTTCCGCGCCGTGGGCGGCGACGGGGTCGAGGCCTTCGCGCCGATGCTGCAGTCGATCGTCCTGCCGCGGTCGACGCGCCACGCGATTCGCGCCTCCGGAGACAACCTGGGCGTGATCCGCAAGGAGATTGTCGAACGCCTTCCCGATGCGGACGTCGAGCCGGAGAAAATCGCTCGCTTTGGCCCCCGAACGGTCTTCATGTTGGCCGCGGGAATCGTCGCCGCCTACGTGATCTTCGCGACGTTCAACACCGAGAACGTGCTGGTTGCGCTCCGCGAAGCAAACCCCTGGTGGCTGCTGGCGGCGCTTGGCTGGTCGCTAGCGACGTTCATTGGGGCCGCCGTGACGCTCATGGCCTTCTCTCCCATCAGGCTGCCCTGGAACCGCGCGCTTCTGGCCCAGGTGGCCGCCGCGTACCTGGCGCTGGCGGCGCCCGCGGGCGTGGGACCCGCCGCGCTCAACATGCGGCTACTCACGCGCCGCAAGGTGCCCGCACCGCTCGCCGTCGCCACCGTGGCCCTGGTACAGGTGAGCGCCGTGGTCGTCACGGTTGTCGGCCTTCTGGTGCTCTCCCTCATCACCGGTTCCGAGGGCACCCTCGCCGCACTACCGTCGAGTTCCGTGCTCGGGGGAGTGATCGTCACCGCGTCCGTGGTGGCCATCGCGATGCTGTTGCCGCGCGTGCGCAACTGGGCGCTCGGACGACTGCGCCCGCTCGTGCGCCAAACCTGGCCCCGCCTCGCCCAGGTCCTCAGCCAGCCGTGGCGCCTCGCTCTCGGAATCAGCGGCAACATCTTGCTGACCGGCGCGTACGTGGGTGCCTTCGATGCGACGTTGCGCGCGTTTGGGCAGCACCTTGAACTCATCGATGTGACGGTGCTCTTCCTGCTGGGAAACGCCGTGGGTGCCATCGTTCCCACGCCCGGTGGCCTAGGCGCCGTCGAAACCGCGCTCACCGCGGGCCTGTTCTCGGCGGGACTTGCCCAACCGCTTGCCGTGTCAATCGTGGTCATTTTCCGTCTCTTCAGTTATTGGTTCCGAATCCCGTTGGGGTACTTCGCCATGAAGTTCCTTCAACGAAGGGGTGAACTGTAGTGATCGACTCAACTGCGGCGGCCTTCGCACTCCTCCTGGGTGCGGTAGCCGCCTTTAATCCGTGCGGTTTTGCGCTGTTGCCCGCGTACATCACCGCGATCGTCACGGGAAGTTCCGACACGGGCATGACGCGCGCGCAGGCCCTGCGCCGCGGCGTCATCTTTGGGCTCGCGATGACCGCCGGCTTCGTCGCGGTGTTCACGGGCTTCGGGCTGCTCTTTGGCGCCGTCAACGTCGCGCTCCAGGGATCCGTGCTGCCGTACCTGCCGTACGTCACCGTGACCCTCGGCGTGGTGCTGATCGGCTTTGGCATCGCGATGGCGCTTGGCCACGAGGTGCCCGGCCTGCGCGTCAAGCCCATGACGGGCAGGGCCCCCAAGGCCGATGCCTGGTCTCAGGTTCTCTACGGCGTCTCGTTCGCGCTGGCCTCGCTGTCGTGCACCATCGCGCCATTCTTCGCAGTCGTTACCCAGTCGCTCGACGCCTCCGGCCCCGTGGGCGCCATCGCGCCGTTCGTGATCTACGGCGCCGGGATGGGGACGTCGGTACTCATCATCTCGCTCGCGGCCGCACTCGCGGGCTCCGCGGTGGGGCGCGCGCTGCGCGAACGCACCGGGCTCATCCTGCGCATCGGCGGCGTCATCATGGTGCTGGCCGGCGCCTGGGTCATCATCTACGGCCTCGCGGAACTGCTGCCGCGCTACGGCGTGACGGCCCTCAACGAGGTGCTGCTGAGTTCATCGCGCGTGCAGGGAAACATCTCGAATGCCATCACCGACTGGGGCACACCCGTGCTCGTGACGGTGCTCGCACTCGTGGTGGCCGCCATCGTGGTCGTGTTCGCCGTGGCGAGGCGGGACAACGTGCGTGACTCGGTGCGCCTTCAGCAGGGCGGCTCGGCATCCGACGCGCCTGGCGCATCGGCCGCAACCGGCGAGGCCACCGCAGCCGGCTCGGGAGCGCAACTCACCGCGAGCCCGGACGTGCTCGACGCGATCCGCAAGGCGGCCTCGGGCCGCTGACGGCGGCGCACACGCCCGTCAACGCAGAAGTGCCGCAGTGCTGGAAAGCACTGCGGCACTTCTGTCTGTACTGGAGTTAGGAGGCGGCGAGCTCGTTGGCCGCGTCCAGGATTCCCTGCATTCCAAGCGAGCCCTGCACCGTCGTGACGGTTCCGTCATCGTTGATGAGCGCGAAGGCGGGCTGTGAGGGCACCCCAAAGGTGGACCAGAGGCTACCGTCGGCATCCACGATCTGCGTGATGTCGCCCAGGCCGTAGTCACTGACAAAGCTCTCCATGCCGGCCTGGTCGGACTTGCCTGGCACGCCGTACAACGTCACGCCCTCGGGGAGCTGGGCGACGGCCTCGGCGACGCCGGGGGCCTCCGCGGCGCACGTGGGACACCACGAGGCCCAGAACCACAGGATCGAGTCCTTGCCTGCGAGGCTCGCGCCCTCGAACGCGTCGCCCGTGAGGGTCGCGGCCGTGAAGTCGAGCGGGGTGCCCGAGACGTCCATGGCTTCCATGGCGTCCTTGTCCATGGCGTCGTCGGTGGCCTCCATCGAATCATCGTGGCCCTCCGTCATCGCGGACGCTGTGGGCTCGTCGCTCATCATCGCGTCGTCCGACGACGAGGCCGGGTCCGAGGTGGAGCAACCTGCGAGCGTCAACGCTGCGGCGAGGCCGAGGGCGAGTGGGGCAAATGCGGTCTTCTTCATGGGGGTTCCTTTCGCGGGCGAACAACTGCGGTGCGCAGCGACCCGGCGGCGGCGAGTACGACGCCACACGAGCCTTTCGGTGGCGATTCGGAACCGCTCACACTCCGGATGGGTCTGGCGCCCCGGTTACTGCGCGCTCGTCGGGGCGCGTCGTCCCCTGGGCAGGTTACGACACGCCCGCCGCTTGGTCCCCATTGTCAGGCGAGAAACTCCTCGAGTGCCTCATGCGCCTCGGCGCCGTAGACGATCGAGGGCCCGCCGCCCATCATGATGGCCACGCCAATGACTTCCATGATCTCCGCGCGAGTGGCCCCCGCGTCGAGGGAGTCCTTCACGTGACACGTGATGCAACCCTGGCAGTGCACCGCGATGCCGATGGCAAGCGCCATGAGTTCCTTGGTCTTGGCGTCCAGGGCGCCCTCCGCCGCGGCCGCGTGGTGCAGAGTCATGAAGCCCTGCATCTGGCCGGGTAGCTCGGCGCCGAGGTCCCCCATCGCCGCCATCAACTTGTCGTACCTTGCTGCGTGAACGGTTCCCACCGTGTGTGTGTCCATGAGCGTGCGCTCTCTCCGATTCGAGATGGCCCGCTGGCAAGCCGCTGCGGGCTCGCTTTTCACGTTACGCTCGCGGCCCGTACCGCCCCGGGACGTAGGTCCCCGTGGCCGGGTGGCACTCGTCGCCCACTCCCGGCCGGTCCTCGTAGCGAGCCCCCAGGTAGGCTCCAAGAATGCGAAATCCTGGGCGCTATCGATCCAGCGGTGCCGACCTTCCCTTCGGCTCGCCTACCTCTCGCCATGGCGTGGCCATGGAGGGGTACTTCTGGCGGTTCACCGACACGGCCTCACAGCGCGCGCTCATTGCGCTGATCGGAGTGCAGCGATCCCGCCGGGGCTCCTGGGCGCTCGCCGGACTGGGTGCTCACCCCGGGCAGTTCTGGCGCCACGATGTGCTGAGGCAGGCGAAGGCCCGGAATCGCGGCCTTGGCGCGCGTTCGGGGACCAAGTTCTTTGGGGACGATCGGCGTGTGGTGGTCGACCTGGGGCCCGACGCCCAGCTGGATGTCACCCTCTCCGACCTCACGCGGTGGCCTGGAAACCGTCCGTTTGGCGGCTCAAGCTGGTTCCAGATGGTTCCAGGTCTGAACCAGTACTGGCACCCGTGGCTGCTGGGCGGAAAGGCCACGGGCACCGCCACGATCGGCGGTGAGACGTGGCAGCTCGACGGCGCCCACGTGTATGCGGAGAAGAACTGGGGGGACGGCGGCTTCCCCCACGCGTGGTGGTGGGGTCAGGCGCAAGGCTTTGCGGAGCCCGAGGTGTGCGTGGCCTTCGCCGGGGGCGAGGTCACGGCCGGACCGTTCCGCACCGAGGTGACCGCCCTGGTGGTACGCCTTCCCGACGGGACGCTGGTGCGCCTCGGGAACCCGGGCACCTCCCCGGTGCGCGCCACCATCACGGATGACGACTGGGTGTTGTCGGGCCGCAGCCGCATCTGGCAGGTCGAGGTGCAGGGCCACGCGCCCTTGGCGGACGCGCTCGTCCTCCCCGTGCCACTGGTGCAGGAGCACCGCGCGGCGCCCGGAGCCTTGGAACACCTGGGCGGCACGATGAGCGTTCAGGTGCGGCGCCACGGCCGCCTGGTCTGGGAGGGCACCAGCCATCTGGCGGGCCTCGAGCACGGCGGCCTGGACCGTGCCGCCGCGGAGGAACAACGCAGACTTGCTTGAGCCCAAAAGATGCCCGTTCCGTGAGGACGGTGCTACGGTCAAAATATGACTATCAAGGACATCGGCCCCCGCCCCCAGTCGTTCGACATGGAGACGGAAGCGGTCAACAACACCAACTACCGCACCGTGGCCTGGAGCGGAAAGTACCTGCAGGTCACCCTGATGTCGATCCCGGTCGGCAGCGACATCGGTCTTGAGGCGCACCCCGAGACGGACCAGTTCATCCGCCTTGACGCGGGGCGCGGGCGCGTCCAGATGGGACCAGCCGAGGACGACCTGTCGTTCGACCAAGAGGTCTCCGATGGCTGGTGTGTCATGGTCCCCGCGGGGAGTTGGCACAACATCACCAACATCGGCGACGAGCCGATGCAGGTCTACACGATCTACGCCCCGCAGCACCACGCGCCCGGCAAGATTCACGTGACCAAGGCCGACGATGACGAGACCAATGACGAGCCGGCAGACTGGTCCGTTCAGCCCGCCGACGTCGAGGACGAACGCGCCTAGGCCTGCCAGCCCGCGAACTGGCGATCGGGTCCTTAGAGGTCCGCAGTCATGTCGGCGAAGTACGCGTAGTCCTTCTTGAACGCCCCCGCGTCCATGTTGCGCGGCACCTAGGCCCCTCTATCAACCCGTCGCTTCGCCTGCCAACCAGCAACAACTAGGAACAAGCCCACCCAACTGATGAACACGGCAACCATCGGCACGGTCTGGGGCCCGTCGAACCCCTGGAAGCGCGCCAGTATGTCTCCTGTCACGATTCCCGTACCGAACGAGGCCAGAACATATCCGGCGATCCGCCACCCCTTGTGCGCCACTAGTACCTGCACCTCGAGTCAAGGTACGTCGTAATTTGGTAAAACCCAGCGTTCGGCACGCGGAACTTGATGAGGAGGCATCGCGGGGGTGTGGAGTTCATCGCCACGCCAGCGACGTACACGATGGACCCCGCGTAGGCGAGACACACGGCAGCCATGGCGGCAGCGACGATCGGCCCACCAGCCGCTCCCGCGATCCCGCAAATGGTGGAATTCGTCGCCGCGCCCCAACCGCCATTCGCGATAGTGACTGTCTCAGCCTTGCTGAAGTGGAGGTAGAAATACCAGCCAACGCTGAACGTCGGGTCGGCGGTCACCGGGAACACGACGCCGTCAGTGAGTACGACATGCTGTACAAGTTTCGGTCCCGCTACGGTGTAGTAGGTCTCCACGGTGTTGCCAGCTGCATCCACGGCCCACGGGGGAGCAATGGTGCCCACCTGCAAGGTTGAACCCCCGTCCAAAGACACCAGAAGGTCTGCGCCTCCGTCGTCGCGCAGAACGGGAAGGGAACCGCCTCCGATTCCGAACGTGTAGGTGGACGGTGACGACGCCGAGTCAAGTACCACCTGAAACCTCGCCGTGCCGTCGCGTAGCGCCTGGACTACGGTGTGTGACCCGCCCTTGCGGCCCTCGAACACTACCGTGCCGTCGGAAGCGACCGAGCCTTCGGCGACGAGGTTCTCTATCGGTAGGTCGACCGTGACGCCGTACCCAGACGGTCCTGCTATCAGGACTGGATCCGACGGGTCGGTGCTGACCGTCAAAGCTGCACCGGCCTCCGAGAACTTCACCTCGTGACCCAATTGCGATGCAGGCTGAGACACCCCGGCACCGTACGGAGCAGCATTGCCAACCGTCTCCGCTATGTCGTCCGCGTGGTTGCTGCGGCCTCCGGCCGCAGCAGGTGTTGCGGTGAGTGCCATCGCGAACAGTGCGACAGCGCTCCCAAGCACAATCTTTTTGCGCATGTTGTCCCTCTCGGGATATGGCCCGCGGACTCTGGCGGTGCCAATAGAGAACGTACTCCCGGTCAGACCGACCCGCAACAGATAGCCGAAGCGGGCACGCAGCCTTCTTGATGTCCCACTTCGACTTAGAGATCCGCCGCCATATCCGCGAAGTGCGCGTAGTCCTTCTTGAACGCGACCGCGATGGTATCGGTGGGTCCCGAGCGGTGCTTGGCCACGATAAAGTCCGCCTCGCCAGGGCGGTTGTCGCGGTCGTAGGCGTCGTCGCGGT